>Ga0335083_10001123_pt1 | contig 37579 bp, 35 predicted proteins | sample Lox_Sample_42_FD_206716 | JGI IMG/M metagenome (GOLD analysis project Ga0335083, IMG submission 206716) | Soil microbial communities from Loxahatchee National Wildlife Refuge, Florida, United States - Lox_Sample_4.2 | ecosystem: Environmental > Terrestrial > Soil > Wetlands | place: USA...
AAGCAGCGCCCAGATGATGCGGGTGTTCGTTCTGCCACCGTTGCTGTACCTGCTGCAACGCACCCATCGGAGCAATCGACCCTTGTTCATCTGTTTAGGAATAGTCTGCTGGCTCATAGTTTCTTTCGTCTTGCTCTCACTAACGCGGATGGAGTTGCCGGAATTTCTTGCGACGACCGTAATTTTTCTCATCCCCGGTGTTACGGTAGTCTTAGTGTTTGGCCTCATTGTGCGCCATGATGCAAAGGCCTAGCCCCGCTCAACCGGGCCGGTCGGCTCTGTTCGTTGGGTTGCAATGGACTAAACCTCCTGTGTGGCGGTAACAGATCGTCCCAGCAGCGAGACATCGCGCGCCAAGCGCTTGGCCGATACATTCGATTGAGGCAATTGAGATGCGTATCCACTCAAGGAATTCGATCCGAGCGCTTATCTCGACACGAAGAGGTAATCGCTGCGTATCTCAGCGCAGCTCCAGACCGGAATTACTTGAGCTCACGAAGGGTTCCAATTCGCTAACGTAGACCACGGCAAGCAATCTTCTCCGGACAACTAGACGCATCTACGCATCGTGAGGCTTCTACTCACCTCCGCAGGCATCAAGAACACGAGCATCCGCGACGCGCTCGTTGACCTCCTGGGCAAACCAATCGCAGATTCCAGCGCGCTGTGCATTCCCACCGCGGGATACGGTCACCCGCAAGGCAGTCCCGGTGGGGCATGGCGCTTCATCGCAGAGCAATCGTCCACACCCATGTGCGAGTTGGGGTGGAAGTCCTTGGGGGTGCTCGAGCTCACCGCGCTGCCCAGCATCGACCAAGACCGATGGGTGCAGTGGGTCCGGCAAGCCGACGCTCTGCTGGTGAACGGCGGCGACGCCCTTTATCTGTGTCACTGGATGCGGCAGTCCGGCCTCGCGGATCTCCTGCCGTCGCTGCGCGAGACGGTCTGGGTGGGGCTGAGCGCCGGGAGCATGGTGATGACCCCCCGTATAGGGAAGGACTTCGTCGGGTGGAAGCCGCCCACGGGGAGCGATAGCACGCTGGGTATCGTGGGCTTCTCGATCTTCCCGCATCCGGATCACGAGCTTCTGCCGGAAAACTCCATGGCCGACGCAGAAAGTTGGGCAGCCGGCATCCCAAATCCAGCGTACGCGATCGATGACCAGACCGCCATAAGAGTCGTCGACGGCACCGTCGATGTCATCTCCGAGCGGCACTGGAGGCTTTTTGCCTCCTGACTCCAAGTTAGGCGTCAGACCGATGGAGATCCGCGACATTCGCGCATCTGAAGTTGAGGCCGCTCGGCGTCTTCTCGACGCAGCCGGCTGGTCGGATCGTGTCTCCGATCCAACGGAGTTTCGCGAGCTCCTATCGCGTTCGTCGCGCTCGATCGTGGCGGTCGAAGACGGTGAAGTCATCGCCTTCTTGCGTGCGCTCACGGACGGAATGACGAACGGCTACATTTCGATGCTTGTCGTGGCGGAGAATCACCGACGCAAGGGCATTGGTCGAGCGCTCGTGCGTGCAATCATGGGCGAGAATCGAAACATGACTTGGGTACTCCGCGCCGGGCGCGATGGCGCCTCCGAATTTTGGGAGCGAATTGGATTTGTACGGTCGCAAGTTGCGATGGAGCGTCCTCGCGCAAAGGTGCCTGACGCCTAGCCACGGGCCCAACCGGATCGCTTAGCTTGGTTTGTATCACGTCGATGAAGAGCGCCAGGCCGCAGTGTACGTGACACTTCGCCACGCCACGGCAGCAAATTCCTCGCGAGTGGCGAGTATGCTGATCGACACCCGCAGTGCCTTGGTGCCCTACGCGCCGTCCGCGCATTCGGACAGCGCGGTCCGTGAGTGGGCGGCATCGCATCTGGTGCCCAGCGGCGGCGTCACCGCGCGCAAGTTAACATCCGGTCAGGCGTGGCCACAGGAGATCGCCGCGTGAACATGGAAGAATTCATGCAGGGCTACAAAGAGGCGTGGGAAGCGCGCGACGAGACGATGTTCGCCGGACTCTTCTCGCAGAACGGCGAGTACCACAACACGCCGTTCGCGGTTCAGGTGGGCCACGCGCAGCTGCGCGAGTATTGGAAACGCGTGAAGTTGCAGGAAGACGTCCGCGTGTCCTATGAAGTCTTGGCGGCGTTTCCATCGAGCGGCATTGCGCACTGGCACGTCACCTACCGGGTCGCCTCGGAAGAGCTGTTTCGAATCTGGGCACGATCCGCCGGCACGAACCTCGTGGCTCGCAAGCCCGACGATCCTCTGCCCCGCATGGTGCTCGACGGCATCTTGCAAGCCGAGTTCGAGGCCGGCCTGTGCAGGCGTTGCCGGCTCTGGTGGCACTCGATGCCGGAGCGGGCTTGATCACTCGACGATTGGAGGCCCAGTGAAGCACGTTTTCGTCCTTTGCTCGGCTCTACTGGCGGCTTCCGCGTATGCCGGTCAGGAGTGGGAGCTCGTCTCGGTCACCCGCGGCCCCACGTGGGAAGTCAACCAGGCGAAGGGGGCATTGAAGCAAAGCGGCAAGGTCCTCGAAGGCGTCTTGAAGGACAAGAGCGACGGCAAGGCGGATTACCAGATCCGCGTCGAGCTCGAGGGCGGACAGGCCAAAGCCAAGTTCCGCTTCATCTCCGAGAACGACGAGGGCACGACGCTGGCCGGCACCTACAGGAAAGCGGCGAATCCGACGAAGACGCACTGCCCCGAGCAGATCCAGCTCATGAACCCGTTTCATTACATCGGCCTCGCTCGCGACGCGTGCGAGCCCTGAAGCCATGACTCACGCTGCCCGTGCAATCCGACCCATGCGCGTCGCGCTGTCCCCCCTCGTCCTCGCGATCGCGCTGTGGCCCACGCTGGAGGCCGCCGCGACGGATCCGACGCCGAAGACGCCGATCAAGCACCTGGTGGTCATCTTCCAGGAGAACCATTCGTTCGACGTGTATTTCGGCGCGTATCCGGTCGCGCAGAATCCGGCGGGACAGCCCGCGTTCCACGCGCGGCCACGCACACCGGCCGTGAACGGGCTCGCGCCGGCGATCGTCGAGCGCAACCCCAACTCGACGAAGCCGTTTCGCATCGATCGCCTGCAGTCGTACACGTGCGACCAGGACCACGAGTACACCGCGGAGCAGAAGGCGCGCAACGGCGGGCTCATGGACCAGTATGTGCGCTTCAACCCCGACGGACCGTTCAACGACCGGCAGTGGTGCCACAAGTCGCCGGCGGGCGAGTGGGACACGGTGATGGGCTACTTCGACGGCAACACCGTCACTGCGCTGTGGAATTACGCGCAGTATTTCGCGCTGTCGGACAACCACTACGCCACGATGAGCGGCCAGTCGACGCGGGGCGCGCTCAACCTCACCGCCGGCGACAACTACGGCGCCCAGTGCGGGCCGCAGACGGCGATCTACGGAAGCGTGCCGCTATGCAACGGGCCCGTAACATCGGCCGCCTCCGCGGCGCCCGGCAACGGGACGATCGGGACCTTCGTCGACGACACGGATCCTTATTGGGACGTGTGCTCGCAGGGTCAGCCCGCGGCGATGACCGGTCGCAACATCGGCGACCTGCTGACCGCGGCGGGCGTGACGTGGGGATGGTTCCAGGGCGGGTTCACGCTCGACATCGCGGGCAAGTGCACATCGAGCCATGCGCTTGAGGCTTTCGACCGCGCTACCGGTGTCGATCCGCGCGGCGACACGCTGCGCTTCCCCGACTACGTGCCGCACCACAACCCTTTCCAGTATTTCGCGTCCACGGCGAACCCGCTGCACCTTCCGCCGACGTCGGTGGCGATGGTCGGCAAGTCCGACCAGGCGAAGCACCTGTATGACCTTACCTGGTTCTGGGAAGCCGCACGCGCCGGCAACCTGCCCGCGGTCTCGTTCCTCAAGGCGCCGGCCTACCAGAACGGGCACCCGGGCAACTCGAATCCGCTCGACGAGCAGGATTTCCTGGTCACCACGCTCAACCGGCTCCAGCAGCTGCCGGAGTGGCGCAACACGGCGGTGATCATCGCGGCCGACGATTCCGACGGCTGGTACGACCACGTGATGCCGCCCATCGTGAACCGCTCGAATACGACGCTCGATTTCCTCTGCGGCGACGCAACCGACGGGCCGGGCGCGCGCTGCGGCTACGGGCCGCGGCTGCCGTTGCTCGTCGTCTCGCCATACGCGAAGGAAAACCACGTGAGCCACGCGCTCACCGATCAGACCTCGATCTTGCGCTTCATCGAGGACAACTGGCTGGGCGGGGATCGCGTGAGCGACCTGTCGTTCGACCGCTTCGCCGGCGTGCTCGACGACATGTTCGACTTCGCCAAGCCGGCCATGCGCAAGCTGATACTGGACCCCGCCATCGGCGAGCGCGTCAACGCCCCCCGCAGGAAGTAGCGACCGCCTACTTGGCGGAGGCGTCCTTCACGCACTTCTTGACGAAGCTGTTCTTGGCCGCGCCCGAGAGTTTCTTGTCCGCCGCCTGTCCCTCGCAGGCCTTGGTGGCGTCGGCCGCGGCGTCCTTCTCGCACTTCTTGACGAAGCTCGTCTTCGCAGCCCCCGACAGCTTCTTCTCGGTGGCTTGCGCATCGCAGGTCGCACCGGCAGCGAATGCAGCGGTCGCAAAAAGGAACAGGAAGGTTGCAAGGGGAACAGCGGTTTTCACATTCATGATCGTCCTCGATGAGATGTCGGGGGCCGGGCCATCAGCCCACCGCGTCGCATGATACCTCTACCCGGTTCAGGCGACGCTACCCGGTCTGCCTTTCCCCCAGGTATTGGTGCACGAACGCGATCGCCATGCTCCCCTCGCCCACCGCCGAGGCCACGCGCTTCACCGGGCTCTTGCGCACGTCCCCGCACGCGAAGATTCCCGGCACGCTCGTCTCGAGCAGATAAGGATCGCGCTTGCGCGGCCAGCGCGAGTCCCTCGCGGCGTCGGTCCCGGTAAGCACATACCCGTGATCGTCGCGCGCGATCGCAGGCGGCAGCCACTGCGTTTGGGCGTCCGCGCCGATGAAGACGAACAGCGCGCCGCAATCGCGGCGGCTCACCGCTCCGCCGGGACGCTCCGCCACGTCGACCGCGGTGAGGTGGCCGTCGCCGTGAACCGCCGCCACCTCCGTTTGCAGGAGGACCTGAACGTTCTTCTTGGCGCGCACCTGGTCGATCAGATAGTGCGACATGCTCTTCTCCAGGGCATCCCCGCGCACCAGCAGCGTGACGGTGCGGGCGTAGCTCGCGAAGAACAGCGCTGCCTGGCCGGCGGAGTTTCCCGCGCCGATGAGGCACACGTCGATACCCTGCGTGTTGCTCGCTTCGCTGCGCGCCGCGCCGTAATAGATGCCCTTGCCGATGAAGCGCTCGAAGCCGTCGATCGCGAGGCGGCGCCACGCCACGCCCGTGGCGAGGATGACCGTCCTCGCGCGCACCGCCTCGCCGTCGTCGAGGACCACGGTGTGCGTGGAAGGGTCCACCCGCTCGATGTTGCGGGTGACCAGGATCTCCGCGCCGAGCCTTCTCGCCTGCGATAGCGCGCGGGTCGCGAGCTCGTCGCCGGACACGCCGTTGGGAAAGCCCAGGTAGTTCTCGATGCGCGACGAGGTACCGGCCTGGCCGCCCGGCGCCTCGCGCTCGACTACCAGCGTACGAAGGCCCTCCGAAGCGCCGTACACGGCCGCGGCGAGTCCCGCCGGCCCTGCCCCGACGATGATCGTGTCGTACCCCTCGGCGCTGCATCGCGTCTGCAGGCCGAGGCGCTGCGCGACTTCGCGCGGCTGCGGCCTGAAGAGTGTGGTGCCGTCGGCGAGCATCAGCGCGGGCAGCGTTGCGTCGTCGGGACGCGGCGCGTGCCACTGCGCCGCGAGCCCCGCGTCGTCGGGCGTCACCCAGTCGAACGTGATCTGGTTGCGGGCAAGGAAGCGCCGCAGGTCGTGGCAGTACGGATCCCAGCGGTGCCCCAATATCGTTGCCTTCGCCTTCTGCGGTTCCGCGGCGAGGCCCTGCAGTCCTCCGATGCGCTCGCGCGCGAGCGCGCCGACCGCTTCCGAAATTGCGGGGAACGCCGCGGCCACGGCGTAATACTGGCGGGGATCCAGCCGGACCACACGTGAGGATTCCGCGGCGCGGTAGCTGCCGAGAAACGCGCCGCCGAGCGCGATCGGGACCTCGCCGAAGATCTGGCCCGGAGCACGCCAGCCGATGGTGCGCTCCACGCCGTCGAATCGCTTGGTCACTTCGATCTTGCCCGCGATCACCGCGAACAGCGCGCGCTCCTCGCCCTCGTGCACGGCGTATTCGCCCGTCGCGAGCTGGACGTCCGCGGCCTTCCCCGCCAACTGCACGAGCTGGTCGTGCGGCAGCTTCGCAAATAGCGGGACGGCGGCGAGTTCTTCGATCGTCAGCATGGCAAGCAATACTACGCGAGCGGCGGCACGCGTAGTATTGAGGTTCGCCGCCCATGGACCCGTGACCATGTCCGCATCCAATCGCGTCGTTCACCCGACGGCCACCGAGGAGCAGCGCGTGGATGCGCTCCAGGCGGCGCTCGAAGCGCGCGGCCTCCCCGCCTCGGCAGCCGTGGACGAGCTCGGCCGCCTCGCGCAGGAGCAGTGGATTGCGCAAAACGGCGCGCGCGTGGTGGCCAAAGCCTGGGTGGATCCTGCCTTTCGCCAGCGGCTGCTCGCCAACGGCCGCGACGCCGTCGCCGAGCTGGGCATCGCGATGCCCAAGCATCACCGACACCTGGTCGTGCTGGAGAACACGCCCACCGTGCAGAACGTCATCTGCTGCACGCAGTGCTCGTGCACCGCGTTCACCGTAATCGGTCTGCCACCGGACTGGTACAAGGACTTCGAATATCGCTCGCGCGTCGTGCGCGAGTCGCGAACCGTGCTGAAGGAGATGGGGCTCGACCTCGCGCCGGAGGTCGAGATCCGCGTGTGGGACACCACCGCGGATACGCGCTACATGGTGCTGCCCATGCAGCCGCCCGAGACCCTCGGCTGGCCGGAGGAGCGTCTCGCGAGCATCGTGACGCGCGACTCGATGATCGGCGTCGAAAGGCTCTGAAGCGGGCGAAGCCATGGACGGAATCCACGACCTCGGCGGCAAGCAAGGCTTCGGCCCGGTCCGCTACGCGCGCAATGCCGCGGCGTTTCACGAGGCCTGGGAGGTGCGCGCCAACTCGCTGTACGCGTTCGCGGTGCGGCGCGGCATCTTCAACATGGACGAATACCGTCACGCGATCGAGCGCATGGAGCCGCGCCACTACCTCGCGGCCAGCTATTACGAGCGCTCGCTGACGGGCCTCGCGACCCTGCTGGTCGAGAAGGGGATCGTCACCCGCGAGGAGCTCGAGCGGCGCGCCGGCGGCCGCTTTCCGCTCGCCGCGCCGAGCGCGCCGGGACGCAGCAACGCACCGTCGCGCACCCGCTTCCGGCCGGGCGAGCGCGTGCGCGTGCGCGACGAGCACGTGCCCGGCCACGTGCGTATGCCGGGCTACATTCGCGGCAAGACCGGCGTCGTGGTGAGCGAGTCGCCGTCGTATCCGTTTCCCGACGCCCACGCGCACGGCGTGGCGGCGCAGGACGAACCCACCTACGACGTGCGCTTCCGCAGCGAGCATCTGTGGCCCAGCTCGAGCGACGCCGCGCTCGTGCACGTGAGCGTGTTCCAGAGCTATCTCGAGCCGGCGGCGTAGTCGGCGTCAGGCGGACGTCGTCATCACGATCGGCGCGTGGTCGCTGGTGCCCACGTCGGCCAGGACCTTGCACCGCGTCGCGCGATCGGCGATGGCCCGCGAGGCGAGGATGTAGTCGATGCGCCATCCGATGTTGCGCTTGCGCATCTCGCGCCACGGCGGCCACCAGCTGAACAGCGCGTCGTTGGCCGGATCGAGTGCGCGCGTGACGTCGACCAGGTAGTCGCCGAGCAACGCCTCGAACAGCGCGCGCTCCTCGTCGCGCTGGCCGATGACGCCGGGCTTGCGCTCCTTGGGATGCACGTCGATGTCGGCGCGGGCGATGTTGATGTCGCCGCACAGGACGAGGTCGCGCCCCAGCGCACGCAGCCCGTGGACCCACTCGACGAGGCTGCGCAGGAAGCGCAGCTTCGCATCGTAGTCCTTGCCGCCGTTGGGAACGTAGACCGAGGCGAGCACGACGTTGTCGAGCGCCGCCTGCACGATGCGCGTCTCCATGTCGAAGTCCGGATGGACGAATTCCGGCGCCTCCAGGAGCTCCCGCCGCACGTGCATCGAAACGCCCGAGTACCCGCCGCCGCCGTGCCAGAACGCGTGGTAGTCGGCGAGCTTGCAGCGGTCCGGGACCTGGTCGGGCCGCGCCTTGATTTCCTGCAGGCACACGACGTCCGGACGGTCGCGTTCCATCCATTCGCACAGCTGCGCCTCGCGGGCGCGGATGCCGTTGACGTTCCAGGTCGCGATCTTCATGCCGACGCATCTTACCTCGCGCCGAATCGCGGGCCTCGAAAGCGCAACGAGGCGGCCGGCGGCGTTGCGCTACCATTGGGCGCATGGCGACGCTCGTGTGCGAGGCCGACGTGCCGCTCGACAGCGACTCCGCATCCCGCGAGGCGCGCCGGCATTCGGCTACCACCCCCATGCAACGCTTGCGGCGAGTCGGCCATGCGCCTTTTGTTCAAAACGGGCGGGCGGCGACTACAATTCCATCATATCCCGGTCGTGCTGTATCTTCACTTGCCGCGAGCCCGAAGCCGCCCATGGACATGTCACCTGCGACCTCTCCCGCACGCCGCCGTTGCCTCCTCGGCCTCGCGGCGCTTGCATGCTTTGCGAGCGCCGGCGTCTCTGCGCAGGGCAAGGGCCCGGTGCGCAGCATCGACGTCGCACAGACCGACGACGGCTACGTCGCCACCGTGGTGATGGCCGCCGCGGTGCCCTTGAGCATCGCATGGGATGTCCTCACCGACTTCGACAACATGGCGAAGTGGGTGCCGAACCTCAAGGAGAGCAAGATCGTCAGCCGCGACGGCAACGTGATGACCGTCGAGCAGAAGGGCACGGCGAGGTTCGGGCTGCTGAGCTTCCCGTACACGAGCGTACGAAAGATGCAGCTCGATCCTCAGAAGACGATTCAGGCGACCCAGGTGTCGGGCAACATGAAGCGCCTCATGTCGCTCATGAAGGTCTCGGCGGACGGCACCGGCACGCGACTCGACTACAGGCTCGAGCTCGTGCCGTCTTCGATCGCCAGCGCCGTCCTGTCGCCGGATTTCCTCAAGAGCGAGATCACCGAGCAGTTCACCGCCATCGTCGCCGAGATGGTCCGGCGCAGCAAGTAACGCCCGCCCCAAACCCCCGAAAGGAACCACGATGAAACGCCGAATGTTTACTGCAATCGCTTCCGTCGCGGCGTTGCTTCCCGCGGTGGCCTGCGGCATTGCACGAGCCGCGGATTGGCCCGAACGCCCGATACGCTGGATCGTGCCGTTCGGCGCCGGCGGCGCCAACGACTTGATCGCCCGCGCCGCCGCCGATGCGGTGGGCAAGCGCCTCGGCCAGCCGGTGATCATCGAGAACAAGCCCGGCGCCGGCGCGATCCTCGGCGCCGATTACGTCGCGCGGGCGAAGCCCGACGGCTACACGTGGCTCGTCGGCGCCGCCGGCGTGGTCACCAACAGCATGATCCAGGCGAAGATGCCGTATCAGGACAGCGATCTCGTGCCCGTCGGAATGATCGCGGTCGCACCGTCCGTGATCGTCGTGAACCCGAACGTGCCCGCGAGCAACTTGAAGGAGTTCATCGCCTGGGCCAAGACGCAAAGCAAGGGCATCGACTGGTCGACGGCCGGAAGCGGCAGCACGCCGCACTTCGTCGCCGAGATGCTGCGCGAGGACGGCGTCAACGTGAACATCATCCCCTTCAAGAGCGGCTCCGAGGGCGTCACCGCGGTGCTCACGGGCACGGTGCCGGTGACGTCGGAGGCGAGCATCGTCGTGCTGCCCAGCGTCAAGGCCGGCAAGCTCAAGGCGCTCGCGACCACCTACAAGAGGCGCATCACCGCGTACGACCAGCTGCCCACCGCAAAGGAGCAGGGCTTCGCGAACGTGGAGATCGGACACTGGGCCGGGCTGTTCGCGCCGAAAGGCGTGCCGCAGCCAATCCTCGACAAGATGGCGAAGGAGCTCGAAGCGGCGGTGCGCTCGCCCGCCTTCCGCGACAAGGTGCTGCCGACGGGGATCGAACCGGAGCCCGGAACTACGGCCGACTTCGTCGCGTTCATCACGGCCGAGCGCGAGCGCCTCGGACGCCTCGCGAAGAAGGCGAACATGCGCGCCGACCAGTAGTGTCGCTCGACGTCGCGGGCGAGGTCGCCGTCGCCCTGCGCGACGGGCGCGCGGTCGTCGCGCTCGAGTCGACGATCGTCGCGCACGGCATGCCGTGGCCGCACAACCTGGAGACGGCGCTCGCCGTCGAAGCCGACGTGCGCGCAGGCGGCGCGATACCCGCGACGATCGCGATCGTCGACGGGCGCCTCAAGGCGGGGCTTTCGCGCGGCGAGATCGAGCGCATCGCGCGCGGCGGGCGCGACGTCGCGAAGGCGAGCCGGCGCGACATGCCGATCGTGGTCGCGCGCGGCGGCACCGGCGCGACGACGGTCGCCGCGACCATGATCGTCGCCGCACTCGCGGGCATCCGCGTGTTCGCCACGGGCGGCATCGGCGGCGTGCACCGCGGTGCGCAGGCGAGCTTCGACATCTCGGCCGATCTCGCGGAGCTTGCGCGCACGCCGGTCGCGGTGGTCTGCGCGGGCGCGAAGGCGATTCTCGACCTGCGCCTGACGCTGGAGTACCTCGAGACGCAGGGCGTGCCGATGATCGGCTATCGGACCGATCGCCTTCCCGCGTTCTGGAGCCGCGACAGCGGCCTCGCGCTCGACACCCGGGTGGACACGCCGGACGAGATCGCGCGCATCATGAGCGCGAAATGGAGCCTGGGCCTGACCGGCGGAGTCGTGATCGCCAACCCGATCCCCGAGCGCTTCGATCTTCCGCGCGAGACGATCGAACGCGCCGTCGAGTCGGCGCTACGCGAGGCGCGCGAGCGGAACATCGGCGGCAAGGCGCTGACCCCGTTCCTGCTCGAGCGCGTCAACGCGCTGACGGGCGGCGACAGCCTCGCGAGCAACGTGGCGCTCGTCCGCAACAACGCGAGCCTCGCGGCGAGCGTGGCGGTCGCGTACGCCGCGCTCGCGGACTCGCGGGCCTAGCTCGCCGCGGGCGTCGCGATCACCTGCCCGTCCTTCACCGGCAGCGTCGCGCCGGGCTTGGAGGACATGCGCACGACACCTTCCTTGCCCTCGAGACGGTACGTGACGTCGTAGCCGACGAGCTTCTCGGACGTGTCGTTGACGGTCTTGCACCGCCGCTCGGTCGAGGTGACGGTGTCCTTCTCCTGCATGTTCCTCTGCACCTTGTTCCCGACGTACGCCCCACCCGCGGCGCCCGCGATCGTGGCCACCGTTCTACCGGTACCGCCGCCGATCGTGCTGCCGAGCAGGCCGCCCGCCACGCCGCCGATCGCAGTCCCCGCGATGCGGTGAGTGTCCTGCACGGGCGCCTGCTTCGTGACCTGCACGTCCTGGCATTCCTCGCGCGGCGTCACGATCGTTTCCGTGACTTCCTTGACCGCGACCACGTCGGCGACCGTCGGCTTGGTGAGCGACTTGTAAACCGGGACGGCGCCTGCGGCGACGACCACGACCGCGATCCCGCCGATCACTACACCCTTGATCATCGAGCTGTTCATTGTCTGCCTCCCTTAAACTGATGCCTCGCGCCGGCCCGGAAGGGCGATGCGGCTGCGCACCGGCAATCTTACCCGAGCGACGAGATCGCTGCCGCGCCTATACTTGCCGCTCGGGCGGTAACGCGAGAAGGAGAATTCCGTGCGCACGGTACCTGTCGGTGCCCAGGGCTCGTACACGATGGTGGTGGCTGCCGAGCACCTCGCCAACCGGTTCAAGGACGCGACGCTGCCGGCCGTGCTCGCGACGCCCGTCATGATCATGGCCATGGAGAACGCCGCGCTCGAGGCGCTCAAGCCCTACTTCGAGCCAGGGGAAAGCGCGGTGGGCACGCGCGTGGTCGTCGAGCACCTCGCGGCCACGCCCGTGGGCCGGCGCATCATCGCGCAGGCGGAAGTGACGTCCACCGACGGGCGCCGCATCGAGTTCAACGTCCGGGCCCTCGACGGGAACGAGGAAATCGGCCGCGGGACGCACGGAAGAATGCTGATCGACCTCGCCAAGTTCACGGCACGGCTCAACGCCAAGTTCCCGGGCAAGCACGACCGATAGGCTTCGTCCAGCGCGCCCGAGCGGTCGTCACTCGATCACGTCGGCGGCGAGCAGGCGCAGCGATGGCGGGATGTTGACGCCGAGCGTCTTCGCGGCCCGAAGGTTCAGCGTGAGCTCGAACCTCGATGGCTGCTCGACGGGCAGGTCAGCCGGTTTCGCGCCGCGCAGGATCTTGTCGACGTAGCCCGCGGCGCGCCGGTACAGGTCGAGCAGGTTGGGACCGTAGCTCATGAGCAGGCCGGCCTGCGCGTACTCGCTCAAGTTCGTGATGGCGGGCAGCCGGTGCTTGAGCGTGGCCTCCCCGATCCTCTGCCGGAGCTGGTACGTCACCGGCCCGACGATGACCACGGCGGCGTCGACGCGCTTCTGTATCATCGCCGCGAAGACGCCGTCGAACTCGTCCGGGCTCTTGATGTCGGCGACGTCGACCGCGACGCCGCGCTTCCCCGCGGCGATCTTCAAGTCCTCGAAGCCGAAGTGCGACGAGACCTGGCCGAGCACGCCCACCTTCGTGAACTTGGGCACGACTTCTCCGAGCAAGGCGAGATACTTGGCCCAGAGCTCAGGGCTCGCGTCGGCGCTCAAGCCGGTGATGTTGCCGCCGGGCCGCGCCAGGCTCTCGACGAATCCCGAACCGACGGGATCCGACGCGAACACCATGACAACCGGTATCGTTTTGGTCGCGCCCTGGACGGCGGCGACGTGGAAGTTGGTACCGGTCACGATCACGTCGACCTTCAGCCGCACGAGCTCCGTCGCGAGCGCAGGCAGCCGCTCCATCTGGCCGCCCGCGTAGCGCTGCTCGATGACGATGTTGCGGCCCTCGGCGTAGCCCAGGTCGCGCAACCCTTCGCTGAGCGCGCCGAACAGCGAGGCCACTGACTCGCGCGTGGCACCCAGCAGAAATCCGACGCGATACACCCTGCCCGCCGGCTGCGCCTGGGCAAGCGAATGCGCGATGGCGATGCTCCCCGCGACAACGCCGACGAACCTCCGCCGCTCCATTGTGGGTCCCCTCCTTCACAGGTGTAGAGCGGGCGGATGTTACGCCGATTCGCCCCGAGCCACACGCGGGCCGCTGGGCGGCGTCAGCTCGGCCTGCGCGCGATAAAGTCGATCTCGACGAGCGCGTTGCGCGCGAGCCCGGTCACGCCCACGCACGTGCGCGCCGGGAGGCGATCGGCCTGAAAGTACGACCGGTAGACTTCGTTCATCGCAGCGTAGTCGCGTTCGAAATGCGTCAGGAACGCGCGGGCGGCCACGACGTCTGCAAGCGTCAGCCCCACGCCGTTCAGCACGAGGACGAGGTTGTGCATCGCTCGGCGGGTCTGGGCTTCGATGCCGGCGGGCAGCGGCGCCGCATCGTCGGCCGGGTCGGTGGGCATCTGGCCCGTCAGAAAGACCCATCCGTCGACCTCGACCGCGTGCGAGAACGGCGCGACCGGCGCAGGCGCGCCAGCGATCATCATGAACCGAGCCGCGCTCATCGGCACGCCTTCACGAAAAGCCCGCCGGCCGCTCGCCCGCGACGTTCAGCGCGCGCTCGAGGGCGAGCCCCGCGCGGGCCATCGTGCCTTCGTCGAAGAGGCGTCCGACGAGCGTGACGCCGTGCGGCACGCGGCGCGGCGGGTCGAACCTCGGCAAGGGCTTCGCGGGGTCGGGGGCCCAGTCGCTGCGCGCCTCCGAAACGTCGACGAAGCCTGCGCGTAACGTGAGCGTCGGGTGCCCCGTGAAGTTGCCGATCGTGAGCATCTCGTCGCGCAGCGATGGCACGAGCATGAGGTCGACCTGCGTGAAAATCCGCTCCATCTCCTGTGCCACGAGGCGGCGCATGCGATCGGCCTGCACCGCGTCGACGGCGGAGATGAAGCGCGATTGACGAAACGTGTTCGGCCACGCATCCGGGACCTGAATCGTCAGCGCGTCGACACCGTGGCTCAGCGTGAGCTCCTCGAACGCCGCAGCGGATTCAGCGAACAGGATGGCGTTGAGGCTGCCGTACGGCCAGTCCGGCAGCGAGACTTCCACCGGCGTCGTGCCGAGGCGCGCCATCGTTTCGAGCGCCTTGCGATCGACGTCGGTCGCGGGCGCCTCGGTCATCCACGGCGCGACGTAGCCGACCCGCAATCCCGACACCGCGCCCTTCGCATCGAAGTCGAGATGGCTCGGCACGCTGCCGAGATCACCCGGATCAGGGCCGGAGATCGCCCGCAGAACGAGCATCGCGTCCTCGACGCCGCGCGTCATCGGGCCCAGCTTGTCGAGCGACCAGCACAGCGTCATCGCGCCGGTGCGCGGGACGCGTCCGAACGTCGGGCGCAATCCGGTCACGCCGCAGCGCATCGAGGGGCCGATGATGCTGCCCCCTGTCTCGCTGCCAACCGAGAAGCCGACGAGCGCGGCGGCGGTCGCCGCGCCGGGTCCGGCGCTCGAGCCGGAGGAGCCTTCCTCGAGCAACCACGGGTTCATCGTCTGCCCGCCGAACCAGATGTCGTTGAGCGCGAGCGCACCGAGGCTCAGCTTGGCGACCAGCACCGCACCCGCATCGTGGAGACGGCGGACGACCGCGGCGTCCTCCTTCGGCACGCGATTGCGGAACGGCTCGGCGCCGTACGTAGTCGCGATACCTGCGGTGTCGATCAGATCCTTGGCGCCCCAGGGAATGCCATGCAGCGGGCCGCGGTACTTGCCGGAGGCGATCTCGCGATCGGCCGTTCGCGCCTGTGCGAGCGCGAGATCGCGCGTCGGCGTGATGACGGCACGCAGCTTCGCGTCGTGGGCATCGATGCGGCGCAGGTAGATGTCGGTCAGACGCTGCGACGTGAGCTTGCGCGTGCGGATCCATCCGGACAGCGTCGCAACCGTCGCAAACGCGATGTCGTCCTCGCTCGACGGAACGAGTCCCGGTTGGGCGTCGCTGCGCACGAAGCGATCGCGCGACGGAATCCCCTTGTGCCCGGGAAGCACGGGATTCCACTGCGAATACGGCGCGAGCGTCGGCGGCAGCACGATCTTGCGCGGCCCTGTCCGCCGCTCGTAAAGCGCCGCCAAGCTGTTGCGCCAGTTCCCGGCAGCCTGCGCGCGATCCTTTTCGGTCATCGTGACCTGGACGAGCTTCTCGGCTTCAGCGAACGTGGCCGGCGAGACCTCGGGCCCGACGGGCGGAGCCGTGCCGAAGGCGGGCGGCGCGCCGGGCGTCGTTTCGGGTGCCTGCCCCTCGGCCGGCGCCACCGCGCTCAGCATCGCGGCCGAGGAAGCGATCAGGAACTCGCGGCGCGTGTTCGACACGGTTGACGCCTCCTACTTCAAGTCCGCGGGCCGGTCGACGTCGCGCAGCGCGCCCGGATCGTCGACGTCCACGATCCGTAGCGCCCATTGACGCGCGGCGACGACGGTGCGCGCGCCCTCGTCGCCCGCGAGGGTGGTCAGCACGCGCCCGTAAGGCTTCGAGAAGCCGACGGGGTGCCCGCGCTCGCCGCGATGCGAAGGCGCCGCGATCTCGGCGCCCGCGCGCAACGCGTCCGCCACGGCGTGAATGGTGGGCGGCGCGATCCACGGCATGTCGCCGAGCGCCACGATCCAGCCATCGGCGTCGCTCGATTCGCCGACCGCGTACGCGAGGCTCGTGCCCATGCCTTCGCTCGCCCGGTCGCACACGACCACACGGGCGCCCGTGGCTTCGAGCCTATGGTGCAGCATGGAGTCGCCCGGGCGCACGACCGCGACGACGTCGTTGAGCGCGGCCATGAGGTGCAGCGCCGCCGCCGCGCCGATCGGCGTGCCCGCGCCGACGCCGTGCGATGCGGCGGGCAACGGCGCCAGGAGCTTGCCGCCGCCGAAGCGGGCGCCGCTGCCGGCGGCGAGCAGGATGCCGACGATGCGCTTCGAAATAGGGTCAGACCCCATTACAAGGCCTGGCACCATTTCCCGGCCGCGAAAAAGGGGACAGGCCTTGTAATGGGGTCTGACCCTATTTTCACTCGGGCAGCAGGCGGAACTTGCCGTCGCGCACGATGACGAGCACGCGTGCGCGCTCGTCCATGCCGTTGTGGTTCGTCGGGGACATGTTGAACACGCCCTGCGTGCCGACGACGTCGCGCTCCTGCTCGAGGGCGTCGCGCAGCGCGACGCGGAAGGCCTCGGTGCCCGGCTTGCCGGCCTTGAGGGCCGTAGGGATCGCACGCTGCAGGAGCAGTCCGCCGTCCCACGTGTTGGCGCCGAACGTCGCGGGTTTGCTGCCGAATCGCTTCTCGTAGGCGGCGATGTATTCCTGCGCGACCTTCTTGGTCGGATTCGAGTCCGGGATCTCGTCGATCACCAGCATCGGGCCTGCGGCGAGGATCGTGCCTTCGACCTTCTCCTTGCCGAGCTTGATGAAGTCGTCGGTGGCCACGGCGTGCGTTTGGTAGATGCGGCCCTTGTAGCCTTGATCGTAGAGCGTGGCCTGCGGCAGCACGGCGGGGCCGCCGACCGCGGCGATCAGCACCGCGTCGGGCTTCGCGGCAATGAGCTTCAGCGTCTGCCCGGTGACGCTCTGGTCCGTGCGCGCGTAGCGCTCGTTGGCGACCACCTTGATGCCCGCCTTCTCGGCAAGCGCGCCGAAGACCTTGTACCAGTTCTCGCCGTACGGGTCGTTGAAGCCGATGAAGCCCACCGTCTTCACGTTGTTCGCGACCATGTGCTTGATGAGCGCCGCGGCGATCAGGTCGTCGTTCTGTGTGGTCTTGAACACCCAGCGCTTCTTGGCGTCGAGCGGCTCGACCACCGACGACGTGCCTACGGTAGCCATCACGGGCACCTTGGCGTCGGCGATGACGTCGAGGATGGCGAGCGCGTTGGGTGTCGTCGACGGCCCGATCATCGCGTCGATGTTGCTCTCCTGGACGAGCTTCTTGATGTTCTGCACGGCGCGGGTGGTGTCGCCGCCGTCGTCGAGCTGGATGTACTCCACGCTGGCGCCGCCGATCGACCTCGGCAGGAGGTCGCCCGTGTTCTTCTGGGGAATGCCGATCGCCGTCGTCGGCCCGGTGGCCGAAACCATAAGGCCGACCTTGACCTGGGCGAGCGCCGCGCCTGCGAACGCGAACGAGGTTGCCGCCAGGGATCCGAAGAGCAGTCGAGTTGCGGCGCGAACGTGCAAGGGATGACTCCTTCGACGAGATAGCAACGGCCTGCAGCCGGCGCCGTGGGGCGCGCATGGGCAGGGGCCTCGCTTCGAAAAATTGTACCCGCCGGGGCAAGGCTCGCCTCCGTCGCACGGAGCGCTCGCGCACTTCGCGTGGATGGCTTGACGTCCGAGGTCCACGGCCGGGTTGTTGCACTAGCACTTGCCCCAGGTTTAGGTTATTGATAATCTAAACGATTCTCATTTGCATATGGGGAGTCGTCATGCTCGTGAATAGGAAGCCGACCAAGCCATGGATCCATGCACTCTGGACGGCGGCGCTCGCGACCACCGGAGCGGCCGGGCAAGGCACGGCACCAACGGACGGCGTGCAAACGCTCGCGCCGGTCAACGTCAGCGCGAAGGCTCCGGACGACTACGCGGCGAAGTCCGCAGACACCGGTGTGCTCGGCGACCTGCCGCTGCTTTCGACGCCATTCTCGGTCAATGTCATCACCCATGACCTCATCGTGAACCAGCAGGCGACCTATCTCGGCGAGTTCCTCAAGAACGATCCGTCGGCGCAAATCGGCAATGTTGTGGTGAGCTTCGCGACGCTGCGCGGCTTCACGCTCGGCAGCAGCGGATTCCTTCTCGATGGCCTTCAATTGGGCTCGCTGCTCAACGACGGCCGCATCGGCTTGCAAGCCTTCGACCGCGTCGACATCCTCAAGGGGGCAAGCGCATTCCTCTACGGACCGGGCAGCAGTTCGAGCCTGGGCGGCGTGCTCAACCACATCCCCAAGCAGCCGGGCAACACGCCGGAGCGCGACGTCTTCCTCACTTACAGCTCGCGCTCGCAGTTCGGCGTCCAGGCCGATGTGGGCGACCGCTTCGGACCCGATCGCGAGTTCGGCCTGCGCTTCAACGGCGCGTATCGCGACGGCGACACCGCGGTCGACTACACGTCGTGGAGGCAAGGCGTGGCTTCGCTGTCGGCGGACTGGGGGATCACGCGCGACCTCGTCGTGCAAGGCGGCTTGTATTACGTCGACAACGACTGGACGGGCATCCAGCCGTTCTTCATCTCCGCAAGCGACGCGTCGGGACCCGTGCCCATTCCCGCGGCACCCGGCACCCGCCACAACATCGGTCCGAGCTGGAACGTCTTCGACCAGAATTCGACCCTCGGCTGGCTGCGCGGCGATTGGGCGTTCGCGCCCAGCTGGACGTTGACCGTGCAATACGGCGCGGGCGAGAACAATCGCCCGTACGGCCAGACGATGGACACGCGCTTCGGCTCCATCACGAGCGCAAGCGGCGACGTGCTCCTGTTCGCGAGCGAAGAGACCTACCGCGTCAAGGCGCAGGCCGGACAGGCGCTGGTTCACGGCAGGTTCGTGACTGGTCCCGTGCAGCACGACCTCACGCTCGGCGTGTCGGGATCGGAGGAAAAGGACTACAGCAGCTTCGTGATCGCGGGCTTCGTGCCGGGATCGCTGTATGCGAGGAACGATCCGCCGCAGCCGCCGCTCGTCCCGATCGACGACCTGCCCCCGACCGGCCGCACGAAGACCGCCGGGGCATTCATCAACGACATCGTGAGCTTCGACGAGCATTGGTCGGTCCTGCTCGGCGGACGCCAGGCGAAGATCGACACCTACGGCCCCGACGGCACCGCGCTTCCCGGCCAGTCGGTGTCGCGCTTCTCGCCGGCGGCCGCGCTGATGTGGAAACCCACGGCGTCGTCGCTCGTCTACGCCAACTTCGCGCAGGGCCTGGAGCCCGGCGGCACCGCGCCCGACGGAAGCGCCAACGCGGGTGAGATCATGCCGCCGCTCGTCACCGAGCAATTCGAGATCGGCGGCAAGCTCGAGACCGGCGGCCTCACGCTCACGGCCGCGGTATTCGACATGCGCCGTCCGCTGCAATACCGCGACGCGACCAACACCTGGGTCCAGTCAGGCGACCAGGTCCACACCGGCGTCGAGGTCCTCGCGAGCGGCGAGATCACGCCTTCGCTGCGCGTGGTCGCGGGCGTGATGTACCTCGACGCCGAACAGCGCAACACCGGCAATCCGGCCCTCGACGGCAAGAAAGTCGCGGGCGTTCCCGCGTGGACGGCCAACGCCTGGTTCGACTGGCGCACGGGCGTGGTGCCTGGACTGTTCCTCAACGCGGGCATCTACTACGCCGACAAGCAATACTTCGACGCCGCCAACCTGCAGTCGATCCCGTCGTGGACTCGCCTGGACCTCGGCGCGCGCTACGAGACGGCCATCGGCGGCAAGGCCACGACGTTCTATCTGGTCGTCGAGAACGTCGCCGACCGCAGCTATTGGGCAAGCGCCCTCGGCAACGCGCTGACGCTCGGCGACCCGCTGACCGTCAAGGCCACCGCGCGCGTGAGCTTTTGAGGAAGCGCCATGACGCCGCGCGCGATTCGCCGCTGGAAGTGGACTCACAAGTGGACGAGCCTCGTCTGCACCGTGTTCCTGCTCTATCTTTGCCTGACCGGCCTGCCGCTCATCTTCCATCACGAGATCGAGGAGGCAACGCGACAGTGGCACCTGCCGGATATGGCACGTGGCACACCGCACAAGAGCTTCGACGACATCGTCGCCGCGGCGCAGGCACGCCATCCCGAGCGCACGCTGCAGTTCGCGATCGCCGACGACGACGTTCCCGACGGCGTGCTCGTGAGCCTTGGCAAGACCGCCGCCGCCCAGGCGGACATCGCCTATGTCGTCGTCGACGCGCGCACGGCCGAGGTGGTGGGCGAGCCCGACCTCGAACGCGGCGTGATGTACGTGCTGCTCAAGCTGCACACGGACATGTTCGCCGGCTTGCCGGGCAAGCTCTTCCTCGGAGTCATGGGGATGATCTTCGCGGCCGCGGTCGTGTCGGGCGTGGTCGTGTACAAGCCCTACATGCGCAGGCTCGCGTTCGCGACCGTACGCGCGCGCACCCGTCGCTTGCGATGGCTCGACCTGCACAACGTGCTCGGCATCGTTACCGTGGCCTGGGTGCTGGTGGTCGGCATCACCGGAGTCATCAACACCTGGGCCGATCTCGCGATCAAGTTCTGGCAGTTCGATCAGATGGCTGCGATGACGGCGCCGTATCGCGGGCAGCCTCCACTCGCACCCGCCGAGCGCGGCTCCGTGCAGAGGGCGCTCGACACCGCACAGGCGGCGTTGCCCGATCGCGAACTGTCTTTCGTCGCATTCCCCGGAACGCTGTTCTCGAGCCCGCACCACTATGACGTCTTCATGCGCGGCAAGGAGCCCCTGACGAGGCGCCTCGTGCAGCCCGCGCTCGTCGACGCTCGCACCGGAGCGCTCACCGATACGCGTGCGCTGCCGTGGTACATCACCTCGATCCTGGTCTCGCAGCCGCTGCACTTCGGTGACTACGGGGGCATGCCGCTCAAGGTCGTATGGGCGCTGCTCGACGTCATCACCATCGTCGTGCTCGGCAGCGGCGTCTACCTGTGGCTCGTCAAGCGGCGGCGCGCAGCCGTCGACGACGAGGACAAGGGCGGCGCCGAATCCGCGTCCCTCGAGCCGCGCGCCGCGCTCACGATCGCGCGAAGCACGAAGCCGTGACGACGACGTTCCGAAGGGTCTGGCGGTGGCCGCTCATCATCGCGATCGCGAGCGTCGTGGGACTCGTCTCTGCACTGCTGGGCGACGGACCCTGGGACGCGCTGTCGTGGGTATTGCTTGCGATTCCGATCGCGGTCGCGGGCGTTGCCTGGCGGCGGGCGAGCGCGGGCTGATCGCTACCGGGGCGGGCGCATTACACAAACTGCGCTGCCGCGTATCCCGACGACCATGCCCACTGGAAGTTGTACCCGCCCAGCCAGCCTGTGACGTCGACGGCCTCACCGATGAAGTACAGGCCGGAGGTCGCGCGCGCGGCCATCGAGTGCGGCGACAGGCCGCCCGTATCGACCCCGCCGGTCGTCACCTCGGCCTTGTTGTAGCCGAGCGTGCCCGACGGCAGCACGCGCCAGGACTTCAACGCGCTGGCCGCGGCGGCAGCGTCGACCTCGCGCAACGGCCGTGCGAGATCGTGCGCCGCGCACCAGGCCTGCGCGACGCGCCTGGGCAATCGCTCCGCGAGGAGATTGTCGAGACGCCCATTGCCCGACGCACGCACCGAGAGCCAACGGGCAACGTCGAACCCCGGCAGCAAATCGATCGCGATCGGAACCTTGCCGTCCCAGTACAACGAGACCTGCAGGATCGCCGGCCCCGACAGTCCGCGATGCGTGAAGAGCAGGTTCTCGCGGAATCGTGCTTGGCCGCAGGCGACCTCGACCTCCACGGATACACCCGAGAGCCCGCCATAGTGCGCGAGATCCTCGGGTTTCCATGCGAGCGGAACCAATCCGGGTCGCGGCGGCGTCACCGCGAGACCGAACTGCTCGGCGAGGCGATAACCGAACGGCGTCGCCCCGATCTTGGGCGCGGTGAGGCCGCCGGTGGCGAGCACGAGCGACATCGCGCGAATCGCGCCTTGCGAGGTCGCGACTTCGAACCCGCTTCCGTCGTGGCGCACGCCCTCGACCGCGCACGGCACGCGCCATGTCACGCGCCCCCGCTCGCACTCGTCCTTCAGCATGCCGATGATGTCGGCGGCCGAGCGATCGCAGAAGAGCTGCCCGAGCTTCTTCTCGTGATAAGGAATGCGATGCCGCTCGACCATCGAAACGAAGTCCGCCGGCGTGAATCGCGCGAGCGCATCGCGACAGAAATCCGGATCGCGCGAAAGATACTGCGCAGGCGAGGCGTTGACGTTGGTGAAATTGCAGCGGCCGCCGCCCGAGATGCGGATCTTCTCGCCGATGGTCGCGACGTGGTCGACCAGCGCCACGCGGCGGCCGCGCTGGCCGGCCTGCGCGGCGCACATCATGCCGGCCGCGCCGGCGCCAATCACGATGACGTCGTACGGGGTGGCCAGCTGCTAGGCCCTAGTCACCGAAGAACTCTCGTACTTTGTCGAACCACCCCTTGGCCCGCGGATTGTGCTTCCCGGGGTCCTCCTGGTTGATCGTCTCGAACTCGCGAAGGAGCTCCTTCTGGCGCGAGGTGAGCTTCACCGGAGTCTCGACCGCGACGTGGCAGTACAGGTCGCCCGACGCCGAGCCGCGCACGGGACGGATGCCCTTGTTGCGCAGGCGGAACGTCTGCCCGGTCTGCGTCTCGGGCGGGATCTGGATCGTCGCGTGGCCGTCGAGCGTGGGAATCTCGAGCTCGCCGCCGAGCGCCGCCGTGGCGAAGCTGATCGGCATCTCGCAATGCAGGTCCGCGCCGTCGCGCTGGAACACGGGATGCTGCTTGAGGTTCACCACGACGTACAGGTCGCCGTGCGGGCCGCCGTTGAGCCCGGCTTCGCCCTCGCCGGTGAGCCGGATGCGGTCGTCCTGGTCCACACCGGCGGGAATCTTCACCGACAGCGTCTTCGATTTCTTCACGCGCCCCGCGCCGTGGCACGCCGTGCACGGGTCGGTGACGACCTTGCCGGTGCCGTGGCACGTCGGACAGGTCTGCTGGATGGAGAAGAAGCCTTGCGAGACGCGGACCTCGCCGCGCCCGTGGCAGGTGCCGCATTGCTTGGGCGACGTGCCCGGCTTGGCGCCCGTGCCGTGGCACGCCTCGCAGTCGTCCATCGTGGGAATGCGGATCTTCACCTCGGCGCCGCGCGCCGCGTCCTCGAGCGTGAGCTCCAGGTTGTAGCGCAGGTCCGCGCCGCGATACACGCCGTTGCTGCGGCCGCCGCGTCCCTGCTGGCCGAATATCTCGCCGAAGATGTCGCCGAACGCATCCGCGAATCCGCCGAAGCCCTGCTGGCCCGCACCCGCGCCCGCGAATCCCGCGGACGCATCCACGCCGGCATGCCCGAACTGGTCGTAAGCCGCGCGCTTGCGTGCGTCGGTGAGGACCTCGTAGGCCTCCTTCGCTTCCTTGAATTTCGCCTCAGCGCCCTTGTCGTCCGGGTTGCGGTCCGGATGGTGCTTCATCGCGAGCTTGCGATACGCCTTCTTGAGGTCGTCCTCGGAGGCGCCGCGCTCGACGCCGAGCACCGTGTAGTAGTCGCGTTTTGCCATGAATTGCTCTGTCCCCTGCATCCCGCAAGACGCGGAAAGGCCGAGTTAGGCGTCGCGGCGTTTTGCGACGCTTGAACTCGGCCAGATATTCCGTCGCGCGGTTGTGCGGCGACTACTCCACCGCATCACCGCGACGGAATATCACTTCTTGTCGGACTTCACTTCCGTGAATTCCGCGTCCACCACCTTCTCGTCCTGCTTGCCGCCCTCGCCGCCCTGCGCCGCGCCGGCGCCCTGCGGCCCGGCCTGCGCGCCGCCCTGCGCCGCCTGGGCCTGGGCGTACATCATCTCACCCAGCTTCTGCGCGGTCTTGCCCAAGTCCTCGGCCTTCGACTCCAGCGCTTCCTTGGTCGCGTCCTTCTGCTTCAGAAGCTCCTCGGCGCTCTTGAGCGCGGCTTCGATCTTGCCCTTCTCGTCCGCGCCGACCTTGTCGCCGTACTCGCCGAGCGATTTCTGCACGCTGTGCACCAGCGCGTCGAGCTGGTTGCGCGCCTGCACCGTCTCCATGAGCTTGCGGTCGTCCGCGGCGTGCGCCTCGGCGTCCTTCACCATGCGCTGGATCTCGTCTTCCGACAGGCCCGAGTTCGCCTTGATGGTGATCTTGTTCTCCTTGCCGGTGGCCTTGTCGCGCGCGCTCACGTGCAGGATGCCGTTGGCGTCGATGTCGAACGTGACCTCGATCTGCGGCATGCCGCGCGGCGCGGGCGGAATGCCCTCGAGGTTGAACTGGCCGAGGCTCTTGTTGCCCGAGGCCATGTCGCGCTCGCCCTGCAGCACGTGGATGGTCACCGCACCCTGGTTGTCGTCCGCCGTGGAGAAGACTTGCTGCGCCTTGGTCGGGATGGTCGTGTTCTTCTGGATGAGCTTGGTCATCACGCCGCCGAGCGTCTCGATGCCGAGCGACAGCGGCGTCACGTCGAGCAGCAGCACGTCCTTGACGTCGCCCTTCAGGACTCCGCCCTGGATCGCGGCGCCGACCGCGACCGCCTCGTCCGGATTGACGTCCTTGCGCGGGTCCTTGGCGAAGAACTCCTTGACCTTGTCCTGCACCTTCGGCATGCGCGTCTGGCCGCCGACCAGGATCACGTCGGAGATGTCGCTGATCTTCTCGTTCGCGTCCTTCAGCGCCACGCGGCACGGGTCGATCGTCTTCTCGATGAGCGGCTCGACCAGCGACTCGAACTTCGCGCGCGTGATCTTCATCGACAGGTGCTTCGGGCCGGACTGGTCCGCCGTGATGTACGGCAGGTTGATCTCGGTCTGCTGCGAGGACGAAAGCTCGATCTTCGCCTTCTCGGCGGCATCCTTGAGGCGCTGCAGCGCGAGCACGTCGTTCTTCAGATCGACGCCCGATTCCTTCTTGTACTCGGTGACGATGTAGTCGATCAGGCGCTGGTCGAAGTCCTCACCGCCCAGGAAGGTGTCGCCGTTGGTCGACAGCACCTCGAACTGGTGCTCGCCGTCGACGTTGGCGATCTCGATCATCGAGATGTCGAACGTGCCGCCGCCCAGGTCGTACACGGCGATCTTGCGGTCGCCTTCCTTCTTGTCGAGGCCGAACGCGAGTGCGCCCGCGGTGGGCTCGTTGATGATGCGCTTGACATCCAGGCCCGCGATGCGGCCGGCGTCCTTGGTCGCCTGGCGCTGCGAGTCGTTGAAGTACGCAGGAACGGTGATGACCGCTTCGGTGACTTCCTCGCCGAGATAGTCCTCGGCCGTCTTCTTCATCTTGCGCAGGATTTCCGCCGAGACCTGCTGCGGCGAGATCTTCTTGCCGCGCACTTCGACCCAGGCGTCGCCGTTGTCCGCCCTGACGATGCTGAAAGGCGAAAGGCTCTTCGCCTTCTGTACCTCCGCGTCCTCGAACTTGCGGCCGATGAGGCGCTTGACCGCGTAGATCGTGTTCTTGGCGTTGGTGACCGCCTGCCGTTTGGCCGGCGCGCCGACCAGGATTTCGCCGTCTTCCATGTAGGCGACGATCGAGGGCGTCGTGCGCGCACCCTCGGAATTCTCGATCACCTTCGGCTTGCCGCCTTCCATGATGGCGACGCAGGAGTTCGTGGTGCCGAGGTCGATGCCGATGATCTTGGCCATGTTGGTGTTCTCCGTAATGCGGTGAGTTTGGTTAAGCCGTCAGATGGGGATGCGGGCGCGGCGATCAACCGTTGCCCGGCGGGCCGCTCGAGACGACCACCTTTGCGGGCCGGAGCATGCGGTCGTTGAGCAGATAGCCCTTTTCGTAGACGTTCACGACGGTGTTGGCGGGTTGCGCCGACGGCGCCATCGCGATGGCTTCGTGCCGATGCGGATCGAACTTGTCGCCCACCGCCGGCTCGACCTCCTTGACCTGCGCGCGCGAAAAGGCGGACTGCAGCGCCTTGAGCGTGAGCTCGGCGCCGTGCACGATCGTCTCCACTGTCTGCCCCTGCGTGCCGAGCGCCTTCTCGAGGGCGTCCTTCACCGGCAGCAGGTCCTCGGCGAAGCTCTCGATGGCGAACTTGTGCGCCTTGGCGACGTCGGCCTGGGCGATCTTGCGGACGTTGTCGGTCTCGGCCTTGGCGCGCAGGAAGGCGTCCTTCAGGCCTGCGATCTCGGCCTGCGCCTTGCCGAGCTCGGCGCTGGCGGCCTGCGGCGATTCGGCCAGCGGTGCATCCTGGTCCGTGAGGGTAGCGGGGTCGATTTCGGGTGTCATTCGTGGTTCGATCCTGGTACGTACATTGCTAACCGTACGCACGTTGGGGTCATTTGGCGGATTTCAACCCCCTCACCGGATGTCCCTTTCAGGGGTTCTTCGGCCGTCCCTCGCGCCAGGCCGCGAGCTTCGCCTCGATGCGCGCGCCCACGAAGCTCTGCGGCTGCGACGGTTTGTAGTCGTCCTTTCTCTCGCGCGCCGCAATGACCGGCAGCGCCCGCGCGAAGGCCTCGGTGAAGGAGTCTGTCGCGCGCAGGGCCTCGTCGAAGTAGGCCTTGCCGAAATACGTGAAATCCGCCTCGTTGCTGCAGCCGAAGGAGTTGCGGTCGCGCGACGACGCCGTCATCACGAGCGTGTCGTCGTCCTTGAGCGGTTCGACGAATCCGCCCGAGTAGCACGACGAGACGACGATCACGCGGTTGCGGATTCCGGCCTCGTCCAGCATGCCCCGGAGCTCCAGGGCGGTGAGGTCGGTCAGGTGCAGCGGATAGAACGAAAGCGAGAAGCGCCCGTTCTTCGACCCGTGCGACGTGAGGAAGAGGAACAGGATGTCCTGCTCGGGGTCCATGAGGCCCCCTACGCGCTTCAGCGACTCCGCGAGCGCCGTGTGCGTCGCGATGGGCGTCGTGCGCACCGTGGCGCGGTTGTTGACGAGGCGCAGGGAGCGGCCGCGCGTGCCGAACCGCTCGGCAAAGAGTGCGTCTACGGCGTCGACCTCGCGGCGGAAGACGTCCTGGTCCGCGTAGCCCGCGACGCCGATCAGGTACAGGTTGGGGCGGCCGGCCTGCCGCGGCAGGAGCTGCGCCAGATCGCGCTCGAGAAGCCGCGGCTGCAGGTAAAGCACGTCCTCGCGGGCGACCGCGTCGTAGTCGGCGCGCGCCGCGGGCGCGTCGCTCTCCTCGTAGGGCTTCGTCCACAGCGTGCGGTCGTGCCCAATGGTCAGCAGCGGATAGCCGACCACCGCGACGGCGAGCAGGGTGGCGAGCGGCCGCGCCGGCCATGCGAGAGCGACGCGGCGAGACGCCGCCACGACCAGGCACGCGACGAACCAGCCGACCGCGACGTAGAAGAGGATCCAGCGAACCCAGGGCCCGGCGTCTTTCGCCGGCAGGTGATCGGCAACGAGCGTCGCGAGGCCGATGAAGGCGTCGAGCCACAGGCCGGCGCTCATCACCGAGACGACGAGCGCGAGCGTTTCGTCTGCGCGGCGGCCGAGCGCCGCCATCGACCACGCTGCGAGGCACAGCAGCGGAACGAAGAATAGCGTCTCCGGGAGCGCCCACAGGTTCACGTAGCCCGGCCAGCCCACGGTCGCCATCTGCCATACCAGCGTGGACAGCACCGACAGCACGAGCAGCATCGCGAACTGCGTCCAATCGGCGACGACGTCGGTCCCCCGCATGCCGAGGAAGCACACGACGCGCAGGCCGGCGCGCAGGTTGCGCAGGAGCCCCCGCCGAGCCGAGACGTCTTGCGTAGCGTCAGCCACAGGTGTCCCCTACTGCTTCGCTCCCATGGCCTTCGCGCGCACCTGGGTGAGCTCGCGCGCGTCGGTGTCCGCGGGCTTGGCGAGCCAGCCCGCGAGGTTGCGGAACGCGAGATCGGCGAGCGCCGTGATCCAGCGCGGGTGCTCGTTGAGGCACGGGATGACGTGGAAGTCCTTGCCGCCCGCCGCGCGGAACAGCGCCTGCCCTTCGATGCCGATCTCTTCCAGGGTCTCGAGGCAATCGGTGACGAATCCGGGGCAGAAGACATCCACTCGGCCGCCTTCCTTGCCGAGCGCCTTCAGCACGTCGGCGGTGTACGGCCCGAGCCATTGCGCGCGCCCGAAGCGCGACTGGAACGCGAGCGTCCATTGCGTGGGCGCGAGGCCCAGCTCGCGCACCAGCAGCCGCGCGGTCACCTGGCAATAGCAGTGATACGGATCGCCTTGATCGAGCGTGCGCCGCGGCACGCCGTGAAAGGAAACGAGGAGCTTGTGCGGGCGGCCGTGCTTCGTCCAGTAGTCGTTCACGTTCTGCGCAAGCGCCTGGATATAGCCTTCGTCGCCGTGGAAAGTCTCGACGAACCGCAGGCCCGGCAGTCGGCGCGCGTGCGAAAGATGCGCCGCGACGGCGTCGAACGTCGAGCCGGTCGTGCTCGCCGAGTATTGCGGATACAGCGGCAGCACGAGGATCTTCTCGCAATGCGATGCGCGCAGCTTGTCGAGGGCGGCGCCGATGCTCGGATTGCCGTAGCGCATGCCGAGCTCGACGGGGCATAGGTCGGCGGGATAGCCGGCGCGCTTCAGGTGCTGCCCGAGAAAGCCCAGCAGCAGCGTGCGTTGGCGCAGGCTGTGCGTCATGAGCGGCGAGCCGTCCTTGGTCCAGATCGCGCGGTAGCGCTCCGCCGATTGCGCTGGCCGCGTGTTGAGGATGACGCCGTGCAGGAGCGGCTTCCACGCCCATGGCGCGATCTCGACCACGCGCGGGTCGGACAGGAACTGCCTGAGGTAGCGTCTGACCGCCTGGGTCGTCGGCGCGTCCGGCGTGCCGAGGTTGGTGACGAGGATGCCGATGCGCGGTGCGCGGTCGTGCGTGAACGGCGGCTCCTGCCTGTGCGCCAAGGACCGGCTCCTGTCAGCGCCGCGCGCGCCAGCTTTCGAAGTTGCGCCGCGCCTCGGAGCGGATCGCCTTCTTGACGAACGGCGCCCAGCCGAGTGCCGCGCCCTTCGTGCCCAGCGCCATGCGGCTCCAGCGCCACAGGCTGAAGGAGTCGACCTGTGTGGCGATGCGGCCGTCGCGGAACGTGAAGCGCGACTCGATCTTGTTGTGCACGGGCCGCCCGGTCACGGCGAACGTGTAGCGCGGCTCCCAGTGCGCGGCGCCCGCCGCGGCGTCGGCGGAGACGACGCGCCACTCGAGCGTGAGGTCGCGGCCGCGCTCGCAGAACATGGCCCACATTTCGGCGACCTCCTTGCCGCCGACCTCGAAGATCGGGTCGCGGAACGTGGCCTCGGGCAGGTAGCAGGCAGCCATCGCGGCCGCGTCGCGCTTGCGGAACGACGCATACAGCCGGTCGATGAGCTGCGCGTTGGGATGCGTCATTCGTCGAGCTGCTGCGACATCGCGTTCGACAGCAGCTTCGCGGTGAGGTCCACGATCGGGATCACGCGCTCGTACGCCATGCGCGTCGGCCCGATGACGCCGAGCGTGCCGACCACCTTGCCGTTGGCTTCGTACGGTGCGGTCACCACGCTGCACTCGTCGAGCGGCACGAGGCCCGATTCGCTGCCGATGTAGATCGAGACCCCGTGCGCGCGCTGCGAGAGGTCGAGCAGGTGAAGGATGGACGTCTTCTGGTCGAAAAGATCGAACAGCCGGCGCAGCCGCTCCATGTTCGACGCGAGATCGTCGGCGTTGAGGAGGTTGCGCTCGCCGGTGACCACGAGCGACTCGCCCTCGGCGAGCGCGCCCTCGCCCGCCTCGACCGCGGCAGCCATGAGCCGGGCGATGTCCTCCTTCAACGCGCGCAGCTCCTCGCTGACGCGCAACCGGATGGTGGCGAACCGCTGGCCCGCGAAGTGCTGGTTGAAGAAGTTCGTGGCCTCGGTGAGCTGCGAGTGCGAATACGAGCGGTCGGTGTGCAGGATGCGGTTCTGCACGTCGCCTTCGGCGGTCACCAGGATCAGCAGCACGCGGCGCTCGGCGAGGCGCAGGAACTCGAGATGACGGAACGTCGCATCGCGCCGCCGCGGCGTCATGACGACGCCTGCGAACTGCGTGAGCTGCGACAGGAGCCCGGCCGCCGTGCTCACGAGCTGCTGCGGCCGGTCCGCCGTCAGCTCGCCTTCGAGCCGCTGGATCTCCTGGTCTTCGAGCGGCTTCGTGACCATGAGGCTGTCGACGAAGAAGCGGTAGCCCTTCGCCGTCGGGATGCGCCCGGCCGACGTGTGCGGGCTCGCGATGAAGCCCATTTCCTCCAGGTCCGCCATCACGTTGCGCACGGTGGCGGGCGACAGGTCGAGGCCCGATTGGCGCGACAGGGCGCGCGAGCCGACCGGCTGGCCCTCGCTCACGTAGCGCTCGATCAGCGTCTTCAGCAGGTGCTGTGCACGCGGCTCCAACATCGGATCATTCTATCAAGCGGGCTCATCCGTAGGTACGAGGATGGGCGCTTCGGCCATGTGGTTTAATCGCCGCCATGGCCGGATCGAAAGCCTCCGCCCGCTTTTCCCGCGTGGCCCTGGTGGGGCGCCACGCGAGCCCCAGCATCGCCGCGCCGCTCGCCGAGCTCGGCTCGTTCCTCGCCGGCCGCGGCCACAAGGTCATCGTCGACGCCGAGACGGCGCGTTACGCGCCGATCCCGGCCTACAAGACCGCGCCCACCGAGGAGCTCGCGAAGCACGCCGACCTCGCCATCGCGCTGGGCGGCGACGGCACCATGCTGTCGCTCGCGCGCCGGCTCGCGCCGTTCGACGTGCCGCTCATCGGCATCAACCAGGGCCGCCTCGGCTTTCTCACGGACATTCCGCTCGCGCACATGACGGACACGCTGTCCGCCATGCTCGACGGCCGCTACGTCGAGCAGCGGCGGACACTGCTCGCGGTCGCGCTCGAGCGCCCCGACGGCCTGCGCAAGGAAGCGCTCGCGCTCAACGACGTCGTCGTCAACCGCGGATCGCTCGGCAGCATGATCGAGTGCGCGGTGGCGATCGACGGCCGCTTCGCCTACGGGATGCGGGCCGACGGCATCATCGTGGCGACACCTACCGGCTCCACCGCGTATGCGCTTTCCGCGGGCGGCCCGATCCTCGCGCCGCAGCTCGCGTCGTTCCTGCTCGTGCCGGTCGCCCCGCACGCCCTCACTCATCGCCCCATCGCGATCTCCGACGACTGCCGCATCGCGATCACGGTCATGCAGGCGCGCGATGCCGGCATCCACTGCGACGGCCAGGACCACTTCGCGCTGGCGGAAGGCGATCGCGTGACCATCGTCCGCGCGGCGCATCGCGCGCGCTTCCTGTACCCGGAAGGCCACGACTACTTCGCGACCCTGCGCGAAAAGCTGCACTGGAGCGCGACGCCCGAGGGCATCGCCGGCGCAGGCCAGGCGTAGTCAACGGGCATGCTCCGCTCCCTCGCGATCCGCGACTTCGTCGTCGTCGCCGCGCTCGACGTCGAGTTCGCCGCGGGGCTCAGCGTCCTCACCGGCGAGACGGGCGCGGGAAAGTCGATCCTGCTCGACGCCCTGGGCCTCCTGCTCGGCGACCGTTTCGAGCTCGCGCAGCTTCGTGCCGGCGCCTCCCGCGCCGAGCTCGCCGCGAGCTTCGACGTGCGCGAGGTGCCCGCCGCGCGCGGCTGGCTCGCCGAGCAGGCGCTCGCCGCCGACAGCGACGAGGTCCTGCTGCGCCGCGTGCTCGACGGCCAGGGCAAGAGCCGCGCGTGGATCAACGGCAGCCCCGCCACGCTTGCGCAGCTCAAGGAACTGGGCGAGATGCTGGTTGCGATCCACGGCCAGCACGCGCACCAGTCGCTCGGCCAGCCGGAGACGCAGCGCGACCTCGTCGACGCCTTCGGCGGGTTCACCACGCTGTCGCGCGAGGTGGCGGAACGCTGGCGCGCCTGGCGCGCCGCGGTCGAGCGGCTCGAGGCGGCGGCGAGCGCGGAAGCGGCAAGCGCCGCGGAGCGCGAGTTCCTCGCGCAGCGCCGCCGCGACATTTCGACCCTCGCGACGAGCGAGGACGAGTGGCGCGAGCTCACCGCGTCGCAGTCGCGCCTCGCGCACGCCGCCGAGCTCATCGCGGTCGCGGGCGAAGGCGCCGCCGCGCTGTCGGAGGCCGACGACGCGCTCACCGCGCGCCTCGCGCAACTCGTGCAGCGCCTGCGTGCCGCCGCCGCGCACGACCCCGCGCTCGGCGACGTCGTCGCCCTTTTGGAGCCTGCCGGCATCGAGCTTGCGGAAGCCGCCCGCGCGCTTCGCGACTACCAGCGCCGGCTCGACCTCGATCCCGCCGAGCTAAGGCGTGTCGAGGACCGCCTCGCCGCCATCCACGACATGGCGCGCAAGTATCGCGTGCGGCCGGAGACCCTCCCGGCCCTGCTCGCCGAGACCGAGGCGCGGCTCGGAGCGCTCGCCGAGTCGTCCGATGCGGAAGGCCTCGCGCGCCGCGCTTCGCAGTGCGAATCCGATTACCGCGGCGCGGCGGGCGAGCTGTCGAAAAAGCGCCGCTTCCACGCGAGCGAGCTCACACATCGGGTGACCGAGGCGATGCAGACGCTCGCGATGGCCGGCGGCCGCTTCGAGGTCGCCCTCACGCCGGTCGCCGCGCCGGCAAGCTACGGCCTCGAGCAGGTCGAGTTCCGTGTCGCGAGCCACCCCAGCCAGGCCCCCGGGCCGCTTGCGCGCGTGGCCTCCGGCGGCGAGCTCTCGCGCATCGCGCTCGCGCTCTCGGTCGTCGCGAGCGAGGCGGGCGCGGTCCCCACGCTCGTGTTCGACGAGGTCGACAGCGGCATCGGCGGCGCCGTGGCGGCCACGGTCGGGCGTCTGTTGCAATCCCTTGGCTCGCGCCGTCAAGTGCTGTGCGTCACGCACCTGCCGCAGGTGGCGGCATTCGCCGACAGCCACTTCCGCGTCATCAAGGCGACCCGCATGGACCGCGTGTCGACCGAGCTCGCGCTTCTCGCCGGCCAGGATCGCGTCGAGGAGCTCGCGCGGATGCTGGGCGGCGCGGAAGTGACTGCGAAGACGCGCGCGCACGCGAAGGAGTTGTTCGAGCAGCACAAAAGAAAATAGGGACGCACCCGCGGCGCGGGTGCATCGGCACCCGTTTGTTTCAGCCGTGCGTTGCCTTGGCGCTGACGAACTTGCCCTGGATGCCCTTGGCGGGCTTGGCGGCAGGCTTGGCGGGGGGCTTCATCGAGGCCTTGAGCGCCGTGGCCGGCAGCGACTCGCCGGTCTCGAGCCAATGCTTCACGCGCTGCGCGTCGGCGACGCGCGTGAACGTCCCGATCGAGTCGAGCAGCACGATGACCACGGGCTTGCTCGCGATGTTGGCGAGCATCACGACGCAGCGGCCGGCCTCGCGGATGTAACCCGTCTTCTGCAGCTGGATGTCCCACGCGCTGTTCTTCACGAGCGCGTTCGAGTTGTTGAACCCGAGCGTCTGTCCCGTGGGCTGCACTTCGACGTAGTGCGCGGGGGTGGTCGAGTATTCGCGGATGAGCGGATACTCGGCAGCGGCGCGCACGAGCTTCGCGAGGTCGTTCGCCGTCGACACGTTGCGCGGCGAAAGCCCGGTGGGATCGTCGTAGTGCGTGCGCGTCATGCCGAGCGACATCGCCTTTTCGTTCATCGCAGCGACGAACGCGAGCGTGCCGCCCGGGTAGCCGCGCGCGAGCGCTGAGGCCGCGCGGTTCTCCGACGACATGAGGGCGAGGCGAAGCATCTCGTCGCGCGTGAGGCTTGCGCCCATGCGCAGGCGCGAGTGGCTGCCCTTCAGATAGTCGAAGTCGTCCATGTCGATCGACAGGACCTCATCCGGCGGCTGCGCCGCGTCGAGCACGACCATCGCGGTCATGAGCTTCGTGAGCGAGGCGATCGGCGTCACCTCGTCGGCAGCCTTGGCATAGACCGCCTTGCCGTCCTGGGCGTCGATCACGAGCGCGCTGGCCGACATGAGACGCAGCTTGGCGGCGTCGAGCTCGATGGGGGCCGCAAAGGCTGGAAGGCCCGCAAAGGCCGCAAAAACAAGGGTAAGGAGTCGAATCATCACGCTGTGTCTTAACGAAGCTCCGGCGGTTTATCGCACGGATTCCGGGGCCACGTCAATACCCCAAAGCTATCAAAGGCTTAGCTCAGACCTTCGGGTTTACCCGCAGGCAAGAAACGGGCCCGCGGCGACGCTCGAGGCCGTTACAACGCGTGGGCGCCCGTTTCCGCCGACGTCTCGGCAGGCCGCCGCCGCTCCTCGTCCTGCTGCAGGCGCCACATCCGCGCGTACGCCCCGCCGCGCGCGAGCAACGAAGCGTGCGTGCCGCGCTCGACGATCATCCCGGCTTCCAGAACGAGGATTTCGTCGGCGTCGACGATGGTCGAGAGGCGATGCGCGATGGTGAGCGTGGTGTGGTTGCGGGCGATGGCGCGAAGCTCGGCCTGGATCGCCTTTTCCGAGCGCGAATCGAGCGCGCTCGTCGCCTCGTCGAAGATGAGGATGCGCGGCGATTTGAGGATCGCCCTCGCGATCGCCACGCGCTGTTTCTCGCCGCCGGAGAGCTTGAGGCCGCGCTCGCCGACGGGTGTCGCGTAGCCGGCGGGCAAGCCGGCGATGAAGTCGTGGATCTGCGCGAGGCGCGCCGCGGCAACGACCTGGTCGTGCGTGGCGCCCGGCCGACCGTACGCGATGTTGTACTCGATGCTGTCGTTGAACAGCACCGTGTCCTGCGGCACGATCGCGACCAGCGCCCGCAGGCTCGCCTGCTGCACGTCGCGGATGTCCTGGCCATCGACGGTGATGCGGCCGGCGGCCACGTCGTAGAAGCGGTAGAGCAGCCGCGCGAGCGTGGACTTGCCCGAGCCCGAAGGCCCGACCACCGCGACCGTGCGGCCGGCGGGGATCGCGAACGACACGTCGAACAGAATCTGGCGGTCGGGCTCGTAGGCGAAGTCGACGTGCTCGAAGCGCACCTCCGCGCCGCTCACCACCAGGGGCGGGGCACCCGACTTGTCGCGGATCTCGGCGTGCTCCTCGATCAGGCCGAAGAGGCGCTCCATGTCGGCGAGCGCCTGCTTGATCTCGCGGTAGATCACGCCCAGGAAGTTGAGCGGGATGTAGAGCTGGATCATGAAGGCGTTGACGAGGACGAGGTCGCCTATCGTCATCGTCCCGTTCACCACGCCGACGGTCGCGCGCCACATGATGAGCGTCACCGCGATCGCGATGATCGCGCTCTGACCGATGTTGAGCGCCGAAAGCGACGTCTGGCTCTTCACGGCGGCGCTCTCCCAGCGCTGCAGGCTCTCGTCGTAGCGGTTGGCCTCCCATTCCTCGTTGCCGAAGTACTTGACCGTCTCGTAGTTGAGCAGGCTGTCGATCGCGCGCGTATTCGCCTTGCTGTCGAGCTCGTTCATCGTGCGCCGGAAGTGCGTGCGCCATTCGGTGATCATGACGGTGAACGTTATGTAGATCGCGAGCGCGCCGGCCGTGATCGCGAGGAACGTCCAGTCGTAGCGCGCGATGAGGATTGCGCAGACGAGCGTGATCTCGACCAGCGTGGGCAGAATCGAGAACAGCGCGTAGCTCACGAGAGCCGATATGCCGCGCTGGCCGCGCTCGACGTCGCGCGTGAGGCCGCCGGTCTGGCGGTGCAGGTGGAAGCGCAGCGAGAGCGCGTGCAGGTGGCGGAACACCTGGAGCGCGATCTTGCGCACCGCGCGCTGCGTCACCTTGGCGAACAGGAATTCCCGCAGCTCCGTGAACACGGTGGTCGACAGGCGCAGCAGGCCGTAGGCGACGAGCAGCGCGAACGGCACGAAGAGGACCGCGGTCGTCTTGTCCAGGCTGTCGACGATCTGCTTCAGGAGCAGCGGCACGCCGACGTTGGCCGCCTTGGCGAGCACGAGGCACAGCACCGCGGCGATGACGCGGCCCTTGTACTCCCACAGGTACGGCAGGAGGGTGCCGATGGTGGCCCAGTCGCCTCGCTGCGTGCGGGCGACGTTGACCTCGGCGGGGCCCGGAACGGGGGATTTCGAGTGGCGCATGACCTCGCTACTTTACCCCCGCCCGCCGTCGCGGGAACCATTCGTCGCCGCCGTAGCCCACGAGCCCCATCGCGACCCGAACCATCCCGTAGGCGATCCACGTCACCGCCTTTGCGATCGGGTTGCGGCCCGACCAGCGCTCGGGCTCGACGTGGCGGGTGCCGGTCTCGATCATCGACAGCAGCTCGATGCGCAGCTGGTCGGCGAAGCGCGCGTCGCGCACGAACACATTGGCCTCGCGCGCCATGAGGAGCGAGTACGGGTCGATGTTCGACGAGCCCACGGTGGCCCATTGGTCGTCGATCACCCCTACCTTGGCGTGCAGGAAGGAGCGGTGGTACTCGGCGATCACGACCCCGGCGTCGAGCAGCTGCCCGTAGAGCGCGCGCGACGCGTAATGCAGGAGCCGGTACTCCACGCGCGCCTGCAGGAGCAGCGTCACCGCCACGCCCCGCCGCGCCGCGGCGATCAGCGCGCGGCGGAAGCGCACGCCCGGGAAGAAATACGCGTTGGCCAGGATGATCTCCTGCTTCGCCGTGCGGATGGCGGCGAGGTACGCCCGCTCGATGTCGCGCCGGTAGCGCAGGTTGTCGCGGATGACGAACTTCGCGGTCTGGTCGCCCGAGCGCGCCACCTCGATGGGGTCGGGAAACAGCGGAACCTCCGAGCTTTCGAGCTGGACCAGCTCCACGAGCGCCCAGAGCCTCTGCATGGTCTGCACGATCGGGGCGAGCAGCGGTCCGCGCACGCGAACTGCGAAGTCGAGCCGCGGCGGCTTCTGGTTCGGCGTGTTCATGTCGTCGATCAGGTTGATGCCGCCGACGAAGGCGACCGCGCGATCGACGTGGCAGAGCTTACGGTGCAGGCGGCGCAGCCGGTGCGAGCGGAACTGCCACGGAGCGATTTCCGGGCGATACTTCATGAGGCGCACGCCGCCCTCGCGCAGCCGCCGCTCGAGGCTCTTGGTGAGGTAGTGGCGCGCGCCCCATCCGTCCACCAGCACGCGCACGGCCACGCCGCGCCGCGCCGCAGCCACGAGGGCGTCGGCGATCGCCGCACCGGCGTCGTCGTCGGCGAAAATGTAGGTCTCGAGCCAGATCTCGCGCTGCGCCGCATCGACGGCCGCAGCGAGCGCCGGGAAGAACTCGCGCCCGCTGCGTAACAGGTCGACGGCATTGCCCGGCGTGAAGCGGATCACGAAGCGAAAAAGGGGTCAGACCCCATTTCAAATTGTGTCAGCGTGCGATTGTGCTCCGCCGAGCACCGAGGGCACCGAAACAATTTGAAATGGGGTCTGACCCCTTTTTTTGCCGCAGTTGGCCTAACGGCGCCTGCGCGGGACCTCGAACGTCGCCGCGAGCGCGGCGTGGTCGGACATGCGGCCCGAAGGGAAGGCGTAGTGTACGCGGGCGTCCACGACGTCGAGGCCGCGGGCGTAGATGCGGTCCAGGCGGAACACCGGCATCACCGAGGGGAAGGTTCGCGCCGGGCGCCCCTTCACTTCCTCGAACACTTCGTACACGCCGAGCGCTTCGGTCAGCGTGCGGTCACCTTTGCGCCGCCAGTCGTTGAAGTCGCCGG
>Ga0335083_10001124_pt1 | contig 37559 bp, 28 predicted proteins | sample Lox_Sample_42_FD_206716 | JGI IMG/M metagenome (GOLD analysis project Ga0335083, IMG submission 206716) | Soil microbial communities from Loxahatchee National Wildlife Refuge, Florida, United States - Lox_Sample_4.2 | ecosystem: Environmental > Terrestrial > Soil > Wetlands | place: USA...
CCTCGCGCCGCGGGCCGCGAAGCATACGCGGCTCTTGTCATCTGCACACAATCATAGCGGTACGCATTTTCCTTGAGCCATGCGGGAAGGTAAGCCGTCATCTCGAAGCCAAGAGCCCCAAGGTGGCGCATTACATCGACTTTGTCTGCAAGTATTGTGACCGTCGCATGCTGCACGCCGGGGAGCGATTGCAGCACGCCGCTGAGGTCGCGGCACAGGCGCGGTGCACCTGAGGACGTATCGTCGTGTGCGAGGACTTCCAATGCTCCGTTCGCCCCGGCGGGATCATAGTCGAGCACAAAGCCGTTGCGCTCGAACGACCCGTCGCGAGGCACGCCGGCGAAACGCCGCAGCGGATACGCGCCCGGGGCGGGTCGCAAGCCAAGCGGCCGATAAATGTGCGCATCGACGAACTGTGCTTGTGCTGTGTCGCAGACTGCGGGTTTGACATGGGCAAAGCTGGAATGCGGAGGAATGGAGAAGACGATGAGATGCGTCTCGCGCGAGGCGTTTGCGACGTTGCGGCCCGCGTCGTGTCCGACGACAATCATGCGGGGATGGATCGCGGCGCACAGTTCCACGATCCGGCGCGCACGGGGAAAGCCGAAGAAGACCTGGCCGAGACCTTGGTCGCAGACCCAATCTACAACCCGTTGCATCAGCAGCGCAGCGAGCCCTTGTCGGCGATAGTCGGGGTGCGTGATCGCGCGGCCCAGTTCGTAACTGTCGTTCCAGTCGTTGTACGCCATCGCCATGGACGCGACGATTCGCCCTCCCTCTTCGGTCAGGATCTGAAAGTTGCGCTCGTCGGCGAGGAAGCGCTCGACGTCGGCAACCGTCTGGAATGGATGGGAGCTGCACTGGTAGGTTGATTGGAATAGCTCCGCGATCGCGCTGGCGTCAGCCGGCCCCGAACGGCGAGCAAGGCCACCGCCGGGAAGGACCCAGAAATGCGGGCTTTCACGTAGTCGGCCAGCAGCGCCGCACCGGGAGCGGCCTCGCGTCGAGACTGGCATCTTCATGCCTACCTCCAGTTGCAATCATCGCCGGAGCTTGTGAACTGGGCGTGCGAGCGTATCGTTAGCGCACGATGCTCTCCTGCCCGATCTCAGACAGCGGTCACACCATACGGCGTACGGTGTTTGAGAGGAATACGCTGAAGAGATTAGACCCGGCCGGGCAGGGCCCGCGGGTCACCCAGCCCCCTCGACGACACGCACCGACTCGCGCCCGATGAATCCGCTGATCTCGCCTTGGCACGGCGGTGCGTCTCGGCCGAGTCGCCGTGTATTAGCATGGAAGTGGGGCTTGTCTGATTGCATATCCTTTCCGGGCGCCAACTCGACGTCGTGCGGCTTAGACTCGTCGGACGCGACTCGGCGAGCTCAGACATCTGCCAAAGCGCCGGCAGCGCGCGAAATCACCTGCAACACTACCCGTGGCTCGCCGCTGCCCCCTCTTGCAGACTCTTGCAACCGTCGTGCGGGCCGGGAACGACAATGCTCTCCGCTGGCGATTCGCGTTGGCTCAAGAATGCTTCTTCGCGGTCGGAGCTGTTGGCGTCGGCACTACCTTCGCCCATTCGCTCGCTGTGAGCGCCGCTTTCACCTGGAAACGCAGGTCCATGAGCTGCTCGACAGTGGCCCGGTCCTCGGCGATCTGCGGCCGCGCTAGGAAATTCCAACGCCCCTTTTTCCTTGAGGAGCACACTCGTGCAGTGGCAGGGTGTGGTCGAGCGGGTGAGCTTCGGCTCATTCGGTTGCCCGCCAAATGGCGCCGCGCTCGTGTGCTCTTCGAGGAAAGGCAGCGTTTCAAGTTCCTATGCACCGTCGATCAGCACCGCACACGTGCCGCACTGTGCGCGCCCGCAGCCGTACTTCGCTCCGTTGAGCTGTAAGTCGTGCGAACGACGTAGAGCAATGCGGTATCGGCCTCGGCAGTGACCGAACAGGCACGCCGTTCACGTTCAGCGCGGAGGTTGCCGGCATCGGATCCTCCCGATGCGTGGACCGGACTAGCGTACGCGCTGTACAGCGCAGCGTGCAGGGCGTGCGCGCACCGGTCGATTTGGCTCACAATCGAACCTCAGCCCGGCTGGACATAGCCATAACACGCATTCCTTTCACGGGAGCCCAAGATGACGGACCAACCCACTGAGGACACGGCAGGACCAGGGCATGCGCGCTCTCGCGCAGAGGTGGGAGTCGGCGAAGGATGCGTTTACAACCCATCGCGCCGGACGTTTCTCTCGGAGCTCTCGGCGCTTGCGGCCGGTGCTGTGCTGGCAAAGAGCGCGTCGGCGGCGCAGGCGGCCGCGTCAGAGTCCGTCGCCCCGTATCGCATCGACGTGCACTGCCATTTCGCGCCGCCGAGCTGGGTTGCCGAATGGTCTCCCAAGGGAAGCGTGTGGCCCCCGTTGACCAAGTGGACGCCGGCGAAGCATCTCGAAGACATGGATCAAGCCGGCGTGGCCGCGTCCATCGTGTCGGTCACCACGCCGGGCTTATGGTTCGGCGATGCTGCAACGTCTCGCCGTCTCGCACGCGAGTGCAACGACTATGCCGCGCGCCTGACCCAGGACTACCCGCGCCGCTTCCGCATGTTCGTGGCGCTTCCGTTTCCGGATGTCGAAGGCAGCCTGCGCGAAATCGAATACGGTCTCGATTCTCTTCACGCCGACGGCATCGGCCTGTTCACGAGCTACGGCGACAAATGGCTCGGCGACCCCGCGTTCGCGCCGGTGTTCGAAGAGCTCAATCGGCGCAGGGCGCTCGTGTACACGCATCCGGCTGCGGCCACCTGCTGCCACAACCTCGTTCCGGGTATCTCGGATGTGGTGATCGAATACGGCACGGATACGTCCCGTGCGATCGCGCGGATGGTGTTCGGCGGCTCCGCGCGGCGCTACCCGCAGATGCGTGTGATTTTCAGCCACGCCGGAGGAACGATGCCGTTCCTGGTCGAGCGGTTCGACAACCTCTCCAAGACGCCGCCTTACTCCACCGACCTGCCGGACGGCTTCCGCGCCGAGGCGCGAAAGTTCTACTACGACACCGCCCAGACGTCCAATCCGGCGGCGATGGCGGCGCTCAAGGTCGTGATCCCCACATCGCACGTCGTGTTCGGGACCGACTATCCATTCCGTACGCACGCCGACCATGCGAAGGGGTTGCGCGAATGCGGAGTGTTCAGCGACGCGGAACTGCGCGGGATCGAGCGCGAGAACATTCTTGCTCTGCTCCCACGGCGCCCAGAATAGGCGCTCCAACTCTTGCATGCACGCACGGATGGTCTAGCCCGCGGACCGATGCAACCGGACTTGCTCGACGCGCGTGTAGCTTGGCTAAGTCCTAATGCCAATCCGTTGTCGTGCGCGCGGATGCCTCACGCGCAACCATCTTCCGAGCAGCGGGCACTGGAGGTCAGATCCCTTCTTCCTTGACGAACGGACCGATGCAGGTGGATAGGTTCTCCTCCTTGCACATCAGGAACATCTTTCCCGACGGATCGAGGAGGATATAGTTCGTCGCGACCTCGCCCACCTCGGTGATCGAGCCCATGCAGTCCGGCTTGCCGTTGTCGCTGGTGATCTTGTCCACCCACTTGTAGTAGCCCTTCGCGCTGGGTGCGAGCGAGAGTTCAAACTCCGACTCGGAAAGCTCCTCGGCGCTGTAAGCTCGCGTTGTCCCGTCGGCTCGCACATCGTAGATCTCGTGGCACTGGACGCTCTCGAGCTCGATCCGCCACGTTCCGATCAGCGGATGGTCGGGCGGAAGCGGCGTGCGTACTACATCTTCCGCGAGAGCCGCTTGGGGCGACAGCACGCTGAGCAACAGCGCGGTGAACGGCAGGATAGACCGGTGCAGCATGATGAGCTCCCTCTAGCGGGTGGATGGGGTGGCGAGTGGACGAGTCAACGCGAGTGACTTTGAATGGTTCCGGGGTCAAGCCCGCTCGCGAACCGCCGACGATGAGGCGACGGCGGCCTCTCCGGGTGTGGGTAGGGGGTCATGTCCCCGACCGTTGGACCGGAGTCAACAAGTTGGCGTCGCGGGCCAGCAACCACTTGCCGTGGACGCGCTTGAGCACGCTGAGCGTGTGTCCCGCCCGTTCCATCGGCTGGCCGCCATCGGCTGGCGTCACCACAACCGAAAGCTTGGTCCACATGAACGCCCAGTCGCCCGACACTTGAATCTCCTGGATCTGCGTTGTCCCGTCGATCTTGGGCGATGCTTTGCCGGCGGGCACGCGCGACAGCGACGCGAATTCCTCCTTTCCCATCGGCGGGCGACCGGGAACAAGAAAAACCACATCGTCGGCCATCAAGCTCAGGACGGTGTCGAGGTCACCGGCCCGGCTGGCCGCATGCCAGCTCGATACGAGCTGGCGGATCTGCTGCTCGTCGGGGTGCATGTGGTCTCCAGTACCATCTCACGCCGTTGCCGCCTGCCGCTTCATAGCAGCATGTCCGCGAGGCTTTTCATGTCCGCCGCGACGATGTCCGGCTGATGCGGGGTCTCGCCGAAGGGCACGTTGCGCCGATCGATGAATGCCGAATGCATCCCCGCGGATTTCGCGCCGATGCAATCGAAGGGATGACTGGCTACGAAGAGGACCTCGTCCATTCGAACGCCCAGGATCTGGGCGGCCTTGGTGTACGTCGCCACATGGGGTTTGAACGAGTTGGCGGCAGCGGCCGAGATCACCGCGTCGAGGGGAAGCTTGTGGACAGACTTGGCGGCTTCCAGCATGTCGGGATCGCCGTTCGAGAGCACGACCATCTTGTATCTGGTCTTCAGGCGCTCCAGCGCGTCGGGCACGTCTGCGAACGGTTTGAGCCGCTCGATCTGCGCCACCAGGAAGCGGACTTCATCCCCCGTGTGCGGGATCCCGGCGCGCTCGAGAGAGTAAGCGACGGAGCGGTGCCCGATCTCCCGGTATGGCGTGTGCTCTCGATGCAGGAGCGCATCGATCATCGAATTCTCGAAGTGGGTCCGCCGCCACCAGGTCACGAACGCGTCCGGCCGCCCAGTCCATCCTTTCTCTCTCAGATAGGGCGTGACCACTTCCGTCAAGCCCTTCTGCATGTCCAGCAGCGTGCCGTACTGGTCGAACATGCATACCTTGATCTTCGCCTTGAGCGCGTCGGCCGGCATCTCGGTCACCGCCTTCCTACCTCGAGCTCCGGGCGCTCGCCTCGCATTCGGGGACGGCCTCGGACTCGACTATGCCTTCGCGCTGGCGCGGGCCGCGATCTTCTCGTGCCAGCGCGCAAGGTTGCCGCACTCGGCGGGAATCGCGGTCTCCGCGCGCTTGGCGAATTCGACGGTGACGAATGCCGTGATATCCGCGATGGTGAACTGCGGCCCGGCAAAAAACGCGTGGTCGGCGAGCTGGCGGTCGCACAACGAGAAGAAGCGCGCCAGACGCTTCTTGCTGCGTTCGACCAACGCCGGGATCTGCGGGAACCCGCCGGAGACCCCGGGGATGGCGCGGTCCACGAACAGCGGCAGCGCGTTGCGCACCGCTTCGCCCGCCGCCAGCATGCCCTCGAACTCCGCGCGCCGATTCCACATTTCGACGATCGCCTGGTCCTTGGCATCGCGCCCCATGAGCGGGGGGTGAGGGTAGAGCGACTCGAGATAGCGGCAGATCGCCACCGACTCGCCCAGGCAGGTTCCGTCGTCGAGCTCGAGAACCGGCACGACCGAGTAAGGGTTGACCTTCAAGAAGCCGGCGGAGAACTGCTCGCCCTGCCGCACGTTGACCTGTACGGTCGGGATCTCGACCCCTTTCTCCGCTAGAAACATGCGCACCCGGCGCGGATTCGGCGCCAGCTCGAAATCGTATAGCTTCATGTCGGTTTCCTCCTCTGACGAAAAGTATGACCGGAAAGAACTCGAAACTCGAAGTTTCTCAGCCCGGGATCACCGCTGCAAGACCATTCCGTGCGCTGCCAGGGTGCGCTCAACGCCGCACCTCGCCCGGTACCTGTGGCCGCTTCGGGCGCAATCGGAAATTAGCCATCAGGGAGTGATCTCTTGTACTCGACAATCCGATAGGTCTCGTCAAAGCCCACTCTGGCCAGGAAGTCCTGGGCCACGCGAGTCCGCGCGTCATTACGCCGTCTCTGCCGGGGCCGTCCCTTTCGACGGCAGCCCAGTGCTGTCGGACCCTCACTGCCGATTCGGAATCTCGTCGATCTCGTACCAACGCTTGCCGGCGATGATGGCTGCGTACCATCGCTCCATCGTTGCCGGATCCATCGTTCTCCAATCGGGCACATGGGTGACGAGTGCTTCGCCCAATGCTTGCCCAAGACTCACCAACTCGTTGCCGGCGGCGCATTGCTCGTCACCCCACACCCGCAGACCAGCCGCCACTGACGGCTGCGTGCGCAAAGCTTTCGACAAAGCCAGAGCATCGGTCATCGCCTTGACGCTGCCGGCTCCCGTGTGTGGGCGAGCAAGGGTGGACGCATCCCCGATCAGACAGATGCGGCCCCGATGATAGGCCGGCACTCGCGCTTCCCAGATCGACTGGACAAAAGGCTGGTGCGTGGCGCGAACGACCTGCGCCGCGAAGCCCGGAAAATAGCTGCTTGCGAGGTCGTGCACGTAGGCGATCTGTGCTTGCGAGACTGCGCCAGGCGGAAGCGAGCCGCGGTGAACGATACCCTGCGCATCGGTCAGGATCCTCTGGAGGTCTTCGTCAGCCACCTCGTCGTAAATCCCCCAGTTGAGCCGCCGCCGCCCGACCTCCAGTTCGCCGTTTCGCCCCGGGACTAAGTAGAAGACCGCGTGACCGCCCGCATAGACGGCGAATACTCGAACACCCTCAAATGGCGCGATGTCCGCGACCATCTCTTCCGGTATCAGGCCTCTCCAGATGATGTAGCCGACGTACCGGGGCTCGTGACCGGGGAACAAGGTCCGTCGCCCCAACGAGTCGTAGCCGTCAGCGCAGATCGCGAGCTCGGATCGCAGCAGGCTGCCGTCGGCGAGCTCGAAGGAGACTTCGTCATCAGTCTGTTGGGTTACCGACACGACATCGCAGCCGTGACGAAAGCAGGCATCGGGAACGCGCCGGCGGAGCTGCCGGTACAGCACGTCCCAGTTCGTGGATGCCGAGGCAAAGGACTGCTCCCAAAGTGTGCGCCCCAGGTGAGGGCTCTCCTCGTCGCATCGGACCACGAATCGGCGCTTGAAGACCGGAATGTGGCTCATGTCTGCATCGACAAGACCGCGCTGCTTGAGCGCCTCGATCAAGGAGAGCGCGAGCCCGATGCCTGCACCGCGGTCTTCCAGATGGCGGGAGCGCTCGAAGACCGTTACGTCGGCGCCCGCGCCGGCGAGCTCGGCCGCGGTCACGCAGCCCGCGACGGACCCGCCCACAATGCCAACGCGGAGGCCTCGGATCGTATTTGCAACAGAGCTACCGTGCAAGCTGGTCATGCTGGCAACCTAGGCCGCGCTTGTGCGCGCCTCAGAGGTCCTTTCGTGTCGTTCCTGGTCTCGTGGGAGCACGGGTCATTCGGTGGCGCCCAACGCCTGCAAAGAGTGGCCGGCCGACAACAAGCGAAGCGCCGCGGTCGGCCGGCCAGGTGGATTGGCCCGTTGGGGCTGGACACCCTCAACGCTCGCTATTTCAGGTCCAGCGTGCCCTTCCAGCGAACATAGGCGATTGCCGCGTCGTCTGTTTGCACGATCTCGAAGGTTCCCCCACCGGTCGCATTAGCAGACTTTCCGGTACCCGGCCCCACTTCGTACTTCCCCGCGCCAAACGCCAGGGCCTTAAAGCTGAACAAATCTCCGTCATTGTCCACTCCGGCACACATGGTGATGTACGCACCCTTCCCGTCCGGAGGGATCCTGCACATCCATCGGCAGTCCATACTCTGGCCCGTGATCGGATAGGTCGGATCTTCCGTCTCGACGAGCTGCTTCGAGCCTCCCGTGACATAACTACTACCGTCCGGCAATTTCCGGCTATCCGTCCCGGTATAGGTACCGACGTTGCGTCCGGACTTGATCGACCAAGATTGCGCGAATGCAGACGAGCTGCAAACCGCGGCCAGACCGACGGCCGTTGCGAGAACAAGGATGCTCTTGGGTTGCGAACCCGCGGTGAATTCCATCGCTCTCCTCCCTCTGGCGTGAGGTAATTTACTCCGATCTCCCATGGCTGTGCGGAGCCGGACTGGCCAGAGTCTCGCAGCGGCTCGCGTGGCAGGGACCGAGTTGGAGTCCAGCGCAGTGTCGCCCTGGCGCTCGGCTTCCCGGGCGACGATATCTCGCGTAGTATCCCGCGCAGCTGCGCGCATGCCGCCATTCCGCCGTGGCGGTCCATCGCAACGCTCGTCACCCTAACCGCGGGGCCTGCAATGACACACTCGACAGTCGCACTGCTGCTCCTTGGAGTTTTCGCGTTGGTCGCTTGCCACCACCATCCGAAGCAGGCCCCTCTCGCCGACCCGCCGCAGGACGTTGCGTCCGGTTCGACGCTGACGCTCAACGAGGCGCTCGCGATTCCCGCCGGCAGCGCATCGGTCCACTTCCAGGACACGCAGATGGTGTCGGTCGGCGCGCTGCGGCCGAGCAATCCCTACTGCATGTTCGGGCTTCCCGGGGCGGCCAACGCGGCGCGCGACGTCGGCCCGCAGGCATTCACTGTGACCGGCGTCGACTACGACGAGGGAGCGGTTGGCTCGGCGGGCGAGGTCGTGACTGCGACGCGGATCAGCCTGCAAACCTGGGACGGGGCGAAGGGCTATAGCATGACCTGCATGGTTCCGCGCGCCGCGGCGAACCCGCGGTTTGTCACCGTTCCGGAGATCAATGGCGCCCTCGGCGATTTCTTCACCTTGAAGCGCGTCTACTGACAGGCCGGGCACGCGCCGCTCCGCGCACCTGTGTTGCTCCCATGCCGGCGATCGAGGGCGGTCGACGCTAGATCCCGCCCTGGCTGCGAAGGATCATCAGGTCGAGGAAGATGTTCAGCAGCCAGTGCGAGAGCACGACGGGCCAGATGGAACGGACCGCCCAGGCCGTGGCGCCCGCGGCGATCCCCCAGACGAGCGTGCCCCAGAGCTCGGGCAGCGGCTTTCCGAGATGCCAGGCGGTGTACGACAGCATCTGGATCAGCAGCGCGTACTTGCCGAAGAAATACGGTGCGGGACCGCCGCCGGCCGCGGCGCGAACATTGTCGCCGCGGACCGACTCCAGCCCGAACAACAGATACCCCCGGAAGATGAATTCGATGGCGATGAAGAACGGCAGGTACGTGAGCTCATAGACCGCGAACTCCAGCCCGCTCGCAAACGGCCGGTAGAGCGGATAGACCATGCGCATAGAAGCGTCCTGCGCGCCCAGGTAGAAGGCGGGCAGGCTGAGCGCCGTGAGCGTGAAGAAGGCCCATACCGCCAGGCTGCGGCGCCCCTTGGGCGGAAGCCCCAAGCCGTAATTCGCCCAACTGTCGCGATAGACGACGCGGATGAGCAGCATCGGGACGAGCACGACCAGCACCAAACCTCCCGCGAACGAGATCAGCTCGTCATCCCAGGGGATCCCGGGGATGAGCTGCGGGCGGTGTCCGAGGTCGACGCCGGGGCCTCGGTAGTCCGGCACAACGAGCTTGAGCAGGTCGAGGTTGCCGTGAAATCCCCAAGCCATCAGCAGCACAAAGGCGGATGCGAGAATCTGCCCGGGCTTCTCCCGCAGCACGCTGACCGCCACATGAAACACCAGCTTCAGGACGGTGACGTAATCGGGCTCGGAAAGCTCGACCGGATCGAGATCCTGCTGGATGCGCTTGGTCAGCGCAACGCGTTGCTCGCTCATAGGTCACCCCAGTCGCAAGCGGCGCTTGTACAGCGCCACCATGATGGCATTCACCACCAGCACGAAGATGCCGCCGGCAAGCCCCAGCACCGCCGATCGCACCCAATCGTTCGTGATCCCGAAAGGCCAGCCGGGACGAAAGGTCCAGGCGTGGAAGGCCGCGACGTTGAGCGCTTCGGCCGCACCGGCGAGCACGGTCCCGGCGGCGAATTGCAGGAGATAGGATTTGCTACGCAGCCACATCGCCAGGGTGCCGAGCACGAGCCCGAAGGCGCCGAACACGACAGCGAAGACGAGCCACGCGGGCTGGAACGTGTAGAAGCCTCCCAGGTGCGAGGTGATCTCGATGATCGCGCCCAGGCCGGAGGCGACGGTCAGGTACTTCGGCCAGAGCGCATCCTCCAGAGGCATGGCTTTGATCTCGGCCTCGGATTGGCGCCACGCCTGAGTGGTCAGGCGCATTCCGTCGAGCAGGCTGTGTCCGGCAGTCCAGCCAAAGTCGCGCTGCGCGGCGGCGGGGGTCGCAACCCAGTAGCGTTGCGAGACTTCACGCGCCTTGTCGCGCGTCATCGCGGGCCGCTCCCGCGTAAAGCGTGAGACGTACTCCGCCAGTGGGGCCACAAGCTGCACAGCGGCTACCGGAACGGGGATGAGCAGCCCGGAGGAGCGGTCCATCGCTTGTGCGATCGTGCGGATCGCCTCAGCGGTCGAGACGACATCGTTCCGATTCAGGAAATAGACGCGCCCGATCGTGTTCGCGCTCTCGGCCGCATCCACGATGCCCTGTACCAGATCGCCGACGTACACCATGACCAGCTTCTTCTCGAGGATGCCGAGCTTGGGCTGGATGCGCTGGTCCACCAGCGGGTACATCTGGCTGAGATCCTTCTCGCGCGCGCCGTACACCGAGGACGGGCGCACCACCGTGCACGGCACGCTCCCGGCGAATTGAGCGACCGCATCTTCCGCCTTGCTCTTGGAGATCCCATACCAGGAGATGGGACGGCGCGGGGCCGACTCGTCGAGCGCAGCCGCGCTCTCTCCCGGCCCGGCGGCCGCCTGACTCGACGTCAGCAGGAAGCGCTTGAAGTCCGGAGATCGGTTGCGTGCAATCGCCTCCAGCATGTTGATCGTGCCGCGCGTATTGGTGCCCTCGAACTCCTCGCGCGAGAGCGCCATGAGCTGCGCGGCTAGATGAAACACGTAGTGCACGCCCTGGAGCGGCGCGACGAGAGACTCGGGCTGCCGGACATCACCGACACAAACGCTCACGGGCAACCCGTCCAGGCTGGAGAGATCCGAGGTGCGGCGAACGAGACACCTGACCTGGTAGCCGCGCTCGAGCAGATGCCGAGCGAGATGCGAGCCGATGAAGCCGTTGGCGCCGGTTACAAGTGCCGTTTGCATGCCAGCCTCCAGGGGTTTTCCTTATACTAGTCCACCCGCGTCCGCACGAGAACACCAACATGTAAGGAGGCCCCGATGCCTGCGCCGCGCGAAGGAAGAGTGCGCCAGCTCAACGAGCTCGTCGATCCGCTCCGGGGGAAGAGCGGCACCCACCTGCCTCCCGCGCGCGCGCACCTGCGGGCGATGAAGGAAGACTACCGGGCGCAAGCCCCGCCGGATGCGCCCTTCTCTCGCAAGCTCACCGCGTTTCTGCGCAACCAGATCTGGGGCTGGGTGTGGAGCTACATCCGATTTCGTTTCGGGCCGCGCCATCGGTTCCAGAGTTACGCCGGGACCGGAGACAACGGCATCTATCCGCTCGCCAGCTCGATGGGTGAGGATTCCGGGGACGCACCGGTGCGGGTGAGCATTGCCGGCGACTGGGCGAGCGGCACGGCGGAAGCGGAACAGATCGCGGACCTGATCGGGAACGCCGCACCGCACTTCACGATCCACCTCGGAGATGTCTATTACGTGGGCGACGAGGAGGAGATGAAGACGAACTGCTTGGGACAGCCTCCGGAGGGATCGGACAAGCGGGGCGTGTGTTGGCCGTCCGGCGCGGTGGGTTCGTTCACGCTGAACGGCAACCACGAGATGTATGCAAACGGCGACGCCTATTTCGATACGTTCCTGCCTGCGCTCGGCGTGCGCCGCTCGCCGCAGGATCGTCTCGGCGGCCAGAAAGCGAGCTATTTCTGCCTGCGCAATCGATACTGGGACGTGATCGCGGTCGACACGGGATACAACTCCGTGGGCATACCGATCCTGGAGCAGCTGCCGTGGTTCCGCCCGAGCTGTAAGCTGCCTGACGAGGTGGTGAGCTGGCTGCGGGACGTCGTGAAGCCGCGGGAGACCCGGCGCGGCATCGTGCTGCTCAGCCACCATCAGAATTTCTCGGCGTTCGAGGACGTCTACACCCGGCCGGCGCAGCAACTCGCGGAGTTCATCGACCGGCCGGTGCTGTGGCTGTGGGGTCACGAGCATCGGTTCGCGGTCTACGGCAAGGCACGCACCGCGAAGGGCATCGAGTCGTTCGGGCGCTGCATCGGACATGGCGGCATGCCGACAGACATCGGGTTTGCCGTCCAGCATCCGGAGTTTCCCCTTGTGTTGCATGATGAGCGCGTATACGTGAGCCTGAAAGGGTTGGCCGTGGGGTACAACGGGCTCGCGCACCTCGTTTTCCGGGGCAACACGCTGGAGATCGAACACCGCGACATCCGCAATCAGCTGCTGCTGCGCGAGCAATGGGAGACCGAAGGGGGCTTGCTGCGCGGCAAGCGCATCGAGCGCGGAGTCACCGATCCGGACATCAAGACACCGGCCGACCTTGGCGTGGCGATCGGCCAGATCGGCGCGGGTGCGGCGTAACGAGCCGGCTCGAGCAGGCAACGGAGGACACGATGCGCGAGGCACTGATCGTCTGGGGCGGGTGGAGTGGTCACGAGCCCGAGCGCTGCGCGGGGATCGTCCGCGCGATGCTCGAGGAGGAGGGCTTCGAGGTCCACGTCGAGGACACGCTCGAAGCCTTCGCGCACCCGCGGGTCGCCGCGATGAGCCTGGTGGTGCCGATCGTCACCGCATCGAAGATCGAAAAGCACCAGCTCGAAAGCCTGTCGCAAGCGGTCCGCTCCGGTGTCGGGCTCGCCGGCTTTCACGGCGGCATGTGCGACGCCTTCCGGGAGGCGACCGAATACCAGTTCATGTGCGGCGGGCAGTGGGTCGCGCACCCGGGCAACATCATCGATTACCGGGTCAACATCCTGCGCCGCGACGACCCTGTCATGCAGGGCATCGAGGACTTCGACTATCGCTCCGAGCAGTACTACATGCACGTCGATCCGTCGAACGAGGTGCTCGCCACGACTACTTTTTCCGGCGCGCATGCGCCCTGGATCCAGGGTGTGGTGATGCCGGTGGTATGGAAGCGCCGGCACGGGGAAGGCCGCGTGTTCTACAGCTCACTGGGCCACGTCGCAGCCGAGTTCGACGTCCCGCAGATGCGGACGATCCTGCAGCGGGGCATGCTGTGGGCGGCCCGCTAGAAGCGCGTTTTCTGGGCGCTTCGCTCCGTCTGTCATTCCAGCGAACGCTCTGCGATGTCGCACGGACCAGCGAGCTCACCGGACTTCGGATCCAGCCGTAGGATCTCGCGGTAGCACTGCGCGAACCGAGCTTCGTCATCGATCGAGAAGACACCCGCGACATAGCGGTCCGGTCGCAGCAGCGCCAGCTTGTCGCGCAAGCTCTCGAGAATCGGCGCGAGGAGGTCGGTGCCGTCCACGACGCACAGGTAGTGCTCGCCGCGTGGCACGGGCCGCGAATCCATTGCACGCGGGCTGACGACGGCGATTCGTGTCGCGGCGAGGTGGTCCCACAGAGGATGCGACAGACGGCCGAGCACGCCGGTGTCCCGCGTTCCATATGCGATCAGCGCGAAGCCGGGGCCAATGAGCTGATCCAGCGGCCGCTCGCCCGCGCCGGCGGTCCTGACCATGGGCTGCGGCAACATCCGTCCGACTACCGCTCTCTCCGCGTGGCCGCGCGCCGGGACGATCAGGCCCCGTTTGTAGCGCGGCTTCGGCTTGAACTTCATCTGCAGGAAGTACTCGCGCAGGCCCGGGATCAAGCCCGAGACGGTGAAGAACCACGCGATCGCTGACGCTCGGATGCGTGTCCTGGGCGCCATCACGATGCCGAGGTTCATCGCCAAGCGGATGAGCGACCATGCGTGGTCGCGCCGCTCGGCCTCGTAGGAGTCCAGCGCACCCTCGCCCATGCGGCCTTGCACGGCGGCCGCCAGCTTCCAGCCGAGGTTGTGAGCGTCGCGGATGCCGCTGTTCATCCCTTGCCCGGCATACGGCGGAGTGAGGTGCGCGGCGTCACCGGCCAGGAAGACCCGTCCGATGCGCCAGCGTTGTGCAACACGAGCTTGGAAGGTGTACACCGTCTTGCGAACGATGTGGATCGGCCGGCCGTGCTGAAACGGGCCGACGAGCTCGCGAATCCTGTCGGCTTGCAGCATCTTGTCGTCGCGCTCGTCGGGGCGCAGGAGGAATTCGAAGCGGCGCGTGCCATGTGGGCCGGGCAGATTCACGACGGGGCGCGCCGGGTCGCAGTACACGCGCGTATGCCAGAAGGTGTCGCCGTCATCCTCGGTGTCGACCACCAGCCATCTCGACTCGAAGCTCGATCCACGAAGCTCCACTCCGCAGATCTTGCGGACGAGACTGCGGGCACCATCGCAGCCGACGACATAGCTGGCGCGGATTTCAAGTGCGTCTGCGCCAGCGTCAGCGACCCTTGCCGTGACCTGCTGCGCGTCCTGGGTCAGGCTCTCCAACGTGTGGCCGAACAGCACGCGGACCGAAGCGAAGCGCGCCAGCCCTTCGCGCAGCGTCGCTTCCAGCAAGGGCTGGCGGAAGGCGTTGCGCCTGGGGAAGCCGTACTCGGCGGTCGAGGGCTGCACCTTCCCGAAGCAGCGCCCGCCCGGCTTGGTGAAGTAGTGAACGCCGTAGCCCCGGACCACGTTCTGCAACACCTGCTCGTGCAGCCCGATCGCCTGCATCGTGCGCAACGACTCGTCATCGATGGACACGGCCCTCGGCTCCGTGACGGTCGAAGGGTTTCGCTCGATGAGGATCGTGGGAACCTGTTGCTGGCCCAGCAGGTTCGCCAGAGTGAGCCCCGTTGGGCCGGCGCCGACCACCAGAACGGAGGTTGTGAGGGCTTCGCGTGCAGGCAGAGGGAATTCTCCAGGATGATGCGGGACTTCGCCACGCGCCGGCCGGATTCGATTTGCGGACAAGCGTCCCGGCTTCCGGACCACAGGCGCTGCATCAGCCGGCGATTGTATCGGCAGCCTTGGGGAACTGCAGTGGCGGCGAGCCCGGCGGAACCTGCATTCGCTTCCCGCTGCGTCGAGCCTGCCGCGAGTGGTCTGCCACGTCCGAATCTCTTATCCTTGGTGGAGTGCGGGCCACGAGCCGAAGCGGTTACGCCGTCGTGCCGACCAGGAGACTCCTTGCGCGAGTTGGACGAGATCCTGCGGCCAGAGGCGCTCCCGGAGCCATGGCCGAGATCGGACGATGGAGGCAGGACATGATCATCCAACCGAATGTCGTTGCCGCAGCCAAGCGGCGCCAGCCACCGGAAGCCGCTACACCGGAATCCCGGCCCACTGGTGTGGCCGGAGCCATCTTGCCGAAGGCGATCGTGACGGCGGGCCCAACGCCGGCGAGCGACGCCGCACTCGCCAAACGAGCGGCCAACCTCACATTCGCCGGCGCAAAGCCGACCACCACCGAGCTCGAACGCCTGATCGGCACGAACGACCTGGTCGACGAGTTCTATCTGCAGCGCGCGCTCGTCGCGGCTGCGCCGGTGATGCGCATCACGCTGCGCGATGCGGCGGGCCGCGAGCGAGGGTGGGCCACGGGCTTCATGGTCTCACCGCGCCTGCTGCTCACGAACTGGCACGTCTTCCCAAACGTGGCGGAGACGAGCAATGCGATCGCCGAGGCGCACTACGTGCTGGACATCGCCGGGAATCCCGCACCGTCCTACCGTTTCGCGATCCGCGGCGATCTGTTCTACATCTCCGACCAGCAACTGGATTTCTCGCTGGTCGCCGTGGATCCGGTCGCTCAAGACGGCAACACCCGGCTCAGCCAGTTCGGCTATCACCGCTTGATCGCCGAGCCGAACAAGATCCGTGAAGGCGAGGCGATGACCCTGATCCAGCACCCCGGCGGGGAGCGGCGGCAATTGTCGATACGCGAGAACGAGCTGGTCAAGATCCTCGACCAGTTCCTCTGGTATCGGAGCGACACGGCGCCCGGCTCCTCGGGCGCGCCCGCGTTCAACGATTCGTTCCAGGTCGTTGCCCTGCATCACTCCGGTGTGGCACGCGAGGATGGGGCGGGCGGCTATTTGCTCCGCGACGGAACCCGGGTCGCTTCGCTCGACGGCATCGATGACAGCCGAGTCGATTGGGTGGCGAACGAAGGACTGCGCGTGAGCGTGCTGTGCGCCTTCCTGCGCAGCAAGCTCGATCCGACCAACGCGTTCGCGCAGGAGCTGCAGCAAGCGATGCAAGGAGGCGACATCATGTCGAGCGCTCTCGCGGGGAACATCGTACAGCCGTCGACTCCGGGTCCCGGGAGTGCCGTATCGTCCACGCAAACCCCCAACACGCTTACGATCCCTTTGCAGTTGCAGATTTCCGTCGCGGCGCAGGGCATCGTGCCGCTGGCGCAGACTCTCCCGAGCGCGGCTGGCAGTCTCGCCCAGCCGGGCGCATCCGCCGGGATGGAGGCGCTGCGCTACCCCATCGTGGATCGCGATTACAGCACGCGTACCGGCTATGACGACGGCTTTCTGGGTATCGCGGCTCCGCTTCCCAAGGTTACAAGCATGGCGATCGTCTCGCGGATGGCCGACGGCGGTCACGAGATTCCCTACGAGCACTTCACCGTCGTGGTGAACAAGGCACGCCGGATGCCCCTGTTCACGGCATCCAATCTGGACTACTCGGCGTCGAAACGCCGGCCCGAACCGGGTGACTATAGCCGCAAAGGCCTGACCGGGCTGGGTCCCAACGATCAGGAGAAGTGGCTTACCGATCCCCGGATCCCACAGCAGGACCAGCTTCCCGATGTGTTCTACACCAAGGACGCCGGCAGCTTCGACAAGGGTCACGTCGTTCGAAGAGAAGACGTCTCCTGGGGCGATTCGCGCGAGCAGATCGTGCGCGCAAATGGCGATACGTTCCATGTGACCAACTGCACCCCGCAGGTGCTCGGATTCAACCGCTCCGAAAGCGGTAAGGACAACTGGGGAGACCTGGAGAACGAGATCCAGAAGCAGGCGAAAACCGAGAGGCTGAGCATCCTCTCCGGTCCGATCCTCGCGGCCGCCGACAAGCTCTTCGAAGGAAGAGATGATTTCGGCCCGGTCAAGATCCAGATCCCGCGCGAGTTCTGGAAGCTCGTCCTGGCCAACGAGAGCGGCAAACTCGCGGCCTATGCGTTTGTCCTCAAGCAGGACCTGACCAATGTTCCGGAGGAGTTTCGCGTGACCGCGACCTGGAAGCCGTATCTGGTCACGGTGGCGGCGCTGGAGGCGCGCTTGACGGGATTCAGCTTTGGCCGGCAGATCCACACTGCGGATCGAGCGGCACACGGCGGCGCTGCGCTCGCGGCTGCGATCGGCGCAGGGGTTCATTCGGATGCGGCCAACACGGCGCGCTCCGGCGCCGGACCCAGAGCGGGCGGCTCTGGAAAGGACGAGACTTGAGGGCGCCATCGTGAAAACGAAACGGCCGGGGCGGCGCTGCGGGCGCGGCAAAGCCGCTTCGTCCGCCGCGACTCTCTGTGCGCGCGTGGGTCACGTTCCCCGCCCCTTGTGGATGCCCGGCCGCACAAGAGTGCATGAGGTATGCTTCGGCACGGGAGGCCGGTAGCGGCCCGCAGATCCCGGGCTCGCACCAGCGCAATAACGAATCCGAGCTATCGTGGTCGCGAAAGCCAAGGACCGTCACACCGCAAGCGGGCGGCTGCGCATCGGCGACGATTGGAATGCCATCACCATCATCGCCCTGTCGCAGAGCAACCCGTTGAAAGCGGTGGCCGAGTTCGTCGAGAACAGCATCGACGCGCGTGCGCGCAACGTGTTCATCGTGCGCGGCAAGGAGCACGGCGAGGCGTATCTGTCCGTCACCGATGACGGCGAAGGCGTCCCGCGGGATGAGGACGGGGCGCCCAACTTTCGCTATGTCGCCACCCATATCGGCGATTCGTTGAAGCGCCGGCTCAAGGCGCAGGGCGCCACCGGCATTCAGGGTGAGTTCGGCATCGGGCTGCTTTCGTTCTGGACCGTGGGCGAAGAGCTCACCATGGCATCCACGGGCACCGACGGACGCCTGTACCAGATGCGCATGCGCAAGGGCAACCCTGGGTATACCGTCACCGCGCGGGCGGCGCTGGTGGCGCGCGCGGGGACCGAGCTCAAGATCAAGCCGCTGCTCCCGGGCATTCGACAAATGAGTGGCGAGAAACTGCAGTGGTACCTCGCCTCGGAGTTGCGCGACCGCATCCGCCAATCCGGGGTCAACGTCGAGATCACCGACCGCCAGGCACGCAAGAGGTACAAGGTCGAGCCACGCCGCTTCGGCGGCCGTCTGCTCCACGACCTGCGGCCGGCGGGTACTTCGCTCGGAGAGATCTATCTCGAGCTGTATCTTGCCGAGCCGGCGCCCGACAACTTCGTCGGCCTGTACCGATCGGGGACACGCGTGCTCGCCAACTTGACCGAGCTCGACGCGTTCCAGCGGCTGCCTTGGACCACGGGATACCTGCAGGGGATCATCGACGCGCCCTTCCTCAACCTCACGCCCGGGACGCGCACCGGCGTGATTCAGGACGAGGCCTTCGGTGTGCTGCTCGACGCCCTGGCGCCGGTGGAAACCCAATTGACGGAGCTCGTCGAGGAGCAGCGGCGTGCCGAGGAAGAGCAGGCCAGCCGAGAGCTGCTACGCGCGATCCAGCGCGCATTCCAGGAGGCGCTGCTCGCATTACCCGCCGAGGAGTACGACTGGTACGACATCCAGGGCCGGGGCGGCCGCGCGCGAGGCGGAGTCGGTCCCGCCGGCCTGCCCGTCGAGACCGCTGCCGAGGCCGAAGCGGAGGAGGAGCCCGCGCAGAAGCAGTTCTTCGGTTTCGCCGGACCGCTGTTTAGCGTGCGGGTATCCCCCGCATCCTGTGTGGTGCCGGTCGATGGCACGCGCACGCTGCGAGCGCTTGCGCGAGACAGGTCGCGGCGTGTCGTCGAGGAGGGCGTGTCGTTCCGCTGGGCCATCCTCGAAGGCGGCGGCCGGCTCGACGGCGCGGAAGGAGAGATCGTCGAGTTCCACGCGTCGGCGGAGCCCGGACTCACGCGGGTGCGGGTGGCCGCGACGCAAGGTCAGGTGACGTGCGAGGCCGAGGGCACGATCACGGTGACGCAGTCGCTGCTGACGGAACGCGAGCCGGCCGCGAACCGGCAGGGACTGCCCGACTACACGTTCGAGCGCGCGGCGGGCGAGCTATGGCGCTCCCGCTACGATCCCGAACGCAACGTCATCGTCATCAATAATGGGCATCGTGACTTTGTGTACGCCGCGCGCAGCCGGGCGCTGAAGCTGCGCTACATCGTGCGCCTGTTTGCCAAGGAGCTGGTGCTGCGCAACTTCCCCGGGCAGCCGCCGGCGGAACTGCTCGAGCGGATGGTCGAGCTGTCGCTGTATACCGAGGAGCATCTGCGGTAGGTTCGGTCGGGTGAGCGGGGCGCGGGCGCGTCGCCGCGCGGACTGCGGATCCTCGTGGCCGGTTCGCATGGCGTGTTGAGCCTCCCTCAGCGGTGTGCTACGGTTAGAAGTCACATGAGCCACGCGCGTACACTGCGCCTCTACGTCGACCGCCTCGATCCGAAGGCGGGGCTTGCCGTTACGCCTGCCTCGGCGAACCGGGTGGTCTACGTGCGGGACGGCAGCGTCACGATTCGGGGTGCGGGTCAAACAGCTACGCTTGCCGCGAACAGCGCTTGGCACAGCGCGGACGCTTGCGAGGTATCTGCGGGCAATACCGGCGCGACCGTCCTGCGCTGGGAGGTCGTGCCTGTGGGTGCGCCCTCGGGACAGGCGCAGGGCACAGACTCGAAGCTGCTGCTGTCGGAGGCGGTGGAGCTTGCCGACCCCGGGGGATACCTCATGCGCTGCGACCGGGTCGACTTCCCGCTCGGCGGTGTCGCGTACACGCATACGCATCGCGGGCCCGGCATTCGCTGCTTGCTGTCGGGCGAGATCCGCATCGAGGTGAAGGGCGCGACGCACACCGTCATGCCCGACGAAGCGTGGTTCGAGGCGGGCCCGGATCCCGTACTCGCATTCGCGTCGGAGCGTGCGTTGACGAGCTTCGTGCGCGTGATGATCCTGCCGCTCGAGCTGAAGGGGAAGCCCTCGATCCGCTACGTCAGGCCCGAAGACCAGGACAAGCCAAAGACGCAGAAGTACCAGGTGTTCTGCGACGAGTTCATCGCCCTCTAGCAGGGGTCAGGCCTGCATAATTGCATTATTGGGGTCTATTGGGGTCAGGCCTGCATATCTGTATGATCCACGCGGCTGTGAAGGAGTCGAGAGCAGATGGAGGCTTGCCGACCGCTGTCCAATCCCGTTCGCGCGCGGGCGCAGGACGACGACAAATATACAAATATACAGGCCTGACCCCAGTGTGCTACGGGCCGCGGGTCGGATCGGGCTCGTCCAGAAAGAGCTGCACCTCGCGGAACAGCTGGATGCGGTTCTTCTCCATGACGATCGTATGCGTCCCCTCTCTGATCTCCACCTTGCGCTTGTAGGGAGCGCTGGTGAGCGCCGCGAACAATTCCTGTGCCATGTAGGCGGGCGTGTCGGCATCCCATTCGGCAAGTGCGAGCAACGTCGGTGCCCTGATCGCTGCGGCATCGTAGTAAGGCTTGCCGGCGGCCCAGTATTCGCGTAGGTCCTGGAGGACGCCGTTGGGCGCGCGCAACTGTGCCGACTCGCCGGCTCCCGCGGCAGGATCGGTGGACCAAGTGGCAGCCGCCCAGGTGTCGAACCAGCCGGGCGGCACCAAGTCGCTCTGCTTCGACTCGGGTACGCCGTTCAGCCAGCGCTTCTTCGCTTGGTCCTTGGTCACCGTACGGTAAGCGCCGAGGGCACCCTGCAGAGCAGCGGGGAGTGGCGTTTTACGCAGCCACACCGGCGCATACAGCACCAGGCGACGGACCTTCTCGGGGTTGCGGGCGCTGTAGGCGCCCATGATGCTCGTTCCCCAGGACCAGCCGAGCAGATTGATGCGCTTGACGCCACGTCGCGCGAGGATATGCTCCACTGCGGCACCGACATCGCGCACGGCCACGTCGGTGGTGACGATCGGTGCATTCTCGGCCGGCGGCCGGTCCATCTCGGGCGGCCGGGTCGAGCGCCCGTAACCACGCAGGTCGACGAGGTACACATCCCAGCCGCGGGCTGCGATGTAGTCCATCCAGGACAACCCGTCGAGCTGGAGGTCGAAGGCGGTCTCGGACGGATAGGTCGCACCGTGCACATAGAGCAGGATGCGCTGCTCCGTAAACTGCTCCAGCATGCGCGGACGCTTGTTGCGCACGAACAGGTGGATGTTGGGCGTATCGGAAGCGATCATTGCGTCTTCGGTGACGAGCGCATCCACCCCATGGTGCAACCCATCGTCACCCGGCTGCTCGGCGCAGTGGACGGACGCTTGCGCTCCAGGCGCGCTGGGCAGTGCCGCAGCCGCGCCCAGCAAACTCAGCGTCTGCAGAGCTTTTCTGCGTTCCATGTCTCCTCCTGGTGCGGGTGACGCACAGCGTATCGCATTGGACGACGCTCCGTCAGGATGCGTCCCCGATGGTCTCCGACCCGCAACTCTCGATTATCCCCACTGTCGCGATCCCTCGCGGGCAGGAGGATCGATCGCGGGATTGCTTCAGATCGTCCGACGGTGATTATGCAATTATACAGGCCTGACCCCATAGGTGGAGGGCGGCCAACGGCGCGCGGAAGACGAGCTACACTGCCTACCCGCCGGCATCGGTCCGGCATGCGGAGGGATCAGATCATGACCGAGCGGCGACGACGCCGCATTGCGACGGCCTTTTCCAACCAGAGTTTCCTCGCCAGCAAGGACGCGCGCGTGCTGCGCATCCTCGCGGAGTACCTCGAGCCGAAGAGCCGCTTCGAACGGCTGCGCGTCGACGATACCATCGTCTTCATGGGCTCCGCGCGCCTGAAATCTCGCGAGCAGGCGGAGGCGGCGCTGCGCGCGGCGGAGGCGGGTGATGGGGATCTGGAGCGGGCGCGAAGGGAATTGCAGATGTCGAGTTTCTACGAGGACGCTCGCCTGCTGGCCTTTCGGCTCACGGAATGGTCCAAGGCGCTGGATCCGAGGGAGCGCCGCTTCGTGGTATGCACCGGTGGCGGCCCGGGGATCATGGAAGCGGCGAACCGCGGCGCCGCCGAAGCGCGCGGCATGAACGTGGGCCTCACGATCTCGATCCCGGTGGAGGAGTTCGACAATCCGTACGTCACGCGGGAGCTCGCGTTTCACTTCCATTATTTTTTCATGCGCAAGTTCTGGTTCGCGTATCTGGCGAAAGCGGTGATCGTGTTCCCCGGCGGCTTCGGCACGCTCGACGAGCTGTTCGAGCTGCTGACCCTGGTGCAAACACGCAAGATGACCAAGCCGATGCCGATCGTGCTGTTCGGGACCGAGTACTGGCGACAAGTGGTCGACTTCGACGCGCTCGTGCGCCACGGGACCATCGACGCGCGCGACGTGGAGCTGGTGCACCGGACCGATTCGGTGGACGATGCCTACGACTGGATCGTGACCCGACTCCGCGAGCATGCGCTCGACCAGCCCGGCCCCATGCTATAGCCGGCGCGGAGTGCGCAGCCACCGCAAGTCCCCAACCGGACGGTCACGCCCGTCCGAGCGTCGATGAAGCAAACCGAGCACGCGGCGCCGGAGCCTCGGCCGGTCACGCATCGCGCCATCCTGGCGATCGCCGTGCCGATCATGATCTCCGGCGTCTCCACCCCGCTGCTGGGCGTCGTGGACACCGGCGTGGTGGGCCAGACGCCAGACCCGGCTTACATCGGCGCGGTGGCGCTGGGCGCCCTCGTGTTCAACTTCGTGTTCTGGGCCTTCGGCTTCCTGCGCATGGGGACGACGGGCCTCACCGCCCAGGCATCGGGTGCCGGTGATCCGGCGGAAATCCGCGCGAGCCTAGGACGGGCGGTGCTGATCGCCGTCGTGGTGGGCATCGGGCTCGTTGCGCTCCAGTGGCCGATCCGCGAGCTCGCGTTTGCGCTGATCCAAGGCAGTCCCAAGGTCCAGGGACTGGCGTGCGACTACTACGACATCCGCATTTGGGCCGCACCCGCGACGTTGACCAACTACGCGGTGCTCGGATGGTTCATCGGATTGGCGCGGGCTCGCGTCGCGCTGCTGCTGCAGCTCGTGCTCAACCTCACCAACATGGCGCTGGACGCGTTCTTCGTGCTGAGCCTGGATATGGGCGTGAAGGGCGTGGCGCTGGGGACGGTCTGCGCCGAGGTCGTGGCGGCCGCCGTGGGGCTCGCCCTCGCCACGCAGCACTTGCGCGGTTTCGCCGGCGGCTGGGACTTCGCACGACTCATGGCCGCCGACCGCATCCGGCGCACCATCGCCGTCAATCGCGACATCATGATCCGCTCGCTTGCCCTGATCGTCGCCTTCGCCTGGTTCACGACTCAGGGTGCGCGCCAGGGCGACGCGGTCCTGGCGGCGAATGCCGTGCTGATGCAGTTCATCACCGTCGCGGCGTACTTTCTCGACGGGTTGGCTTTCTCCGCCGAAGCGCTGGTCGGCAAGGCGGTGGGGGCCTCTCACCGGGCAGGGCTTTCCGCGGCGGCGCGCATGACCACGTGGTGGGCGGCAGCCATTGCGCTATTGGCTTCCGTCATCTTCGCACTTCTCGGCCCTGCCATCGTCGACATGCTCACCGTCGATCCGGCCGTGCGTGCCATCGCACACGACAATCTCCCTTGGGTGGTCGGCGCACCGCTGGCAGCCGTCTGGGCGTTCCAGCTCGACGGCATCTTCATCGGTGCGACCCGCACGGCACAGATGAGAAATGCCATGTTGATGTCGCTGTTGATCTTCCTCTGCGCCTGGTGGATCCTCAGCCCGCTCGGAAACAGCGGGCTGTGGGCGGCGCTCTACGTGCTCTACGGAGCGCGCACCGTCACGCTCCTCTATTACTTTCCGGCCTTGGTCCGCTCGGTGCCGGCGTGACCGCACAGGCCCCAGGCATAAGCGCGTGCGGCAGCCGGGGACCGCCGTCCCGCGGCGGATGCAACCCGGCCGAGCGCCGGCGCAACACACAGTGACGCTCCGCACCGGCGAGGTTGCGGGGGCTCGTCTGCGAGCCGGATCGCCGTCGTGATAGATTGTGCTCATGTGCGGTGTGCCCCATGCGTTGGCGGGGCGCGCCGGATTCCGTATGGGAGCGTAGATGCCGCAGTCGATCCGTGTTCTCCTGGCCAAGGTCGGGCTCGATGGCCACGATCGCGGCGTGAAAGTCGTCGCCCGCACCCTGCGCGATGCCGGGATGGACGTGATCTACACGGGGCTGCACCGGACCCCGGAGGAGGTGGTGAACGCCGCGATCCAGGAGGACGTCGACATCCTGGGCATCAGCCTGCTGTCAGGCGCGCACATGACCTTGTGTCCCCGCATCATGGAGCTGCTGCGGGAGCAGGGCGTGGACGACATGATCGTGGTGGCCGGCGGGGTCATGCCCGACGAGGACGTCGCGGCTCTCAAGCAGATCGGAATCCGGGAGATCCTGCTGCAGGACACCCCGCCGCGCGAGATCGTCGACACGTTGCGGCGGCTCGTGGACGAGCGCGGACCGCGCTGATCGACGGAGCGGAAAGCGGCATGATGAACATGGAATGCTGGGCGTTTCCGCCGCGCTATGACGCGGCCTATCGGCCGCAGCCCACCGCCCGCTACTGGTTTCCGGTGCGCGAGACGATGCCTGCCGCCGACCGCGAACGGGCGATCCTGGAGCGGCTTCAGGAAGTGTGCCGCTACGCCTACGCTCGTTCCGCCTTCTACCGCAAGAAGTGGGACGAAGCCGGGTTCCATCCGTCGCAGCTGCGCTCGCTCGAAGACTTCGAAGACAAGGTGCCGGTGATCACCAAGCGGGACCTGCGCGAGTCGCAGGCGAAGGCGCCCCCGTTCGGCGAGTATCTGTGCGTCCCGGCAGCCGAGATCTTCCATATCCACGGCACATCGGGCACGACGGGGCGGCCGACCGCATTCGCGATCAGCCGCGGCGACTGGCACGCGATCGGCAATGCGCATGCCCGGGTGATGTGGGGCATGGGGATCCGTCCTACCGACACGATCTTCCTAGCGGCGATCTTCAGCCTGTATCTCGGAAGCTGGGGCGCGCTTGCGGGCACGGAGCGGCTGGGTGCGACGGCGTTTCCCTTCGGCGCCGGCGCGTCCGGGATGAGCGCCCGCGCGGTGAGCTGGATGGCTCAGATCCGGCCCACGGTGTTCTACGGCACGCCGACCTACGCGCTGCACCTGGCGGAGGTCGCGCAGCACGAGGGCCTGAATGCGCGCGAGTTCGGCCTGCAGCGGCTCGTGTTCTCGGGGGAGCCGGGCGCCTCCATCCCCTCGGTCATCGAGAAGCTCGCTGCGGCTTACGGAGCGAGAGTGTTCGATGCAGGATCGATGGCCGAGATGACGCCCTGGATGAACGCCGCGGGCAGCGTGGAAAGCTCGCCCGGGATGCTGCTGTGGCAGGACATCGTGTACACCGAGGTCTGCGATCCGAAGACGTTCCGCCGGGTCGCATACGGATCGCGCGGCACACCGGTGTACACGCACCTGGAGCGCACGTCGCAACCGATGATCCGCCTCGTGTCGGGAGATCTGGCGCTATGGGAAAACGGCCCGAACCCTTGCGGCCGCACCTATCCGCGCTTGCCGCTCGGAGTGTTCGGCCGCATCGACGACATGTTCACGATCCGCGGCGAGAACGTGTATCCGAGCGAGATCGATGCAGTGCTGAACGAGATCCCGGACTACGGCGGCGAGCACCGCATCTGCATCACGCGGGAGGGGGCGATGGACGAGCTGATCCTGCGCGTGGAGCCGACCGCAGCCGTGCTGGCCGACCCCGCCCGCACGCAGCAGTTCAGGGCTGAGGTTGCCCGACGGATGCTCAAGACGCTCGCGGTCCGTGCCGTGATCGAGGTCGTGGCCCCACAGACTTTTCCACGGACGGACTTCAAAGCGCGGCGCGTGATCGACGACCGGGAGATCTTCCGCGAGCTGAATCGAAAGCTGCAGGAGCGCTGAGCATTGGCGGCGCCGGTTCCATCCATGGAGTTGCTCGCGCGCATGCGCCGCGGAGACCGGGTCGCGCTGGGACGCCTGATCTCGCGCGCGGAGACGGGGCTCGAGGAAGCGCGCGCAGTCTTGTCAGAGGTCTACCGGACGGCCGGGCGCGCCCATGTCGTCGGCATTACGGGCGTTCCGGGCAGCGGAAAATCCACGCTCGTCGGCAAGCTCGTGGAGCGCATCCGCGCGGACGGCCGCCGGGTCGCCGTCATCGCAATCGATCCCTCCAGCCCTTATTCCGGAGGCGCGATCCTGGGCGATCGCATCCGCATGACTGATCTCGCCCTGGATCCCGGCGTGTTCATCCGCAGCATGGCGACCCGCGGCTCGACCGGCGGACTTGCCCGTGCGGCGCTGGCGGCGGCCGATCTGCTCGACGCGAGCGGCTTTGACCTGATCGTCATCGAGACTGTCGGCGTGGGTCAGGACGAAGTGGAGATCGCGCGCGCCTCGCACACGACGATCGTGGTCTCCGCGCCCGGACTCGGTGACGATGTCCAGGCGCTCAAGGCCGGGATGCTGGAGATCGCGGACATCCACGTGGTCAGCAAATGCGACCGCGCCGACGCGAACCGAACGCTGGCCGACTTGAAGTCGATGCTCGCGCTCGCGGCTTCGCTCGCGGAAGCGCCGCTGTGGCAGGTGCCTGTCGTGGCGACTAGCTCGCAGACCGGGCAAGGCATCGGCGAGCTTGCCGCGACGGTCGACCAACATCGGTCGGTGCAGCAGTCGACGGCGCTCGGCGAGGTGCGGCAGCGCCATATCGCAGAATATCGGGCGCTCAAGACCGCGGAAGACCTGCTGCGCAGCCGGTTCGCCGCGTCCGGCAATGTGCATCTGGCGGCTTTGGTGGAACGCATCTCGCGCCGGGAGATCGATCCTCTCGCCGCGGCCGAAGCTTTGTTGAACACGACCGCCTTCTGAGGTGGACCATGAATGCACCGAAAGAAGCTCAGGCACCGCTCCCGCTCGGGGAACAGCTCGAGCTGTGGGAGCGCAACGAGCTCGCGTCGTTTCTGAACAAGCAGCGCGAGCGGCAGGCACAGTTCTACACGTTGGGCGGGTTTCCCGTGAAGCGCGTGTACACCGCGCTCGACCTGGAATCGAGCCTGCCGGGGGACCTCGGCCTGCCCGGACAGTACCCGTTCACGCGCGGCCCCTATCCCACTATGTATCGCAGCCGCCTGTGGACCATGCGCCAGATCGCCGGCTTCGGCACGGGCGAGGACACCAACAAGCGCTTCAAGTACCTGATCGCCCAAGGCCAGACCGGCTTGTCCACCGACTTCGACATGCCCACCTTGATGGGCTACGACTCCGATCATCCGATGAGCCAAGGCGAGGTCGGCCGCGAAGGCGTCGCGGTGGACACGCTTGCGGACATGGAGGCGTTGTTCGAAGGCATCGACCTGGAGGCGATCTCCGTGTCGATGACGATCAACCCGACCGCCTGGATCCTGCTCGCGATGTACATCGTGCTCGCGCAAGAGCGCGGCAACGATCTCAACCGGCTATCCGGCACCATTCAGGCCGACATCCTCAAGGAGTACATGGCGCAGAAGGAGTACATCTTCCCCATCGCCCCGTCGGTGCGGATCGTGCGCGACTGCATCACTTACTGCGCCCGGAACATGAAGCGCTATAACCCGATCAATATCTCGGGCTATCACATCAGCGAGGCCGGCGCCTCCCCGCTGCACGAAGCGGCATTCACGCTGGCGAACTGCGTGACCTACGTCGAGGAGGTGCTCAAGACCGGCATGCACGTGGACGAGTTCGCGCCGCGGCTGGCATTCTATTTCGTGTGCCAAGCCGATTTCTTCGAGGAGATCGCGAAGTTCCGCGCGGCGCGCCGCGTGTACGCGAAGCTCATGAAGGAGCGCTTCGGCGCCAGGAATCCCGAATCCATGCGGCTGCGCTTCCACTGCCAGACCGCCGCCGCCTCGCTCACCAAGCCGCAACCCAAGGTGAACATCATCCGCACCACGGTGCAGGCGCTGGCGGCGGTGCTGGGCGGAGCGCAGAGCCTGCACACCAACGGCATGGACGAAGCGTTCGCCATCCCCACCGAGGAGGCGATGAAGATCGCCCTGCGCACCCAGCAGGTGATTGCGGACGAGACCAACGTGGCGAACGTGATCGACCCGCTGGGGGGCTCGTATTACGTGGAGAGCCTGACCGCGGAGTTCGAGCGCGGGATCTTCGCCATCCTGGACGAGGTCGACAAAGGCGGCGGCACCGTGAAGCTCATCGAGGAGGGATGGTTCCAACAGCGCATCGCGGACTTCGCGTATCAGACCGCATTGCGCAAGCAAAGCGGGGAGAAGCCGGTCATCGGCGTGAACAAATACGTGGACCGGGAAGAGGACGCAGCGATCGAGACCCACCCGTACGACCCGACGACCGAAGCGCGCCAGATCGAACGGCTCAACCGCGTGCGGCGAACGCGCGACAATGCTAAGGTGGGTGCGTTGCTGGAGAAGCTGGTCGAGGTCGCAGCGGACGGCACGCAGAACATCATGCCGGTCACGATCGAGCTGGTGCGCGCGGGCGCCTCGATGGGCGACATCGTCGAGAAGCTGAAGACCCTGTGGGGCACCTACCGTGAGACGCCGGTCTTCTGAGGCGCAGGTGACTCGACTCTCCTAGCCCTGGAGCTCTCGCCAAGTGATCGTGCTGCCCTACCTACAGTATGTACCGCGCATCGCCCCGGACACGACGGCCGATCGCTGGTCTGCGGTGATCGGACGTGCCGAGCTCGCCGCCGGCTGCTATCTCGGACCGCTCGCCACGTTGCGGGCCGACGGCGAGGTCATCCGAGTCGGACCGGGATGCTGGTTCGGGGAGGCGGCCACGGTGCATATCGCCGATACCGTCTTCTCCACGACGATCGGATCGCACGTGACGCTCGGCCGATACGGGCTTATCCATGCATGCGCGGTGGCCGATGACTGTGTCGTCGGCGAGCACGCGGTGGTGATGGATGGCGCGGAAGTAGGTGCCGGCGCAGTCATCGCCGCGGAGAGCGTCGTGCCGCCCGGGAAGAAGCTGGAAGGCGGTTGGCTCTATGCCGGAACGCCCACGAGGCCGGTCGAGGCGATCTCGCGCGCGCGAGTCGAGGAACTGCACCGCGCGATCCGGAGTACCGCGGCGGGTGACGCCGGCTCCTGGAGCAGCGGCACCGAGGTCGTGCGCGCGAAGAACCGTGTGGCCGCTGCACGACATGCGCCAGGTTCCGGACTCTCCGGCGTGGACGCGGAGGGCGCTTATGTCGCTCCGTCCGCATGCGCGGCGGGGAAGGTGGAGTTGGCGCCACATTCGAGTATTTGGTTTGGTGTGGAGATCGACGCCGGCGGCGCGCTGGTCCAGCTCGGCCAGGCCAGCAACATCCAGGACAACTCGCGCCTGGTTCTGGCGCCCGGCGAGAGAGTTCGCATCGGCCGCCGCGTCACCGTGGGTCACAACGTGCGCATGCACGCCTGCGACATCGAGGACGAAGCGATCATCGGGATGGGCTCCATCATCGGCAAGGGCACCGTGGTGAGAGCCGGGGCCTGCGTAGGGGCCGGAGCGGTCGTCGAACCGGGTACCGAGGTCGCCGCAGGCTACATCTGGTCGGGACAGCCGGCGCGCGAGGCCAGGCCGCTGTCGGCGCAGAACCGGGCCTTGTTTGCGGTGGGCGTCGATATCTACATCGGGTACGCGCGGAACTACCGGCTTGCCCAGAAGGCGGGCGGAGCGATCTGACCGGTATCGGCCTCCACGGATGCTCCGACGCCGCAGGACTGACGGAGATTTTCGGTCCGTGGAGACGGCGAAGAGCTAAAGCACCGCGAGCTGGCTGTTGCGAACGTCGGTGACCAGCATGCAGCCCGGCGCGTGGGTGATGCAGAACTCGGGGCGGCTCTGCGCGATGACTGCCTGCGGCGTGACGCCGCAAGCCCAGAACAGCGGCAGCTCGTCGGGTCCGACGGGCACCGCATCTCCGTAGTCCGGGCGCGCGAGATCGCGGATGCCGATCGCCTCGGGAAAGCCGAGGTGCACCGGCGCGCCGTGGACCGCCGGGAAGCGCGTGGTGATCTGGATCGCGCGGATCGCATCGGCCGGCTTGAACGGGCGCATCGACACGACGAGGGGGCCGTGGAACGGACCCGCGGGGAGCGTAGGAATGCTCGTCCGGTACATCGAGACGTTGCATCCGCAGCGCAGGTTCCGCACCTCGAGCCCGTCCGCGATCAGCGCCTCCTCGAAAGAGAAAGAGCACCCGAGCACGAAGGTGACGAGGTCGTCGCGCCACAGGGCCGTGATGTCGGTCGGCTCGTCGACGAGCTCGCCGTTGAGGAATACACGGTAGCGAGGAACGTCGCTGCGGATATCGAGGTCGGTACCGAGGGCGGGAAGCCGCGGGTCGCCGGGCTCGGAGACCGCGAGCACGGGGCAGGGCTTGGGGTTGCGCTGGCAGAAGCGCAGAAAGTCGGCGGCGACCGAGGTAGGCAGGATGACGACGTTGCCCTGCGCGAAGCCGGGCGCCAGCCCGGACGTGTGGCGGGTGTGCTCGCCGGAACGGACCCGCACCCGAGCCGCGTGGCTCACCGTAAGTTCGGTCAGATCGCGCTTCATCGCAGCGCACCCCGTCTGGTTTTCGATGAGCACGCTACGCCCGCAGCCCGCCACTGTCAAACCATCGGCGCGTGTCTCGGCGGGGTTGACGCCGGCATGCCGACATCGCGGCGAGCGCCCAGAGACGACGGCTCGCGTCATCGCGCATCTCCCGCGGTCGAGACGCCGCGTGCCTCTACGCCGGGATCTTCTCCAGCTCCCCCACTCTCACACCCAGCAGCCGCACGCGCCGGTCGAGCTTGAGCCGCGCCAGGCACTCGAACGCGGCTTTCCGGATCGTCTGCTCCGAGTTCGTCGCTTCGGGCAGCGTCTTCTCGCGGGTGTGGGTCTCGAAATCGGCGAAGCGCACCTTGATCCCGACCGTGCGGCCGCGGTAGCTGTCTTCCTGCAGGCCCTGCGCGACATCGTGCGAGAGACGGACGAGCGCTCTTGCGATCGTCTGCCAGTCGTCGATGTCCTGCTGGAACGTGCGCTCGCGGCTGTGCTGCTTCGGCTCCCAGTGCGTGATCAGCGGGCGGTCGTCGATGCCATGGGCGGCCTCGTACAGGAACTGGCCATGGGCCGGTCCGAAGCGTTCGATCAGCAGGTCCAGCGGCTGCGCGGCGAGCTCGCCGATGGTGCGGATGCCCATGGCCGCCAGCCGCTCTTCGGTCTTGGGTCCGATGCCCGGCACCTTGCGCACGCCGAGCGGCCAGATCTGCGTCTCCAGGTCTTCGTCGCCGATCACCGTCAGCCCGTCCGGCTTGTGCAGGTCCGAGGCGATCTTGGCGAGGCGCTTGTTGGGCGCCACGCCGATGGAGCACGTCAGCCCCGTCTCGTCTCGCACGCGCTGCTTGATCTCGCGCGCGATCTCGTCGGCGGGACGCTCGCTGCCGGTCACGTCGAGATAGGCCTCGTCGATGCCCATGTCCTGCATCACCGGCGAGAAGCGGTGCAGGATCTCCTTGACCACGCGCGACATGCGGCTGTACTCGCGGTAGTCCACCGGCAAGAACACGCAATCGGGGCACAGCTTGAACGCCGTGCGCAAGGGCATCGCGGAATGCACGCCGAACTTCCTCGCTTCGTAGGAAGCGGTGGCGACCACGCCGCGCTGAGTCGGGTCGCCGCGGCCGCCGATCACCAGAGGCTTGCCCTGGAGCTCGGGACGGCGCAACACTTCCACCGCCGCGAAGAAGGCGTCCATGTCTACATGCAGGACGTGACGCTGCGCGCTCATGCTGCAAGCGTAAAGCGCGCGGCTGGACGCCGCAACGGGCGCGGCCTGGGTCGGCTGCGTGTCGAGCACTCCGAGCCTTGCCGCTCGCTCAGGCCGCCGCTTGCGATGGCTCCGCGACCGGCAGCGTGAAATAGAATGTCGCGCCCTTGCCGATCTGAGCATCCGCCCAGACGTGACCCCCATGGCGGTAGACCACGCGCTGGACGATCGCCAGCCCCACACCGGTGCCTTCGTACTCTTCAGCCGGATGCAGGCGCTGAAAGACGCCGAACAGCTTGTTGGCATAGCGCATGTCGAAGCCTACGCCGTTGTCGCGCACGAAATAGCGCTGCTCGCCGCCCTGCGTGCAGCCGGCGACCTCGACCCGTGCGTGTTCTCGGGCGCGCGTGTACTTGAGCGCGTTCGACAGCAGGTTCAGGAACGCCTGCTTGAGCAGCGCGGGGTCGCCGTGGCAGTCGGGCAGATCGCCGATGACGATTTCCACCTGACGGTCCTTCTGCTCCGCTTGCAACTCCTCCACGCACAGCCGCACGAGCCGGCTCGTGTCGACGGTCCGCTTGTTCAGGGGCCGGCGGCCCAGCCGCGAGAACTCCAGCAGGTTGTCTACCAGCTCACCCATCAGCTTCACGCTCTTCAAGACCCGATCCAGGTGATCCTGGGCTTTGGGAGGGATCTGAGATGCACACTCCTCCAGGACGATGCGCGCGAACCCGTCGATCGCGCGCAGCGGGGTGCGCAGGTCGTGGGAGACCGTGTAGCTGAACGCCTCGAGCTCCCGGTTCGCCGCTTCCAGCTCGGCCGTACGTTGCACGACGCGCTGTTCCAGCTCGGCGTTCAGGCGCCGGATCTCCTCCTCCGACCCCTTGCGGTCGGTGGTGTCGGTGATCGATCCCGCCATGCGCACCGGTTTGCCAGCGGCATTGCGGACCGCACGCCCGCGAGCCCGGAACCAGCGGTACGCGCCCGATCTGGTCCTGGCCCGGTACTCCACGTCGTAGGGCTTTCCCTGCTCCAGATGTGCCCGCATCGCCGCGATGGTGGGTTCCTTGTCATCCGGGTGCAGCAACGATACGGAGGCCTGAACGGTGCTCTCCAGCTTTGCGTCGGTGTAGCCCAGCAGCTCGTTGAAGCGCGCCGAGTAATACACTTCCCCGGTGAGCAGGTCCCAGTCCCACAAGCCATCGTTGCTCCCGGTGACGGCCAGATCGAAGCGCTCTTCGCTGAGCTGCAGAGCGCGCTCGAAGGCTTCGGCGCGCCTGACCATCCGGCGCGAGACCAGGGTGCCGATCAGGATCAGGGTGGCTGCGAGCAGCAGCGTCGCGGACAGCAGGATGTACTTGGTCTTGCGGGAGACCTCCCCGAGCAGGTACGAGAACTCGTCCTCCAGCGGTCGCAGACGTGCGTCGATCCCGCGGGCCCGCTCCAGCAGCGCTTGCAGCGACCGCTCGTCCGCGTGCTGCATCTGGATCTGACGATGGATTTCCTCGCCGATGCGCTCCAATTCCGCGATGTACTCGTCCCCCTGGGCCCAGACGCCGATCACCCGATCGACGTAGCCCACCCGGCGAAAGTATCGAAACATCTTGATCACCCCCGGGACGTCGTCGGGGTGAGTGCGGCTCTGAAGCAGGCCCTGCGCGGCGATGGCGAGATCCGGGTGTGGTTTTTCTAGCTCGAGGCGCGCCTGCCGGTCTCCCAAGGGAATCGCCAGCGCTTCCCGGAAGCTGTCGTAGTCGGCCGGCGACCGCGTGCGCACATAGCGCTCCAGATCCGAGACCGACTCTTTTTGCGCCTTCGACCACAGGCTCTCCCCGCCCACATAGGCGCGGACCACCGAAAGGATCTCCATGCTCGCGGCGGCGATCAGCACGAGCAGCAGAACGATCGCGAGAAACGGGGAGACGATCAGCAGCCAGCGTCTGCTGCCCCGGATCCGGGCGGCCGTAGCGGCGGTCGCCGTCGGCGCCGGAGGGTCCACGCTGTGCACCACGTCGCGGCGGCTTTGTGCACTCATTCCAGAGTCGGGGTGCGCTCGCGTCCTGCAGGCGAGCGCTGTTTGTCTTCGGTCTCAGCCGGTGAGAGAAGCGACGGGTCGATTATACGCCCTCGCCTCACGCGCGCCGCCCGGCTTCCGCGCCGGCCCTGGATCCGCATCGCACTCCTGCCGCAGCCTGATCGCCTGACGAGCGCGCTCGGATGCGCATCCGACAACGGGCAGGCGGACGCGTGGGCCGGGTCTGCGGCGACGCGCCGCCGCTCGGCAAACCCACGGCCGTTGCGCTTCGGGGCGGACCTGCACGGATAGACAGCGTGGGGCACTTCGCCTCGAAGCCGGCCCGCAGGAGCAGGCCTGCACGCGAGGCGTATGATGATGCAACTTACACGCGGGCCCATGTCAGCAACGCCCAGAGCGCAGCCGGCTTCTCCGCACGCACGGCCTCAGCGGGCTGAATTCCACTCATTTGGCATGACACTGCTCGAGGCTTCACCTCGGTGCGCCGCCCCGGGCGTCACGACGACGTTGGCGACGGATCGGATGCAGTCTCTCGCGCTGCGCCGCGTAACGGCATCGCCATCCGGACGCGCCAGGACGCCCAATCTTACCGCTGAGCCGAGCGGCCGCAGCGCCTGCGATGCACGAAGATGACGATCCGCGCGAGCGCGAAGCCATCGATCGGCGCATTCACGGGCCTCACCGAGGCAGAGGCGGCGCGCCGCCTGTCGCAGCACGGATACAACGAGCTGCCTACAGCCAAGGCTCGGAGCATCCTTGCGATCGGCATAGCGGTGGTCCGCGAGCCGATCTTTCTGCTGCTGATCGCCTGCGGCGTGCTGTACCTGCTGCTCGGCGATGCCCGCGAAGCCTTCATGCTGCTCGGCTTCGTGTTCGTGGTCATCGCTCTGACGCTCATCCAGGAACGCAAGGCGGAGCGCGCGCTGGAGGCGCTGCGCCAGCTCTCGAGCCCGCGGGCGCTAGTGATCCGCGGAGGTGAGCAGAGGCGGATCCCCGGGCGCGAGGTTGTGCGCGACGACGTGATCGTCCTGGCGGAAGGCGATCGCGTTCCGGCCGACGCGGTAGTCCTCTCGTGCACCAGCCTTGCCGTGGACGAGTCGTTGCTGACCGGAGAGTCCGCATCGGTCGGCAAAGCACCGGCGCGGCAGCCGCTCACCGAGCCCGGCCGCCCGGGCGGAGAGGGCTCGCCCTTCGTCTTCTCCGGGACGTTGGTCGTTCAAGGCAGAGGGATCGCTCGCGTCCTGGCCACGGGCGCGGCGACCGAGATGGGCCGCATCGGCAGGGCCCTCGCCGGCCTCGAAGAGGAGCCCACCCGCACGCAGAGGGAGACGGCGACGGTGGTCAAGCGCGTCGCCTGGGTTGGGCTCGCGCTCGCGGCGGGCGTGGCGGTCGCCTACGGCACGACGCGCGCCGACTGGCTCAACGGGTTGCTGGTCGGGATCACGCTGGCGATGGCGATCCTGCCCGAAGAGCTGCCGGTGGTGCTCACCGTGTTTCTCGCGCTCGGCGCGTGGCGCATCGCGAAGCGCCAGGTCCTGACCCGTCGCGTGCCGGCCGTGGAGATGCTCGGTGCGACGACTGTTCTGTGCGTGGACAAGACGGGAACGCTCACGCAAAACCGCATGGCGCTCGCCCGCCTGTGTGCCGCCGGCAATGTGTACGAAGTCGATCGCGGTGACGCGGAGCTTCCGGAAGACTTCCACGAGCTGGTCGAGTTCAGCGTGCTGGCCAGTCACCGCGATCCGTTCGACCCGATGGAGAAGGCCATTCGCGAGGCCGGGCTCGCGCTGCTCGCGAGAACGGAGCATCTGCACGAAGATTGGGTGCTCGTCGAGGAGTACCCGCTGTCGCCGGAGCTGCTCGCCATGTCGCGAGTGTGGCGCTCACCGGACTCGCAGCATTATGTGGTCGCCGCCAAAGGTGCGCCGGAAGCGATCGTGGATCTGTGCCACCTCGCACCGAGCGATGCCGAGGCGGTGCGCAGAGACGTCGACCAACTGGCCGCGGAAGGCTTGCGAGTGCTCGGCATCGCCAGGGCGGGGTTCCGCCGCACGGAGCTGCCCGCGATCCAGCATGACTTCGAATTCGAATTCCTGGGCCTGATGGGCCTGGCGGATCCGCTGCGGCCGGCGGTGCCCGGCGCGATCGAGCAGAGCCGGCAGGCCGGCATCCGGGTGGTGATGATCACCGGAGACTACCCGCAGACCGCGCTCGCCATCGCGCGGGAGATCCGCTTGTCGAGCGATGGCGGCGTCATCACGGGCGCGGAGCTGGACGCGCTCGATGATGGCCAGTTGCGAGAGCGCCTGCGGGAGGCGAACGTCTTCTGCCGCGTCGTGCCCGAGCAGAAGCTGCGGTTGGTCAACGCGCTCAAGGCGGATGCGGAGGTGGTCGCGATGACCGGGGACGGCGTGAACGACGCGCCGGCGCTCAAAGCCGCGCACATCGGCATCGCGATGGGCAGCCGCGGCACCGACGTGGCACGTGAGGCCGCCGCGCTCGTGCTGCTCGACGACGACTTCTCTTCCATCCTGGAAGCGGTGAAGCTCGGTCGCAGGATCTCCGACAACCTGCGCAAAGCGATCGCATTCGTGGTCTCGGCCCACGTGCCGATCGTGGGCTTGTCGATTCTCCCCGTTGCGCTGGGCTGGCCGCTGATCCTGATGCCGGTGCACATCCTGTTCCTGCAGCTGATCATCGACCCCGCCTGCTCGCTGGTGTTCGAGGCGGAACCGGCCGAAGCGGACATCATGCGGCGTCCGCCGCGCCCGGCGAAGGCATCGCTGTTCGAGCCCGCGTTGCTGTTGCGCAGTGCGGTCCAGGGCGTGGCGCTGCTCGCGATCCTGCTCGGCCTGTTCGCCGTCGACCTGCACCTGGCCCACGGCGCAGAGCATGCGCGCGCGCTCACCTTCGCCTCGCTGATCCTCGCCAGCCTCGGGCTGATCCTCGCCAATCGCTCCTGGTCTCGCTCCATCCTGGACGCCTTCCGCGTCCGGAACGTCGCGCTGTGGTGGGTGGTCGGCGGCGCGCTGGCCTTTCTCGCCTTGGCGCTCGAGATCGGCTTTCTGCGGCAAGCGTTCCGCTTCGCGCAGCTGCGCGGCAACGATCTGATCGTGCCGATGCTCGTCGGCGCCTGCAGCTTTTTCGTGTTTCGAGCGATCGACTTTCTGGCGCCGCGCCGGGAGACTGCCGAGAGCCGGTAGGGCGCCGTCAGTCGCCGCGCTCGAGCGGGACCGTGAGGAAGAACGCGAAGCCGGCGATCTTCGCCGCGGCCTCCTCCGACGGCAGCACGACCATGTTGAACGCGATGCGACGATAGAGGAACGCCACGCCCGGTATGGGCGCGAAGAACGGTTGACCCTCGTTGTAGCTGCGGCTTTGCCCGTAGGCGAGGGCGCCGCCGATTTTCCAGGAGG
>Ga0335083_10001125_pt1 | contig 37540 bp, 35 predicted proteins | sample Lox_Sample_42_FD_206716 | JGI IMG/M metagenome (GOLD analysis project Ga0335083, IMG submission 206716) | Soil microbial communities from Loxahatchee National Wildlife Refuge, Florida, United States - Lox_Sample_4.2 | ecosystem: Environmental > Terrestrial > Soil > Wetlands | place: USA...
TCGACCATGAGCACGTAGCGGCCCGACGTGCGGATCTGGCGCTCGCCGTCGTCAATCACGTGGCGCGCGAAGTCGACCGTCATGATTCCGCGCCGCACGTGCAACGACACGCCGCGTCCGAAGTCGTGGATCTGCACGATCCCCTGTGAATCGAAATGAATGACGCTGCCGTCGTCGAGGTTGCGCGAATTCATGGGGAGCCCCCCGCGGGCGGATCACGAAGGATAGTCGAAGTTCGGCCCTTCTCCTACTACGACGCGGAGACCGCGCTCGAGCTCGCGTTCCCCGCACGCGCTCGCCACCTTCAAGGATGAATGTTCACGATCGTGCCGCCCTCGAAGGGCTCGCCCGCGTAAGCGCCGTGCCAATGGTCCGGCACCGAGGGCGTCGACCAGAGGAACGCGTAGCGCGCGTCGATGGGCGAGAGATTCACGCAGCCGTGTGAACGACCGCGACCGAAGTCGTCGTGCCAATACGCCGCGTGGAGCGCGTAGCCGCCCTTGAAGTACTGAACCCAAGGCACGTCGCGGAGCTCGAACTCGTGATCGGCGACGGACGAGTCCATCGTCGTCGTCACGTGCTTTTGATAGATGCGGAACATGCCCGTCGGCGTGCTGTGGGTCGTCGCCGGATCGCCGAGGCCGTCGCGACCGGTCGAGACGAGCGTCGCGTACACGGGCCGGTCGCCTTCCCAGAGCACGAGCGTTTGATTGAGGATCGAGATATCGACCCATTTGGTGCCCTTCCGCGCGTACGGCGGGAGGGTGCTCGTCTTCGCGATCGTCCGGAGCTCGCTGCTCTTCAGCCAGCGCCCGCCGCGCGCCTCCACCATGCGGCCGTCGCCCGAGCCGCGGACTTCGCCGGTGAGCGGAACGAGCGAGCGGTACCCGACCGGCTCGCCTTCGGTGACGCTCCCGCCGGCCACCGTCCAGTAGTGCGCCGATTCCGAATACACGAACGCGACGGGCAAGCCGATCGTCCGGATGTCGCTCCCGTGAAACGGCGAGCCGCTGTCGGGCTTGAGCTTGTCCGCGGGCAGCAGGCGCGCGTCCGTCGTGATCGCGAAACGGCGCCCCTGGGCCTCGGGCCCGGCCACGAAGGACCCGATGAGCGCGAAGCCCGCGTGCCGCCGGCTGCGATCCGCGATGACGGCGTAAGCCGGCGCTTTGAAGGTCGAGAGGTTCGGAATGCGGCGCCCCCCGGCGAGCCACCAGGGCAAACGGTCGTCGCCGTTGCCGCCGAAACGCGCGCTCTCGTCGAGCGGGATGGCCTTGTCGGGCGTCACGCCGCTCGCGAGCCCCTGGGCGTCGAGCGGCACGTCGTTCGCGCCGACATCGAGCCGATCCCACTCCGCGTGAAGCTTTTTCCAGCTGCGGAGGTGGCGTTCCAGGCGCGTTTCGTACGTCTCTTGTTCCTCGGCGCTCGGCACACGCAGGTAATTCGGCGCGATGGCGCGCAGAAAGGCGTACTTGTAGGGCATCGGCTTCTGCCGATCGGGCTCCACGTCGAGGGCGCGGGCGACGGGGTTGTCGAGCTTGATGCTCGCGTCGGGACCGACGCAGACGAAGCCGACCGGCCGGACCGCGTACCAACCGCCGGCACACTCCCGCAACGTGACGGGCTTGTCCGAGCGCGCCACGCGGGCGCCCGCGCGGAGATAGCCGATGACGTCGGCGTTCGGCACCGGTCGTTTCCGGACGGGGACGACCATCGCGAGCGGCGCGAGCTTCGGCCCGTCCTCGGGCGGTACCGGGACCTTCGCCCATTCGTCGGCCTCGAGCGAGGGACCGCCGTTGGCGGGCGCCACCTTCATGGCCGGCGGGTCGGCGGCGCTGGTTTCGCGACCGGCACAAGCCGTCGCCGCCATGAGGCCGAGGAGGGCCAGCGAAGCCGCGCGAGAACACGCTCGAGTACGCACACCCGTGGGATGCCAAAGGCGCCGCGGGCTGGCCCAATTTTCTGCCCGATTTCGCGGGTGGTCGAGCGCTTTTTAGCCGCCGGAGGTCGTTCCAACCTGGCGCGGCGCCCGCGGCGATGGTTCCATGCGCCCGTGACCGCAGGCACGCGGTCGGCAAAGGAAAAGACGGGCATCAGGATGGCCAAGGACACGCTCACCATCACGGACAACCGCACGGGCAAGACGTACGAGCTCGCGATCAGCGAGGACACGATCCGCGCGAACGATCTGCGCCAGATCCGCGTCAACGAGTCCGACTTCGGACTGATGACGTACGACCCCGGCTACTTGAACACCGCCTCGTGCCGTTCGTCGATCACGTACATCGACGGAGACAAGGGCATCCTCCGCTATCGCGGCTACCCCGTCGATCAGCTGGCGGAGAACGCGACGTACCTCGAGGTCGCGTACCTGCTCATCAACGGTGAGCTGCCGACCAAGTCCGAGCTCGAGACGTTCGTCTCGAACGTGACGCACCACACCTTCGTGCACGAAAACGTGCGGAGTTTCATCGACGGCTTCCGTTACGACGCGCACCCGATGGGGATGCTGGTCGCGACGGTCGGCGCGCTCAGCACGTTTTATCCCGAGGCGAAGCACGTGCTCGACGGCGACATTCGGCGCGCGCAGATGGTGCGGCTCATCGCCAAGATGCCCACGCTCGCGGCGTGGAGCTACCGGCACAGCATGGGGATGCCGTTCGTCTACCCGAACAACGAGATGAGCTACAGCGAGAACTTCCTCTACATGATGAAGCGCATCGCGGAGCCGAAGTTCGAGGTGCATCCCGAGATCGTGCGCGCGCTCGACGTGCTCTTCATTCTGCACGCGGACCACGAGCAGAACTGCTCGACCAGCGTGATGCGCGGCGTCGGCAGCTCGCGCGCCGATCCGTACGTGGCCGTGGCGGGCGCGGCGGCGGCGCTCTACGGGCCGCTCCACGGCGGCGCCAACGAGGCCGTGCTCCGCATGCTGCGCGAGATCGGCAGCGTCACGAACATCCCCGCGTTCGTGAAGGAAGTGAAGGGCGGCGGAGGCCGGCTCATGGGCTTCGGCCATCGCGTCTACAAGAACTACGACCCGCGCGCGAAGGTCATCAAGCGCCTCGCCGATCAGGTGATGGATCTCGTCGGCAAGAAGAGCCCGCTCCTGCCGGTCGCGCTCGAGCTCGAGAAGATCGCGCTCAGCGACGACTACTTCGTGCAGCGCAAGCTCTACCCGAACGTCGATTTCTACTCCGGGCTCATCTACGAGGCGCTCCAGATCCCGGTCGACATGTTCCCGGTGCTCTTCGCCATTCCGCGCACGTCGGGTTGGCTCGCACAGTGGGAAGAGATGCTGCTCGACAAGGACCAGAAGATCGCGCGCCCCCGTCAGATCTACACCGGGTCGGACGAGCGGAAATTCGTGCCGATTTCGGATCGGCGGGCGCCCGCCGGGCCCCCGTCGCAGAGCAAGCCGCGCGCCGAGACCGACTGACCCCGCCCGCCCGCACGGGCCTGCGGCTCGGAAACGCGCGCCGGGGCGCGATTGCTTCGACGCGCCGAGGGCACTAATCTCGCGGGCTCGTCCGGCCGCGGCTCGCCCGCGAGCACGCGCCGGGAAAGGTTCTTCGGGTGATGCGAACGAAGCTCTTATTGGGGTACGGCCTACTCGCCATATCGATTTTGTTCGTCGGCTGCGTCGTGACGACGGAGCGCCCGGCCGATTCGGCGCCGCCCGCGCCGCCGCCGCCGGCGACCGCCACGACGGCCGCCGCGCCGGCTCCGGCCCCGCCGCCCGATCCCGCGCCGCCCGCGACGGCGGCCGCGCCCGCGACGGCCCCCGCTCCTTCCGGCCCACCACCGAAGCCCTCCATGCGCCGCGTGACCGCGGCCCCGAACGCGGACGGCGGCACCTGATGACGACCGCGGCAGAAATCTTCACGCGCATCCGCGAAAAGATCGCGGGCAAGAGCGAGCTTTTGACCAGCATCGGCGCGGTCTACAAGTTCGTGCTCGACGGACCCGGCGGCGGCACCTACCTCGTCGACTTGAAGCAAGCGCTCGGCGTCACCGAAGGGGACGGCCCCGCAGGCTGCACGGTGCTGATGTCGGCCGGAGACTTCGTGGATCTCTTCGAAGGACGCGCCAACGGCCAGGCGCTCTTCTTCACCGGCAAACTCAAGGTCGAAGGGGACATGGGACTCGCGCTCAAGCTGCAGCAGCTCACGGGCCTCTTGAAATGACGGTGCGCAAGTCGGAGCGACCGACGCCGGGCCGCCTCGGCAAGTCGACGCCCGGCCTCGCGAAGACTCCGGCACTCGGCCGCCACACGCCCCCGACGAAAAACGCGTCGCGCCCGAGCAAACGCCCGGCCGCAGAACCCGCCGGGGGCAAGAACTTCGCGGCGACGTGGCCGCTCTTCGGCGACGCGATCGCGCCGGCTTTTCCGGCGCACCCCGCGACCACGGTGCATCAACTCGCGCCGCCGAGCGCCGATCTCGCCGCGCTCGCCGGCCACGCGTCGCCGCCGTCGGAGACGGCGAAGGAAGCCGACCGGCAACGGCGCCGCTTCGCGAGCGCGCTCGCGGGCGACGCGCCGGAATGGATGCGCGCGGCGAGCTCGCTCGCGGAGTGGCTCGACGAGCGCATCGAGAGCGGCAGCGTGGAGCCGCACGAACAGGCCGCCATCGCGCGCACCTGGGCCGCCTTCTGTCTCGGCGGCACGACCGAGCCGCAGATCCTGCGGGTCGCGCACATCGTGCAACGGGCGCACACGGCGATTCGCGAGAGCCCGCGCGGGCATCAGGATCTGCAGGCGGCATTTCACGCCGCGGCGGGCGTGCTCCACTCGGGTCTGCCGGCCGTGATCAAGCAGCGGATGCCCTTCGAGCGCGTCGTTTACGTCGTCCGGCGCCTGCGCGAAGAGGCGGACGCGTGGACGGCCATCGTGCAGGGGACGACGGAGCTCCTCGGGTGGACCGACTACGCGCGCGTGCACGCGGCGACGGCGATCCGCGCCGTGCTCGAACGGAGCCGCCCCCGATGAGCGAGCGCGCGACCGGAGCGGTCGCGTTCATGGGTCCGCTCGGCACGTTCTCCGACATCGCCGTGCGCGCGGTGTTTCCGCGACAACCCACCGTCGAAACGTCGACCATCCCCGCGGTGATCGACTGCGTCGAGCGCGGCGCAGCGGAGTTCGGCGTGGTCCCGATCGAGAACTCGACCGAGGGCGGCGTGAGCGCCACGCTCGCCTCGTTGCTCGAGAGCACGCTGCTCATCCGCGGCGAGCTCGTGATCCTGGTGTCGCTCTGCCTCGCGGCGCGGCATTTCGAGCTCGGCCGCATCAAACGCGTCGTCTCGCATCCGCAACCGCTCGGCCAGTCGCGCCGCTGGCTCGCGCGCGAGCTGCCGAACGCGGAGCTCGTCTCGATGTCGTCGACGACCGCCGCGGCGCGTGAAGCCGCCCGCGACGACGAGACCGCCGCGGTGACGAGCCGTCTCGGCGCGGAGCTCTCGAGTCTCGCCATCGTGGCCGAGGACATTCAGGACCACGCCGAGAACGCGACGCGCTTCGTCATCGTCGGGCGCGAGGACGCCGCGCGCACCGGGCAAGACAAGACGAGCCTCGTGTTTTCGACCGCGCACGAGCGCGGCGCGCTCCGCCGGGCGCTCGCGGCGTTCGACGACGAGGGCATCAACCTGACGCGCATCGAGTCACGGCCCGCACCGAGCCGCCGCTGGGAGTACGTCTTCTTCACGGACATCGAAGGTCACCGCACGGACCCTCACGTGGTGCGGGCGCTCGAGCGGCTGACCCACGAAGGTGGCACCGTGCGCATCTTCGGGAGCTACCCGCGCGCGACCGAACCCCTCAAATAAGCGAAGTCTTTCTTGGGGTTACATTTCCCCACCTGCGCGTCCGGCCCGCGCTCTTTACGCCCCACCCCTGCGCATCTATACCCGTAGGCAGAAGTGGGCACCGAGAGAGCGGAAGAGAGAGCGGCCGAGCCCAGGTCGGCCGAGAGCGGTCTTCGCGCGAAGCGCCGCTTCATCCCCGTTCTCCGCCAGGGCGTGACCGAGATCCGCCTCGACCGCCCCGTGCTCACGGTCGGACGGAGCACGGCGTGCGAGGTGCAGCTCACGAGCGGGCTCGTTTCGCGCCGCCACGCGCGTCTCACGCTGAGCCAACTCGGCGTGAACGTCGAGGATCTCGGCAGCCGGAACGGCGTGTACGTGAATTCGGTGCGCGTGGTCGGGTCGGTGCGGCTCAAGCCGGGCGATCGCTTGTCGGTCGGGGATGAAGTTCTTTACTTCGGCGAGATCGAAGACGAGGCGCCGAGCGAAACCAGCGACACGGTCACCGGCCTCGTGCCGCCGCGCGTCCAGCGCGACAGCTTCATCGACGACGACGTCGCCGTCGCCACCCGGAGCGCGGACGTGTTCCAGCTCCTTGCGAGCGTCGTCGACAAGGCGCTCGCGCTCGGGCGCGGCGACGAGGCGGAGCGGGTCATCGCGATGCACCTGCAGGCGGCGCTCGCGGACGCCGTCGCCGGTCGCGACGTTTCGCTCGACGTGGCGCGGACGGCGGCGGGCTACTCGGTGAAGCTCGCCGGCGCGACGGGCAAAGCGCTGTGGATGGATCACGCGGTGAAGCTCTACGCGGCGCTCGGCCTCGTGCTCCCGCTCGCGCTGGTCGACGAGATGTACGTGTTGCTCCGCCGGGTGCGCGGCCTCGATATCGGCGTTCTCCGGGGCTACACGGAAGATTTGAAGGCGCGCGCCCAGGCGCTCGCGCCGGCGGAGCGTTTCGTGCTCCAGCGCCTGCTCGGGCTCGAGCGGCTCGCGAGTTGGCAGACGAGCGCGGGGCCCTGAGCGTCGGCGCGTTACTGCCCGCTCGACGGGACGATCTCGAGGAGCTCGATGTCGAAAACGAGCGGCGAGTTCGGCGGGATCACGGGCGGGTGCCCGCTCGGGCCGTAAGCCATGTCGGACGGGATCGTGAGCTTCCGCTGACCGCCCACTTTCATGCCGACGACGCCCTCGTCCCAGCCCTTGATCACCATGCCCGCGCCGAGCTTGAACTCGAACGGCTCGTTCCGATCGCGTGAGCTGTCGAACTTCGAGCCGTTCATCAGCGTGCCGGTGTAGTGAACCTTCACGGTGTCGCCCGTCTTCGCCGCGGCGCCCTTCCCCACTTTGACGTCCTCTTTGACGAGCTTCGTCACGGCGGCGGCGCTCGACGCAGGCTCGGCGCTCGCCGTCGCGACCGCAGCCGTCGTCGCGGTCTCGGCGGGCGTCGCGGCGGCGGTCGGAGCGGGCGCGGCCGGCATGGGTTCCGGCTCGGGCACGCGCTTGTCGCAGCCGACGCAGAGGAGCACGCAAACGAGGGCTCTCGTGGGAGACATGCCCCGCCTTTTAGCCTCGAGTCGCGGCCGGGCGCGAGGAAAAGTTCGCGCCGCGGCGACCCGGCGCGCGGCGCTACGCTTCGCCCATGAGCGTCAAACGTCTGGTGCGCTACTTCCTGCGCGGCTGCTTGGTCACCGCTCCCCTCGGGCTCACCGTCTACGTCGTGTGGTTGGTGCTCAGCACCATCGACCGCCTCTTGCCGTTGCCGGTGCCGGGCCTCGGGCTCGTCGCGACGCTCGTGCTCATCACGGCGATCGGCGTCGCGACCTCGAACGTCGTCGGACGCACCGTCGTCGAGATGGCGGACTCGTTGTTCGGACGCTTGCCGCTCGTGAAGCTCGTCTACACCTCGATCAAGGACCTCGTGGACGCGTTCGTCGGCGACAAGCGGCGCTTCGACGTGCCGGTGGCGGTGACGCTCTCGGGCACCGGCGCAAAAGCGCTCGGCTTCGTCACGCGCGGATCACTCGGCCGGCTCGGCATGCCGGACTCCGTCGCCGTGTACTTCCCGCAGTCGTATAACTTCGCGGGCTACTTGCTGGTCGTGCCGCGCCAACAGGTCGAGCCGCTCGACGTCCCCGCGGCCGAGCTCATGACGTTCATCATTTCGGGCGGCGTGTCCGGCTTCGGCGTCGGCCAGAGCATCTTGCCGCCGCAGCCGCTCGGCGGGGCCGGCGCGTAGTCCGCGCGCTTCGGCTCAGTCGGGCTTGAGCGAACGCGAGCTCAGCTGGAGCGCGCCGTCGTCCGCGCCGGCGAGGATCTCGTGCGCTTCCTCGTCCGAGAAGCCGAGGAGCTCGACGAGCTTCACGATCACGTCCATCTCTTCGAGGCTTTGCTCGCCGTCGGCGTGCGTGAGCAGCCCGGCGTTCGCGAGCAGGAGCTCGCGATCCTCGCGCGTGAGCTCGCCGAGCGGGATGTCCTTCTCGAGCGTCCGCGGCGTCCGCGCGTACTCGAGGATCTCCTTCTCTTCGGCTTCGGTCGCGTCGAAGCCGGTCAAGAGTCCCTCGATCACGCTCGACTCGCCCGAGGCGAGCTGTCCGTCGGCCCACGCGACCGCGACCAGCGACCGCACGATGTTTTTCTCGCTCGGTGTCATGACTCCCTCAAGGTGATGGCGCGCGAACGGCCGAGCCGCCCGCGCGCTCTCGGACGCTCCGACTAGTAACGATAGTGCGCGGGCTTGTACGGCCCGTCCGCCGCGACGCCCAGGTACTCGGCCTGCTTCGCGCTCAAGCGATCGAGCTTCACGCCGAGCTTGCCCAGGTGGAGCCGCGCGACCTTCTCGTCGAGCTTCTTCGGCAAGACGTGCACGCCGAGCGGGAACTTCTCTGTGTAGAGCGCGATCTGCGCGAGCACCTGGTTCGTGAAGCTCGAGCTCATCACGAAGCTCGGGTGACCCGTCGCGCAGCCGAGGTTCACGAGCCGGCCGCGCGCGAGCACGATGAGCTTCTTCCCGTCCGGGAAGATGAAGTGATCGACCTGCGGCTTGATGTTCTCTTCACGAGCCCCCGACTGCGTCTCGAGCCACGCGATGTCGATCTCGCTGTCGAAGTGGCCGATGTTGCAGAGGATCGCCTCGTTCTTCATCACCTTGAGGTGCTCGCCGCGCACGACGTCGCAGCAGCCCGTCGCCGTCACGAGGATGTCGGCCTGCGGGGCCGCTTCCTCCATGGTGACGACCTGGTAGCCCTCCATCGCCGCCTGCAGCGCGCAAATCGGATCGATCTCGGTGATGAGGACGCGGGCGCCGAGGCCCTTCATGGCCTGCGCGCAGCCCTTGCCCACGTCGCCGTAGCCGGCAACGACGCAGATTTTGCCGGCGAACATCACGTCCGTCGCGCGCTTGATGCCGTCGGTGAGCGACTCACGGCAACCGTAGAGGTTGTCGAACTTGCTCTTGGTCACCGAGTCGTTGACGTTCATCGCGGGGCATTTGAGCTCGCCCACCTTGAACATCTCGTACAAACGGTGGACGCCCGTGGTCGTCTCTTCGCTCAGGCCGCGGATCGGGTCCGAGCCGCTGAAGAGCTGCGGGTGCTTCTTGTGGATGTGGAGGGTCAAATCGCCGCCGTCGTCGAGGATCATGTTCGGACCCTTGCCGCCGGCGAACGCGAAGATCTGCCGCTCGAGACACTCCTCGTACTCGTCCTCGGTCTCGCCCTTCCAGGCGAACACCGGGATGCCCGCCTTCGCGATCGCGGCCGCGGCGTGATCCTGCGTCGAGTAGATGTTGCAGGAGGTCCACGTCACCTCCGCACCGAGCTCCTTCAGCGTCTCGATCAAGACGGCCGTCTGGATCGTCATGTGGAGGCAGCCGGCGACGCGCGCGCCCTTGAGCGGCTTATTGAGCCCGTATTCGGCGCGGAGCGCCATGAGCCCGGGCATCTCCGTCTCGGCGATGGCGATCTCTTTTCTGCCCCACTCGGCGAGCGACATGTCGCGGACACGGTAGGTCTTGCCCTCCTGCGTCGGGACGCTCTGCTGCTTCCTGCGCCGCGCCTCCGCCTCGACCTTTCCCGCACCTTCGACGACTGCACTCTGAGCCATAGCTTCCGTTCTCCTTGGGAACGGGTTTTCTAGTCGACCGCGACTAGCAAGACCAGTGCGGACGGCCGGAATCCGGCAAAACCGCGGTTCGCGCGGCCCTCGCGCGCCTCTTTCGGCGACGAGCGCCCGGGCCGGGGGCCGATCGTCGTGCTTGCCGGCGGAGCGGAACTATCGCGACCGCCACCATCCCGACTAGACTGCCCCGCCATGGATCGGTTTCGCCGCTTCGACGAAGCCTACTATCACCGCTTCTACGATTCTCCGCAGACTCGGGTCATCTCCGCAGAGGAGCACGCGAATCTCGCTGAATACGTGTTTGCCTTCGCCGGCTACAACAAGATCGAGGTGAAGAGCGTCCTCGACGTGGGCGCGGGGATCGGGCTTTGGAAGCACTGGATCGAGAAGCACCAAAAGGGCGTCCAGTACACGGGCACCGAGGTCAGCCAGGTGATGTGCAAAAAGCACGGCTACCTCCACCGTGACATCGCGCGCTGGCGCGACCGGAAGAAGCACGACCTCATCGTGTGTCAGGGCGTGCTGCAATATTTGCCGGACCCCGACGTGGCTCCCGCGGTCGCGAACATCGCCGCGATGTCGCGCGGCCTCGTCTACGTCGAGGTGACCACGCGCCAGGATCTCCGCGAGCGTTGCGACACCACGCGCACGGACACGGACATCTTCGTGCGCAACGGTTCGTACTATCGCGGCATCTTGAGCAAGCACCTCGTGAGCGTCGGCGCCGGCCTCTGGTGGGTGAAGGATCGGCCGCCGCCGTTCTTCGAGCTCGAGATGGCCGGATAAATGGCCGAGCGGAGCGGCCTGTCGCGCGCTGTCGTCGCCGCCGTTTGCCTCGGCGTCACGGCGGTCGGCCTGGCGAACACCTACGGCGACAACGCGGACGTCGTCGCGCTCGCACAGCGCACGGCCTGCGGCAGCGGCAGCTGTTCGTACGAAACGCTGCGGCAAGAAAGCTCGCCGCTGTCGCAGTCCTTCACGTTTCAGGTGCACCTCACCGAAAAGGGGCGCGAGCGCGCCGCGAGCACGGACGTGGAGTGCCGGCGAGCGTACGTGCTCGTCGGCGAGTACGCCTGCAAGGTGACGAGCGGCGGCGTCCCCGGAGCCGACTCGGCGCGCTGAAGCGCGGCGTCAGTTCGGCGCGAGCCGCGCCGGCTCCGCGGAGAGTCGCTCGATCCAGCGCTTCACCTCGGGCACGTCGTCGGCATGTGGCAGAGCCGCCACGTAGCGGGACAGATCCGCCTCCGCGGCGCCGGGAGCGCCGAGCCGGGCGAAGAGGAGCCCGCGTTCGCGAAGCTCGTCGGTCGAATCCGGAATGAGGTCGATCAGGCGGTCGATGACGAGCAAGAGGCGGCTGTAGTCCCCGCGCGAGGCGTAGATCCCGCGGAGATTCATCAGCATGCGGGCGACCACCTGCCGTACCGGCGTGGGCGCGATGAGCTCGGAGCTGTAACGAAGCTTCGAACCCGACCGCCTGAGGAGCTCGGCGAGCCCGATTTCGTCGAGTGCGCCACCGCCGTGAAACGGATCGACCACGAGACGGCGTTCCGGATCGTCGATGCGGACGAGGAAGTGCCCGGGGAAGCCGACCGGGCTCGCCATCACGCCGGCACGCCGCGCCACCTCCACGTAGAGCACCGAAAGCGAAATGGGAATCCCCGTGCGACGCGCGATGACCTCGTCCAGAAACGAATTCCGGGGATCATAGTAGTCGGCGTCGTTACCGTGAAAGCCGATCCCCACGAAGAGGTGGTCGGCGAGGACGCGCGCCTGCGCAGGCGCGGGCATGGCCGCGAGGCCGCGGCGCTTGAGCGGCTCGGCCAGCGCTTCGAGCTCGTTTTCGACCGCGCGGTGATCGAGTCCGGGGTGCGCGTCGCTCGCGATGAGGAGCGCTCCTTCGAGGAGGTCGAGCTCGTCGTCCGACTGCGCCGCGTAGGTCCCGAAGTCCACGCTTCCAGTATAGCGAACTCCGCCCGGACCGCGCCCGGCGCGTGCGCCCTGCCCCGCGCCGACGCCTTTCGGGACGCGCGCTAATGCCCTAGGGTTAAAACTCGCGCCGATCGAGATCTAGCCTTCCAAGATTGCTCGAGTCGAGGCTAGCCTCTCGGCAAGGAGACCACTCGTGAAGATCGAGGACATCATGACGCGCGACGTTCGCGCCTGTCTCGCTGACGACAGCTTGGCTACGGCAGCGCAGATCATGTGGGAGAACGATTGCGGCTCGGTTCCCGTCACCGACCCCGACGGGCGCGTCATCGGTATCATCACCGATCGCGATCTCGCGATGGCCGCGCACCTCCAGGGCGTCGCGCTGCGAGCGTCGCGCGTCTCGAGCGCGATGGCGCGCGACGTGAAGTGCTGCTCGCCGCGCGACACGCCGGCCACCGTGCAAGCGGTGATGCAGCAGCACAAGATCCGTCGCGTGCCGGTGGTCGACGATCAGAAGCGGCTGCTCGGCATCGTGAGCCTCGGGGATCTCGCGTACGCGATGGCCGCGGAGCAGACGCTCGGCGGCGACGGCATGACGTGGACCGCCGTCGCTCACACGCTCGCGCGCGTGAGCGAGCCGCGCGTCCCGCGCTGGGGCCGCCTCGGCGAACGCATGTGAACGCCTGGCGCGCAGGGCCTTAGAGCGCCCACGCGCCAGGGGCTAAGCGCCCGAGCTGCCCGTCTCGTCGAGCAGCGCGGCGCCGATGACGCCCGCCGAATCACCGAGCTCGTGCCGCAAGATCGGCGTCTGGAGCTCGCCGTTGCACACGTAGGTTTCCACGCGCGAGCGCCCTTCGCCGTAGAGGAGCTCGAGGTTCGAGACCCCGCCGCCGAGCACGACCGCGCTCGGATCGAGAATGTCGATGACGTTCGCGAGGCCGCGCCCGTACGCCTCCACGAGCTCGTCCACGAGAAGCGCCGCCGTCTCGTCCGTCTCACGCCGCTCGACGAGCTCGGTGAGCCTGCGCGACGCACCCGTGCGCCGCCGGTACTCCTTCTCGATGCCGCCGCCGCTCGCGTAGAGCTCGACGCAGCCCATCTTGCCGCAGCTACAGATGGGCCGCTCACTGAGCCCGGTACCCGAAATCGGCTCCTCGAGCGCCGCGTCGAGCCGGCGCCACGGACCGACCGCGTGGTGTCCCCACTCGCCGCCGAGTCCCTGCAGCCCGCCCCAAATCCGACCGCGCACCACGATGCCGCCGCCGACGCCGGTGCCCATGATCACGCCGAACACGACGCCGTCGATGTAGCCGCGCGCCGCGCCGCAGCGCGCCTCCGCGAGCGCGAAGCAGTTCGCGTCGTTGTCGAAGAGCACGCGGCCGCCGAGAGCCCGCGCGAGATCCTGCCGAAACGGCTTGCCGTTCAGACACTCCGTGTTCGAATTCTTGATCAGTCCGCCGATGCGCGTCACCGAGCCCGGCATGCCGACGCCGATCGGGATGCGCTGCGGCTCGATGCCGGCTTCCTTCGCCGTCGAGCGCACGAGGTTCGTGATCGTCTCGAGCACGGCGCGATACCCGCGCTCGCTCCCCGTCGGCACGCGCTGGCGCGCGAGCACGCGGAAGTCGTCGTTCTTGCGCACGGCCGTGCCGACGCCTTGACGGACGATCACGGCTGCTTCGGTTTTCGTTCCCCCGAGGTCCACCCCCAAAGAGATAAGTTCGCTCATCGTTAGGGACTCACGAGACTAGCGTTCGCGCGCGGCTTTTCAAGCCGGATCGAGCGACCGTGCCCGTTCCCGAACCCCGGCCCGCGCACGGCCGAAACGGAGCGGCGCGCAGGGGTCGAGCCGTGACCCCGGGGGGTGAGCAGTGTTTTTGAGGCGACCTCGGTTTCGCGAACGATCACGTCATCATGCCGAGCGCCGCGAGCGCGGCGGCGGCTAGTTGAGCCAAGCTCGAGAGCGAGCGCGACTCTGCCTGACGGAAGAGGCCGGTCACGAACTCGAGCGCGAGCTCGACCTGATCGACCTGGCAGAGCAGGAGATCGCCGGGTTCGAGGCCGCCGATGGCCGCGCCGATCGAGCGAAGCTCGCCGGAAAGCTGGATGATGCGCGGCGCGCCCTTCGAACGGACGAAGCCTTCCCGCATGAGGCGAATCACCTCGCCGTCCGCCCGCCCGCGCGTGCACTTGTCCTCGTAGATGTAAACTTCGTGGAAGAAGTCGCCGAGGATTTGCGCCTGACGGATGATGTCCTCGTCGCGGCGATCGCCCGCGGCCGTATAAACGACCTTGCGGCGCCGATGGCGCATGCCGCGGATGGCGTCCGTCAGCGCGATGAGCGCGGACGAATTGTGGCCGTAGTCGAGGATCACCGTGCTGTCGCGGTGCGTGACGACGTTGAAGCGTCCGGGCGCGGTGCCGAGGCTGCTCGAAAACGTCTCTGCGCCGAAGCGCAGCGCCTCCACGGGCAAGCCGAGCCCCCAGCCGGCGGCGAGTGACGCGAGCAGGTTTTCGATCTGGAACCCCACGAGGCCGCCCTGGGTGAGCGGGAAGTCCGCGAGCGGCGCCACGCGCCGTTCGAGCCGGCCGTCGGCGAGCACCACGTGGCCGTCGCGCACGAGAACCGCCTTGCCGCCGGCCGCGCGGTGACGGCTCACGACCTCCGAACGCTCCTCGCGGCTGAAGAAGATCACCGTGCCGGGGCAGAGCGGCGCCATCGCGGCCACCAGCGGATCGTCCGCGTTCAGCACCGCGACGCCGCGCGTCGAGACGCGCCGCACCGGAATCGCCTTGATCGCGGCCAGATCCTCCGCCGTGTGGATGCCGTTCATCCCGAGGTGATCGCCCTCGGCGACGTTCGTCACGACCGCCACGTCGCACCAATCGAACCCGAGCCCCTCGCGCAGCATGCCGCCGCGCGCCGTTTCGAGCACCGCCACGTCGACGCGCGGGTGCGCGAGCACCATCTTCGCGCTCTTCGGGCCGCTGCAGTCGCCGGTGTCGATGCGCTTGCCCTCGACGTAGATGCCGTCGGTGCACGTCATGCCGACGCGCAGGCCGCGCTGGCGCATGAGGTGCGCGATGAAACGCGTCGTCGTCGTCTTGCCGTTCGTGCCGGTGATGGCGACGATCGGAATGCGCGCGTCGTCGCCGCGCGCGAACATCGACTCGATGATCGCCTCGCCGACGGCGCGCCCCTTGCCGTGCGAAGGCTCGAGGTGCATGCGCAGGCCCGGCGCGGCGTTCACTTCCACGAAGGCGCCGCCCGACTCCTCGAGCGGCCGATCGACGCACGGCGCGACGAGATCGATGCCCGCGATGTCGAGCCCGACCACGCGCGCGGCTTCGACGGCGCGGCGCGCGACGAGCGGATGCACGTCGTCCGTCACGTCGGTGGCGCTGCCGCCGGTGCTCAGGTTGGCGTTGCGCCGGAGCGGCACGGCCTGACCCGCCGCGGGAACGCTCTCGGTCGTGAGCCCCTGCTCGGCGAGGATCTCGCAGCCGATCGCGTCGAGGCGGAGCTTGCTGAGCGACGTCGAGTGATCGTCGCCGCGCAGCGGATTCCGGTTCTCGACGGCGACGAGCTCGGCGACGGTGTGGACGCCGTCGCCCACGACGCGCGGCGGCTCGCGGCGCGCGGCCGCCACGAGTCGGCCGCCGACGACGAGCAGGCGGTAGTCCGCGCCTTCGATGTGACGTTCGACGACGACGTGCTTGTGGTGGTCGTACTCGGCCGCAATCGCGTACGCGGCGAGCACGGCTTCGCGCGTGCGGAGGCCGACCGACACGCCCTTGCCCTGGTTGCCCTTGCGCGGCTTGAGCGCGACCGGGAGACCCACGGTTTGCGCCGCGACCCACGCTTCGTCCGCGTTCGCCACGAGCCGGCCCTGCGGCACCGGCACGCCCACCGTCGCGAGCATCTGCTTCGTGAGCTCTTTGTCTTGCGCGATCGCTTCGCCGATGGCGCTCGTGCGATCCGTCTCCGCGGCCCAGACGCGGCGCTGATGTGCGCCGTAGCCGAGCTGGAGCAAGCTGCCGTCCGTCAGCCGGCGCACGGGGATGCCGCGGGCGCGCGCCGCGTCCGCAATGGCGCCCGTGCTCGGGCCGAGACGCGTCTCTTCGTTCAGCTTGCGGAGGGCGACGACCTCGGCCTCGACGTCCACGCGACGCCCGTCGCGCGCCGCGTCGATGAGCTCGAGCGCGAGCTCGAGCGCCCGCAGCGCCGTCGCTTCTTCACGGTACTCGGCGACGAAGCGCGCTTCGTGCGGCGCGTCGAGGCGCGAAGCGAGCACGAGCGAAACGTCGACCTTGGCGAGGCGCTGGAGCTCGACGACGAGCTTGCCGACCACGTGCGCCCAGAAGAGCGGCGTCGCGATGTCGCGCGGAGCGCCCTCGGCGACGCGGGTCACGAGCTCGGGATAATCCGCGAGCAGGCGGCCCCACGCGGCTCCGATCGGCGCGCCGGCATCCAGTGCCACCACACCTTCCACGGCGGTCTTGTCCGACCAACGGTTCGGGCCTCGAAGAAGACGTTTTGATTCGAGTTTCATCGCCATCATCCTACGGTCGCGACGCCGGTTGCTTCCCGTTCGGGGCCTTGTGCCGAGCGTCCGTCGAATTCATTCAAAAAACCGCTCTTGACCGCGTCGGCCGTCATGCCGAGCGCGACCCCCGTCGCGAGCACCGCAAGCCAATCCAAGATCGAGACATCGCCGCGAGCCGCGCGCGCGGCAGCGAACGTCGCGGCGTCGAGCAGGCTGCTCTTCGCGGCGCCCTGGCGGAGCACGGCCGAGCCGTCTTCGAGCACGACGCCGGCGCCGCCGCGCGCGAAGTGCGCCGCGAGCGGCTGCGCCGCGACGCTTTGCGCAAAGTAGATGACTTTGCCCTGGCAAAACTCGGCCATGCGCGCGACCGCCGCGTCTTCGGCGTTGAGGACGGCGAAGCCCGTCGGCAGCACGACGTCCACCGGCGTCCGGAGCGCGCGCCAGGCGTGGCTCGGGCCTTCGAGCTTCGGATTCGGAGGCGGCTCGACCACGTCGGTGACGACCGCCACCTGACAACGATCGAACGCCAGCGCTTCTTCCAACACGCTCTGCTCGGTCACGCCGAACACGAACGCGTTCACGAAAGGATTCAGGAGCAAGCGGTGCGCGCCCGCCCAACGCGACACGTCGCCGCGCTCGAGCCAGTGATCGCCGGCGCGCACGCCCGAGGAGTCGACCAGGCCCGCGTTGTAGCCGGCGGCCGTGACCAAGCGACCGACGAGGCCCGCCACGAGGTCCCCGCGGCGCGAGCCGGTGACGGCGACGAGCGGCACGCGCCCCGTCTGATCGGCGCCGAACATGTGATCGATGATCGCTTCGCCGACCGGCCGCGGTTTGCCCTGCAGCGGGCGCAAATGCATGAGCAGGCTCGGGCTCGCGTTCACCTCGATCACGGCGCCGCCCTGGCTCTCGAACGAGCGCGCAATGTCCTCGGCGATGACGTCCATCCCGGCGATGTCGAGCCCGACGGTGCGCGCGGCGAGCGCGCAGCTCGCGGCGATGTCGGGGCTCAGGCGATCCGTCACATCGACCGTGAGATCGCCGTTGTGGTGGATGACGACGGTGCGACCGGACGCCGGCACCGATTTCGGCGTCATGCCCTGCCGGCGCAAGAGCTCGAGCGAAATGTCGTCGAGCACGAGCGTCGTCTTCACGTGCGTGTACGCGCCGCCGCGCGCCGGATCCTGATTGGCGCGCTCGACGAGCTCCGCCACGCTGCGCGAGCCGTCGCCGACGATGTGATCGGCCTCGCCGCCGCTCGCGGCGACGGCGCGTTCACCGACGACGAGCACGCGGTATTGCGAGCCGGGCACGAAGCGTTCGACGACGACGCCCGTGCCTTCATTCGCCGCGATCTGAAATGCCTTCTCGACGGCGCCGCGCTCTTCCAGGCGAATCGAGACGCCGCGACCGTAGTTGCCGTCTTGCGGCTTCACGACGACGGGCAGCCCGATCTCGAGCGCGGCGGACCACGCGTCCTCAGCCGTCTTCACCACGCGCCCTTCGGGCACCGGCACGCCGACGGAACGCAAGAGCGTGCGCGTGAGATCTTTGTCTTGCGCGATGCTCTCGGCGACCGCCGCGGTGCCGTCGGTCTCCGCCGTCCAGATGCGGCGCTGGGCCTTGCCGTAACCGAGCTGCACGAGATTGCGATCGTCGGTCAGTCGCAAACACGGAATGCCGCGCGCGCGCGCCGCATCGACGATCGCCTGCGTCCCCGGGCCGAGACACACCTTCTCGGCCACGTCGCGCAAGCGTTTGAGCTCGGGCTCGAGTTCGAAACCGCGCCCTTCCGCGGCCGCCATCACGAGCTCGCGTGCCGCGCGCAGGCATGCCTCGCCGAATACCGGCTCGTCGCAGCGGACCACCACCTTGTAGACGCCGTACTCCCCCGTCTCGCGCGCGCGCCCGAACCCGACCGGCGTGTGCGCCAGGGAGTGGAGCTCGAGCGTCACATGCTCGAGCACATGGCCGAGCCAGGTTCCGTCCCGCAGACGCTTCAAAAATCCGCCGCGCTCACCGACGCTGCAGCGATGCTCGATGAGGCTCGGCAACCACTGCATCAGCCGGTCGGTGAAGCCCGGCAGCTTGTTGGTGGGCAGCTCCTCGTAGCGTCCGAGGGCGACCACCGCCTCGATGACGGGCGGATTCGTCCAAATATTCGGACCTTTGAGCGCTCGGACCTGTTGGATCTGCATGACCGACCTGGGAGGGCGCTTGAGGCGACACCTCTCGGGCCGTGGGTAGGACGCTCGAGGTCGGTGTATCGGCTCGATTGCTCGCGGGTTGCGCAAAGCGACACAAGCGGGCAACGTCGCCGGCGGCCAAGCCGGCGCTGATGGCGGACTATTCCATGGAAGACCCGAGGTTGGGCCACTTCCCGCTCGAGGAAGGCGAGAGCATTCTCGCCGTTTTTCAACCTGACTTGAATCATGTGCCGGCATACGAATCCGGCGTTCTCGTCCTGACCAACCGGCGCCTGCGTCACCGGCTCGGCGACGGCGGGTGGAGCGAGATCCCCATAGAGGAAGGGCTCGAGCTCGAGCGAGCGGAGCGCGGCGGCGTCGGCGAGCTGCGCGCACTGAAGGCCGGCCAGTCGGTTGCCACGTGGACCCACACGCTCGCGCAGGCGCGCGCAGCCACCGACCTCTTCGAGGCGTTCACGGCCCTGCGTGACCCCGCGAACTCACGCGCGCACCGCCGCTCGATCCCCGAAGTCGACGACTGGGCGCCGTCGAGTCCCATCGCCGGAGCGCCTCTCTTACGGCTGCTCGGGCTCGCGCGCCCGCACCTGCGCGCGGTCTCGGTCGGGCTCGCGCTCACGCTCGCGAGCACCGCCGCGAGTTTGATTCCGCCCTACCTCACGATGCCGCTCGTCGATCGCGTGCTCGTACCCGGCGCGCAGGGACAATTTCGCGGGCACGTCGAGCAAGCGTACTCGTCGGTGGGGCTCTATCTCGGCGGCCTCGCCGGCGCGGCGGTGCTCGCGTGGCTGCTCGCCTGGGCGCAGGGCGCCGTGCTCGCCGCCGTCACCGAGCGCATGGCGGCCGATCTCCGCAATCGCTCCTTCTCGCATCTGCAACGGCTCGGCCTGCAGTACTTCGGCGGCAAGCGCACCGGCGATCTCGTCGCGCGCATCAGCTCCGACACCGATCACCTGTGCGCGTTCCTCTCCGACACGCTCATCGACTTCATCACCGACGTGCTCATGATCGTGAGCACCGCGGCCGTGCTCGCGACGCTCGATCCGCTGCTCGCGGTCGCGGCCGTGGCGTCGTTTCCGCCCATCGCATGGCTCATCGTGCACATCCGCGGCACGTTGACGCACGGCTTCTTACGCGGCGGGCGCGCGTGGTCGGCGATGACGAGCATCCTCGCCGACGCGATTCCCGGCATCCGCGTGGTCAAAGCGTTCTCGCAAGAAGAGCGCGAGATTGCGCGCTTCGAACGCGCCAATCAGCGCATCGTCGACGTGAACACGCGCATCAACCGGCTCTGGACGTTCTTCTGGCCGCTCGTGCAGCTCCTGAATCAAGTGGGGCTGCTGGTGGTGTGGGCGGTCGGCGCGTGGCAGGTCTTGCACGGCCGCGTCACGGTGGGCGTGCTCACGGCGTTCATCGCGTACATCAGTCGCTTCTACACGCGCGTCGAGAGCATGAGCCGCATGCTCACCGCGACGCAGAAGGCGTCGGCGGGCGCGCAGCGCTTGTTCGAGATCCTCGATCGCGCGCCGACCGAGCTCGAGCCGAAACACCCGGTGCGCCAGCCGGAAATCCGCGGCGAGGTCAGCTTCGATCACGTCTCCTTCCGCCACGGCAGCAGGCTCGTGCTCGACGACGTGAGCTTTCGCGTCGAGCCCGGGCGCATGGTCGGCATCGTCGGCCACACGGGCTCGGGCAAGAGCACGGTCGCGAATCTCGTCTGCCGCTTTTACGACGTTTCGACCGGCGCCGTGCTGGTCGACGGCGTCGACGTGCGGCGCCTGTCCGTCGCCGAGCACCGCCGTCACATCGGCATCGTGTTGCAGGAACCATTTTTGTTCTTCGGCACCATCGGCGAGAACGTGGCGTACGGCGCGCCCGACGCGGGTCCGGCGCGCGTCATCGCCGCGGCGCGTGCGGCCCGCGCGCACGATTTCGTCTTGAAGCTCACCGAAGGCTACGACGCGCTCGTCGGCGAGCGGGGCCAGTCGCTCTCGGGCGGTGAGCGGCAGCGCATCGCGATCGCGCGCGCCATCCTCGTCGATCCGCGCATTTTGATCCTCGACGAGGCGACCTCGGCCGTCGACGTGCGCACGGAGCGGCAAATCCAGCGCGCGCTCGACGCCGTGGTCGCCGGGCGCACGACGATCGCCATCGCCCACCGTTTGAGCACGCTGCGCAAGGCCGACTTCATCGTCGTCTTGCGGGACGGCGAGGTCGTCGAGCAAGGGCCGCCCGCCGAGCTCCTCGCCCGCGACGGCGAGTACGCCCGGCTCTGGCGCGCTCAGCATGCCGCCGCGGGCGACACCGCGAACGCCGCGACCGAGCCGGACGCCGACGACGAGCTCGACGCGCCCGAAGCACCGCCGCTCGAGCCGCGCGGCTTGCGCGTCGAGCCGGACCACGACGGCGCGCTCGTCGCGATCGAGGACGGCGGCGCACGGACGCGCGTCTTCCCGCGGCGCTGCTTCCCGCTCACGCACCCGCACCACTTCGTCGCGCTCGTCGACGAGCGCGGCCACGAGCGACTCTGCATCGAGGATCCGCGCACGCTCGGCGCGGAGGGGGAAACCGCGCTCCTCGCCGCGCTCCGGACCGGGACGTTCCTGCCCGTGGTGCGGCGTATCGAGCGGGTGACGGCCCTCGATGCGCGTTGGGAATGGCACGTCGAGACCGACCGCGGCCACGTGAGCTTCATCGTCGAGCAGGAGGAGCACGTGCGCGCGCTCGAGGACGGTCGCTACCTCCTCACCGATTCGCACGGCATGCGCTACCTGATCGAGGCGCCCGAGCGGCTCGACGCGACGAGCCGGCGGCTCTTATCGAGGTTCTCGTGAAACCCGGAAACGCCCCGGCCGGGCGCCAATCCCGCTGAGATCGTTTCAGAATCGGGCGCATAAAGATCTCCTCACGCGTTCTCCCGGATTTAGAAATAAACGGGAAACCGGCCGCGCGAACGGGGTGCGCGAAGGTGCGCTCGATGCTCGAACGTTACAAGCGAACCTTCTTCGCGACCCAGGCCTGCATCGTCTGCGTGACGGTAGCGATTCTCATCCAATCGCACCGCATTTTCGCTGCAGCGGTGTTTTTCGTCACCATGGAGCTCGGTGCCGTGGTCGGGGCGATGTGGGCGGCTCGCCTGAAACGTCGAATCGAGCGCAGTCAGGGATTCCTGAGCTCTCGTTGATCCATTCAGCACCCGGAGAATCGAAAGGTAGACCCATGCAGAACGTCCTTTCCCTTCAACGTTTTCGCCATTGGCTGGCCGTCATCGGCTTAGCCCTCGGCATGCTCGGGGTGCTCGCCGCGCCCGCGCGCGCGGACGAACCCGTCCCTGACAAGACAGGGGCGTTCCAAACCACCCCGAACGCTTACTCGGTTCCGGGCTACGTGAAGCCCGACCCCGAGAAGGCGACGAACAAGGAGCTCGCCGTCGCGGTCGACGCTGCAGCGCAGTCCGCGTCGCACGCGCTCTTCTCCGTGAACTTCGTGTGGACGCTCGTCGCGGGCTTCCTCGTGATGTTCATGCAGGCTGGCTTCGCGATGGTCGAGACGGGCCTCGTCCGCGGCAAGAACGCCGCTCACACGATTTCGATGAACTTCCTCGTGTACGCACTCGGGATGTTCGGCTTCTTCGTGTGCGGCTTCGCTCTGATGTGCGGCGGCATGAACGGCACGAACGTCGGCGGCCCCGCGAGTCTCGGCGGCACGCCGACGCTCAATCACATGTTCACCATCGGCTCGTCCGTCGCAGGCGATCACGGCTGGGGTCTCTTCGGCACCACCGGGTTCTTCCTGACCGGCGCCGGTTACGACTCGGCCGCCATCGTGCTCTTCCTCTTCATGATGGTCTTCATGGACACGACGGCGACCATCGTGACGGGCGCGTGCGCCGAGCGCTGGAGCTTCAAGAGCTTCTTCGCCTTCAGCATCCTCGTCGGCGGCTTGATCTACCCGTTGTTCGGCTGCTGGGTGTGGGGCGGCGGCTGGCTCGCGCAACTCGGCTACCGCGCGGGACTCGGACACGGCGCGGTCGACTACGCCGGTTCGGGCGTGGTGCATCTCCAGGGCGGCGCGCTCGCGCTCATCACCGCGATCATGATCGGCCCGCGCATCGGCAAGTACGGCAAGGACGGCAAGGTGAATCCGATCCTCGCGCACGACATCCCGATGGTGCAGATCGGCACCTTCATCCTCGCGTTCGGCTGGTTCGGCTTCAACGCCGGCAGCTCGCTCGCCGGCGGTGACGGCCGCATCGGCATCGTGGCGACCAACACGATGATCGCCGGCATGTCCGCGACGCTCTCGGGCGTCCTCTACATGTGGAAGGTCTACGGCAAGCCCGATCCGTCGATGATGTGCAACAGCATGCTCGCCGGCCTCGTGGCCATCACGTCGCCCTGTGCGTTCGTGACGCCCGTGGGCGCCTTCATCATCGGCGCGGTCGCCGGCGTGCTCGTCGTCATCAGCGTGTTCTTCTTCGACCGGCTCAAGATCGACGATCCGGTGGGAGCGATCAGCGTCCACGGCGTGAACGGCGCGTGGGGTCTCATCGCGGTCGGCCTCTTCTCGGACGGCAGCTACGGCCAGGGCTGGAACACGGTCGGCGCGACCGACTACCTCGGCAAGGCGGGCCTCGGCGTCACCGGACTCTTCTACGGCGACGGCAAGCAGCTCATCGCGCAGCTCATCGAGACGGGCGTCGGCCTCACGTGGAACGTCGTGATGGGCGGCATCTGCTTCTACATCGTCGGCAAGCTCGTCGGCGGTAACCGCGTCGCCCCCGAGGTCGAGGTGGCTGGGCTCGACGTGCCCGAAATGGGCGTCCCCGGCTACCCCGAGTTCCTTCCGCTCATGACGCCCGAGAAGGCGGCGGAGGAGCTCAAGGCTCATTCGGGCGACATCGCCGACTTCGAGCCGGCCAAAGCAGCGGGCTGATAGCGCGCCCCGCTCCTCGCAGTGGCGCGGCGCCCTCACCGGGCGTCGCGCCACTCTAGTTTTCGGCGCCTGCGCCGCGCGGCCATGAACGCCCGAAGACGCATCGCCGAAACGATTGTTCTGCGCACATTCGTGCGCCCGTGCCGCACCCTACCCCGTGAGCCCCGAAACGATACCCACCTGGACGATGCTGCCCTTCGGAGGGCTCGTGCTCTCCATGGCGTTCATGCCGATGCTCTGGCCGCACGCTTGGGAAAAGCGCTGGTTTCAGGGCCTCATCGTGGCGCTCTGCAGCGTGCCGGTCGTCTCCTTCTTCCTCTCGCACGGCCACGAGGCGCACGTCACGCGCGCCGGCAGCGAGTACCTCGCGTTCATCGCGACGCTCGGCGCCCTGTTCGTGACCGCGGGCGGCATCTACGCGAACGGCGACCTCGAGGCGACGCCGCGCACGAACGTGCTGTTTCTCCTCATCGGCTCCGTGCTCGCGAGCATCATCGGCACGACGGGCGCGAGCATGCTGATGATCCGGCCGCTTTTGCGCACGAATTCGCAGCGCGAGCACACGGCGCACCTCGCCCCGTTCATGATTTTGGCCGTCGCGAACGCGGGCGGGCTGCTCACGCCGCTCGGCGATCCCCCGTTGCTCGTCGGCTTCATCGGCGGCGTCCCCTTCTTCTGGACGCTCCGCCTCTTCCCGGTTTGGCTGCTCTACGTCGCGAGTTTCGCGATCGCGCTCTACTTCATCGACCGGCGCGCCTACGCTCAGGAGTCGGAAACCGCGCGCGCGCGCGATCGCTCGGAGCGGAAGCCGCTCGAGGTGAAGGGCTACCTGAACGTCGCGTTGCTCCTCGCGATCGTACCGGCGTCGTTCCTACCGCCGGGCGTGCGGGAGCTCGCGATGCTGGCCATCGCGGCGAGCTCCTTTTTCGCCACGTCGCGCGAGGTCCACGAGCTCAACTCCTTCTCCCTCGCGCCGATCCTCGAGGTCGGCCTGCTGTTCGCCGGGCTTTTTGCCTGCCTCGTGCCGATCGAGCTCGGCCTGGCCGCGAGGGCCCACGAGCTCCCGCTCCAGAAGAGTTGGCAACTCTTCTGGGTGTCGGGGGGGCTGTCGGCTATCCTCGATAATGCGCCGACTTACGCGGCGTTCGCAGCGCTCGGGCGCGGCCTGAGCGCCGGCCACGCGAACCTGGTCGCCGGGGTGGACCCGCTCATGCTCACGGCGGTGAGCGCCGGAAGCGTGGTCATGGGCGCCACGACCTACATCGGAAACGGGCCGAACCTGATGCTGAAGGCGATCGCGGAGCGGGCGGGCTATGCACTACCGGGCTTCTTTCGCTACGCTATTTTTGCGTTTGTTGCGATGCTGCCGGCGCACATCGTGATGACGACGATTTTCGTGTTGATGGAGCGCTAGGAGGCCTTGAGCATGACGACCGACTCGAGCGAACCGCTGCGCAACACGGGTGACGAACCCGAGGTCATCATCGCCGCCCTCGATGCGTCGAACGGCTCGACGCGCGTGCTCGCCATGGCCGCGCGGATCGCTCGCGCCTTTCCGGCGGCGGCTCTGCACGTCGTGCACGTCTTCCGCACCAACCGGTTCGATCGAGCGCACGCCGGAGCGCCCGTCGCCAATCCGGACGCCCTCGCGGACGCGAAGGACCATCTCGAGGCGCACGTCCGTTCGGCGCGCCTGCAGTGCAGAAACAACGTGACCGGTCACTTCATCATCGGCGACCCCACGAACGAGATCCTGCGCGTCCGCGCCGAGATCCACGCGGACCTGCTCGTGATCGGCACGCACGACCACTCCGGCTTCGAGCGGCTCCTGCTCGGCTCGATCGCCGACAACCTCACGCGCAAAGCCGGCTGCTCGGTGCTCGTCGTGCGCCCCACCAAAGCGCGCTGAGCCCCGCTCGGTCGGCGCGCGGCGCCTCAATCGGGCGGCCGCAGGCGGTAGCCGACGCCCGGCGTGGTCACGAGCAACTGCGGCTTGGTCGGGTTCGGCTCGAGCTTGTGCCGGAGCTGCTTCATGAACACCCGGAGGTACTGCACGTCCTCGACGAACTCCGGTCCCCACACCTGCCGCAAGAGTTGCCGGTGCGTGATCACGCGCCCCGCCTCGCGCGCGAGCGCGTTCAGGAGGTTGTATTCGGTGGGGGTGAGCTCGATCTCGACGTCGTTCATGTAGACGCGCCGCTCGTAGCAATGAATGCGGAGCGGGCCGATCGTGAGCGTCTCGGCGTGGCGCGACACGCGCGCGGCGCCGCGCAACGCCGCGCGCACGCGAGCGAAGAGCTCGGCTTCGCGGAACGGCTTCGTCACGTAGTCGTTGGCGCCGCTGTCGAGCGCCCGCACCTGATCGCGCTCGTCGCCGCGCGCCGAAATGACGACGATTGGCACGCCCGAGCTGTCCCGAATCCGCTCGACCACCTCGAAGCCTTCCCCGTCGGGCAAGCCGAGATCGAGCAAGACCACCTGCGGGGAACGCGCGGCGAACGCGGACAATCCCTCCTCGACCGTGCCCGCTTCCCACACCCGGTAACCTTGCCCGCCGAGGGCCGACCTCAAAACGCGGCGCATCGGAAGCTCGTCTTCAATCACGAGAATTGCGGGAATCATGCGTGCGCCTCCTGAGCGAGCAGCGACGCCGACGACGCGGCGTGTTCGAGCTCGATGACGGGCAGAACGAACTCGACGATCGTTCCGCCGCCGGGTCTATTGCCGATTTGGATGCGCCCGCCGTGAGCGCGCGCGACGGCTCGACAGATGGTGAGGCCGAGCCCGGAGCCGCCGTCCTTCAACTTGGCGAGGCTCCCGCGATAGAACTTCTCGAACACCTTCTCGTGCTCCTCGGACGGAATGCCCGGGCCACGGTCGGCGACTTCGAGCCGGACCTCGTGCTCGGTCGTGACGATGCGAAGGGCTAGCGGCGAACCCGCGGGCGTATAACGGAGGACGTTCTCGATCAGATTGACGAGAACCTGACTCACCAACACCGGATCCATCGCGACGAAGGGCAAGTCGTCGGGCGCCTCGACGGCGACCTCGCGCCCCTCGAGCCGGCTCGAAAGCCGCGCGAGCACGTCGTAAACGAGCTCGTCGAGCGCCTCGGGAGCCTTGTTGAGCTCCACGCGACCGGATTCGAGTCGAGTGACACTCAAGAGGTCGGTCACCAGTCGATTCAAACGCTCCGTCTCGTCCACGATCGTCTCGAGTAGCTCGCGCCGGACACCGTCCGTGGTGGACGCAGGGTTCAGCAGGGTCGTGCCGGCGGTCAGAATCGACGCGAGCGGCGTGCGCAAATCGTGGGACATCGCGCTCAACAATTCGTTGCGCAGCCGCTCGGCTTCGGCCTCGACGTGGGCCTGGCGAGCAGCGTTGCCGAGCGCGATGCGGTCGATGGCGACGGCGACGCGATCGGCGCACGCCGCGAGCAGCACCCGTTGTTCGCGCTGCTGGCCGCTCGCCGAGCCGAGCGCCACGCGCACGAGCCCCAACGCTTCACGACCGTTCGTGATCGGTTGGAACGCGAGCGTCGCGCCGTCGAGCTCGAGCACGCGGAGCTCCGACCGTTCGAACGCGAGCCCGGCCGTCGTGCGCTCGATTTCTGCCCAATTCGTGAGCTCGAGCGTGCGGGCGTCGCCGACGAGCACGGCGGCGTTGGGCCCGAACAAGTGCTCGAGGTGCGGGCGCGCCGCCCGCGAAAGTTCGTCGATCGTCGCGACCGCGGACAGATCGAGGCTGAGCTCGCAGAGCGCCAGCGTGCGCGCCTCGCTGTTGCGCGCGAGCGTGCGCTGGTGGCGCAAGCGCTGCAGGAGCGAGCACATGACGATCGCCGTGATCAGCATACCGACCAGCGTCGCGACGCTGTGCGGATCGGGGATCGCGAACGCGAAGATGGGCGGGATGTTGAAGTAATCGAAGCAGAGCGCGCTCACCGCGATCGTGAACGTGGACGCCCCGACGCCGTATCGGGTCGCCACGAGGACGGCGCCGAGCAGGTAAATCACCATCACGTGCGCGAGCGCCGCGTAGGGCGCCGCCGCGAGCGCGAGTCCGGTCGAGACGGCCGTGACGAAGGCACCGACCAGGTAGCCGACGGGCTCACGCCGCAGTGCGGCCTCGATCGTGAGTAGCGCCGCCCGCCGCTTTGGTTTCTGCTCGGCGCGCGGCACTTCGATCATCGAATCGCTAGCGTAACCCAGGATGATTGAAGTTCTCACATCTCGGTCATCGGCACGAAGCGATCCCATGTGGCAGCTGAAGCATGCCGCGGTAACCCAGCAGAAACAATGGCACTCGCGCCCGTTTGGACGCTTTCTACGGTCGGTCTAGGGCTCCTCTTCCGGGACCATCACGCCGCCGCCCGGCGGCTCGAACCGATGCCGCACGCCGAGCACGACCTGCTGCTGGTCGAACCCGCCGTCCACGATCGGCAGGAGCGTCGAGGGTCGATTCGCTTCGCCGCGATCGATCCATGCGTAATAGGCGAACAGATCCCAACTCTCGTGCCGGCCGACGCGCAAGACGCTCCCCACCTGTAGATCGAGTCGCGTCGTCGGACGCAGCGGGACCCCGGGCAAGAGCGGCTGCTCGCCGTGCTTCGCGACCGGAACCCCGTAGTCGGCGCCGACCCAAAACGCGAAGTCGCGATGACCGAGCTCGACTTCGCCGCCGAGCACGAGCTCGTCGAGCCAAGCGCGCGCTCCGAGCTCGCCGCGCCGGTCGAGCGCCGTGAAGTCGTCCGACAGCGAGAGCACGGCGCGGGTGTCTCCGTCGAGCGCCCACTTGCGGCTGAGCCCGGGCGCAGCGCTCCAAAACGAGCCCTGGCCGTGCAAGAGCGGGCCCCCCGCCGCGTCGAGCACGACGGCTCCGCCCGGCGCCGGCTCGTAGACGGCGCCGACCGACGCGCCTTGCCAAATCCAGGCGTGCTCACCGCTCGGCTCCTTCGCGAGCCACGTCGTGCCGAGCGAGAGCTCGAGCTCGTCACCGAAAGACCGGCGCGCGCTCGGTCGAAACAGCGCCATGTCGCCGAACGCGACCTTCGACGGCGTGACGATCGCGCCGCTCGTGACGAAAGCGAGCTCGCCGCCGACCTCGGCGTAACCCGACGGCATGACGAAGCGGTCGGACACCTTCGCGCCCACGTCGACGCGACGAAGCCCGATTGCCGGGGCTCCGGCGAGCGGCGTCGTGATTCGGACCGGGTTCGCCGGCGGCGGAGTCGCGGGCGGAACCGGGTTCGGCGATGCGGTCGGGGGCGCGGCTGGGTCCAGAGCCCCCGGAGCATCCGCGGCGGGGGTGTTCGGCATCGCCTGCGCGTGAGCGTGCGTGGCGAGCGCCAGGGTCGATGGGACGCAAAGCAAGGCGAGGCGGCGGCGAAGCACTTCGCCGTGCTACGCGCGCGCCAGCCCTTCCTTCCCTCACCGCCGAGAAGAACCTGAAGACGGCTCACTCGGGCGCGACGTACCCCTCGGCCACCGCACGACTTCGATAGAGCGTGTTGCTCTGATCGTCCGAATACACCGTGTTGAAACTCTTGCCGTCGGCCGAGCGCTGAATGTCTCCACCCCACTGCGGGAGCACGTAGTAGCCGTCGTCCGACCACCACGCCTCGGCGCACTCTTCGAAGCTCTTCCACTCGTTCTCGCAATACGTCGCTGCGTCGATGCCCATGTCCGTCCACTCGAGTCCGTCGCTCGAGCGGTAACTCGTGTTCGAGTCCCCGTAGGAGACGAACACTCCCGCACGAAACGTGAGCCCCGTGTGCTTCACCGTGTCGCCGATTTCGCCGAAATGCGACCAAGCGAGTCCGTCCGACGAGCGATAAATCCGGCTCGGATCGCCGTCGCCGGCGGCGTAAAAATAGCCGTCTTTGTAGGCGAGTCCCTCGATGATCTGCTCGTCGGCGATGATGCCGGCGTTGAATTTCCCATGGTCGGTCCAGTGCAAGCCGTCATCGGACGACATGAGCTTCCACCCCGAAGCGAGCCAGCGACCCTTGCCGTAGACGACCGCGCGCAAAAGGTCGTCGTCGTCGCCGCCGTTCGCCGCGGCGGAGACGCGATCGCCCCAGTGATTGCCGCCGTCGCGCGACACGATGCGGATGCCGCCGTAGCCGACGCCGATGATTGCCTTCACGTAGCCCGCCGGAATGGCGTCGCCACCGCTCTCGCCCGAGCCCGCGGCGCCCGCCTCGCCGGCGCCCGCGGCCCCGCCCGTGACCGCTCCGGCCGAGCCGCCACTCGCCGACGCCGCGTGACCGCCCGTATCGCCCGAGCCCGCGGCGTTCGAGCCGGCGCTCGACGCCCCGGCGCCCCCGTGACCGCCCGAACCGCCCGATGTCCCCTCACCGCCGGCCGCTAGCCCGGCGCCGCTCGGACTCCCCGCCGCTGCGCCGCTTCCGGCGACGCTCCCGCGGCCGCCCGCCGAGCTCCCGGCGGCGCCCGCTCGACCGGCCACCGCGCCGCTCCCGGCTTCAGCGCGCGGAGCACCCGAGCCCGGAACGCTGCCCGTGTCGCTCGAGCAGGCAACAGCGACGAACGCCGGGCTCGACCATTCGAGCGCGCGCCGGAGCGTGAACCGCATGCTCGTTACGAGCCGCGAGCGGCGTAGGGCGGCTCACGAAAGCGTCTCGACTGGCGAGCCGTCGCGCCATGGAGCACCATCCGCGCCATGTTCGGCAGCTGGTTGAAAACGGAGCTCGCGGTTCCGGACGACGCACGCGAGATCGCGGTGCGCGTCCGCGAGCACCTGCCCGCGGCGGATCCCGAGACCGTGCGCGTCGTCGCGGCGCTCGCCGGACTCCTCGCCGCCGTCGCGTACGCGGATCGCGACTACTCGAACGCGGAAGAAGCGCTCGTCCGCGAGGTGCTCGGGCGCGTGAACGGCATGACCCGAGCCGGCATCGACGCCGTGTGCGGGGCGATGCGCCGCCACGTGGTCGAGGCGTCCACCGTGCAAATCCCGCATTTTGCGCGTGAAATTCGCGAGCTCGGCGACGCCGAGCTCCGGCGCGAGGTACTCGACGCGCTCGTCGATCTCGCCGCGGCCGACGGCGACATCGCGACGAGCGAAACGAACCTGCTCCGTCAAATCGCGACCTCGCTCGGACTCACTCAAGCCGATTACAACGACTCGCAGGCGCGCTATCGCGAGCGCCTCGCGAGTCTCAAGCGCTGAAGACGCGCCGAGCGCGCGGGCGTCAGTTCCGCGGTTCGGGCGCGACGGAGCGTGACGGCCCGAGCATGCGCTCGACGTGGGCGAGCCGTTGCACGAGCTCATTTTGCGAGCGGAGCACCTTTTCGATGCTCACCTCGTTCTTGAGGTTCACCTGGTAGTCGTTGACGGCCATCGCCTTGTCCTTCGAGGACTGGCGGTTCTGGCTCATCATGATCACCGGCGCCTGGAGCGCCGCGATGGTCGAGAGAAACAGGTTCAAAAACATGAACGGCAGCGGATCGAAGGCGAGCTTCCCCGTCACCGAGTTCCAGGTCATCCACACCGCCATGAACCCGCTGAAGATGAAGATGAACGGCCAGGACCCACCGAACGCCGCGACCTGATCGGCCACCCTGTCGCCGAGCGAGATGTTCTCCTCGTCCTCTTCCACGATGTTGCGCGTCACCGTGCGCGTCATCAGCTCGTTCGTCGCGCGCATGCGCTCGCCGAGCTCGTGCATGATCGAGAGCGCCGCTTCGGGCCGACTGCGGACGAACGCGACGAAGTCGTCGCGATCGAGCACCAGCGTGAGGGTTTGGCGGGCGGCGACGGCCGCGGCCGAGCGGGGCGCGCCGTCGAGCAGGGCGAGCTCGCCGAAGTACTGGCCGTTGAAGAGCGAGGCGAGCGTGACGCGCTGCGAGGCCGTCCCCGCCACGATGTCGACCGCGCCTTCCTCGATCAGGTACATGGTGTCGCCCTCGTCCCCCTGCGCGAAGATCACCTCGCCTTCGCCGAAGGACTTCGAGCGGAGCTTCGCGGCGAGCGCCCCGAGATCGGCCTCTTCCATCGACTCGAAAAGCGGGATCTGGCTGAGCAAGTGCGGATGATTCATGGGCGTCTCCTCGCTGCGGGCCGCACAGTACCATCCCTCCCGGCGGCTCCGAACAGCCGCTCTCGGCGGCAGGCAGCGCCGAACCCGGGCCGCCCGTTTCAGCGCATGCGGTCGCGCACGCCCGCGAGCGAAAACGCGACGACGTGCCGCACCAGGCGCTCGAGCTCGGCACGCGAACGTAACGGGGCCATGTCGAACGCGACGGGCGCCGCGACCGGCAAGAGGCACTGCGACTGAATCGACATCACGCAGTAGCGCACCGTTTCGTCGCTCGCGCGGCCGCCGAGCAGGCTCTGGACGATCTCGGCGAGGTAGCGGAGCCGCGGCTTCAGCGCCCGCTCGACCATGGCGGCGCCGACCGGCGTCGGCTCGGAGAGCTCGTGGCGGAAGAGCTCGCGCAGCACGGACGCGCGGCGGGCAGTCGCGGAGTTCGGATCGCGCCCGAGGTGAGCGCGCACGTAGTGTTCGAGCTTTTGCTCCGCGGAGGCGTCCGGTCCCGCGTTCATCGCCTGGTCGGCGAAGCCGCGCAGCGCCTCGAGCGCGGACTCGACCACTTCGCGGTAGAGACGCTCCTTGTCGCCGAAGTGGTAATTGACGGAGGCGACGTTCGCCGACGCGGCGTCGCAGATGTCGCGCACCGTCACGCGCCGAAAGCCGCGCTCGGCGAAGAGGCGCGTCGCCGCCCCGAGCACGCGGTTGCGGGTCGCCACGTCGCCGCGCGCCGCACGCACGGCGCCGCGCGTGGGCGCGCGCTCGGGCGAGCGGCGGCGCGCGGCGTGTCCGATCACAAGGTCCTCTTGAAGAGCAGCGTGGCGGCGCCGAGCGTGAGGAGCGCGAAGACGCTCAGGTAGACGAGATCGAAGCTGACCGCGGCGAGGCCCGTGTTCTTGAGCAACAGCGATTTGAGCGCGTGCACGGCGTACGTGAACGGATCGACCTTCGCGATGGCGCGCATCCAGCCCGGAAAAGCCTGCTGCGGATAGACGGCCCCGCTCGGAAAGTAGAGCAGCGTGTTCAACACGCCGAAGAGTGCGCGCGGCAGGAGCGGATCGCTCATCCGCACCATCAAGAGGAACATCATGCTCACGAGCGCGATCGCCGTCACCACGATCACGAGGAAGAGCCGCACGAGGCGCATCGGCTCGAACGCGTCCGGCACGCCCGCGATGACCGACCCGAGCGTCATGAGCACGCTGCCGGAAATCACGGCCTTGATGGCGCCGGACAGATTGAACCCCAAAATCAGCTCGAATTTGGTGATCGGCGTCACGAGATAGCCCTCGTGCAAGCCGCGGGCTTTGTCGTCCATGAAGATGATGCCGCCGCCGATCATCACCATCATGAAGATCGACATCACGATCGATCCGGGCAAAAGATATTGAATGTAAGGAACGTACGGATACACCTCGACCACGTCGAGCAGCGGCGCCGCCCCCACGCGCTCGACGTGTTTGACCGCCTGCGGCAGCGCCGAAACCAAGGAACCCAACGTCGCCGCGAGCGTCGCCGCCACGAAGTTGTCGGTGTTGTCCTCGATGAGCGCGAGGTGCGGCCCGTCCTTGGCGAGCGTGCGCCGCGAAAAGTCGGTCGGGATCGAGAGCACGCCGTTCAGCCGGCCCTCGCGCAGATCCGTTACCGCGGCGCCGATGTCGGCGTAGCGCACGGTGTCGAACGTGCTCGCGTTCGCGGCGACCGCGCCCGTGAGCTCCTGCACCTTGAGCGCGTAGGCGCCGCGATCCTGATCGACGACGCCGAGGTTCAAGTGCTTCACCGCGCCGCCGAACGCGTACCCGAGAATCACGAGCTGCACGATCGGCAGCATCAACGACATCAGGATGAGCATCGGGCTCCGGCGGAAGCGGCGGAGCTCTCGTTCGATGATGGCCCAGGTGCGTTGCATGGCTTACCTCAGTCTCGCCGAAAGCGAATGTGGCGATCGGCCGGCGACGGCTCCTGCAGCGCGTCGCGGAGCGCTCGCCCCGTGAAATGCACGAACACGTCGTCGAGCGTGGTGGCGCTCACCGAGAGCGATTGCACGGTCACGCCGGCCTCGCTCGCGAGCTCGAGCAGCGCCGTCGTGGTCGCCGGGCCCGTGTGCGACGCGATGCGCGCCACGCGCTCGTCGCCCGAAACGGACTCGACGCCCGGCAGCGTTCCGAGCCGCTCGAGCCAGCCGGACGGCGGGTTCGCGAAGCCGACCTCGAGCGTCACCTTGCCCGAGAGCTCGGCCTTGAGCCGGAGCGGCGAATCGAGCGCCTTGAGCGTGCCGTGGTCGACGATCGCGATGCGATCGCAGAGCTTGTCGGCCTCGTCCATGTAGTGCGTCGTGAGGAGCACCGTGAGGTCGCGCTCGGATTTGATCTTCTTCAGCATCTCCCACACGGCCGTGCGCGACACGGGGTCGAGCCCGGTCGTCGGCTCGTCGAGAAAGAAGATGCGCGGCTCGTGCACGAGGCCGCGCGCGATTTCGACGCGCCGCCGCATGCCGCCCGACAGGTTCTTCACCGGCTTGTCCTTCCACTCCGTGAGCTCGACCGCCGCGAGGAGCTCGTCGATGAGCGCCTTGCGGCGCTTGCGCGGCACGCCGTAGAGCTTCGAGAAAATCAGCAGATTCTCCTCGGCGCTGAGCTCGAGGTCGCTCGTCATCGCCTGGGGAATCACGCCGATCGCGCGCCGCACGGTGTCCGGATCCGAGACGATGTCGGCGCCCGCCACGAGCGCCGTCCCGTCGCTCGGCGGCACGAGCGTCGTCAGCATGCGAATCAGCGTCGATTTCCCGGCCCCGTTCGGGCCGAGCATCCCGAAAATCTCGCCTTGCTTCACCTCGAACGAGATGTGATCGACGGCCGTGAACGTGCCGAACGTCTTCGTGAGCGCGCGTACCTCGATGGCGTTCACGTCACGCTCCGGTCGGCAGGAGCACGTACGCGGTCATGCCCACGGCCATGCGCCGGTCGCTGTTGTCCACGCGCAGGCGAATCTCGAACGTCTTGATGTCGCGCTTCGTGCGGCTCACGTCGCGCTGAGTCGCGAAACCGGCATCGACGCCGCGGTAGCTCACCTTGCCCTTTTTGGTCTCGCCCGACGCGAGGTGCACCTCGATCTCGTCGCCGAGGCGCAAGCGCGAGGCGTACGTCTCCTCGACGTCCACGCGCACCCAGAGGTCGTCCGGATCGATCAGCGTGACGATCGGCTGCGCCGCCGTCACGACCTCGCCCTGCCGCGCCGCCCGCACGTCGACCACGCCGCCGATGGGCGCGTGGATTTCGGTGTAGCTCAGGCGCACGTTGGCTTTTTCCGCCTGCGCGGCGGCGGCCGCCTCCTGCTGTTTCACGGAAGCGAGCACGCTCTTTCGCGCCGTCACCTGCTCGGCGTTGGCGCGCGCGAGCCCGACGGCCGCGCGCTGCGCGTCGACCTGCTTCGCGACCGCGGCGACGCGCGCCTGCGCCACCGAGTACGCCGTCGTCGCTTGATCGAGGTCCTGCTGCGTCGTGGCGCCGCGATCGAGCAGGAGCTTCGTGCGGTCGAGCGTCGTCTTCGCGTTCTCGAGGTTCGCGTTCGCTTCGGTCTGCTGAGCCTCCACCGACGCGAGCGTCGCCTGCGCCTGCCGGATCTGCTGGCCGGTCTGAAGCTCTTCGTAACGGAGCGAGGCCTGGCTCTCCTCGATTTGTCCGGAAAAACCCTCGGCGCTGTGCGTGTAAAACGCCGTTTCGGCCGCGAGCTCGCCCGGCGACAGCACGGCGAGGAGGTCGCCCGGCTTGACGCTGTCCCCTTCCTTCACCAGAAGCTTGTCGAGTCGCGCCGTGACGAGCGGGCTTACCACCACGTCGTCCGTCGTGACGACGCCCGTCAACGTCAGCGTCTTCGGCGGCCGATTGAGCACTTGATACGCGGCGGTGCCGCCCGCGACGAGCAAGAGAAACACGACGAGTCCGCGCCGGGAGCGCTTGGGTTCAGGCATGGGTCAAACGCCTGTATAAAACAAGTGTTTGAACCGTCAAGCCGTTCGCGCGAACGAGAGCCGGAAGCGGGTGTTCCCGCCCGTCGGTCGGACGCCAGGCGGGTCGTCCGCGTGACGGCGAAGGTGCGGTCTCGGCGTGGCGGCAGGGCGTGGCCGACCGCGCGGACCCATGAAAATTCACGTTCGAGGAAGGCGGTCTCGGGTGTAGCGTCCGGCGCGTGGGCATCGCGCTCGTCACCGGAGCCTCCTCAGGGATCGGGCGGGAGCTCGCGCGACTCTTCGCGGCGGACGGGCACTCCGTCGTGCTCGTCGCGCGGCGGCAAGAGCGGCTCGACGAGCTCGCCCGTGAGCTCGGAGCCGCGGGCCGCGTCGAAGCCTGGCCCATCGCCTGCGACCTCGCGGCGCCGGGCGCCGTCGACGCGCTCGTCCAGACGCTCGCCGCCCGTGACCTTCACGTCGATTTTCTCGTCAACAACGCGGGCGTCGGCACGACCGGCCCCTTCGTCGACGGCCCCGCCGAGGCCGAGATCGCGATGACCGAGCTCAACGTGACGGCCGTCGTGCGGCTCACGCGGGCGCTCTTGCCCGGCATGCTCGCGCGCAAGCACGGGCGCGTCTTGAACGTCGGCTCGACCGCGGGGTTTCAGCCGGGCCCCTTCATGGCCACGTACTACGCGTCGAAGGCGTTCGTGAATCACTTCAGCGAGGCCCTCGCCTACGAGCTTGCCGGCTCCGGCGTCAGCGTGACGCTGAGCTGCCCGGGCCCGACCCGCACCGAGTTCGGCGACGTCTCCGGCATCGCGAAGTCGAAGCTCTTCCGGCTCCAGGTCGCCACGGCGGAGAGCGTCGCACGCCAAGCCTACCGCGCGCTCATGCGCGGGCGCGTGCTCGTGATTCACGGCTTCTTGAACTGGCTCGGCGTCGAGCTCACGCGCCTCGGTCCGCGCGCGCTCGTCCGCGCCATCGTCGCGGGGCTCAACCGGCCGCCCCTGCCCGGGGGCACCCCGTGATGCGCGCGGCCTACGTCGCCGGCATCGCGAACGCGCAGCGCGTCGCGCGCGACGCCATCCTGACGGTGGCCGAAACGGTGCGCCCCGGCGACACGGAACGCGAGGCGTGCGCGCGCGTCGAACACGAGCTCGGGCGCGCCGGGGTGCGGCATTGGCTCCACACGCCGTACGCCTGGTGGGGCGAGCGCACGCGCTTCGATTGGGACGGCATGTGGGAAACGAACGCCCTGCCGAGCGAACGGCGGCTCGAAGCGGGCGAGTCGTTCATCCTCGACGTGGCGCCGATCGTCGGCGGTTTTCCGGCTGATTTTGCCTACACGGGGCTCGCCGGCAGCGGCGGCTCCCCGAGCGAAACGGCGCCGCACGCCGAGCTCCTCGACGCGCTCGCCGACGTGAAAGCGAAGCTCGTCGGCTGGGCCGCACCGGGCTCGAGCGCTGCCGCCGTGTGCGAAGAGGTCGAAGCCGCGCTCACGAACGGCGGCATCGACGTGCTTCACACGCGCTATCCGGCGAACGTGCTCGCTCACACGCTCGAAGGTTTCCCGAATTGGACGAGCCGCGCGCCGCGCATCGGCACCGGCTTCCAGCTTCCCCTCCTCCTCACGTACGCGACCGGCCTCGTCTTGCACCACCTCGCAGGGACGCCCTATCCGTTCCTGCGCGCCGGCGCGCCGGGGCGCGCACGCGGCCTTTACGCGGTCGAGCCGCACATCGGCAAGGGGCGCCACGGCGCGAAGTTCGAGTCGGTGTTGCTCATCGACGGCGACGAGACGCGCTGGCTCGATCCGGCCCTGTTCGGGGAGGTGCACGGGTGAAAGCGCCGGTCGTCCGGCGCCGGAGCCCGTGGCTCGAAGACGTGCGCATCATCTACCTTGGTATTTGGGGCTTCATCCGGCAGTGTTGGCTGACGCTCCGCCGTCACGACGAAGCGCCCCGATGACGACCGCCGAACCCACGTTCGCCAAACCGGCCGCCGCCTCGACGGACCC
>Ga0335083_10001126_pt1 | contig 37506 bp, 32 predicted proteins | sample Lox_Sample_42_FD_206716 | JGI IMG/M metagenome (GOLD analysis project Ga0335083, IMG submission 206716) | Soil microbial communities from Loxahatchee National Wildlife Refuge, Florida, United States - Lox_Sample_4.2 | ecosystem: Environmental > Terrestrial > Soil > Wetlands | place: USA...
AGCACTGCGACGAGGTGGTGTGCCTGGAAACGCCCGAATATTTCGCCGCGGTGGGACAGTTCTACCGCCACTTTCCCCAGGTCTCGGACCAGGAGGTGATCGCCGCACTGGCGCAGGGTGGGACTGCCAAGGCCGCGGGCACGGACTGATCGCCGTCGAGCCCGCGTCGGGCGCGTAGCAGCCGAGCCTGCTCTTGCAGCGCGATCAGACGGACAGACGGACCGGGATCCGGCGCGTTCCGAACTGGCCCTTGAACGGCTCGTAGCAGCCGCCGATCCGAGTCGCGCAGGACAAGCAGCGACCATCGCCGGTGAGGTGGTACTTGAGGATCCGGTGCCAGTCGCGCACGATCAACTCCGTGCCGCAGCCGGGACAGAACGTTGTGCCGCCCTCGGTGTCGTGCACGTTGCCGGTGTAGACATACTGCAGGCCTTCCTGCAACGCGATGTGGCGTGCGCGCTGAAGCGTAGAGGCGGGCGTGGGCGGCAGCTCGTCGAGCTTCCAGTCCGGATGGAAGGCGGTGAAGTGCAGCGGTACATCCGTCCCGAGCTCGGTGGCGATCCAGCGGCACATGGCCGTGATCTCCTGGTCCGAGTCGTTCTTGGTCGGGATCAACAGGGTAGTGATCTCGAACCACACGTCGGTGTCGTGCTTCAGGTAGGCGAGCGTGTCGAGGACGGGCTTGAGGTGTGAGCCGGTGAGCTTGAAGTAGAAGTCCTCGGTGAATGCCTTCAGGTCTACGTTTGCCGCATCCATCTTGGCGTAGAAGTCGCGGCGCGGCTCATCGTGCATATATCCGGCCGTGACCGCAACCGCCTGGATGCCGTAAGCGTGACACGAGTCGGCCACGTCCATCGCGTACTCGGCGAAGATGACGGGATCATTGTAAGTGAACGCCACGCTCTTGCAGCCGGTGCGCAACGCCGCCTGCGCGATCATCTCCGGGCTCGCCTGGTCCATCAGGCGGTCCATGTCGCGAGATTTGCTGATGTCCCAGTTCTGACAGAACTTGCAGGCCAGGTTGCACCCTGCCGTGCCGAACGACAGGATCGACGACCCGGGGTAGAACTGGTTGAGCGGCTTCTTCTCGATCGGGTCGATGCAGAAGCCCGAGGAGCGGCCATACGTGGCGAGCACCATCGCATCGCCCACGCGCTGGCGCACGAAGCAGGCCCCGCGCTGGCCCTCGTGCAAGCGGCAGTCCCGCGGGCACAGGTCGCACTGGATGCGGCCGTCGTCCAGCTTGTGCCAGTAGCGCGCCGGATAGCGGCTACCGTCGACGGCATCCTCGATGCTAGAAGCTTCGGTCATGGGGAACCTACTGCAGCTGCGCCGGCAGATCCGGCTCGCCGAACTTGACCACGGTGTAGCGCCGCAAGCGCAGGTCCGGTGACCAGAACTGCTCGTCCAGCCCGGCCTTTCTCTTGAGTTGGCGCAGGAACGCGCCGGGCTCGGGGATGCTCTCCCACACCTGCGGCAGAAACGTGCCGCGGTGCGCCCCATGCTCCAGGATCAGCCCGTCGATATTGGGACGGAGCAGCGAGACGGCCTCGGCTTCGGTGCCGAACTCGATCGGCTCCGAGGGGGAAAGCAACGACACCTCGACGCGTGTGCTGTGGAACTCCGTCTGCGTCAATGGCTCGAACCGCGGATCGAGGAACGCCGCCGCCTTGGCGTTCGCCTTCAGGTCCTCGAGCAGGCTGCGATGCGCGTGCAAGCTGCCGATGCAGCCGCGCAATCGCCCATGCCGCGTCAGGGTGACGAACGTGGCCGCGACGTCGTGCAGGAACGGGTGGGTCTCGTCGATGACCTCAGTCAGCCCGAATAGATCGCCGATGGCCCGCCGCGCGATGCGGATGAGCAGATCGCGCTGGATCGCGTGAGGCGGAACCGATGCGGTTTGCGCCTCGAAGAACCCAAACGCTGCATAGCCGACGACGCGGCTGCGGTCTCCGGCCGTGTCGCCGGAGTTGCGGACGTCGAACAACTGCGGCTGAAGGCCGCGGCGCAGAGCCGCCACCAGAAGTCCGTTCACGGGCGTCGCGCCGCAGGCTTGGTGGTGATCGAGCTGCGGCCGGCGCATCAGGATCGCACGGGCGGTATCGCGATCCGCCGCTCGCGCCTGGGCATAGGCGAGATAGTGCGACAGATCGGAGCTCACCACGACGACGGTTTCCTCGGTTCCCCATAGCCGTTCGATGACCTCGGCCACCTGCTCGGGACTGGCGCGGCCGACCGCCAGGGGCACGACGGAGAAGGCGCCGAGCACCACCTGGAGGAAAGGCAGATGAACCTCTAGGGAGTGTTCGAGCGCGTGGGCCTCGGGGCTGACGACCACCTGGGGCAGCGTCTCGATGGTCCGGACCGCGTCGAGATCCACGGGGACGATGCCGAGCGGGGTGCGCAGTGCTCGCGTGCCCGGCAGCGCCAGCCCGTCCACCGCCACCCGGTGCACCGGCCCTAGCAGCACCACTCGTGTGACGCGTCCCCGCGCCGCCGCGAGGCGGGCGTAGGCGTTCGCGGCGATCGGACCCGAATAGATGTAGCCGGCATGCGGGGCGATCAGCGCCTTAGGCCATTGCTCACCCGGCACGGGTGCCCGCGCGCCGTTGAGTAGTGCTTCGATCTGGCCGGTCAGCGCTTCGGGGCTTTCCGGGTAGAAGGCGCCGGCTACCGCCGGCTCGCGAATCTCGGTGAGCGGTCGTCTCATGGCAGTAAAGTGCGGGTGGCGGAGAGCGAGTTCAAGAGAACCATGATCCGGGCCCCTCTGCGTGCGAACGGCGCCCCGAATCCGAAAGCAGAAGGCGCGCCTGCCCGATGGCATGCTTGACCGGGTCTCGCACCGGCCGGTACATTACTGACCCCTCAGTCATTAGCGACGTGAGCCGCTCCTCCATGCACACGCCACGCTGGGAGCGCCGCAAGCAGGCCCGCCCGCAGGAGTTGATGTCCGCGGCGCTCGACTTGTTCGTCGAGCGGGGCTTCGCCGCCACTCGCCTCGAGGATGTTGCCCGCCGGGCCGGTGTGAGCAAGGGCACGGTGTACCTGTATTTCCCGAGCAAGCAGGACCTGTTCAAGGCGGTGGTGCGCGAAGGCATGATTCCGGTGCTGGAACGCGGGGAGCAGATGGCGCGCGCACACGCGGGCGCCGACTCCGATCTGCTGCGGGAACTGGTGAGAGGCTGGTGGGAGCTGATCGGCAGTACGCGATTCGGCGGAATCCCGAAGCTGATGTTCGCCGAGTGCCGCAACTTCCCCGACCTCGGGCGCTTTTACTATTCCGAGGTGATCCGGCGCGGCCATTCGCTGGTGGAGGGGGTGATCCGCCGAGGGATCCGGCAAGGCGAGTTCCGCTCGCTGGAGCCGGAGCTGGTCACGCGCCTTCTCATCGGCCCGGTCGTATTGCTGGCGATCTGGCGGCATTCTTTCGAGTTTTGCGACGGAAGCCCGCTCGACCCGGGACGCTACTTGGATCAGCATATCGATCTGCTGCTGGGCGGCTTGCGTTCCGGCGCGTCACGCCGGAAGCGGCCGGTACGCCGCGGAGCCGTGGCGGCGGTCAGGAACGCGCGGCGACGCGGACCGCGCCGGCCCGGAGCCAGCTAGAGTTGAGCGTCGCCGATCAAGTCGCACGCCAAGGGCAGCGCTCGACTCCGAGGGGGTTCATGAGATTGAGTATATCCATCCGACTGCCGGCGCTGGTGCTGCTCGCGCTGGTCGCCGGCTGCGAAAAGAAGCCGGAGGCTCCGGCTGCGGTGCGACCGGTGCAGGTCGTGGAGGTGGTCCTGCAACCGGACGAGCAGGACACCAGCTACACGGGCGATATCCGTGCGCGCTGGGAGTCGGCGCTCGGTTTTCGTGTGCCCGGCAAGATCGTGGCGCGCTCGGTAGAGGTCGGAACGCACGTCCGGCGGGGCGACCTGCTCGCGCGGCTCGATCCCGAAGACCAGAAGCTGTCTGCCGAGGCCGCGCGGCAGCAGTTGCTGGCGGCTCGTTCCGACTACGAGCAGGCCAAGGCCGATCTGGCGCGCTATCGGGACCTGTTCACGAAAGGCTTCATCAGCGCGGCCGAGTTCGACCGCCGCAAGACGGCCTTCGACACCGCGGCCGCACGGCTGGAGCAGTCCACGGCACAGCTCGAGCTGAACCGCAACCAGGCGGCCTACACGCAGCTTCGTGCCGACCAGGACGGTGTGGTCACAGCGGTGCAGGCGGAGGCAGGCCAGGTCGTCGCCGCGGGCCAACCGATCGTCAGAGTGGCGCGGCTGGAGGAAAAGGAGGTCGCGGTCAACGTGCCGGAGAACCGCCTCGCCGAGCTGCGTGCACCCCAGGAGGTCGACATCACCTTGTGGGCTGCGCCGGGCAAGACGTTCAAGGGGCGGATTCGCGAGATCTCGCCTAGCGCCGATGCCGTCACGCGCACCTACACGGTGAAAGTCACCGTTCTGGACCCGGATGCCACCGTCCAGCTGGGAATGACGGCCAATGTGTTCCTACGCGAGGCCGCACGGCCGACGGTGGCGAGGCTGCCTCTCACGGCGCTGTTCCAGAAGGGGACCGAGCCAGCGGTCTGGGTAGTCGATCCCAGGACCGGTCAGGTGGCGCTGCGGCCGGTTCAGATCGGGCGCTATACGCAGGACTACGTGACCGTCGTCTCCGGCCTGCAGGCAGGCGAGCTGGTCGTACGTGCCGGCGTGCACAAGCTCACCGAAGGCGACCGCGTGCGCGTTCGGGCGGACGCGTCCCAGTGATGCGCCGGGATCGCATCGCGGCGGCTGCGCCATGGTGACGCGCTTCAACTTGTCCGAGTGGGCGCTGACGCATCAGGCGCTGATCCTGTACTTCATCGTGGCCTTGTTCGGGGCGGGGGTCTATTCCTACCTTCGCCTGGGCCAGGGAGAGGATCCAGAGTTCACCTTCAAGCTGATGGTGGTGCGGACGCTGTGGCCCGGCGCCACGGCCAAGGAGGTCGAGCAGCAGGTCACCGAGCGTCTGGAGAAGAAGCTGCAGGAGACCCCCTGGTTCGACTTCGCGCGCAGCTATTCCAAGCCCGGAGAATCGCTGATCTTCGTGGTCCTCAAGGACTACACGCCGCCCAAGGCCGTACCCGATGCGTGGTATGAAGTGCGCAAGAAGGTGTCGGACATCCGCTACTCGCTGCCTCCCGGAGTGCAAGGACCGTTCTTCAACGACGAGTTCGGCGACACCTACGGCATCATCTACGCCTTTACCTCCGACGGGTACTCCTTTGCGGAGTTGCACGACTACGTGGAAGACGCCCGGCGCGAGCTTCTGCGGGTGCCCGACGTGGGCAAAGTCGACATCCTCGGGGACCAGGACGAGAAGATCTACATCGAGATGTCGCACCGCAAGCTCGCAACCCTCGGTGTGAATCCGCTGGAGATCTTCGCGGTGTTGCAGCAGCAGAACAACATGGTGCCTGCCGGCGACTTCGAGACCCGGGCCGACCGCATCTATATCCGGATCAGCGGGGACTTCAAGTCGGTGGAGAGCATCCGCGAGATCGGCATCCAAGCCGGAGGCAGGCTGTTCCGCCTCGGCGACATCGCACATGTCTACCGCGGCTACGTCGACCCACCGGTGCTCAAGTTCCGCTACGAAGGCCAAGACGCGTTGGGACTGGCGGTGTCCATGCGCAAGGGCGGCGACATCATCGGCCTGGGGCATGCGCTCGACGCCCAACTCGCCCGCATCCGGTCCAACCTGCCCGTCGGCATCGACGTGCACCAAGTCGCCGATCAGCCGAAGGTCGTGTCGCGCTCGATCAGCGAGTTCATGCGCACGCTGGGCGAGGCCATTGTCATCGTGCTCGCGGTGAGCTTCCTCAGCCTCGGATTGCGCACCGGCGTGGTGGTGGCCCTGTCCATCCCGCTGGTGCTGGCCACCACCTTGCTGTTCATGAAGGTGTTCGGCATCGACCTGCAACGCATCTCGCTGGGGGCGCTGATCATCGCATTGGGCCTGCTCGTGGACGACGCCATCATCGCCGTCGAGATGATGGCCATCAAGATGGAGCAGGGCTGGGATCGGATGCGCGCGGGAAGCTTTGCGTACACTTCGACGGCGGCTTCCATGCTGACGGGAACGCTGGTGACCGCCGCCGGGTTCCTGCCCGTGGGCCTGGCGAAATCGGCCGCGGGCGAATACACGTTCTCCATCTTCGCAGTGGTGACCACGGCGCTGCTCGTGTCCTGGGTAGTGGCGGTCCTGTTCACGCCTTACCTCGGTTACAAGCTGCTGCCGGATTACTCCCAGTCGCCGTCGCGTCGCTCGACCCTGCAACGCTTGCTGCTGGCGCCATTGGGGCGCGTGTTCCCGCGCCTGTCCTCGGCGCGAACCGAGCCGATCCGCGACCACGACGTCTACCATCGGCCCTTCTACCAGCGCTTCCGCCGGCTGGTCACCTGGTGCGTATCCCATCGCTGGGTCGTGATCAGCGGAACGTTGATCGTGTTCGGACTGTCCATCGCCGGATTCGGACAGGTGCAGCAGCAGTTCTTCCCCTCGGCGAACCGGCCTGAGCTGGTCGTCGACCTCTGGCTGCCGAATGGCGCCTCGATCACCGCCACCGACGCCCAGGCCGAGCGCTTCGAGAAAGTCCTGAAAGCCGACCCGGACGTGGAGAGTTTCGTCGCCTATATCGGCGGCGGGAGCCCGCGCTTCTATCTGCCGCTGGACGAGCAACTGCTCAACGCGAATCTGGCCGAGTTTGTGGTGACCACCAAGAGCAACCAGGTGCGCGACCGGGTGGCCAAGCGCCTGCTCGATGTGCTCGACAATCAGTTCACGCTCGTGCGCGGCCGGGTCAACCCGCTCCAGAACGGGCCGCCCGTCGCATACCCGGTGCAGTTCCGCGTGAGCGGCCCCGACTACACCGTGGTCCGCGCGCTGGCCAACGAGGTGGCGGGGATCATGCGGGCCAATCCGCACATGAACCACGTCCATTTGGATTGGAACGAGCTGTCCAAGATCGTGAAGCTGGACATCGATCAGAACAAGGCACGCATGATCGGGGTCACCTCCGAGGGTCTGTCCAACGTGCTGTACTCGATCCTTTCCGGGTACTCGATCACACAATTCCGCGAGCGCGATAAGCTGATCGAGGTGTTGGCGCGCGCGGAGCCAAAGGAGCGGCTCAACCTGGACGACATCCGCGACATCAACGTGCCGACGCAAAGCGGCCGGTGGGTGCCGCTGTCCCAGGTCGCGACCATCAGCTATGCACTGGAGGAAGGGATGATCTGGCGGCGTAACCGGATCCCCACGATCACGGTCCAGGGCGACATCGGGGGCGATCTCCAGGCGCCGGTTGTCGCGAGCCAGATCGACCGCCAGCTCGAGGCAGTCCGCGCCAAGCTGCAGCCGGGCTATCGCCTCGAGATCGGCGGCGCTACGGAGGAGGCCGCGCGCGGTCAGGCGTCGGTCAACGCTGTGGTGCCGATCGCGTTGCTGGTAGTGTTCACGCTGTTGATGATCCACCTGCAAAGCATCTCCAAGACGATCCTGGTGGTCCTCACAGCGCCGCTCGGTATCATCGGCGTCGCTTTGTTCCTCCTCGTGTTCCATGTGCCTTTCGGCTTCGTCGCCATGCTCGGATTCATCGCGCTCTTCGGCATGATCATGCGCAACTCCGTCATCCTGGTGGACCAGATCGACCAGGATGTGCAGGCCGGCCACACGCTGTGGGACGCGATCATCGAGTCCACGGTCCGCCGCTTCCGCCCCATCATGCTGACCGCGGCAGCCGCCATCCTCGCCATGATTCCGCTGACGCGCAGCAACTTCTGGGGTCCGATGGCGGTCGCTATCATGGGCGGGCTGTTGGTGGCAACGGTGCTGACGCTGCTTTTTCTGCCCGCGCTGTACGCGGCGTGGTTCCGAGTGAGGCGCCCGGCTGGGGCGACCGGGGAAGGAGGTCACACGAGTGGACAGGGCGTCGAGCGGGCTGGGAGTCGCGAGGTCACCGCGTGATCTCCCGGCTGCCCATCCGGCATCGCTTTTCGAGGGCGTGGCGAGCTCGACTGGCGCCGTTCCCAAGCGGAGCGCACGCATGACATTTGCAAGCGCTCCTCGCTCTCGATTGCTGTGGTCTTCGCTGCGCCACGCCGGCGCTGCGGTGGTCTTTCTATTCGTCTTCGTCGTTTCTGCTCCCGCGCACGGCGCGCGGGAGGCGATTGCGTCCGCACATCCGCTGGCAACGGAAGCGGGGATGCAGATCCTGAAGCAGGGCGGAACGGCATTCGACGCGGCCGTGGCGGTGGCTACCGCACTGGCGGTGGTCGAGCCTTATGCATCGGGGCTGGGCGGCGGGGGATTCTTTCTGTTGCATCGCGCGCGCGACGGCTTCGAGACGATGATCGATGCGCGCGAAGTTGCGCCGGCCCGTGCCGGACCGAACACTTTCATCGGCGCGGACGGGAAACCGGACCGAAAGGCGTCGCTGGAGGGCATGCGAGCCGCCGCGATCCCGGGCTTGCCGGCCGGACTGGTCTGGCTTTCCGAGCACTATGGCAAGCTGGCACTACCGACCGTGCTTGCCCCGTCGATCCGGCTGGCCCGCGAGGGCTTTCCGGCGGATTCGCGCTACCTCTTCGTGGCCGGCTTGCGTGCGGAGCTGTTGCGGGCGGACGCGAGGCTCGCCCGGACCTTCCTCGAGGATGGCCGACCGCCCAAGCCTGGGTTCCTGATCCGCCAGCCCGAGCTCGCCGCTACGCTGGAGGCGCTGGCTGCTGGCGGCCGTGATGCGTTTTATCGCGGTGCCATCGCGGGCCGGATGGTGGCGGCGGTACAAGCGGGCGGAGGGATGTGGGCTGCGGAAGACCTGGCCGCTTATCATGTCGTCGAGCGCGAGCCGCAGCGCTTCACCTACCGCGGAGCGAGCATCACCTGCGCATCGTTGCCGTCGTCGGGCGGGTTGACGCTGGCTGAATCGCTTCAGATTCTGGAGCGCTATCCGGTTCCGACCCTGGATCCGGTGCAGCGTACACATCTCGTCGTCGAGGCACTGCGTCGCGGTTACCAGGACCGAGCGCGATACCTGGGCGATCCCGACTTCGTAATGGTGCCTAAATGGCTCGGTACGCGTGCGTATGCGGACAAGCGGGCCGCCGACATCGATCCGGAGCGCGCGACCCCGAGCGATCGGCTCGCCGCGATCAGCGAGGGCGACAACACGACGCACTTCTCGGTGGTGGACGCGTATGGCAACCGGGTGGCCGCGACGTTGTCGATCAATCTTCCCTTCGGAGCGGGGGTCGTCGCCGGCGACACCGGCGTCGTGCTCAACGACGAGATGGACGACTTCACGGTCGCACCGGGGGTGCCCAACGCTTTCGGACTCACGGGCGGCACCGCGAACGAAGTGGAAGCGCGCAAACGCCCGCTGTCGAGTATGACGCCGGTGTTCGTGGAGGACGAGCGCGGCGTGCTCGTGCTGGGCACCCCGGGCGGCTCTCGCATCATCAGCATGGTGCTGCTCGCGATCCTGGATTATGTGGACGGCGGCAACCCGGACATCGACCGGCTGGTGAGCGAGCCGCGCTACCATCATCAGTACCTGCCCGACGAGATCGAGTACGAGCCGAATGCATTCCCGGCCGAATGGATCGACGCGCTGCGCCAGCGCGGCTACACCATGCGCGAAGGCCGTCGGCGGTGGGGCAACATGCAAGCCGTGTTCGTCGAGCGCGCCAGCGGCGAAGCCACTGCGCACAGCGATCCGCGCGGCAACGCCGCCGCCATGTTCTGAGCCCCATGTTGTGGACGAGGAGCCCGCGGTTGATCCGGTCGGCGATTTGCGCTAGGGTGCGCGCGATGTTGGCGGTGCGAACAGGAGAGGCGGATGTTCAATCGACGTGAGTTCCTGAAGGCGTCGGCCTCCGGTGTCGTGCTGGGCGCGAGCGGGCCGGCAAGCGCGCCCCTGTGGGCTGCCGACAGTCTACTGGGTCCGGCCAGTCTGCCTTCCGGAGCGTTGGACTCCTCGTGGCTCGATGCGTTGCCCGGCAAGCAGCCGCTGATCAAGAAGACCTTTCGGCCGCCCAACTACGAGACGCCGCTACCCTATCTGGACCAGGCCTTCACCCAGAACGACGCCTTTTTCGTGCGCTATCACCTCGCTGGCATCCCTCAGGTCGATGCAGCGTCATGGAAGCTTTCGGTCGGCGGCGAGGCGGCCGACAAGCCTTTCACACTGACCTTGGAGCAGCTCAAGCGCGACTACGAGCCGGTGGAGATCGCGGCGCTGTGCATCTGCTCGGGGAACCGCCGTGGCTTGTCGGAGCCGCATGTGCCCGGCGTGCAATGGGGCTACGGCGCGATGGGCAATGCCAAGTGGAAGGGCGCCCGCCTGAAGGACGTTCTCGCGCGTGCCGGGGTCAAGAAGGAAGCCGTCGAGGTCGTCTTCGACGGTGCCGACGGTCCGGTGCTGGAAAAAACGCCGGACTTCGTGAAGAGCATCCCGCTGTGGAAGGCGCAGGAGGAAAACACCATTCTCGCCTATGCAATGAACGGCGAGCCGCTCCCGCACTGGAACGGCTTCCCGGTGCGGGCCGTCGTACCGGGCTGGACCGCGACGTACTGGATGAAGCACCTGACTTCCATACAGGTCGTGAACCAGCCCTTCAAGGGTTTCTGGATGGCCTCCGCCTACCGGATCCCGAAGGGGAAGTTCCCCATCGTCGACCGCTTCTTGAGCCAGGAGACCGAGATCAACACACCGATTACCGAGATGGTCGTGAGCTCGCTGATCACCAATCTTCAAGACGGCGCGGTGCTCCCGGCGGGGAAGCCGGCGGTCGTGCGCGGGGTGGCGTGGGACGGCGGTTACGGGATTGCGGACGTGCAAGTGTCGATCGACGGTGGCCAGAACTGGCGTCCGGCGGAGCTCGGCCCGCAACTCGGCCGCTATGCCTGGCGGCAATGGAGCTATGCGGTCGGTTCGCCCCAGCCGGGCAGCTATACGGTGATGGCCAAGGCCACCAACCGTGTCGGTGCGAGCCAGACTTTCGAGCTCGTGTTCAACCCGGCCGGATACCACAATAACGTAGTGCAGCGCTTGAGCATCAAAGTCGCGTGAGAGGCGCATCCGGCGATCGAACGGTGCGGCCTGGAGGTCGACGAATGCGAAGGCTCCTATGCGCATTGCTGCTCGCCGGAGGGCCGGCGCTGGCGGACGAAGCGCAGATTCAGCTCAAGGACGGGCCGGGCGCGCCGTTGGTGGAAGCCTACTGCGTGATGTGCCACAGCCTGGACTATATTCCGATGAACTCCGTATTCCTCGACCGCAAGGGCTGGGAAGCCTCCGTCAACAAGATGGTGAAGGTGATGGGGGCGCCGATCCCGAGCCAGGACATTCCCGCGATCGTCGACTACCTGGCGCTCCAGTACGGCAAGCCGTGAGGCGGAGGCGCGCATGAAGCAGACTTTCCTGGAATTCGAGCAGCCGATCGCCGAGCTGGAGGGCAAGATCGAGGAACTGCGCTACGTGCAGGACGATTCGGCCCTCGACATTTCGGAGGAGATCGGGCGGCTGCAGAAGAAGAGCAATGCGCTGACGAAGGACATCTACGCCAAGCTCACTGCTTGGCAGATCTCGCAGGTCGCGCGGCATCCGCAGCGCCCCTATTCGCTGGACTACATCCACAATATCTTCGGCGACTTCCAAGAGCTGCAGGGAGACCGCAGCTTCGCGGACGACCCGTCCATCGTAGGCGGGCTGGCGCGCCTGTCGACGCAGACCGTGATGGTCATCGGCCACCAGAAGGGCCGCGACACGAAGGAGAAGCTGGCCCGCAACTTCGGGATGCCGCGTCCCGAGGGCTACCGCAAGGCCCTGCGGCTGATGCGCCTGGCGGAGAAGTTCGGTATTCCCGTGCTCACCTTCGTGGATACTCCCGGGGCGTATCCGGGCGTCGGCGCGGAGGAGCGGGGCCAGTCGGAGGCCATCGGCCGCAATCTATACGTCATGGCGCAGTTGCGTGTGCCGATCGTTGCGACCATCATCGGGGAGGGCGGATCGGGCGGAGCGCTCGCGATCGCCGTGGGCGACATCGTGCAGATGCTCCAGTATGCGACCTACTCCGTGATCTCGCCCGAGGGCTGCGCGTCGATCCTGTGGAAGAGCGCGGAGAAGGCGCCGGAGGCTGCTGAGACCCTCGGGATCACCGCCAACCGCCTCAAGACCTTGGGACTCATCGACAAGATCGTGAGCGAGCCGCTGGGCGGGGCGCATCGCGATCCGCAGACGATGATGCAGACCATGCGCAAGGCCCTGCAGGATGCGCTCAAGCAGGTGCAGGAGAAGCCGCTGGAAGATCTGCTCGAGGCGCGGTTCACCAAGATCATGGGGTACGGCAGGTTCAAGGAAGCAACCTCGCGCTGAGGCAACCCTCGCGGCACGTGAGATTGCCCGTGCGCGGCAATCTTGCGTTCCGACAGGAGCCCACTCTTGCCCCGCAGGACTGAGGGGGCCCAGCAGCCCGCCGAAGAGGCGCGGCGCATGCTGCGTCAGATCGGGCTCGGCGGGGCCCGAATCATCGTCGGGTTGAGCGGCGGTCTCGATTCGGTGGTGCTGTTGCACTGCTTGACCGACCTCGCCCCCAAGTTCGATCTCACGCTCGGCGCGCTGCATGTGCATCACGGACTGAGCCCGAACGCCGATCTCTGGGCGCGTTTCTGCGCGGACCTGTGTGCTCAGCTCGGGGTGCCGTTCGCGCAAGCCAACGTGGCGGTGGAGCGTGCATCGGGACTGGGATTGGAAGCGGCAGCTCGTCAAGCGCGTTATGCCGTGTTCCGCCAGCAGCAGGCCGATGCGGTCGCGTTGGCCCACCACCGCGACGATCAAGCCGAGACGCTTCTGTTGCAGCTGCTACGCGGCGCTGGGGTGCGCGGCATGAGCGCGATGCCGGCAGTGCGCACGCTGGAGCCTGCGAGCGGGTTGCGGCTAGTGCGTCCTCTGCTGCAGGTTTCTCGCGCTTCGATACACGCCTATGCGCGCGAGCGCGGCCTTTCCTGGATCGAAGATGAGAGCAACGCAGACGCGCGCTTCGACCGCAGCTTCCTGCGGACGCAGATCCTGCCCGAGCTCGCTGCACGCTACCCAGGCGTGAGCGATACGCTGGGGCGCGCCGCAGACAACCTCGCCGACGCCGCGCAGCTGATGGACGAGCTCGCCGGCTACGACGCCCGCGGCGCCGTGAGCCGCGACAGCCTGCGCCTGTCCGCGCTTGCCTGCGCGTCACCCGCACGCGCGCGCAACCTGCTGCGCTGGTTCCTGGAGCGCCAGGGCTTCCCGCCCGCCAGTCGAGACCAACTCGAGGAGGGGCTGCGTCAGGCGTTGGCAGCTCGTGACGAAGCCCGCTTGCAGGTCAAGCTTGGCTCTGCCCGACTGCGGCGACACCGGGGACGGCTGTATCTCGAATCTGCGGGACGCGAGCCGGGGCGCAGGTGGCGTCTGGCATGGCGCGGAGAGCGCGAGCTCACCCTGCCGGCCGGCCTGGGTTCAATCCGGTTCGACCCCTCGATAGGCGTCGGTCTATCCATGGAGCGCTTGCGTGCGGGCGAAGCGGTGGTGAGGGCGCGCGCCGGCGGCGAGCGCATCCGGCTCGCTCCGAACCGTCCCTCGCGCACGCTCAAAAACCTGCTGCGAGAATCGGGCGTGCCCGAGTGGCTGCGCGACCGGCTGCCGCTGCTGTTCGTCGGCGATGCGCTGGTATGGGTGCCCGGCGTGGGAGAGGATTGCCGGTTTGCGGCGGCGGTGGGCGAAGCCGGCGTGATGCCGCGCTGGGACCGCGACGCGTAGCTTCGCGTGCTTCGGCGATGCGGATGGCATTGGGCGCGGTGCGCTCACAGCATGCCCATCGCTCTGGGCAGCCACAGGGAGAGTGCAGGCCAGTAGGTCGCCAGCACCAGGAAGGCGAGCATCGTGAGCAACCACGGCCACACCGCCACGGTGAGCTCCGTGATTCCCATCCTCGTGATCCCGCTCGCCACATACAGGTTCAGGCCTACCGGGGGATGGCAGAGCCCGATCTCCATGTTCACCACGATCATGATGCCGAAGTGCACCGGATCGATCCCGAGCTTCATCGCGACCGGAAACAGGATCGGCGCCATGATCAACACGATGGACGACGGCTCCATGACGTTGCCGGCAATGAGCAGCAGGATATTGACCGTGAGCAGGAACGCGATCTGGCCCAATCCTTTGTTGAGCAGCCACTCGGCCATCAGCTGCGGGATGTTCTCCGACGTCATCAGGAAGGAGAACAAGACGGCATTGGTGATGATGTACAGGATCATCGCGCTCAAGTTGGCCGAATCGAGCATTGTCCTCGGCACATCCTTGAGCGACAGGTCCTTGTAGACAAAGACGGCGATGAAGAACGCATACACCGCGCTCATCGCGGCCGCCTCGGTTGCCGTGAAGATCCCGGCGTAGATCCCCCCGATCACCACCACGACCAGGAACAACCCCCAGATGCTCTCGCGGAATGCGACCAGGCGTGCGCGCCAGCTCGCCTTCGGCAGGCGCGGGTAGTCGTTCTTCCGTGCGATATACCATGTCGTCGTCCCGAGCATGGCCGTGAGCAGCAAGCCGGGCAGAACGCCAGCCACGAACAACGCCCCGATCGACGTGTTGGTGGATACGGCATAGATGACCTTGACGATGGACGGCAGCATCAGGATGCCCAGCGCACCGGAGGTGGCGATCACGCCTGCCCCGAATTTTTTGGGGAAGCCCTGTTTTTGCATCGCCGGCAGTACGATCGAGCCGATGGCCACTACGGTTGCGGGACTGGAGCCGCATACCGCAGCGAACAGTGCGCACGCGACCACTCCGGCCAATCCCAGCCCTCCATACCAGTGCCCGACCATCGAGGTGGCGAAGTTGATCATGCGCCGCGCCACCCCGCCGTGAGTCAGGAAATTTCCCGCCAGGATGAAGAACGGGATCGCCATGATCTCGAACTTCTCGATGCCGGTGAAAAGCTTCAACGCCACCGCGTGCAGCGGCACCTGCGTCATCGTGAACAGGAAGGTCAGCACCGTGAGGCCCAGCGAGATCGAGATCGGCATGCCGGTGAGCATGAGCGCGATGAGCAACCCGAAGATGAGGTAGGCGCTCATGGCTTGGACGGCTGCTTCAGGTCGGCTGGATGAAGGTTCGTCGCGGCGGCCTCGCCTACACCATCGATGGCGATGACGGCGTGATGCGGGAGCGTTCCGGTGCGCAGGAACGACCAGGCCACCTGCAGGAAGCGGAAGCACATCAGGTACGAGCCGCACGGGATCGCCAGGTAAACGATCCACATCGGCAGCTCAAGATCGGCGGACACCTCGTCGGTGTGCGCGATGCCCCAGACGAGCTGCGCGCCCAATGTGCCGACTACCCCGGTGAATAGCGCCCCTGCGAGCAAGCCGAACACGATCAACCTCGCGCGGTGGCGGTCCGGGAGCCGGTTGATCAGAACGTCCACTCCCACGTGGATGCCCGTGCGCACGCCGTAGGCGGCGCCGAACTTGGCCATCCAGATGAACATGTAGATGCATAGCTCCTGAGCCCAGCTCAGATTGATCTTGAGCAGCCAATCCTGGACGACAGGGATCGACAGTGCCGAGGCGTATCGATGCACCACTGCGAGGAAGATCAGCAGTGTGGCGGCGCCCATCAGGAAGGCGATCAGGCATTCCTCGAGACGGTCGAGGACTCTCAGCACGGAGCGATCGGTGCTTGCGCCCGGACGGACACAGCGGCGTTGTGCGCCGTGCGTGGCTCAGGGTTTGTTGGGATCGAATCCGGTCGCTTTGTAGATGGATTGGATCAGTTCCTTGCCGATCTTGTCGGCCATCTGCGCGTGCACGGGCAAGAGGGCGCGCTTCCACGCGAGCTTCTGCTGCGGTGTGAGCATGAGAATCTGCGTCTTGCCCGACTTCCTGATGGCCTCGAGCGCGTCGTCGTTCTCCTGCTTGGCGATGTGGTTGCCATAGCTCGTAGCATCCTTCATCGCACCCTCGAGGATGGTGCGCAAGTCGGGTGGCAGGCCGTCCCAGAACTTCTTGTTCACGATGACGGCATAGCCGATGTAGCCATGATCGGAGACGGTGAGATCCTTCTGCACCTCGTACATCTTCTGCGTGTAGATGTTCGAGATCGTGTTTTCTGTGCCGTCCACCACGCCCGTCTGCAACGCCTGATAGACCTCGGAGAAAGCCATCACCTGCGGGATGGCGCCCAGGGCGCGCATCTGGGCGTCGAGCACCTTGGACGACTGGATGCGCATCTTCAGGCCCTTTAGATCTTCCGGTTTGACCAGAGGCTTGTTCGCGGTCATGGCCTTGAAGCCGTTGTCCCAGTATGCGAGCCCGACGATCCCCTTGGGTTCGAGGCGCTTGAGCAGGGCAGCGCCGATCGGCCCTTCGGTGACTTTGTGCAAGTCGGCGTAGCTGGCGAACAGGTAGGGCAGGTCGAAGGCTTCGAACTCGCGCTCTCCGAGCGGGCCGAACTTGGCGAGCGAGGGCGCCAGCATCTGCACGGAGCCCAGCTGTAACGCCTCCAACTCCTCCTTGTCCTTGTAGAGCTGGCTGTTCGGATAGACCTCGATCTTGACTTTGCCCTTGGTGCGCTCCTCGGCGAGCCGCTTGAAATAGTCAGCGGCTTTGCCCTTGGGCGTATCGGGCGTGACGACATGGCTGAACTTGATGATGATCGGCTGCTGCGCCGGTGCAGCCGCGCTCAGCATCAGCACAGCGACGCCGAAAACGGCACAACGCACTTTCCCCATCGTCTCCTCCCAAACTTTCAACGCGGCGCCACGACCACACCCTGCAGACCCATCTCCTTCAACCGCTTATTGGCGGCGTCCGCCTCGGCGTGATCCTTGAAGGGACCCACCACCACGCGCGTCTCGATGAAGGCCGGGATTCCCTTCCGGGCCAACTTTGCCTGCAGCACGCGTGCGTTCTCGGGCGTGGTGAACACGCCGACCTGGACCAGATAACCTTTAGGCGGCGACGGCTCCACCGCCTTAGAGGGCCCCTTCTCGAGCGACGGCTTCGGTGCGGGCGCGGCCGCCGGCGCCGGCTTCCCCTGCGGGAGCGCGGGCGTGGGTGGCGTCGGCTGGATCCCGGCGTGCTCTTCTGCCGCCTTCGGTGCTGCGCCCTCCGAGGGTGCTAGGGTCTCATTGGTTACCACTGGCGGCGGCGGGGGCGGCTGCACCTGCGCCGGAGCCGTACTGCTTGGCGGGGCTGGACCGGCGGCGCTCGGCTCGCTGGGCGGCCGCACGGGTGGCTGCGGCAACGCTCGGGGCTCGGGCCGTGGCGCTTCGACTCCCTTCTGCGTCGCGTTGTAGCGGTCGAGCAGCGCCAATCCCGCGATGGCGGTCGCGATGAGGACGAGCGCGATGCCGAGGCGGCGCACCGCACGCCGGACCAGCTGTCTCTCCTCCTGGCCAACACTTGGCCCCGCCACGCTGTCTCCCCCAACTCGCCGGATGCATTGGACGAGCGCAACACTAGCATCCTTTGTCGGGTCTTAGAATGCGGGCTCGCTTGCTCCCACTCCGGCGGAGCCGCATAGGCCAGTCCGGCACCGGGAGTGCTTTCCTTCTTCGCATTCCCGTGCTATCCTTATGAATTGTCTTGAAAAAGCAGCTTACCCCAAGAAGCGCACCACCTGGAGAACCTGAACGTGGCTGTGGAACGAACGCTGTCGATCATCAAGCCGGATGCGGTTGCCCGGGACGTGATCGGTCAAATCTATGCACGTTTCGAGGCGGCGGGCTTGAAGATCGTTGCCGCTCGCATGATGCATCTGTCACAGGCGCAAGCCGAAGGGTTCTACGCCGTGCATCGCGAGCGTGCGTTCTTCGCGGATTTGGTGCGGTTCATGACTTCTGGCCCAGTGATGGTACAGGTGCTGGAGGGCGAGGACGCGATCCAGAAGAACCGTGACCTCATGGGCGCTACGGATCCGAAGAAAGCGGCGACGGGGACGATTCGGGCCGACTTCGCGCGCAGCATCGAGGCCAACGCCGTGCACGGCTCGGACGGCCCGAACACAGCATCCACCGAGATCGCCTATTTCTTCCCGACGGTGGATATCTACCCGCGGTGATGCCGGTCAATCTACTCGACTACGACCTGCGCGGTTTGACCGGACTGCTCACCGAGATCGGCGAGAAGCCGTTCCGGGCGCGACAACTCCTGCGTTGGATCCACCAGGCAGGTGAGTCGGATCTCGCGCGCATGACGGACCTCGCCAAGCCGTTGCGCGAACGCCTCATGCAGGTTGCCCGTGTGGAACCGCCGAGCGTGGTCTCGGCGTCGACCGCGGCGGATGGCACGCGCAAGTGGCTGCTGTCCACGGGCAGCGGGAACGCCATCGAAACCGTCTACATCCCGGAGGTGAACCGCGGTACCCTCTGCGTCTCCACCCAAGTGGGCTGTGCGCTGGAGTGTTCCTTCTGCTCCACGGGCCGTCAGGGGTTCAACCGCAACCTGACCACGGGCGAGATCATCGGTCAGCTCTGGCTGGCTCGCCGGGCGTTGGAGCCCGAGGCTGGCGGCGCTGCGGACGCTGGACGGATGATCAGCAATGTCGTGTTCATGGGGATGGGGGAGCCGCTGACGAACTTCGACAATCTCGTGTCGGCGCTATATCTGATGCTCGACGATCACACCTATGGCTTGTCACGCCGCCGCGTCACGGTGAGCACGTCCGGCATCGTGCCCAACATCGATCGCCTGCGCGCCGAATGCCCCGTTGCTCTCGCGGTGTCGCTGCACGCGCCCTGCGACGAGTTGCGCGACGTGCTGGTGCCGATCAACCGCAAGTACCCACTGCGAGAGCTGATGGCGGCGTGCCGACGCTACGTGGATAGCGCTCCGGCCGAGCCGTGCGATGACGCAGCGCCGGCCGCCAACCGAATCGCGCCGGAAGTGCGGCACAAGTGGAAGCGCGACGGCGCGCCGCGCGAGTTCATCACCTTCGAGTACGTCATGCTCGATGGAGTGAACGATCGCCTCGAGCATGCGCGCCAGCTTCTCGAGTTGACGCGCGATGTGCCGTGCAAGTTCAATCTGATTCCGTTCAACCCGTTCCCGCAGTCGGGGTATCGGCGTTCGCCGCCGGAGCAGATTCGAGCGTTCCAGACGCTCCTGATGGAAGCCGGAAAGGTGGCCACGGTCCGGAAGACCCGTGGCGACGAGATCGACGGCGCCTGTGGCCAGCTCGCGGGCCGGGTGCAGGATCGCACCGGGCGCAACTTGCGCCGGACTACCGAGGCCTCCCTGTGATGTGGCGCACGTTGCTCTGCGCACTTGTTCTCCTGGCGGCATGCACCACGCAAAAGTCGACCGACGGGCAACATGTCGAGCGCTCCAGCACCAGCACACCATTGGAGCGAGCCAAGATCCACACCGAGCTCGGCGTGCGCTACTACGAGATCGGCCAACTGGGTGTCGCCTTGGAGGAGCTGAACACGGCGGTCTCCGCGGACAGCTCCTATGCCCCGGCGTATAACGCGCTGGGACTGGTGTATATGGATCTGCACGAGGACGACCAGGCCGACAAGAACTTCCGCAAGGCCATTAAGCTGGACCCGTCCAGCTCGGAGGCCAAGAACAACTATGGACTGTTCTTGTGCCAGCGGGGGCACGCCAACGAAGGCATACGCCAGCTGCTGGACGCACTCAAGAACCCGCTGTACACGACGCCGGATGTGGCATACAAGAACGCCGGACTGTGCTCGCGCAAGGCGGGGGACATCAAGAGCGCCGAGACCTACTTCACGAAGGCCGTCAAACTCAACCCCAACCAATCGGAGTCGTTATTCCAGCTGGCCGATATCGGTTACGCGCGCGATGATTATGTGACAGCGCAACAGTACCTGGCGCGGTATATGTCGGTCGCCAATCCGCCGGCGGCGGAGGCACTTTGGCTCGGCGCACGGATCGAGCGCAAGCTCGGGAACCGCGAATCGCTCGCCAACTACGGGTCGCAGCTACGCAAGCGCTACCCGTCGTCGCCGGAGACCAAGGCCTTCCTGGAGGGGCGCTTCGAATGAGCGATTCCGACTTGATCGGCGGCACGCCGGTCGACCCGGGTCTGCGGGCTGAAGGTGAGCAACAGACAGGCAGCCCGGGCGCACGCCTGCTGGCCGAGCGGCGCAGTCAAGGCCTGAGCCTGGGCGACATTGCCCGGCAGCTGAAGCTTTCGGTGCGGCAGGTCGAGGCGCTGGAGCGCGACGAGTACACGGCATTTTCGGGCCCCGTGTTCGTGCGCGGCTTTTTGCGCAACTATGCCAAGCTGTTGCATCTGGATCCCGACCCGCTGCTCGAAGCGGCGAACCTTGCGGTCGCGGCCCCGGTGGGGCAGGTCGTGCATCCGGCCGCGGCCGCGCCGCCTGCATCGGCGCGCTCGGAACATGGGCGCAGGCTGCTGGTTGGCGCCGCTCTGACGCTGTTGGTCGTGATCGCGGTCGGCCTGCTCGCCTCCAACGCGGCGCGCGAGCGGCGCAAGCCGGGACCCATAGCGAGCGAACCCTCCGCGACACTCGAGACGCCCGCGCCGCGCTCCGAGCGGGCGGACTCGCCCCCGCCGGTGTCCAGTGCCTCTTCGCCACCGCCCCCTGCGCCTGCGCAAGAGGCTGTACCGGCTCCCCCCTTGGCGGAGCCGCCCGCAAAGGCCATGACCGCCTCATCTCCGGCTGGGAAAGCCCCTGCCGCGAGCCGGGTGGCTCCTGCTGCGGCTGCCCGCCCTGAACAACCAGCCGACACGGCATCGCGGGGGTCTAGCAGCGACGCCGGCATGGCGCAGATCCGGCTCGTGTTCGAGGGCGAGTCCTGGGTCGAGATCAAGGATGGCAGCGGCGCGACGATCTATTCGCGCTTGAACCCCGAGGGGACCGAGCGCGTGGTTCGGGGCGTGCCGCCGTTTTCGCTTGTCATCGGCAACGCGCATGGAGTGAAGCTCACGTACAGGGACCGGGCCGTCGACCTGGAACCCCACACGCGAGTGGACGTGGCGCGCATCACGCTCGAGTAGGCCGGTGCGCATGACTTCGATCCCACAGCCTGACCCAGCCCGCAAGCGTACGCGGCTCGCATCGATCGGCGGAATTGCCGTGGGCGGCGGCGCACCGGTGGTGGTGCAGTCCATGACGAACACCGACACCGCAGACGTGGAGGCCACGGCGGTTCAGGTTGCCGCGCTTGCGCGCGCCGGTTCCGAGCTGGTGCGCGTCACCGTGAACAGCCCGGAGGCCGCGGCGCAAGTCGCCCGGCTCAAAGAGCGCTTGCTGGCGATGGGCGTGGATGTGCCGCTGATCGGAGATTTTCACTTCAACGGACACCGGTTGCTCACGCAATATCCGGACTGCGCGCGGGCCCTGGACAAATATCGGATCAATCCCGGAAACGTCGGGCGGGGTGCGAAGCGCGACGAGCAGTTCGCCGTCATGGTCGAGGCCGCCTGCCGCTACGGAAAACCGGTGCGCATCGGCGTCAACTGGGGCAGCCTGGATCCAGAGCTGCTGGCTCGTCTGATGGACCAGAACGCAAAACAAGCGACGCCACTCGACGCCGACGCGGTCATGCGTGAAGCATTGGTCGCCTCGGCGCTCGACAGCGCCCACCGGGCCGAGCAGCTCGGCTTGCCTGGCGATCGCATCATCCTGTCGTGCAAGGTGAGCGGCGTGCAGGATCTGATTCGCGTCTATCGGGAGCTGTCGCGGCGTTGCGATTACCCCTTGCACCTCGGCCTCACCGAGGCCGGGATGGGCAGCAAGGGGATCGTCGCCTCCACGGCGGCCTTGGCGGTCCTGCTCCAGGAGGGCATCGGCGATACGATCCGCATTTCGCTTACACCCGAGCCGGGAGGAGATCGCACCAAGGAGGTCGTCGTCGCGCAGGAGATCCTGCAGACGATGGGCCTGCGCTCGTTTACGCCGATGGTCGTAGCCTGCCCAGGATGCGGGCGCACGACGAGCACGTACTTCCAAGAGCTGGCCGACAAGATCCAGAGCTGGCTGCGGGCGCAGATGCCGGGGTGGCGCGGACGCTATCCGGGTGTCGAGTCGATGACCGTCGCGGTCATGGGCTGCGTGGTCAACGGTCCGGGCGAGAGCAAGCATGCCAACATCGGCATCAGCTTGCCCGGCTCGGGGGAGAGTCCGGTGGCGCCCGTGTATGTAGACGGGCAGAAGACGGTGACGCTGAAGGGGAGCCGGATCGCCGAGGAGTTCCAACAGATTGTCGCGGACTACGTCGTCGCGCATTACGGAGACCATCGGTACGCCGACGGCTGCGGCGAGGCCGTGCACGTGACCAGCACGCAATGAGCGCCGGCGCGGACGACGGACGAGTCGCCGGGCGGGCCGAGGCCAGAACGAGCGAGCCGGTGGCGTCGATCCGGGGGATGAGCGACATCCTGCCGGATCAAACGCCCTTGTGGGAGCGGTTCGAGGATACGGTACGCGACTGGCTGAGAGCCTATGGCTACCGGCAGCTGCGCATGCCGCTGGTGGAGAAGACGGAGCTCTTCGTGCGCTCCATCGGCGAGGTGACCGACATCGTCGAGAAGGAGATGTACACGTTCACCGACCTCAACGGTGAGAGCATCAGCTTGCGCCCCGAGGGCACCGCTTCCTGCGTGCGCGCTGCGCTGGAGCATCATCTCCTCTACAACGGACCGCAGCGCCTTTACTACACGGGCCCAATGTTCCGGCACGAGAAGCCGCAGCGAGGCCGCTACCGTCAATTCCATCAGGTCGGAGTGGAAGCCCTGGGGTTCGCCGGGCCGGATGTGGACGCGGAGCATCTGGCGATGTGCGCGCGCCTATGGAAACTGCTGCGCCTTCCCGATGTGAGGCTCGAGATCAATACGCTCGGCAGCCCGGAGGCGCGCGCGCGCTACCGTACGCGCCTGGTGCAATATCTGCAGCGCAACCTCGAGCGCCTTGACGAGGACAGCCGGCGGCGGCTGCACGGCAACCCGCTGCGCGTGCTCGACAGCAAGAATCCGCATATGCAGGAGGTGATCGAGGCTGCACCGCGGCTGTATGACGATCTGGACGAAGGCTCGCTCCAGCATTTCGAAGCGCTGCAGTCGATCCTGCGCGATATGGGGATGGAGTACGAGATCAACACCCGGCTGGTGCGGGGGTTGGATTACTACAATTACACCGTGTTCGAGTGGACCAGCGATCGCCTGGGTGCGCAGGCCGCGATTTGCGCCGGAGGGCGCTACGACGGGTTGTTCGCCCAGCTCGGTGGGAAGCCTGCGCCGGCCTGCGGCTTCGCGATGGGCGTGGAGCGCATCTTGGCGCTCGTCGGTGAGGCGGGTCCGGAGCGCGCACCGGTGCCCGACGTCTACCTCGTTCACAGCGGCGCACCGGCCACGGCGCAGGCTTGGCGCGCAGCCGAGCAGCTGCGGGAGGCGGGGCTCGCAGTGCTCCTGCATTGCGGCGGAGGCAGCTTCAAGTCGCAGATGAAAAAGGCGGATGCGAGCCTGGCACGCTTCGCGGTGATCATCGGGGAGGACGAGGCGGCGGCGGGCGTAGTCGCGGTAAAGCCGCTGCGCGAGCTCGGCGAGCAGGTGAGTCTTTCGCTAGCCGATGCCATTGGGCTGATCCGCGGCGCGCGGCATTCGCTACGCGTCGAACCATGACCTTAGGAGATCCATGTACGACCTAGAAGAACAGGAACAGATCGACGCGCTGAAAGCCTGGTGGAAGGAGCACGGGCGCGTCGTCATCGCGGCGCTCGTCGCCGCCTGTCTGGCGGCTGCTGGCACCGCGGGATGGCGTTGGTATCAGCGTAACCAGGCGGAGCAGGCCAGTCAGATCTACTCCTCACTGGAAAAAGCGGTAAACGCGAACGATCTCAAGCAGGTTGGAGAATTGTCGCGCCAGCTCACGGAGCAATACGGGTCCAGCGTATATGGTCCGATGGCCGCGCTCGTAGCAGCCAAAGCCCATTACGAGGCGGGCGACGCGAGCAGCGCGCAGAGCGAGCTGCAGTGGGTGGTGGACCATGCGCGCGACGAGGACTTGGAGGCAACGGCCCGGTTGAGATTGGCCGGCGTCCTGCTCGACCAGAAGAAGTACGACGACGCTCTCAAAGTGCTCGATGCAAAGCATCCCGAGTCCTTCGACGGGCTGTTTGCGGACCTCACCGGGGACATCCTGGCGGCGCAGGGGAAACCGGCCGCTGCGAAGGCCGCCTACCAGCGTGCTCTGGAGAAACTGCCCGGCGGCGGCTATCGCGATATCGTCCAAGTCAAGCTCGACTCCCTGGGTGGGACCCCATGAAGTGGAGGTTGCCAAGGGGTCTGGCGAAGCGCGGCTGGCGCTTCTGGCTCGCCGGCGCATCGCTGCTGTTGTCCGCTTGCGGCGGCTCGGATGCGATCAAGCCGGCCGAGTTGGTCAAGTTCAAACCCACCGCGACGGCGAAGGTGATGTGGCACGCGTCCGTCGGCGAGGCCGATGTCTATACGTTCGCCCCCGCCCTGGTGGAAGGCGCTGTGTACGCGGCGAGCGCGAGCGGCTGGCTGGCGCGGTTTGACGTCGCGAGCGGGAAGCAGCGCTGGCGAGTGGATACCAAGAGCACCCTCTCGGGAGGTGTAGGCGCCGACGCCGGGCTGGTCATGGTGGGGACCAGCAAGGGCCTGGTGTTGGCCTACGACACCAATGGCAAGCAGATCTGGCAAAGCCAGGTGAGCAGTGAAGTGTTGATGGGACCCCGTGCCGAGGAAGGCATCGTCGTGGTGCGCAGCGGCGATGGCCGCATCGTGGGGTTGGATGCCAAGGACGGGAAGCTGCGCTGGGAGTACCGATTCACGCTGCCGCCGCTTCTGCTGTGGTCGCCGGACGGCGTGGCCATCTCGCACGGCATCGTCTTCGCCGGGCTTGCGGCGGGGAAAGTGGTGGCGTTGAAGCTCTCCGACGGGAGCGTCCTGTGGGAGTCGACCCTCGCCCAGCCCAAGGGTGCCAACGAGCTGGAGCGCATCACCGACATCGCCGCGGCTCCCGACCTCGACGGCGAACAGACCTGCGCAGTTACGTTCCAGGGACGCATCGGCTGTTATCAGACCGACCGCGGTGCGCTGTCGTGGAGTCGCGACGCGTCGTCGGCCGGAGCGCTCACCCACGACCCGGCCACCATCTACATGACGGATGCACGCAGCACCGTGTTCGCATTCGACAAGGGCACCGGTGCGGTCGTGTGGAAGCAGGAGAAGCTGCTCGCGCGAAGCGTGAGCGCCCCCACCCCAAGCGGCCTGTTCGTGGCGGTGGGCGACTTCGAAGGCTACGTCCATTTCCTGGATCGCGAGGACGGTGGCTTCGCAGTGCGCGTCGCCACCGACGGAAGCGCGATCAAAGCCCGCCCGCTGCGCTCGGGCTCCACCATGCTGGTGCAGACCCAGAACGGGGGGCTGTACGCGATCTCCGTCAAGTCCCTGTAGGTTTGCGCCGCCGGACGGCGACAGCGCCGCCGCTCTCGTCCCATGAAGCCCACCATCGCCCTCGTCGGGCGTCCCAACGTCGGGAAGTCGACCTTGTTCAATCGCCTCACGCGCACTCGCGACGCGCTGGTGGCCGACGTCCCTGGCCTGACGCGTGACCGCCATTACGGTCACGGGCTCGTGGGCCCGCAGCCCTACCTGGTGGTAGACACCGGCGGCTTAGAGCCGTCCGCCAAACAGGGCATCTATCGGGAGATGGCGCGCCAGACACTGCAAGCGGTCGACGAGGCCGACGTGGTGCTGTTTCTCGTCGATGCTCGCGCCGGGCTGACTGCGCAGGACCGGGAGATCGCAGTCGAGCTGCGCCGCACGGGCAAGAGGCTGTTGCTGGTGGCGAACAAATGCGACGGGCTTGCCCTGGAGGCTGCCACTGCCGAGTTCCATGAGCTGGGCCTCGGCGCGCCGCATGCGATCTCCGCGGCGCACGGCGAGGGCGTCCGCGAGCTGATGGACAAGGCGCTGCAGGGCCTGCCCCCAGCTGCGCCCGAGCCGCCGGGGGCCAAGCGCCCGCGGATCGCAGTGGTGGGGCGCCCAAACGTCGGCAAGTCCACGCTGGTCAACGCGCTGGTGGGAGAGGAACGCGTGATCACGTTCGACCAACCCGGCACCACGCGCGACAGCATTTACATCGACTTTGAGCGCAATCGCAGGCCCTACACCCTGATCGATACGGCCGGGCTGCGGCGCCGGGCGAGGGTGGAGGAGACGGCCGAGAAATTCTCCGTGATCCAGACGATGCACGCCATCGACGATGCCAACGTCGTAGTCCTCGTGCTGGATGCGCGCCAGCAGATCGCCGACCAGGACGCGCATATCGCCGGCTTCATCCTGGACGCGGGCCGGGCTCTGGTGGTGGCGATCAACAAATGGGACGGGCTGAGCGAATCCGATCGCGATCCCGTGCGCCGCGAGTTCGCTCGGCGCCTGCCCTTTATCGGCTTCGCCCGGGTGCATCGGATCTCCGCTTTGGAGCGGCGCGGCCTGTCAGAACTTATCAAATCGATAGATTTTGCCTATGCCGCGGCCATGGCCAAGCTTCCCACTCCCAAGCTCACCCGGGCGCTGATCGCGGCGACAACCCGCCAGCCGCCGCCGCGGCACGGACTGTTCCGACCCAAGCTGCGCTATGCCCATCAGGGAGGGAGCAACCCGCCTGTCATCGTCATCCACGGCAATCAGCTCGACAGCCTGCCGGAGAGCTACCGGCGCTACCTGGAGCGCTACTTCGCCGACGCGTTCGACCTGCAGGGCACGCCGCTGCGCGTTCAGTTTCGCGTCAACCCCAACCCTTACGCTGACAAGAAGTGATCGCTTAAGGGGCGCGAACGCAGTTCGGGTATGGAAACACGCTGGGAATTGAAGTACAGTAGGCCCAGGAAATAAGACCTAGAAGAAGGAGGTCTCATGAGCGCCAAAGGACAACTGCTTCAGGACCCATTCTTGAACGCGCTGCGCAAGGAGCATGTGCCGGTCTCGATCTATCTCGTGAACGGCATCAAGCTGCAAGGGCAGATCGAGTCGTTCGACCAATACGTAGTCCTGCTGAAGAACACGGTCACGCAAATGGTCTACAAGCACGCGATTTCGACCGTGGTTCCCGCACGCGCCGTCAACCTGTCGCTTGAGCATTCCTCCGATAGCTGAGCCGGTGGAGGCGTCCGGTTGCAAACGCCGGAGACTCGCGCATGGGCTCATCCGCCATTTCGCGCGCGTTGAATACACCAGACCGCGCCCCAATCTGACGCTGCATGTTTGACCGCCCCCGGGGCGCGGACCGCGCGATCCTGGTCAACTTGGACTTGGGTGAGCCGGACCAGCCGGCCCGCGTCGGCGAGCTCAAGGAGCTCGCGTCGAGCTGCGGCCTGTGTATCGTAGGCTTGGTCCAAGGACGCCGTCAGCGACCCGATCCCGCAACGTTCGCCGGCCGTGGAAAGGTCGAGGAGTTGGCCGCGGCCGTCGCCGGGAGCGACGCGACGCTGGTGGTGTTCAACCACGAGCTGTCGCCGGCGCAAGAACGGAACCTCGAGCGACATCTGTCCTGTCGCGTGATCGACCGCGTCAGCCTCATCCTGGATATCTTCGCGCAGCGCGCGCGCAGCCACGAGGGCAAGCTTCAAGTCGAGCTCGCGCAACTCGAACGCTTGGCGACCCGGCTGGTGCGCGGCTGGAGCCACCTAGAGCGGCAAAAAGGCGGCATCGGGTTACGTGGCCCAGGCGAAACGCAGCTCGAGACGGACCGACGCCTTCTCGCCAAGCGCGTGAAGGTGCTCAAGGACAAGCTGGAACGGGTGCGCCGCCAACGTCACGTACAGCGGCGTGCACGCGAGCGGGCCGAGGTCTTGTCGGTGGCAATCGTGGGGTACACCAACGCCGGCAAGTCGACGTTATTCAATCGCCTCACGCGAGAGGATGTTCACACGGCCGATCAGCTGTTCGCGACTTTGGATACGACCACGCGGCGATTGCACACGCCGATGGGTAGAGAGGTTGTGCTGTCGGACACAGTCGGGTTCATCCGCGATCTGCCGCACACGCTGGTCGCGGCGTTCCGTGCCACGTTGGAGGAGACCGTCCAGGCCGACTTGTTGCTCCACGTCGTGGACGGCTCCGCCGTGGACCCGCAGGCACAGATGGATCAGGTCGACGCGGTGCTGAGCGAGATCGGCGCGGGTGCGCTGCCGCAGGTCATGGTGCTCAACAAGGCTGATTTGACTCGACTTCCAGCCGGTCTGGAACGCGACGAGTATGGTAAGATCTGCCGCCTTCGCGTAAGCGCGAAAACCGGCGCCGGAATGGAGTTCGTGCGCCTGGCCATCGACGAGTTCCGGTCCGGCTCGACCTTGTCCGATTCGTCCAGCCGCGCGGTCGCGTGAGACGCCGGGTGCCCATTCTGCCTCGAACCCCCGGACCAGATGCGGCAGTCCCTGGACGATGAAGGCGGCGGAATGCGCATGAGCGCTCGTCACTCGCTCCCTGCCGGCGCCTCGCCGCAACTCCATGCTGCTGTTGCAGCCTACCGTTAGCCTATGGGATTGAACGACCCGCAGTGGGGCAGGCGCGGCGATGGCCCGCCCGACCTGGATGAAATCTGGAATCGCTTCCGGCAGCGACTCGCGCGCCTGTTCGGCGGCAAGGGCGCGGGGCGCGAGCCGGGCGGCGCCGGTGGCAAGGGCTTGCCCGGCGGCGCAGGCCTGCTGGTCCTTCTGGTCGTATTGATCTGGCTGGCGAGCGGCTTCTACATCGTGGATGCCGGCCAGCGTGGCGTGGTGCTGCGCTTCGGCAAGTATTCCCAGACGACCGATCCCGGGCCGCAATGGCGCCTGCCGTATCCGATCGAATCGGTGGAGATCGTGCCGGTTTCTACCGTACGCACGCTGGAGGTCGGGTACCGCAACAACACCAAGAACAAGATGCTGAAAGAATCGCTGATGCTCACCGACGACGAGAACATCGTCGACATCCAGTTCGCCGTTCAATACGTCGTGAAAGACCCCACCGATTTTCTGTTCAACAACCGCAACCCCGATGAGACCGTGATGCAGGTGGCCGAATCGGCGATGCGTGAGGTCGTGGGCAAGAGCAAGATCGACTTCGTGCTCTACGAGGGGCGCAGGCAGATCGGTGAGGAGTCGAAGACGCTGATGCAGCAGATGCTCGACCGCTACAGGACCGGCGTCCTGATCAGCCAGGTCAGCCTGCAGCAGGCCCAAGCGCCGGAGGAGGTGCAAGCGGCGTTCGTGGACGCGGTCAATGCCAACCAGGACCGAGAACGACAGATCAACGAGGGCCAGGCCTACTCGAACGACGTCGTGCCCAAGGCGCGCGGCACCGCCTCGCGCCTGCAACAGGAAGCCGAAGGCTACCGGCAGCGCGTGATCGCGAACGCGGAAGGCGAGGCTTCGCGGTTCCGCCAGATCCTCGAAGAGTACTCTCGTGCGCCGGCTGTGACCCGGGAACGCCTGTATCTGGATGCCGTGCAGCAGGTGCTGTCCAACACGAGCAAAGTCATCGTGGATCAGAAGTCGGGGAGCAACCTGCTGTTCCTGCCGCTCGACAAGCTGCTGCAGCTGTCGGCCGCGGGCGCGGCACCGGCGGCAACGGACAGTGCAGAACGCGCGCCAGCGCCCGAGCTGCAGTCGTCTTCGCCGCCGCCGCTGGACTCGCGCTCGCGCGACGCGCTGCGCAGTCGCGATCGGGAAGGGCGCCCATGAGCCGCGCGACGCTCGGGGTGCTGATCGCGCTGGTGGCGGTCCTCGTGCTGGCCAGCCTCACCCTCTTCACCGTCGACCAGCGGCAGAACGCCATCGTGTTCCGCTTGGGCGAGCCGGTGCAGATCATCAAGAAGCCAGGCCTATACTTGAAGTTCCCTCTGCTGGACAACGTGCGCTACTTCGACGTGCGCATCCTCACTCTCGACGCGGACGAGCCGGTGCTCGTCACCACTCTGGAGAAGATGAACGTCCTGGTGGACTCGTTCGTGAAGTGGCGCATCGTCGATGTGCTTCAATACTACGTGAGTGTGGGCGGAGACGAAGCGCGCGCCAAGATCCGGCTGGCGCAGACGGTGAACGGTAACCTGCGCGACGAGTTCGGGAAGCGCACGATCCACAACGTGGTCTCCGGGGAGCGCGATCGCATCATGGCGCTCACGCGTGAGAAAGCCGATGCCGACGCGCGCAATATCGGCGTCGAAGTGCTCGACGTGCGCCTCAAGCGCGTCGACCTGCCGCAGGAGGTCAGTCAAGCGGTCTACCGGCGCATGGAGGCGGAGCGCAAGCGCGTCGCGAACGAGCTGCGGTCGCTGGGAGCGGCCGAGTCGGAGAAGATCCGTGCCGACGCCGACAAGCAGCGGGAGGTCATCGTTGCCGAGGCCTACCGGGATGCGCAACGCATAAAGGGGCAGGGGGATGCGCGCGCCTCCGCAATCTACGCTCAGGCCTTTCAGCAGAACCCGGAGTTCTATTCCTTCTACCGCAGTCTGGATGCCTACCGGCAGAGCCTGAAGAGTAAAAGCGACGTCCTCGTCCTCGATCCGAGCTCGGATTTCTTCAAATATCTCAAGGGACCGTCGGGCAAGAGATAATTCGCGTTCAACCCGATCCGCTGCGGCCCCCCCAATCGTCTCATGTCCAGCGCTCTTTGGACCGCCTTTGCAGTCGTCCTTCTGCTCGAGGGTCTGCCTTTGCTGCTGGTCCCGGCCCGCTGGCGCGACATCGTGCGCCAGGTGTCGGCGCTGGCGGACGGTCAGCTGCGCTTCTTCGGCCTGCTCATGGTGCTGAGCGCGCTCGGCCTGCTTGTGCTTGCGAGCAGGAGCTAGGGTTGTCGATTCGCAGCCCCTGGACGATGCGACGCTGGCTGCTTCCCGAGTACATCGAGGACATCCTCCCGGCGGAGGCGGCGCGGATCGAGCGCTTGCGCCGCCGCATCCTCGATCTGTTCGAGACCCACGGCTACGAGCTGGTGATGCCGCCGATGCTCGAGTACCTGGAGTCTCTGCTGACCGGTACCGGTCACGACCTCGATCTGCGCACATTCAAGTTGGTGGATCAGCTCTCGGGGCGCTTGCTCGGGTTGCGGGCCGACATCACGCCGCAGGTGGCGCGCATCGACGCCCATCTGCTCGGCCGCGCCGGAGTTACGCGCCTGTGCTACGCGGGCAGCGTGCTGCACGCGCAGCCCTCGGGCCTGAACCGCACCCGGGAGCCGCTGCAGATCGGAGCGGAAATCTATGGTCATGCCGGGGTGGAAAGCGACGTGGAGATCCAGGCGTTGATGGTCGGCGCGCTGCGTGCGGCCGGCGTGCGCGACCTGTACCTGGATCTCGGCCACGTCGCGGTGTTTCGCAGCCTGATGCGCCACGGCCGGGTCGCCGAGGAGCTCGAGTCGGACCTGTTTCAGGTGCTGCAGTCGAAGGACGTTCCCGCGCTGCGCGAGCTGGTCAGGCCGCTGGATGCGTGGCTGCGTGAGGCGCTGTTGCTGCTGCCCGAGCTGTACGGCGGTCTGGCGGTGCTGCAGGTAGCGCGCCAGCGGCTGCCGCAGTTGCAGCAGATTCAACAAGCCCTGGCCGACATGGAGACGATCGCGTCGCATCTGCGTCCCGTGGTGGAGATTCACTGCTTCGACCTCGCCGAGCTGCGTGGCTATCACTATCACAGCGGCGTGGTGTTCGCCGCGTACACGCGTGGGCATCCCAATGCGATCGCGCTCGGCGGGCGATATGACGAAGTGGGTGAGGCATTCGGCCGCGCACGGCCCGCCACCGGCTTCAGCCTGGACTTGCGCGAGCTGGCCGGGCTCGCTCCGGTAGGGGCGCCCAGCCTGCGCATCCTGGCACCGTACGCGCCGGCCGACGCATCTCTGCAGCGAGCGGTGGTGCAGCTGCGCGAGCGAGGTGAGATCGTCGTGGTCGAGCTTCCAGGTCACGACTCCACGCGTCACGAGCTGGCCGCCGCACGCCGTCTAGTCAAGCATGGCGCGACATGGGAGGTCGAGCCCTGCATTTCCAACGGCACGCAGGTCGCCGAAAAATAGCGTAACGAACATGGCGAAGAACGTCGTGGTAGTAGGCACCCAGTGGGGTGACGAAGGTAAAGGCAAGATCGTCGATTGGCTCACCGACCGCGCACAGGGCGTGGTGCGTTTCCAGGGCGGCCACAACGCCGGGCATACGCTGGTCATCCAAGGGCGCAAGACGGTACTGCACCTGATTCCGTCGGGGATCTTGCGTCCCGAGGTCGCTTGCTTCATCGGCAACGGGGTGGTGGTCTCGCCGCAGGCGCTGCTCGAGGAGGTGCACACGCTCGAAGGCGCGGGCATCGAGGTGCGCAGACGGCTTGTCATCAGCGAGGCATGTCCCCTGATCCTGCCGCATCATGCCGCGCTCGACCGGGCGCGCGAGGCGGCCAAACGGGCAGCGAAGATCGGAACCACCGGGCGCGGCATCGGCCCCGCCTACGAGGACAAGGTCGCGCGCCGCGCGATCCGCATGCAGGACTTGTTTCATCGCGAGCGGCTGGCGGCGAAACTGGGCGAGGTGCTGGACTTTCACAACTTCGTACTGCGGCAGTACTTCAACGCCGATACGGTGGATTTCCAGCGCACGCTCGACGAGCTGCTGCTGGTGGCGGACGAGATCAAGCCCATGGTGGGCGATGTGCCGCGCTTGTTGTTCGAGGCGCAGCGCGCGGGCCGCAACCTGTTATTCGAGGGTGCGCAGGGGACGCTGCTCGATGTAGATCACGGCACCTATCCCTTCGTCACGTCCAGCAACTGCGTTGCCGGTGCGGCGGCCGCGGGCAGCGGCGTCGGCCCAGCGGCGCTGCAGTACATCCTCGGAATTACCAAGGCATACACGACCCGCGTGGGCTCCGGGCCTTTCCCCACCGAGCTCGACGACGACATCGGACGCCAGATCGCCGCGCGCGGCAACGAGTTCGGTGCGACCACCGGCCGGCCGCGGCGTTGCGGCTGGTTCGATGCGGCGGCGTTGAAGCGCTCGATCCAGATCAACGGGGTATCGGGCCTGTGCGTCACCAAGCTCGATGTGCTCGACGGGATGGAGTCGCTGCAGATCGCAGTGGGCTACCGGGTCGCGGGGCAACGCCTCGACATCCTTCCCGTCGGCGCGGAGGAACTCTCCGAGTGCGAACCGATCTACGAAGAGGTGCCGGGCTGGACGCAAAGCACGCTGGGAGTCCGACGGTTGCAGGACTTGCCTGCGGCCGCCGGCGACTATCTCAAGCGTATCGAGCAGGTGTGTGGGGTCCCGATCGACGTCATCTCGACCGGGGCGGAACGCGAAGACACCATCGTGCGCCGCCATCCCTTCGACACGTGAGCCCGACGTCCAGGGGCGAAAAAAAACCGCCGAGCAGTCGGCGGCGACGCGAAGCTTTCCTTCGGTGAGCGACTTTATCGCTGGTGCCGAGAAGAGGACTCGAACCTCCACACCCTTGCGGGCGCTAGGACCTGAACCTAGTGCGTCTACCAATTTCGCCATCTCGGCGCAGCGGGCAGTAATTCTATTGCAAAACCCTCGCATGTCAAAGCGCGGTCCATGTGCGGCACACCGCTTGTGGCGCACCGCAGAGCGGTCCTCATGACCCGCAGAAGAGCGCAGCAAGCGCGGAGCGCGGGCCAGCGCACCAGCCGGCGGCTTGCCGATCCATATCTGGCACGCGAGCAGGCCCGCTATGCGAGTCCGCTCCCCAGCCGCGAGTGGATCCTCGCGGTGCTCAAGGAGGAGGGCGTCCCCCTGACCCGGCAGCGCTTGTTCGACCTGCTCGAGATCCAGCCCGGCGAGCAGGAGGCCTTCGCGCGCCGGCTCGACGCGATGCAACGCGACGGGCAGATCATCGAGAACCGTCGCGGTGCGTTGTGCGTGGTGGACAAGTTGGGCTTGGTCCGCGGCAGAGTCTCGGGCCATCCGGACGGCTTCGGCTTCCTCGTTCCCGACGAAGGCGGGGTCGATCTGTTCTTGAGCCCCTGGGAGATGACGAAGGTATTTCACGGCGATCGCGTAGTCGCGCGGGAGAGTGGAGTCGACCGCCGCGGGCGGCGCGAGGGTGCGATCGTCGAGGTGCTCGCACGCGCTCATACGCGCGTGGTCGGCAGGCTCTGCGATGATCACGGCGTGTACTACGTGGTGCCGGAAGATCGGCGGTTGAGCCACGATATCCTGGTCCCGCGCGAGGCCCGCGGCCGGGCGCACGAGGGCCAGGTCGTGGTGGCCGAGATCATCGAGCAGCCGGACCGGCACGTGAAACCGGTGGGCCGGGTGCTCGAGGTGCTGGGCAACTACGCCGACCCCGGCATGGAGGTGGAGATCGCGCTGCGCAAGCACGAGCTGCCCCATGCGTTCGCAAAGCCGGCCACGGCGCTCGCCGCCAAGCTGCCCAAGCGCGTGCGCAAGATCGACTGGAAGGCACGCGAAGACCTCACGGCGCTGGGGCTCGTGACGATCGACGGGGAGACGGCGAAGGACTTCGACGACGCGGTGTTCTGCAGGCGCGAGGGGCGCGGCTATCGGCTGTGGGTGGCGATCGCCGATGTCAGCCATTACGTGAAGCACGGCGATGCGCTGGATCTCGATGCACGGGAGCGTGGCAACTCGGTCTACTTCCCGCGCCGCGTGATTCCGATGCTGCCCGAAGGGCTGTCCAACGAGCTGTGCTCGCTCAATCCGCACGTCGAGCGGCTTTGCCTCACCTGCGAGATGGCGATCGGCGCGCGCGGCGACATCCAGACGTATCGGTTCTACCCCGCTGTCATGGTGTCGCATGCGCGGTTGACCTACACGGCCGTAGCGTCGATCCTGCAGGAGGGCGCCGACGAAGCCGGGGACGGGAAGCTCGCTCCGCACCTGCAGGATCTTCATCGCCTCTATCGTGCGCTCGCCTCCGCCAGAGCGCGCCGGGGCGCGATCGATTTCGAGACGGTGGAGACGCGCATGGAGTTCGACGAGCGCGGCAAGATCACCTCGATCGCGCCGGTGCAGCGCAACGACGCGCACCGCCTAATCGAAGAATGCATGCTTGCCGCGAACGTGTGCGCCTCGGAGTTCCTGCAAAGCCGTGCGCACCCGGCCTTGTACCGCGTGCACGAGGGTCCGACACCCGAGAAGTTGGCGGCGCTGCAGGAGTTCCTGCGCGAGTTCGGCCTGCGCCTGACCGGAGGCGACGAGCCGCACGCCAAAGACTATGCCAAGCTGCTCGCGCAGATCCGTGGGCGGCCGGATTACCAACTCCTGCAGACGGTGTTGCTGCGCTCGCTGCGGCAGGCCGTCTACAGCCCGGAGAACGTCGGCCACTTCGGGCTCGCGTACGAGACATACACGCACTTCACCTCACCGATCCGGCGTTATCCCGACCTGCTCGCGCACCGTGCCATCAAGGCGGTGCTCGCCGACGGCGCCTACGATCCCGGCGACTGGGCCGCGCTCGGGCAGCACTGCTCCGAGACGGAGCGACGGGCCGACGAGGCGACGCGCGATGTCGAGGCCTGGCTCAAGGCCTACTACATGCGCGACCGCGTCGGCGAGCGCTTCTCCGGTACCATCAGCGGGGTCGCGGCATTCGGCGTGTTCGTGGCGCTGGACGAGGTATACGTGGAAGGGCTGGTGCATGTCTCCGAGTTGGGGAGCGATTATTTCCAATTCGACGCGGCGCGCCATCAGCTGCTCGGCGAGCGCACGCGGCGCCGGTTCCGCCTCGGTGACCGCTTGCAGGTTCAGCTCGTCCGCGCCGATCTCGAGACCACGCGGCTGGACTTCGTGCTCGCGGCGCGGCCGTCCTGATGGCGCGCGACGACCAGCTGATCTATGGTTTGCACGCCGTGAGCGCGCGGCTGCGGCACCACCCGCAGAGCGTGCTGGAGCTGTTCGTGAACGCCGGCCGTCACGACCGCAGGCTGCGCGATGCGCTCGCTCTCGCGCAAGCGCGCGGGGTGCGCGTGGTTGCGGTGGAGGCGCCTCGCTTGCAGGGTCTCGTGGGCCACGTCGGGCATCAAGGGATCGTGGCGCGGGTCGCTCCAGTTCAGTCCGTGGCAACGATCGAGAGCATCGTGGCGGAACAGGGGCAGCGCACGTTGCTGCTGGTGCTCGACGGAGTGACCGATCCACACAACCTCGGCGCGTGCCTGCGGGTAGCGGACGCTCTGGGGGTGCATGCCGTCGTTGTTCCGAAGGACCGCTCCGCCGGCCTCACCCCGACCGTGGTCAAAGTGGCCAGCGGTGCCGCCGAGAGCGTACCTCTGATCGCGGTCACCAATCTGGCGCGTACCCTAGGCCAGCTCAAAGACCAAGGTCTCGAGGTGGTCGGTGCCTCGGAGGCGGGTTCCGAGGCTTTACCCGAGGCGCGGTTGCAGGGTCCTCTGGCTTGGGTGCTCGGAGCGGAGGGCGAGGGGATGCGGCGGCTGACCCAGGAGCGCTGCGACCGCCTGCTGCGCATCCCAATGCTCGGCCACGTCGAGAGTCTGAACGTCTCCGTTGCCGCGGCGATCTGTCTCTACGAGACCCGCCGGCAGCGCCTCCGGGCCGGTGCTTGAGCGTCGCGGCATCTGCCTGATATAATTTGCAATTCGCCTAAATCCGGCACATCCTGTCGCGGCTTCGGCGAAAATCCACACACCCGCGGCTCAAGTTAAGGTACCCGGCGCGGCTCGCTTGCCGGCTCACGCGGTCATCTGCGGGTGGAGGCTCAACCTTAACGTACGAGGACAGTCATGAGCGTAACGATGCGCGAGATGCTGGAGGCCGGGGTGCATTTCGGCCACCAGACCCGGTTCTGGAACCCGAAGATGGCGCCCTTTATCTTCGGACAGCGCAATAAGATCCACATCGTCAACCTGGAGAAGACACTGACGATGTACAACGAGGCCTGCAAGTTCGTGAAGCAGCTCGCGGCCAACAAGGGCACCATCCTGTTCGTGGGCACCAAGCGGCAGGCACGCGACATCATCCGCGAGGAGGCGACCCGCTGCGGTTCGCCCTATGTGGATTACCGCTGGCTCGGCGGCATGCTGACCAATTACAAGACCGTCAAGCAGTCGATCAAGCGGCTGCGTGACATGGAGCAGATGGTGCAGGACGGCTCGTTGGAACGGCTGTCGAAGAAGGAAGGGCTGCACTATCAGCGCGAGATGTCCAAGCTCGAGCGCAGCCTGGGCGGGATCAAGGACATGAACGGGCTGCCCGACGCCCTGTTCGTGGTGGACGTGCGGTATCAGAAGGGGGCCGTGCAGGAAGCCAACAAACTGGGGATCCCGGTCGTCGCCGTCGTGGACAGCAACAACTCGCCCGACGGGATCGGCTACGTCATCCCAGGCAACGACGACGCGAGCCGGGCGATCCGCCTCTATGCCCGCGGGATGGCCGATGCCATCCTCGAAGGCCGCGCGCAGGTCGTGAAGGAGATCGTGACCGACGAGTTCGTCGAAGTGGAAGGCAGCGAAGAGGCGGCGACGCA
>Ga0335083_10001127_pt1 | contig 37506 bp, 37 predicted proteins | sample Lox_Sample_42_FD_206716 | JGI IMG/M metagenome (GOLD analysis project Ga0335083, IMG submission 206716) | Soil microbial communities from Loxahatchee National Wildlife Refuge, Florida, United States - Lox_Sample_4.2 | ecosystem: Environmental > Terrestrial > Soil > Wetlands | place: USA...
CGACCGCAAGCGCAGCGAACCGTTGCGTTACGCGCAGGACTTCGCCGAATGGGTGCAGCTACGGCTCGACGCGCACGATACGGCCGCGCTCGTCGACTACCGCGAGCGCGCGCCGCACGCCGAGCGCGCGCATCCGACCGAGGAGCATCTGCTGCCGCTTCACGTCGCGTGGGGCGCGGCGGGCGACACGCCGCGCGCGCAGCGCGTGGTGTCGGGCTTCGAGGCCGGCACGCTCGCGATGGACTCGTGGCTGTTCCATCCCGCGCACTAGGTCATCAGCTCGAACTCGAGGTCCTCGTCGGCGACGCTGATGACGTCGCCCGTGTGCAGGTGGCGCGGCTCCCTGCCGATCGAATCGCCGTTCACGCGCGGGAACGCGTCGCCCTCGACGTAGGTCACGTAGTAGCCCTTCGGCCGCCTCGTGACGACGGCGACGGCCTTGCCTGGCGTGCCGAAGGTCGCGACGACGCGGTCGAGGAGCTTCGTCTCGCCATAGCGCGGCCCGCGCACCCAACGCACGCGCCCGCTCGGAAAGCGGGTCTTCGTCTCGCGGTTGGACGGGATGTGCAGGTCCTGTGTGGCGTCGCCCGCGTCGGGCACGATCGGCCGGTCGGGGTCGAGCGCGAGGCCCGAGATGATCATGGTGCGCTCGAGATCGATCTCGGAGGACGCCTTGGTGTCGACGTAGCGCAGGTGGAATGCGCCGAGCTCGACGACGTCGTTGTGCTGCAGGATGCGCCGCTTCGTCGGCGTGCCGTTGACGGCGACGGATTGCCGCGCGTCGACGAGCTCGAGGATGTAGTCGTGACCGACGACGGAAATCACCGCGAACATGTCGGCGACGGAGGGGTCGTCGACGACGATGCGGTTGCCCGCCCCGCGCCCGATCGTGACGCGCCCATCGTCGAGGAAGCACTGGTCGACGACCGCGCCGCCGCTGCTCAGCACGAGCTTCGCCATTCAGGGCCCCAGCACGCGCGCGAGCCACGCGCGAAAGCGGGTGAGCCATCCCGCGCCGCTCACCGGAAACGACGCCTTCACCTTGGCGAGGATGACCGAGACGTTGTCGTACCCGCCGTTGTCCTTCGCCGCCTGCACGAGGTGCGTGGCGGCGAGCGGCAGGTTGGCGGCGAGCGCGCTGACGATGAGCTCGATGTCGGCGTCCTCGACGCAGTCGTTGAGACCATCCGAGCACAGCAGATATACGTCGCCGGGCACGGCCGCCTCGTCGGCGAGATGCGCGGCCACGCGATCCTCGATGCCGAGCGCGCGCGTCACGAGGCTGCGGTTGTGCGATTGGCTCGCTTCCGCGGCGGAGATGACGCCGAGCTCGACCTGATCGCGCAACAGCGAATCGTCGCGCGTGAGCAGCGCGAGCTTGCCGTCGCGCACGCGATAGATGCGCGAATCGCCGACGTGAGCGAGCGCGACGCGGTTGTCGTGGAAGACCGCGGCGGCCATGGTCGTGCCCATGCCGCGATAACGCGAGTCGAGCCGGCCCGCCTCGAAGATGGCTCGATTGGCTCGATTTATGCTTTCGGTTATGGCCAGCAGTGGCGCATGCTGGTGTCCGTTTGCGCGAAACCGTTCTGCCGCGGCGCGGAGGCCGGCAACGAGGGTTTCGGTGGCCATGCGGCTCGCGACCTCACCCGCGCGATGGCCGCCCATGCCATCCGCCAATGCGAGAATGCCGAGCCCCGGGTCGGCGATGATGCTGTCCTCGTTGTATTGGCGCACGTTGCCGACGTCGGTGAGGAGCGCCACTTCAAGGAAATCGTAAGGCATGCTTCAATGGATCCGCAACGAAATAACGGGCACGACCGCGCCGGCCATGAAAGTATTACACGCCCTTGCCACCGCGCCCCGTAAGCTGACGCTTGCCGTCATGGACCTGCGCGCATGAACGACGCGCTCGCGACGCCGCGGAAGACGCTCGGGCGCTACGAAATCCTCGGGGAGATCGCCCGCGGGGCCATGGGTGTCGTGTACAAGGCCCGCGATCCGCTGATCGACCGCATGGTGGCCATCAAGACCGTCGACATCGGCCTGTCGAGCGCGGAGATGGAGGCGTTCGAGAGACGATTCTTCCGCGAGGCGAAGTCCGCGGGACGGCTCAACCACCCCAACGTCGTCATCATCCACGACGTCGGCAAGACCGACGATGTCGCCTACATCGCGATGGAGTTCCTGGACGGGCGCTCGCTGCGCGAGATTCTCGACTCGGGCGTCGTGCTGCCACCGCAGCGCATCGCCGACATCACCGCGGAGATCGCCGAAGGCCTCGCCTTCGCGCACCGCAACGGCGTCGTGCACCGCGACGTGAAGCCCGCCAACGTGATGGTCCTCGCGAGCGGCGCGGTCAAGATCACCGACTTCGGCATCGCGCTCCTGCCCACGGGAACGCGCACGATGACCGGCAACGTCTTCGGCTCGCCGCGCTACACGTCGCCTGAGCAGGTGATGGGCCGGCCCGTCGACGGCCGTTCCGACATCTTCTCGCTCGGCGCGGTGCTCTACGAGATGCTCACCGGCAAGCCTCCGTTCCAGGGCAACGATCTCAACAGCATCCTGAAGCAGGTGCTGAGCGAGCCTACCGCGTCCCCGACCAGCCACAACCCGAAGCTGCCGCGCGCCTTCGATCACATCATCGCCAAGGCGCTCGCCAAGGACCCCAGGGATCGCTACCAGGACGCCGACGAGATGGCGCACGACCTGCGCCACTTCGACACGATCGAGTTCGCGAGCCCCGCGCCCTCGCCGCTTCCCGGGCTCGAGCATCCGACGCATCCGAGCGGCGTGCCTGCCGCCGAGCCCGGCGCCGATGAAGCCATGCTCGGCGCAAGCGATGCCGGTGTCGTGCCGCCCGCGCCCTCGGCGTGGTGGCGGCGGCCACCGGCGATCGCGGGCTTCGCCGTCGCCGCCGCCGCCATCGTTCTCGTCTTCGCGATGCGACCCCGGGAGCCGGCGCCCCCGGTTGCCTCGGCGCCCGAGCCCGCGCGCGCAGCGACCGCGAGCAGCGGCACGATCGCCGGGGCGCCCGCGGCGACGAGCGTGGCTGCGCCGGAGCCGGCCGTGAAGCCTCCGGCGCTTGGTCCCGCGACGCCGCCTTCCGCGACCCCGCCCGCCGCGCCGGCGGCGGCGGTCGCCGCCGCGCCGCCGAAGCCGATGGGGCGCGTGGCGCTTGCAGTGACACCGTGGGGCGAGGTCTACGTCGACGGCCGCAAGCGCGGTGTCTCCCCGCCGATGCAGGAGTTGCGCGTGACGCCGGGCAAGCACGTCGTCGAGATTCGCAACACGACCTTTCCCCCGTTCCAGGACACCGTCGACGTCGCGGCCGACGGCGTCGTGCGCATCAAGCACAAGTTTCCATGACGATCCGCGTCGCAACGGCCGTGCTGGCGGCGCTTCTATGCGCCGCGTGCGCGGCGCCCCCCGCGTCCCAGACTTCGCCCCAACCCGCGCCTGCGCCCGCCCCCGTCCAGCCGGCACCGCCGCCGCCCCCACCGCCGCCGCCGCCTCCGCCGGTGACCGCGCAATCGGAGCTCGACGCCGGCGTCACGAGCTACGAGGACGGCGATTACAAAGCGGCCGCGAAGCAGCTGCAAAGCGCGCTCGACATGGGCCTCGCCGATCCGGCGGACCGAGCGCGCGCGCACAAGTACCTCGCGTTCATCGTGTGCGTGACCGGCCGCGAGAAGGCGTGTCGCGACGAATTCAAGAAGGCTTTCGAGGCCGACCCGAATTTCGCGCTCGCGCCCGCCGAAGCCGGCCACCCCGTGTGGTCGCAGGTGGTGAAGAGCGTAAAGGCCGAGATCGACAGGGCGCAGAAGGCGAAGAAGAAATAGAAACGGGCCGCCGCGCGGCCCGTCTCCATCAGAAGTTTTCCGATGCGCTAACCGGCTGCGGAGACTGCTCGCGAAGCGAGCACCGAGATCAGGTGACTCCGATATTCCGCCGACCCGTGGATATCGTTGTTCAGCCCCGACGCGCTCATCTTCACGGCCTTTGCGGCGTCGGCGCCGAAGCTCTTCGCGAGCGCATCCTCGATCGGCTTCGCGCGGAATACGCCCGATGCCGCCCCGGTCACGGCCACGCGCACGCCGCCCGCCGTCTGCGCGACGAACACGCCGACGAGCGCGAAGCGCGACGCCGGCTGCGCGAACTTCGCGTAGGCCGCCTTCTTCGGCGCCGGAAAGCTCACCGACGTAATGATCTCGTCGGCGGCAAGAGCGGTCTCGTACATACCCTTGAAGAAATCGTCGGCGGCGATCTTGCGCTTGTTCGTGTTGACCGTGGCGCCGAGGCCCAGGACGGCGGCCGGATAGTCGGCGGCCGGATCGTTGTTGCCGAGCGCGCCGCCGAGCGTGCCCATGTTGCGCACCTGGCGGTCGCCGATGCCTTCGGCGAGCGCCGCGAGCGCGGGAATCGTCGCCTGCACGTCCTTCGACGCCGCGACCTCGGCATGGCGCGTCATGGCGCCGATCACGAGATGGTCGCCCTCCTTGCGGATGCCCCGGAGCTCGCTGATGCCGGAAAGATCGACGAGCGTGCCCGGCTGCGCGAGGCGAAGCTTCATCGCGGCGACCAGGCTCTGGCCGCCCGCGAGGGGCTTGCCGCCGGTCTGCGCGAGCAGCGCGACGGCATTGGCGACCGAGTCGGCCTTCTTCAGTTCAAAGCTGTACATGATCGGTCTCCCTTCACGCCTTCTTCGCCGATTGGATCGCCTGCCACACGCGATGCGGCGACGCCGGCATCTGCAGGTCCTTCACGCCGACGGCGGAGAGCGCGTCGTGCACCGCGTTCATCATCGCCGCGGGCGCGCCGATCGCCCCCGCCTCGCCGCAGCCCTTGGCGCCGAGCGGATTGTGCGTGCACGGCGTCACCTTGGTCCCGACCTTGATCGACGGCACGTCGTCGGCGCGCGGCATCGCATAGTCCATGTAGCTGCCGGTCAGGAGCTGCCCGCTCTCGCGGTCGTAGACGCATTGCTCGAGCAGCGCCTGCCCGAGCCCCTGCGCGACGCCGCCGTGCACCTGGCCTTCGACGATCATCGGATTGATGATGTTGCCGAAATCGTCGCACGCGGTGAAGTTGACGACCGTCGTCCTGCCGGTGTCGGGATCGATCTCGACTTCGCAGATGTGCGTCCCCGCGGGGTAGGTGAAGTTCGTCGGATCGTAGAACGCAGTCTCGTCGAGGCCCGGCTCGAGGGTGTCGAGCGGGTAGTTGTGCGGGACGTACGCGGCGAGCGCGATCTCGGCGAAGGCCTTGCTGCGGTCCGTGCCGGCGACGGTGAACTTGCCGTCCTTGAACTCGATGTCGGTTTCCGCCGCTTCGAGCACGTGCGCCGCGACCTTCTTGCCCTTGGCGATGACCTTGTCGAGGGCCTTCACGATGGCGCTGCCGCCCACCGCGAGCGACCGCGAGCCGTACGTTCCCATGCCGAACGGAACGCGTCCGGTGTCGCCGTGGACCACCTCGACGGTTCCGATGTCGATGCCGAGCCGCCCCGCGACGACCTGCGCGAACGTGGTCTCGTGGCCCTGGCCGTGGCTGTGCGACCCGGTGAAGATCGTGACGCCACCGGTCGGGTTGACGCGAACTTCCCCGGCCTCGAACAGTCCTGCGCGCGCGCCGAGCGCGCCGGCGACGTTGGACGGCGCGAGTCCGCACGCCTCGATGTAGGACGAGTAGCCGAGCCCGCGCAGCTTGCCGCGCTTCGCCGCCTCCGCCTTGCGCGCCGCGAAGCCCGCGACATCGGCCATCTTCATCGCCTCGTCGAGGGTCGCGTCGTAGTTGCCCGTGTCGTACGTGAGCGCGACCGGCGTCGCGTACGGGAACTTGCGGATGAAATTGCGGCGGCGGATCTCGTCCTGCGCAATGCTCAAGTCCACGCCGGCCTGGTGCACGAGGCGCTCGACGACGTAGGTCGCCTCGGGACGCCCGGCGCCGCGATACGCGTCGACCGGAACCGTGTTGGTGAACGACGCCGTCACTTCGCAGTGGATGACCGGCGTCGCGTACTGGCCCGCGAGCAGCGTCGCGTACAGGATGGTCGGGATGCAGGAGGCGAACGTCGACAGGTACGCGCCCATGTTCGCGGTGGTGATCACCCGCATCGCGAGGAACTTGCCGTCCTTGTCGCAGGCGAGCTCGGCGTGGGTGACGTGGTCGCGGCCGTGCGCGTCGGACAGGAACGCTTCGCTGCGCTCGGCCGTCCACTTGATCGGGCGGTTGACCTGCTTCGATGCCCACACGAGCGCCACGTCCTCGGCATAGAGGTAGATCTTGGAGCCGAAGCCGCCGCCGACGTCGGGCGCGATCACGCGCACCTTGGTCTCGGGCAATCCCAGCACGAACGCCGTCATGAGCAGGCGCTCGACGTGCGGATTCTGGTTGGCGACGTACAGCAGGTACGACTGGTCGGCGCGGCTGTAGGCCGCGTTGACCGCGCGCGGCTCGATTGCATTGGGCACGAGCCGGTTGTTGACGATGTCGACCTTCGCCACGTGCGCCGCCTTGGCGAACGCGGCGTCGACCGCCGCCTTGTCGCCCAGCGCCCAGGTGTAGCACTTGTTGCCCGGTGCGCCGTCGTGGATCTGCGGCGCGCCCGCCTTCAGCGCGTCGACGCAGCTCACCACCGCGGGCAGCACGTCGTAGTCGACGCTGATGGCTTCCGCGGCGTCCTTCGCCTGGTGAGCGCTTTCGGCCACGACGAGCGCGACGGGATCGCCGACGTGGCGCACCTTGCCCTGCGCGAGCACCGGATGCGGCGGCTCGTTCATCGGCTTGCCGTCGGTGCCCGTGATGAGCCAGCCGCACGGCAGTCCGTTGACCCCCGCCATGTCGGCGCCGGTGAACACCGCGAGCACGCCGGGCGCGGCCTTCGCGGCGCGAGTGTCGATGTGGCGGATCTTGGCGTGCGCGTGCGGCGAGCGCAGGAAGTAGCCGTAGGACTGGTGCGGCATGACGACGTCGTCGGTGTACTGCCCGGCGCCGGTGAGAAAGCGCGCGTCTTCCTTGCGGCGGATCGACTGGCCGATGTATCCGGATTCGTTGGCACCCACGGCAGCCCCCTACTTCGACATGGCGGCGGCGCCCTGCTGCACCGCGCGCACGATGTTCTGATAGCCCGTGCAGCGGCACAGGTTGCCCTCGAGCTCCTCGCGGATCGTCTTCTCGTCGGCCTTCGGATGGCGCGCGACGAGGTCGATCGCGGACATGACCATGCCCGGCGTGCAGAAGCCGCACTGCAGGCCGTGGCAGTCCTTGAACGCCTCCTGCATCGGGTGCAGCGTTCCGTCGGCGGCCGCGAGGCCCTCGATGGTGGTCACCTTGGCGCCGTTCACCTGCGCGGCGAGCACGTTGCACGACTTCACGGCGCGGCCGTCGACGAGGACGGTGCACGCGCCGCACTGGCCGGTGTCGCAGCCCACGTGGGTGCCGGTAAGGGCGAGCTTGTCGCGCAGATACTCGACGAGCAGCGTGCGCTCGTCGACGCTGGCGCTCGCTGTCTTGCCGTTGACGGTCAGCGAAAGTTGGACTGGCACTGGAGTTCTCCTTGCGAATTTGGGGACGCTCTCGCGGCGCCTTGACGGAATCGACGACGGGGACGCGTAGGATACTGCGGCCCAACGACGGCAGCAACGCCGTCCCTGCTGACGAGTCCGGCGCCGCCTCGGCGTTGCGCGGGGCAGCCGGCACACGGGCCACGGCGTGTACGATAGAGACAGCACGCACATCGACGTCGCCCGCGGCGCCAGCGAGACCTGGCCGCCGCGCAACTATTACACGAGCGCGCCGCATCCGATGCACCGGCATGGAATCAGGTTTCGCACCGCCGCGCCCCGGCACGAGGACGGCGGCACGATGCTGCGGGTCCGGGTGGGCTAGGGCCTGATGCCTCGACCCCAACGCGTCCTCCTCGTCGGCGGCGGACATTCGCACGTCGAGGTGCTGCGCCGGTTCGCGCTCACGCCCGACCCGCAGGTCGCGCTCACGCTCGTCTCGCCCGAGCCTTCGATGTGCTACTCGGGCATGCTGCCCGGCCTCGTCGCGGGGCACTACTCCGCGCGTGAAGCGCACATCGAGCTCGCGCCGCTCGCGCTGTGGACCGGAGCGCGCTTCATCGTCGATCGCGTGGCGGGCCTCGACCTGTACACGCGGATCGCGGTCTTGAGCTCCGGCGAGCGCGAGCCGTTCGACCTGATCTCGCTCGACGTCGGGTCCACGCCGGACGTCGGCGTGCCCGGTGCTTCCGCGCTTGCGCTTCCGGTGCGGCCCATGCAAGCGTTCGTGCGCGCATGGGGAGAGCTCGTGACGGAGGCCGTCAGCAGCGGCGTGCGCTCGGTCGCGGTGGTGGGCGGCGGCGCGGGCGGTGTGGAGATCCTCCTCGCGATGCAGCACCGCCTCGTCTCGGTGCTGCGCGCGGACGCGCCGCGCTTCGCGCTCATCACCGACAACCCGACGGTGCTGCCGACGCACGCGCCGATCGTCCGCGCGCGCTTCGGGCGCATCCTGGTCGAGCGCGGGGTCGTGCTCCATCTGTCGAGCGGCGCAATCGCGGTCGAGCCCGGCACGATCATCGTCACTCACGGCAGGCGCATCGCGGTCGACCGCATCGTGTGGGCCACGCAGGCGGCGGCGCAGCCGTGGCTCGCGGAGTCGGGGCTCGCCTGCGACGATGCGGGGTTCGTGCGCGTGGACGAACACCTGCGGTCGACGTCGCACCCGTTCGTGTTCGCGGCGGGCGACTGCGCGTCGCAGCTCGGCCGGCCCCGCCCGAAGGCGGGCGTGTACGCCGTGCGGCATGGCCCTGCGCTCGCGGCCAACCTGCGGCGGGCCGCGCACGAATTGCCGTTGCGCGGCTTCCACCCGCAGCGGCACCCGCTCGCGCTCATTTCCACCGGCAACCGCCACGCCATCGCGTCGCGCGGTCCGTTCGCGGCCGAGGGCGACTGGGTCTGGCGCTGGAAGGACCGGATCGATCGCCGCTTCGTGGCGAAGTACACTCTTCCGGTCGCCGCGCCGTCCGCGGCAAGCGGCTAGAGGGGCGGGTCACTTCCTTTGCCATGCGCTTCGCGCTCGTCCTCATTTTCGCGCTGATAGGCAACGCCCACGCGCAACCGGACGTGGTGCTCGTGCCGCAGCAGGTGTCGCCTCATTGCTGGTTCTTCGAGGGCGAAGCGGGCATGGCGAGTGTTGCGAACAGGGGCTTCATGTCCAACGCCGGCTTCGTCGTGACGAGCGATGGCGTGGTCGTGTTCGACGCCCTCGGCACGCCGGCGCTCGGCCGCGCGATGGTCGTGGCCATCGCCAAGGTGACGACGCAGCCGATTCGCCGCGTCGTAGTCAGCCACTATCACGCCGACCACGTCTACGGGCTGCAATCGCTCAAGGCCGCGGGCGCCGAGATCTGGGCGTACCGCAAAGCGCAGGCGTATCTGGCATCGCCACAGGCGGCGGAGAGGCTCGCCCAGCGCCGCAACGACCTCTTCCCCTGGGTCGACGAGAACACGCGCGTGGTGCCGCCGGATCTGTGGCTCGACGGCGACACGTCGTTCCGGATGGGCGGGCTCACCTTCCGCCTGATCTATTCCGAAGGCGCGCATTCGCCGGAGGACCTCATGATGTACGTCGAGGAGGATCGCCTGCTCTTCGCCGGCGACCTGATCTTCGCCGGCCGCGTCCCCTACGTGGGCAACGCCGACAGCGCGGGGTGGCTCAAGGCGATGGACAAGATGATCGCGCTCCGGCCGGCCGTCGTGATCCCCGGGCATGGCCCGGCTTCGCGCGACGTCGAGCGCGACCTCGCGCTCACGCGCGACTACCTCGCCTACCTTCGCGAGACGATGGGGCGCGCGGTGAGCGATCTCACCCCCTTCGACGACGCGTACGCGAACACCGACTGGTCGCGATTCCGCGCGCTGCCCGCGTTCGAGCAGGCGAACCGCATCAACGCCTACGGCACGTACCTTCTCATGGAGCAGGAGCTTCTGCGGGGGAACAAATCGTGAGCAACGTCAACGATCCTGTGCTGGCGGTGGCCACTCGCGCCGCGCGCACGGCCGCGAGCATCCAGCTCGACGCCGCGCGCGACCTCAAGCGCCTGCCGACGTTCTCCAAGGAGCACGCGGACATCGTGACGGGGGCCGACATCGAGGCCGAGGACGCGATCATCGCCGCGATCCGCGGCGCGTTTCCCGACCACGCGATCCTCGGCGAGGAATCGGGGCACATCGCCGGCGCGCGCGAGGGCGGCGGCTACAAGTGGCTCATCGAGCCAATCGACGGCGCCGCGAACTTCGTGCACGGCTTTCCGAGCTACGCGGTGTCGATCGCGCTCGTGCACGGCACCGAAGTCACGCACGCGGTCGTGCTCGACCCGGTGCACGACGAGCTCTTCTGCGCGGCCAAGGCCAAGGGCGCGACGTGCAACGGCGTCACGCTGCACGTGTCGGCGTGCCTGCGCCTGGCCGACGCGCTGGTCGGCACGATGATGCCGTCGCGCGAGAATCCCAAGCTCTCCGCCTACCTTCCGACGTTCAGCGCCCTCGTCGGGCAATGCGGCGGGATACGCCAATCCGGGTCGTGCGCGCTGTCGCTCGCGCAACTCGCGGCGGGGCGGCTCGACGGGTTCTGGATGACGGGCCTCAAGCCGTGGGACATCGCGGCGGGCGCGCTGCTCGTCAAGGAGGCGGGCGGCCGGATAGGCGATTTCGCGGGCGGGACCCAGTTCCTGCGCACGAGCCAGGTGATCGTGTCCGCGCCCGGCGTGTTCAACCCGCTGCGCGAGGCGATCGTGGCGGCGCAGTTGGACTGACGGGTCTTTCAGGCGGACGCAAGCTTGCGCAGCTGCGCGCCGAGCGCGTCCGGAATCTCGACCCCTTCCCCGGCCGCCTTGGCGGCAAGCGCTTCGCGGCGCGCGCCGGGCAGGCGCACGCCTTCGTCAGCGAGCATGACGGCGACGAGCGTCTCCACCCTTTCGTGGTAGGCGTCGCTTCCCGTGAGCGCCGTAGGGTCGACCACGAGAAACGCCTGGCCGATGCGCGGGCGATTGCCTTCGTCCACGAAGAAGCTGTCGGCCTCGAAACCCATCGCCGCCCCGGTGAGCGCGCAGGCGAGGAGCTCGACGACGAGCGCCAGCATGGCCCCCTTCGTCCCGCCCGCCGGCAGCATCGAGCCGTCGAGCGCGGCCTGCGCGTCGGTCGTGGGACGGCCCTCCTTGTCGAGCGCCCAGCCGAGCGGGATCGGCTTGCCCTGCTTCGCCGCCACCATCACCTTGCCGCGGGCGACCTCCGACAGCGACAGGTCGATCACGAGCGGCGCGCCGGCGCACCGCGGGAAGACCGCGGCGATCGGGTTCGTGCCGAAGATCGGACGCTTTCCGCCGGGCGCGGGCATCGCGGCCGGCGAGTTGCCGAAGGCCAGGCCCACCATCCCGGCCCGCGCGACCGGGACGAGATGATGCGCGGCGACACCGAAATGATGCGAGTTCGTGACCCCGGCAAACGAAACGCCGAATTCCCTCGCGCGCGCGATCGCCTCGACCACGGCGAGCGCGCACGCGGGAAATGCGAGGCCGCCACGCGCATCGACCAGCAGCGCACCGCCGCGCGACTTGACTACCGCTGCAACCGCGCTTCCATCGGCACGGCCATTGCGCAGATGCGTCGTGTACTGGGCGATGCGCGACAAGCCGTGCGACGAAAGCCCTTGCGCCTCGGCCTCCACCAACGCATCCGCCGTGGCAGCGGCCATCGCCCCACCCGCGCCGGCGCGCATGAGCGCCCGGGCCGCCAGCGTATGTGCTTCGTCGAGCGCGACCTTCTCGGCGATCAGCGAGGACACGCGCTCGTTCGATTCGCGCGTGATCCCGGCGATGTGCGGCGTGAGGAGGAGGCGCGGACAGCCGGCAAGCGGCGAGCCCGCCGGCAGCGGCTCGCGGTCGAAGACGTCGAGCGCCGCGCCGCCGAGCCTGCCTTCGCGCAACGCGTTCGCCACCGCCGCCTCGTCGACCACGCCGCCGCGCGCCGTGTTGACGATGATCGCGTCCGCCTTCATGCGAGCGATCCGGGACGCGTCGATCAGCCCTCGCGTCTGCGCAGTCTGCGGCACGTGCAGCGACACGACGTCGGATTCGGCGAGCAGCTCGTCGAGCGTGCGCGCTGCGGTCCGATGCGCTTCCCACACAGGCGAGGAAGCGGGCAGCTCCGGATCGAAGCCGACCGTGGTCATGCCGACGCCCTGCGCAAGCCTCGCGGTGCGCCGGCCGATGCCGCCGAAGCCGACGAGCCCGAGCGTCTTGCCGGCGACCTCCCGCCCGTCCGACAGCGCCCCGCGCGGCCATGCCCCGCCGGCGACGTCATCGGTCGAGCGATACGCGGTGCGCATGAGCAGCATGGCCACACCGATCACGTATTCGGACACGGCTTGCGCATTGGCGCCGGTGGCCGGGATCACCTCGATGCCGCGCGACGCGCACGCCGCGGTGTCGATGTTGTCGAGTCCCACGCCGAGGCGCCCGATCACGCGAAGCCTCGGTCCCGCCTCGAGCAGCGCCGAATCCACCTGCGTGCGGTTGCGCACGATGAGGGCGTCGGCGTCGCGCAGCGCGGCACGCAGCTCGCCGGGGCGATCGACCAGCGCCTTGTCGTAAACGACGGCGAAGCGCGAGCGCAACGCCTCGACGGCGCGCTCGTCCATGAATTCGCTGACGACTATGCTTGCCACGGCAGGCGGTCGAGGTCGACGTTGCCCCCGGTGAGGATCACGCCGACGCGCTTGCGCCGGACGTCGAGCGTGCCCTCGAGCATCGCGGCGAGCGGCACGGCCGACGACGGCTCGATCACGATCTTGGCGCGCTCCCAGACGAGGCGCATCGCAGCGACGATGGCCGCTTCGCTCACGGTCGCGATCGCGGTGACGTGCTCGCGCAAGGCGCCGAGCGTGCGCTCCGACAGCGTGCTGCGCAGGCCGTCGGCGATCGTCTGCGGGTTGGGCATGGGCTCGACGTGCCCGCTTCTAAACCCGCGGGAGGCATCGTCGGCGCCGGCCGGCTCGGCGCCGTACACCCTGATCCTGGCGCTGACGCCGTGCGCGGCGATGGCGGTTCCGGACAGCAGCCCGCCGCCGCCGACCGGCGCGACAATCGCGTCGAGGTCCGGATGCGCCGCAAGCAATTCGAGCGCCGCCGTGCCCTGGCCCGCGATCACCGCGACATTGTCGTACGGGTGCACGAGGGTCGCGCCGGTCGCGTGCTCGACCCCCGCGCACGTCTTCTCGCGGGCGGCGACGTTGGGCGCACAGAAGTGCACTTTGGCGCCGAAGCCTTCGACGTTGGCGATCTTGATCTTCGGCGCGTTGTCGGGCATGACGACGTGCGACGGGATGCCGCGGCAGCTTGCGGCGTACGCGAGCGCGGCGCCGTGGTTGCCGGACGAATGGGTCACCACGCCGCGGCGCGCTTCCTCCTCGGGCAGGCAGAGCACCGCGTTGCACGCGCCGCGCGCCTTGAAAGCGCCGACCTTCTGGAAGTTCTCGCACTTCAGGAAGAGCACAGCACCCATGATCTCGTCGAGCGAGTGCGACGTGAGCACCGGCGTGGCGTGCACGTAGCGCGCGATGCGCTCGCCGGCGGCGCGGATCGCGGCAAGGTCGGGTAGATCGGGCGTTTTCACTGAACCACCCTCCGCGCTGCGCGCTTCGGGGCAATTCGCACTCGGGAGCGGCCCTTCGTGCTCATGCGCTCTCGTACAGACGCGTCAGCACGAACTCGCGGTGCCCCAGCGCCTCGGCCGCGGTGAGGCGCCCGTTGGCGGTGCGGAACATCATGTCGAGCAGCTTGTCGCCCGCCTGGCTCATCGTGATCTCGCGCTGGAGCAGGCCCGAGGTGTCGACGTCGACGTGCTCGCTCATCGTGCGCACGGTGCGCGGGTTGGCGCAGATCTTGATCACCGGGAGGATCGGATTGCCGATGACGTTGCCCTGCCCCGTGGGGAAGAAATGCACGGCGAATCCCGACGCGGCGCACAGCGTCACCATCTCGGCGGCGGCCGAGGAAGAATCCATGAACCAGAGGCCGGAATGCGTCGGCACCTCGGCCTTGTCGATCACGCCGTCGACGACGCACTTCCTGCCGATCTTTTGGATGTTGCCGAGCGCCTTCTCCTCGATCGTGGTCAGGCCGCCCGCGATGTTGCCCTTGGTCGGTTGCGAGTCCGACAGGTCGCTCGTCTTGTGCCGGTTGACAACCTCCTGGTAGCGGTCGAACACGCGCATGAAGTCGGCGCGCACGCGCTCGTCGCGGCAGCGGGCGGCGACGATCTGCTCGCCGCCGGTGAGCTCGGTCGTCTCGCCGAACACGAGCGTGCATCCTGCGGCGTAGAGCTTGTCGAAGGCGTCCCCGACGGTCGGGTTGGCGCCGCAGCCCGACGTCGTGTCCGACTCGCCGCACTTGGTCGACACCCAGAGCTCCGGCAGCTCGCACAGCACACGGTGCTTCTCGCTCGCCGCCTGCAGGTATTCGCGCGCCGCCTTGGAGGCGCGCATGATCGTCTCGTGATCGCCGTGCAGCTCGATGCCGAAGCCGGTCACGGGCTTGCCGGTGGCCGCGATGCCGTCGACGACGCGCTTGGTCCATTGCTCCTCGATGCCGATCACCACGACCGCCGCGACGTTCGGGTTCGAGCCGGCGCCGATCAGCGTGCGGAAATGCAGATCGAGATCGGCGCCGAACTGCAGCCGGCCGTACGGATGCGGGATCGCGAGCGTGCCCTTGATGCTGCTGGCCACGGCCTCGCACGCGGCGTTGGACAGGTCGTCCACCGGCAGGATCACGACGTGGTTGCGCACGCCGACGCGGCCGTTCTCGCGCCGATAGCCCCAGAAGGTCGAAGGCATGGTCATGGTCACCACCGCTTGGTCTTGATGTTGTGCACGTGCGCGTGAGCGCCCTTGGCGATCGGCTGCACGACCTTGCCGATGTCCACACCGTACTTGATCACCGTGTCGCCGACCTTCATGTCCTTCAGCGCGACCTTGTGGCCGATCGGGATGTCCTGCACGCAGGCGACGCTGATGGTGCGGTCCTCGTCGAGAATGAGGCCGGTGAGCGTCGCACCCGCCTTGACGCCCTCGACGACCACGACCGCGACCGAGTCAGTTGGGTCGTGCAACACGCAGTGGATCATTGCATGGGCTCCGTGGAATGGCTTCGATGAATGGTAGCGCAGCGGGCGTGGCTTGGCACAGCCCGCCCGAGGATTCCGGTATCGTGCGGCTGATGGCGCCCGCTCCTGCACGATGGCTTGCCACCTCGCTCCTGGCGCTCCTTGCGCTGCGTCCGCTTTGCGCCGCCGCCGGCAGCGACGCCGACATCCTGGTGGAGGTCACGAAGGACGGCTCGACCGTCCACGTCACGGTCGATTGCCCGGTGGATGCCCCGCGTCCCGTCGTGTGGGGCGTGCTGACCGACTACGACCACATGACGGCGTTCATCGGCAACCTGCAGGAGAGCGTCGTCCGCATGCGCATGGGCAACCGCCTGCAGGTGTACCAGCGGGGCAAGGCCGCGCGCGGCATTCTGTCCTTTTCGTTCCAGAACACGCGCGATGTCGAGCTCCAGCCGCAGACCGAGATCCGCTCGCGCGTGATCGCCGGCGACGCCATGCCCGCCGCGTTCACGACCCGCATCGAGGAGCGCGCTGGCATGCTCCACGTGGTCCAAACGGGAACGTACACACCGTCGATCTGGGTGCCGCCCGTGGTCGGGCCGTCGCTCATCGCGGCCGAGACGCGCAAGCAGTTCGGCGAGATCCGCGACGAGATCGCCCACCGTGCGAAGCTCACCGCTGCGCGTTGATGCGGGCTCCCGACGTCAGAACGGCAGGTTGATCTGCGCCACCGGCGCAAACGTCTTGCGATGGATCGGACACGGCCCGTAGCGGTCGAGCGCCGCGAGGTGTTCCGGCGTGCCGTACCCCTTGTTGTGCGCGAATCCATAGTTCGGATAGAGCGCGTCGAGCTCGACCAGCAGCGCGTCGCGCGCCGTCTTGGCGAGGATCGACGCGGCGGAGATCGACGCGACGTCGCGGTCGCCCTTGACGATCGCGTACACGGGGCACGCGAGCGTCGGGCACTGGTTGCCGTCGACGATGGCCTCGGACGGCGGGACCGGCAGCGCCTCGACCGCGCGGCGCATGGCGAGCAACGTGGCGCGCAGGATGTTGAGCGCGTCGATCTCGGCGACGTCGGCCGAGGCCACCGCCCATGCGATCGCTCTGGCGCGAATCTGCGCCGCGAGCTCCTCGCGCCGCTCCGCCAGGAGAACCTTCGAGTCCTTGAGCCCGCGGATGGGCTTGCCCGGATCGAGGATCACCGCCGCAGCGAACACCGGTCCGGCGAGAGGACCGCGGCCCGCCTCGTCGATGCCCGCGCTCAACATGGAACACCCGCTTGCGCAAGCTCGCAGCCGACCGCCTCCGCGGCGAGCGCGCCCGTGTCCGCCCGCAGCGCACTCGCAAAGCCGGCGAACAGCGCTTCCAGGCGGCGCCTGGTCACGGTGTCGTCGAAGAGGTTGAGCGCCGCCTGCGCGAGATTGAGCGGCGTCGCCTGCGTCTGGAGGAACTCGGGTACCACGAAGCGACCGGCGAGCACGTTGGGCAACCCGACGTAGGGCAGCAGGAGCTTGCGCCCGACGATGTAGGCGGTCAACCTCGATACGCGATAGAAGACGACGTGCGGGCAGCGCGCGAGCGCGGCTTCGAGTGTCGCGGTGCCCGACGCGACGACACCGACGTCGGCCGCGCGCAGCGCGTCGTCGGCGTGGCCGTACAGGAGCGTGATCGGCAGGCCGTCGTGGCCGGTCCGATGCATGATGCCCTCGAAGGCATCGCGCGTCCCGCGCGTCACGAACGGCGCCAGGAACTGCGCGTCCGGGCGCGCCTCTACGAGCCGCGCCGCGGTCTCCAGCACGAGCTGCGCGTGCATCTCGACCTCGGACAGCCGGCTGCCGGGAAGCAGCGCGAACACCGGCGCTGCAGGGCGAATCTTCAGCAGATCGCGCGTCTCGCGCCGCGTGGTGTGCGTCGCGGCGTCCTGTGCCATCGGATGGCCGACGTACGTGACGGGTATGCCCGCCTCCTCGTACAGGGGCGCCTCGAACGGGAACAGCACGAGCATGCGGTTGACGCTCTGCCCGATCGTCGTCAGCCGCTCGCGCCGCCACGCCCACACCGACGGGCTCACGAAGTGGATCGTGCGCACGCCGGCGCGCTTCAGCTTGCGGCCGAGCCCCAGGTTGAAATCGGGTGCATCGACGCCGACGAAAAGCGGTATCTGCGTTTGCAGCAACCGCCGCCGAAGCTCGCGGCGGATGCGGATCAGCTCGGGCAGGTGGCCGAGCACCTCGACCAGGCCGCGCACGGCGAGCTTCTCGAGGGGGAACCACGCCTCGCAGCCCGCCGCCTCCATGCGCGGCCCGGCGATGCCGACGAAGCGCACCCGCGGCCATCGCTCGAGCACGGCGCGAATCAGGTTGGCGGCCAGCGCGTCGCCCGACGCCTCGCCGGCGACGATGCCTACGGTGACCGGCGTCACTACCGAACGATCCCGCGGCTCGACGCCGCGAGGAATTCCGCGAGCGGCGAAAGCACCGCCGCCTTGCCGGCGTCCGCCGCGATCTTCGCGCGCGCCTCCTCGAGCGGCATGTTCTCGCGGTAGAGCACCTTATAGGCGCGGCGGATCGAGAGGATGTCCTCCGGCGAGTAGCCGCGGCGGCGCAGGCCCTCGTTGTTGGTGCCGTGCGGCCGTGCGGGATAGCCCTGAACCGTGACGTACGGCGGCACGTCCTGCAGCACCACGGCGAACGCGGCGAGCATCGCGTGCGCGCCGACGCGGCAGAACTGGTGCACGCCCGCGAACGCGCCGAGCACGGCCCAGTCGCCGATGCGGACATGCCCCGCGATCTGCGCGTTGTTCGAGAAGGTCGTGAAATGGCCGACCACGCAGTCGTGCGCCACGTGCGTGTAGGCGAGGAACAGGTTGCCGTTGCCGATCAGCGTGTCGCCGCGGTCCTGCGCCGTGCCGGCGTGCACGGTCGCGTACTCGCGGAACGTGTTGTCGTCGCCGATGGTGGTCGTGGTCGGCTCGCCGCCGTACTTGCGGTCCTGCGCGATCTCGCCGATCGAGGCGAACTGGAAGATGCGGTTGCGCATGCCGAGGCGCGTGCGCGCGCCGATCACGACATGCGGGCCGATCACGCTCCCGGTGCCGATGACCACGTCCGGCCCGACGATGGAGTACGGACCGACGGCGACGTCGGGCTCGAGCTCGGCCGACGGGTCGATCACCGCACTCGCGTGGACGCGGGTCATGCAACCCTCATGGCGCGACGCCCAGCACGATCGTGGCTTCCGTGGCGAGCTCGCCGTCCACGCTCGCGCGCACCTCGAACTTACCGTCGGCATGCATCGTAGACTCGAGCACGAGGCGGTCACCCGGCACGACCTGCCGCTTGAAGCGCACGCCGTCCAGGGTGCGGATCGTGTCGGGCGCGGGCTGGCCCGAGCTCGCGGCGAGCAGTGTGGACAGTTGCACGAGCGCCTCGAGCACGAGCACGCCGGGCATGACGGGATAGCCGGGAAAGTGGCCCTGGAAATACGGCTCGTTGACCGTGACGCATTTCAGGCCGCGCGCCGACTGACCGGGCACGCATTCGTCCAGGCGGTCGATGAGAAGCGCGGGGTAGCGGCGCGGAAGGGTGTGTAGGAGCGCATCGAATTCGTCGAGCGTCACGGCGTGTCTCCTTCGTCGTCGCCGCCGCGTTGCGCGCCAAGCGCACGCTCGAGCGCCGCCACGCGCCGGGCGAGCGCGCGCAGGCGTCGCATCTCCACCGCCGTGTGCCGCCACTCGCTGCGCGTCATGAGCGGAAACGTCCCCGTGTACACGCCCGGCTCCGCGACGTTGCCCTGCACGGTCGCGGCGCCCATGATAACGGTCCCGTCGGGGATCGTGATATGGCCCGTGATCATGCACGCGCCACCGATCTGCACGTTGCGGCCGACGATCGTGCTGCCAGCGATGCCGGTGCAGCCGGCGATGGCGGAGTGCGCGCCGATCCGGCAGTTGTGGCCGATCATGATCTGGTTGTCGAGCTTGACGTCGTCCTCGATCACCGTGTCCTCGATCGCGCCGCGGTCGATGGTCGTATTGGCGCCGATCTCGCAGTCGGCGCCGATCACGACGCGCCCGACCTGCGGGATCTTGATCCAGCGCCCGTTCTCCTCCGCCATGCCGAAGCCGTCGGCGCCGATCACCGCGCCGGAATGCAGGATCGTGCGCGCGCCGACGACGCAGTTCGGATAGATGGCAACGTGGGCGTGCACGAGCGCGTCGTCGCCGATCTCGACCTCGTCGCCGATCGCCGCGTGCGCACCGATGGCCGCACGCGCGCCGATCTTTGCGCGAGCGCCGATCACCGCATACGGCCCGATCGACGCCGTGCGATCGACGCTCGCGCCCTCGCCGACGCGTGCCGTCGAGTCCACGCCCGGCCTGGCGGGAGGCGCCGGGTGCAGGAGCGCGGCCGCCTTCGCGTAGGCGGCATAGGGATTGGCGTGCACCAGCTTCGCCCCTTTCGCCGAGCCGGCATCGCCGGGCGACACGATCACCGCGGCGGCCCGGGTGGTCGCGAGCAGCGAGCGCATGCGCCCCTGGGAAAGGAACGTGAGCGCGTCGGGCCCCGCGCGCTCGAGCGTGCCGACGCGCGTGACGACGATATCGCCGTCACCGTCGAGTGTGGCTCCGATCTTCGCCGCGAGCTCGGCCAGTCTCATGCCGTGCCGCGCGCTCAGCCTACTTGTCGGCGAGCGCCTTGATGACCTTGTCGGTGATGTCGATGCGCTGGCTCGCGTACACCACCGGGTCCTGGATGATGAGGTCGAACTTCTCGGCCTCGGCGATCTGCTGGATCACCTTGTTCGCGCGCTCCTGCACGCCGGCGAGCTCCTCGTTGCGGCGCAGGTTCAAGTCCTCGCGGATCTCGCGCTGCATCCGCTGCAGGTCGCGCATCTGGTTCGCGAGGTCGCGCTCCTTGTTGCGGCGCTCCGCCTCGCCCATGGTCGGCCCGTCGCGGTCGAGCTGCGCCTGCAGATCGCGCACCTGCTTGGAAAGCTTCTGCTGCTCGGCGTCTCGCGCAGAGAATTCCTTCTCGAGCTTCTGCTGCGCGCGCTTGGCGGGCGCAGCGTCGCGGAACAGCCGCTCGGTGTTGACGAAGCCTATCTTGTAGTCGGCGCCGTCGGCGGCGTTCGCGCAAAGCGCGAACATGATCGCGATCAGGGACACGATGTGCTTCAAGCTTGTCTCTCTTTAGAACACCGTGCCGACCTGGAACTGGAAGCGCTGGATCTTGTCGGTCGGGATGCTGTTGAGGGGGATGGCATAGCTGAACTTGAGCGGGCCGATCGGAGAATTCCAGGCGAGGCCGACGCCGGACGAGAAGCGGAAATTTTCGAAGTCGGGTTGGAAGCCGTTCACGTAGATCTGTCCCGCGTCGAAGAATCCCGATATGCGCACCGAGCGATCGCCCTTGATCAGCGGGTAGAACAGTTCGGCGTTGCCGACGATCTTGCGCTTGCCTCCGAGCGTGTTGCCGTAGATGTCGCGGGGGCCGAGCGACCCGGCTTCGTAGCCGCGCACGGAGCCCACGCCGCCGGCGTAGAACGCCTTGAAGAACGGCAGCGGCTTGCCGTCGTAGCCGTCGCCGTACCCGATGTCGGCGCGCAGCATCAGCACGAAGTCCCCATACACCGGCCAGAACGCCTGGTTCAGGTACTGCAACTTGTAGTACGCGAGATCGCCGAACGGCAGCCCGACTTCGATCAGCGCGGACTGCAGCCGGCCGAACGAAGGATAGAGGATGTCGTTGCGGGTGTCACGCGACCAGCCGCCGGAGACGATGTAGCTGTTCGTCGAGTAGCCGAAGTCCTGGACGAACTGGTAATAGATGGGCGGACTGTTGCTGAACAGCGACAGGTTGGTGTGCTCGTACCTCAGGCCGAGGTTGATGGTATCGATTTCCGAGACCGGAACGCCGAAGCCGACCGCCGCGCCGAGCGTGTTCGACGAGTACTGCGCGATGGACAGGCCGGTCGGGTCGATGTTCTTGTCGTAGAGCTCGAGGGTGCGCGACACCCCGTCCACCGTCCAGTACGGCTCGGTGTAGGTAAGCGAGATGGTGCGGTTGACCGAGCTCGTGTTGAGCGACAGGGCGAGCGCGTTGCCGGAGCCGAAGATGTTCTGCTGCGACACCGAGGCGTTGAACACGAGGCCTTCCGAGCTCGAATAGCCGACGCCCGCGAGGAGGTTGCCCGTGTTCTTCTCGGTGACGCTCACTTCCATGTCGACCTGATCGTTGGTCCCCGGCACGGGCGGCGTCTCGACGTTGACGCTGCCTTCCTCGAAGTAGCCCAGGCGCCGCACGCGCACCTTGGACCGCTCGATGCGCGTGCCGTCGTACCAGGCGCTCTCGAGCTGGCGCAGCTCGCGGCGGATCACTTCGTCGCGCGTCTTCGGGTTGCCGCTGATGTTGATCTTGCGCACGTAGACGCGGCGGCCGGAGTCGACGAAGAACGTGAAGGCGACGGTGTTCTTGGCCTTGTCGATGTCGGGCACCGCGTTGATGTTGGCGAACGCATAGCCGTCGGCGCCCATGCGCTCGCTCATCGCCTTCACCGACGCCTGCATCCTCGAGCGGGAGAACGTGTCGCCCGGCCTGACCTGGATCAGCGCCCGCAGCTCGGGCTCCGAGACCGCGAGGTCGCCGGCGATGTTCACGGCGGTCACCGTATAGGGCACGCCTTCGGTGAGGTTGATCGTGATATAGACGTCTTCCTTGTCTGGCGAGATCGACACCTGCGTGGAGTCGACGGCGAACTCGAGGTAGCCGCGGTTCTGGTAGAAGCTGCGCAGCGATTCGAGGTCCGCCTGCAGCTTCTGCTTCGAGTACTGGTCGTCCTTCGTATACCAGGACAGCCAGTTCGGCGTGGCCAGCGACATCTCGCTGCGCAGCTGCCGCTCGCTGAACGCCTTGTTGCCGACGATGTTGATGCGCGCGATGTTGGCGGTGTCGCCTTCCACGATGGTGAAGTTGAGCGCGACGCGATTGCGCTCCTGCGGCGTGACCGTCGTCTGCACGGTGGCTGCGTACTTGCCGCGCGTGATGTACTGGCGCTTCAATTCCTGCTCCGCCCGGTCGAGCGCGGAGCGGTCGAAGATGCGCGCCTCGGCGATGCCGATCTCCTTGAGCGCCTTCTTGATCGTGTCGGTGTCGAATTCCTTGTTGCCGACGAACGTGAGCGAGCTGATGGTCGGCCGCTCCGATACCGTCACGACAAGGATGTCGCCCTGCGCCTCGATCCGCACGTCGCGGAAGAATCCCGTGGCGTACAGCGCCTTGACCGCCTGCGCCACCTTCTCGTCGTCCACCCGCTCGCCGACCTTGATCGGCAGGTAGGAGAAGATCGTGCCTGCCTCGGTGCGCTGCACGCCTTCCACACGGATGTCGCGCACGGTGAACGGATCGAAGGCGAGGGCCGAGGCCGCCTGCAGGAGCGCCCACAGCGCGGCGGCGAGCGCAGGCACGACGCGGCGGCGCGGGCTCGCTTCGACAGGCATGGTGGGAGTAAGCCTCGGGCTTTGCGGCCAGGGGCCGTCAGAACAGGCGGGACACGTCATTGAACAGAGCTAAGGCCATCAGCACGGCAAGCATGGCCATGCCGATGCGCTGGCCGACCTCGAACGCGCGGTCGGATACGGGGCTGCCCTTGAATACTTCGGCGAAATAATACAGCAAATGCCCACCGTCCAATAGCGGAACGGGCAGCAGGTTCAGCACGCCGAGGCTGATGCTGATCAGCGCGAGATAGCCGACGAACGCGAGAGGGCCCGCCTGGGCCGACTGGCCCGCGAACTCCGCGAGCGTCAGCGGCCCGCTGATGTTCTTGAGCGACGCCTCGCCGATCACGATGCGGCCGAGCGTCTTCAGCGTGAACACCGAAAGCTCCCATGTCCTGCGCGCGCCCTGCTCCAGCGCCTGCACCGGTCCGTAACGCACCGTGATCGACAGGCGCTCCACGACCGCCGGATCCACCGTGAGCTTGAGGCCGGCGATGCCGATCGTGCGCCCGTTCTGCTCCGAAGCCTCGGGCGTGACGCGGACATCCTGTGTGGCGCCGGCGCGCTCGACGGTGAACGTGAGGGCGGTGCCCGGATGCGCGTTGGTGATCGCGGCGACGTCGCTCGGCGAACGCACCGGCGTGCCCTCGATCGCCGTGATGCGATCGCCCGCCGCGAGCCCGGCGCGCTCGCCCGGCTTGCCGGGGACGAGCTCGGCGATGAGCGGCGGCCCGAGATCGGTGCGAAGCCCGAGGATCGCGAGCGCGTTGCCTTCCCATTCCGACGGCGTGAGCTGGCCGATCGCGAGGGTCCTCTTCACGGGCGGATCGCCGGCGTGCGGACCCGCGGGCTCGACCGCCACCACGACGGAGTCCTGTCCCTGCGATTTCGTCATGCGCCAGCGCAGGTCCTGCCAGCTCCTGACCGCCTCGCCGTCGACGGCAACGACGACGTCGCCGGCGCGGATGCCCGCTGCCGCCGCCGCGGTGCCCGGCGTGGGATCGGCGAGAATCGCGCGCTGGCCCGGCACGCCCGCCATGAACGTAGCCGAGTACAGGACGACCGCGAGCAGCAGGTTGGCGATCGGACCCGCGGCGACGATCGCGATGCGCTTCCATACGCTTTGGCGGTTGAACGCGCGCGGGATGTCGGCGGGCGCGACGTCGCCTTCGCGCTCGTCGGCCATCTTCACGTAGCCGCCGAGCGGGATGGCGGACAGCGCCCACTCGGTGTCGTCGCGGCCGAGGCGGCGCGCCGCCACGATGCGGCCGAAGCCCACCGAGAAGCGCAACACCTTGACGCCGCACCAGCGGGCGACGATGTAGTGCCCAAGCTCGTGGAACACCACGAGCACGCCGAGGGTCACCAGGAACCCGACGACCTTGTAGGCAGCTTCGATCATGCCGCTACTCTACCCCGAACGGGTCGGGCGTCGAGCCAGGCCTGCGCAACGGCGCGCGCCTCGGCGTCGGCGCCGCGGGCATCGTCGAGGGTGGACACCGGGCGCACGGTTACGCGCGACAGCGTTTCGGCGCACGCCGCCGCGATATCGGTGAACGAGCCGCGGCCGCCGAGAAACGCTGCCACCGCGACCTCGTTGGCCGCGTTGAGAACGGCCGGCGCGGTGCCGCCCGCGCGAAGCGCTTCGTAAGCCAGTCGAAGGCACGGGAAGCGCGCAAGGTCGGGGGCTTCGAAGGTGAACGCCGCCAGGCGGGCGAGGTCGAGCTTCGCGACCGCGGTCTCGATGCGATCGGGGAAGGCGAGCGCCTGCGCGATCGGCGTGCGCATGTCGGGATTGCCGAGCTGCGCGAGCACCGATCCGTCGACGTACTCGACGAGCGAGTGGATCACGCTCTGCGCGTGGATGACGACCTCGATGGCGTCGCACGGGGCGCCGAACAGCCAATGCGCCTCGATCACTTCGAGACCCTTGTTCATCATCGTGGCCGAGTCGACCGAGATCTTGCGGCCCATCGACCAGTTGGGATGCTTGCACGCCTCGTCCGGCGTCACGGTCGCAAGCTCGTCGACCGGACGGGTGCGGAACGGACCGCCCGAAGCGGTGAGCAGGACGCGCCGCACGCCGGCGCGGACCGGATCGCGCGCGTAGTCCGCCGGCAGGCACTGGAAGATCGCGTTGTGCTCGCTGTCCACGGGCAGGAGCGTGGCGCCGCCGGCGGCGACCGCTTCCATGAAAAGCGCGCCGCCCATCACCAGCGCTTCCTTGTTGGCGAGGAGGATGCGCTTGCCCGCGCGCGCGGCCGCGAGCGTGGGGACAAGCCCCGCGGCGCCCACGATCGCCGCGAGCACGGTGTCGACCTCGGGGAGCGAGGCGACGGCGGCCAGCCCGTCGGGCCCGGCGAGCACCTCGGTGCGCACGCCGTCGCGCGCGAGCTCGCGCTGAAGCGCAAGCGCGGCATCGGCGTCGCCGAGCGCGGCGTAACGGGGCCTGAATCGGCGGCACAGCCCGCCGAGCTTGTCGGCGTTGGAGTGGGCCGCCAGTGCGGTGACCGTGAACCGCTCGCGATGCCGGGCCACCACGTCGAGCGTGGAGTCGCCGATCGATCCGGTCGCGCCGAGAAGTGTCAGGCTTCTCATTGCCTCATTTCACCAGGAACCATTGCGCGGCCAGCGCGACGACCGGCATCGCCGCGAGCAGCGCGTCGGTGCGGTCGAGGACGCCGCCGTGCCCGGGCAGGAGCGCACCGCTGTCCTTCACCCCCGCGTGGCGCTTGAGCAGCGATTCAAACAGATCGCCCACGACCGATATCGCGACGATGACGACGACGAACACGATCCATATCGCGATGGCCACATCCGTGACCGGCTCGCGGAACCCGGCGCGCGCCGCGAGCGGCACGAGCGCCGCGGCGTAGAGGGCCGCCGCGAACCATGCGCCGTACACACCTTCCCACGTCTTGCCCGGGCTGACCTGCGGCGCGAGCTTGTGGCGGCCGAAGGCGCGTCCCGCGAAATAAGCGGCGGTGTCGGCGATCCACACGATCGCCATGGCCGCGAGCACGAGCCACGGCGATCGCGCCTGCAGTTCGACCAGCGCCATCCAGGCTCCCATGAGCACGACGAATCCCACGACCGCCATCGGCAGCGCGGAGCGCGTCGGCCAGCGCGACACGACCCAAGGCGGCGCCACCGCGATCCAGAAAACGGTCGCGATGCCGCAGGCGGCGATCACCGTCGGTGCCGGCCAGCCGCGCGCGAACGCCGAGGCCGGCATGAACAGCAGCGCGAGCCCGACGAACAGCGTGATCACCACGAAGGCCACGCGCAGCGGCACGGCAAGGTCCACGAGACGCGACCATTCGTTGGCCGCGAACGCGATGACGAAAAGCGTCACGACGCCCCAGCCGCGCGGCGAGAGGAGGAACAGCGCCGCCAGCACGGCGGGGATCAGCACCGCCGCCGTGAGGATGCGCGTCTTGAGCATCTAGCTCACGCGCCTTGAGCCGCCTGCACCTGCTCGCTCGTGCGGCCGAAGCGACGCTCCCGATTGCGGTAGGACTCGAACGCCGCGTCGAGGGCCGCGGCGTCGAAGTCGGGCCAAAGAAGATCGGTGAAGTAGAGCTCGGCGTAGGCGAGCTGCCAGAGCAGGAAGTTACTGATGCGCTGCTCGCCGCCGGTGCGGATGAAAAGATCGGGCTCGGGGGCGTAGCTCATCGCAAGATACGGCTCGATCGCTTCCGGCGCGACCGGCGGACTGTCGACGTCCGTCGGATGATCCGCGAAGTAGCGCTGCGCCGCCTGCGCGATGTCCTGCCGCCCGCCGTAGTTCGCGGCGATGGTCAGCGTGAGGCGCGTGTTGCGCGCGGTGAGCGCCTCGCCCGCGGCGACGAGCTCGCGGATGGGCGCCGGGAAGCGGGCGATCTCGCCCACGACCTTGAAGCGGATCTCGTTCTCGTGGAGCTTCGCGACCTCCTGCTCGAGCGCGCGCAGGAACAGATCCATGAGGATCGACACCTCCTCGGCGGGCCGCCGCCAGTTCTCGCTCGAGAAGGCGAACAGCGTGAGGTATTCCACACCCCGCTCGATGGCCGCCCGCACGGTCGCGCGCACCGCCTCGACGCCGCGGCGGTGACCGGCCACGCGCGGCAGCAGGCGTTGCTTCGCCCAGCGGCCGTTGCCGTCCATGATGATCGCGACGTGGCGCGGCACGTCGCCCACGTGCGGGATCTCGCGCGTCGAGCTCTTGAACGGCATCGGTCAGATGGCCATGAGATCGGCTTCCTTCGCCGCCATGACCTTGTCAATGTCGGCGATGTAGCGATCGGTGAGCTTCTGCAGGTCCACCAGCGCGTGACGCTCGTCGTCTTCCGAGACCTCCTTGTCCTTCAAAAGCTTCTTGAGGTGCTCGTTCGCGTCGCGGCGGATGTTGCGAACGGCCACGCGCGCGGCCTCGGCTTCCTTGTGCACGACCTTGGTGAGCTCCTTGCGCCGCTCCTCGGTCATGGCAGGCATGGGGATGCGGATCACGTCGCCGGAGGTCGCCGGGTTGACGCCGAGGTCGGAGTCGCGGATCGCCTTCTCCACCACGGGGATCATCTTCTTCTCCCACGGCTGAACGGCGATCGTGCGCGCGTCGGCCAGCGTGACGCCGGCCACCTGGCTGAGCGGCATCTGCTGGCCGTAGTAGTCGACGTGAATGTGGTCGAGCAAGCCCGTGTGTGCGCGACCGGTGCGGATCTTGGCGAGGTCGTGCTTCAGCGACTCCACCGACTTGGCCATCCTCTGCTCGGCGGTCTTCTTGACGTCGTTGATGGACATGCCTTCTCCCGTGTCAGCAATGAACGAGTGTGCCCTCGTCGCCGCCCATCACGACGCGCTTGAGCGCGCCGGGCACGAAGATCGAGAATACCTTGAGCAGCATGTTCTGGTCGCGGCACAGCGCGAGCGCGGTGGCGTCCATCACCTTCAAGTTCTTGACGATCGCCTCGTCGAAGGTCAGCGTGAGGTAGCGGCGCGCCGCGGCGTCTTTCATCGGGTCGGCCGTATAGACGCCGTCGACCTTCGTGGCCTTGAGCACGATGTCCACCCCCATCTCGCGGCCGCGCAGCGCGGCGGCGGTGTCGGTCGTGAAGAAGGGGTTGCCCGTACCGGCGGCGAAGATGACGACCTTGCCCTCCTCGAGATGGCGCAGCGCACGCCCGCGGATGTACGGCTCGGCGACCTGGTCGATGCGCAGCGCCGACTGCACGCGCGACTCGACACCCGCGCGGCGCAGCGCGTCCTGCAGCGCGAGCGCGTTCATGAGGGTGGCCAGCATCCCCATGTAGTCGGCCGTCGCGCGGTCCATGCCGGCCGCGCCCGGGGCTACGCCGCGGAAGATGTTGCCGCCGCCGATGACGATCGCGATCTGCACGCCGGCGCGCAGAACCTCGGCGATCTCGAACACGATGCGGTCGATGGTCTCGCGCTCGATGCCGTAGGCGGACTCGCCCATCAGCGCTTCGCCGGAGAGCTTGACGAGGATCCGCTTGTAGGCCGGCTCGCCGGCCGGCTTGGCCACGGCGGAAGCGACGGGGGCAAGCGGCTGCGCAGCGGCGGGGTTCATGCAACGCTCCTCTTCATCAATGCCGAAAAAGGGTCAGACCCCATTACAAGGCCTGTCCCCTTTTTTGCTGCTCCCGGAAAATGGTGCCAGGCCTTGTAATGGGGTCTGACCCTATTTCCTAGGCCTTTGCCATCGCGGCCACTTCGGCCGCGAAGTCATCCTTTTTTTTCTCGATGCCCTCGCCCACTACGTAGAGCGTGAAGCCCTCGACCGTGGCTCCGCTGGCCTTCGCGAGCTGCTCCACCGTCTGCTTGCCGTCGCCTTTGACGAATGCCTGCGCGAGCAGCGTCACCTCGGAGAGGAACTTGGCGACTGCGCCTTCGATCATCTTCTCGACGATGTTGGCGGGCTTGCCCGATTCGGCGGCGCGGGCGGCGGCGATCTCGCGCTCCTTGGCGACGATGTCCGCGGGCACGCCCGACTTATCGACCGCGAGCGGCTTCGACGCCGCAATATGCATCGCGAGATCCTTGCCGAGCTGCGCGTCGCCGCCGCTCACGTCGACCAGCACGCCGATCTTCACGCCGTGCACGTAGGAGGCGAGGATGCCCTTGGCTTCGCGCCGCGCGAAGCGGCGGATCGACATGTTCTCGCCGATCTTCTGCACGAGCGCCGTGCGCCGCGCCTCGATCGTATCGCCGGAGGCGAGCTTGCGCTCGCCGAGCGCCGCCACGTCGGCCGGGTTGTCGCGGGCGACGACCTGCGCGACTTCCTGCGCGAACGCCTTGAAGTCGTCGTTACGGGCGACGAAATCGGTCTCGCAGTTGACCTCGACCATCGCGCCGGTCTTGCCGTCCGGGGCCACCCACAAGCCGATCACGCCTTCCGCCGCCACACGGCTCGCGGCCTTCGACGCCTTGGCCCCCGACTTGATGCGCAGGAGGTCCTCGGCCTTGGCCATGTCGCCGCCGCTCTCGCTCAGCGCCTTCTTGCACTCCATCATTCCGAGACCCGTGCGCTGGCGCAGGTCCATCACCATGCTTGCGGAGATTTCCGCCATCTGCCTACCTCGTCATCACTGAATTTGCTAAGGCGCCGCTCGCGCCGCAGGACCCGCCGTCGGGCCGTTTCACGCCGCGGCGTCTTCCTGCACCTCGACGAATTCGTCGCCGGTCGAAGCGATCTCCTGCACGACCGTGCTCTTGCCTTCCAGCACGGCGTCGGCCACACCACGCGCGTACAGGCGAATGGCGCGACTCGAGTCGTCGTTGCCCGGGATCACGTACGAGATGCCGTCGGGCGAGTGGTTGGTGTCCACCACCCCGATGATGGGGATCTTGAGCTTCTGCGCCTCGGTCACCGCGATCTTGTGGTAGCCGACGTCGACCACGAACATGGCGTCGGGCAGCGCGTTCATATCCTTGATCCCGCCCAGGCTCTTCACGAGCTTGTCGAGCTCGCGCTTGTGCGAAAGGGCTTCGCGCTTGCTCATGCGGTCGAAGGTGCCGTCGGTCGCCATCTGCTCCAGGTCCTTCAGGCGCTTGATCGACGCCTTCACGGTCTTGAAGTTGGTGAGCATCCCGCCCAGCCAGCGGTGGTCGACGAACGGCATGCCGGCGCGCTGGGCCTCCTCGGCGACGATGTCGCGCGCTTGGCGCTTGGTGCCCACGAACAGGATGGTGCCGCGGTTGCTCGCCAGTTGCCGTACGTACTTCATGGCGTCCTGGTACATCTGCATCGTCTTCTCGAGGTTGACGATGTGGATCTTGTTGCGCTGGCCGAAGATGAACTCCGCCATCTTCGGGTTCCAGTAGCGGGTCTGGTGGCCGAAGTGGACCCCGGCTTCCAGCATCTGACGCATCGTGACCGACATTGCCTCTTCCTTCCTATCAGGGTTGGGTCTGACATCCGCGGATAGTCCCGGTCGAGGGACACCCCAAAGCCCGCGGATGCGTGGATGGCCCGGCCGGGGATTTCGCTGATTCCCAAACGGGCCGCTAGCCGAGCTAACTTGTTATTCTAGCACGATTTGCGCTCCTTCCGCCATCGGCGCGCCGCCCCGCCGGCACTTGTCAGGCGGGCGCTTCGGACCCATCGTTACGGCATGGCCTCCGCTCCACACACTCCCGTACTGACCCGGCCCCGAGTCGCCGCCCTCGGCTTCGACGGCGGCGACGCCGCATCGTTCCTGCACAATCAGGTATCCACCGACGTCGAAGCGATGGCCGTCGGTGCAGCGCGTTGGACGAGCTACAACTCGCCCAAAGGCCGCATGCTCGCGACGTTGCTGCTTTGGCGCCGTTCCGCGGACGGCTTCGCGGCGTTCGTCGCCTCCGATCTCGCCGAGGCGTTGCGCAAACGCCTGTCGATGTTCGTACTGCGCGCGAACGTCAAAGTGGCGGACCTGGCGGGGGTCGTGCTGGGGGTCGGCGGGCCCGGCGCCCAGTTGGCGGTCGAAGACGCGTTCGGGCGCGCACCCGAGCCCGGCCACGGTGCCGCGCTCGAAGCCGCCGACGTCGTCGCAACCCCCGATGGAAGATATCTCGTCCGCATCGCCCCGGAGCGCGTCGACGCCGTGCGCGCGCGGCTCGCCCTGCCGGAGGCGCCGCACGACCGCTGGGACTGGCTCGGCATCCGGGCTGGCGTGCCCTGGGTCGCCAACGCCACGCAAGACCTCTTCGTTGCGCAGACGGCGAACTACGACCTCGTCGGCGGCATCGATTTCCGCAAGGGCTGCTACCCGGGCCAGGAGATCATCGCCCGGGTGCAGTACCTGGGCCGCCTGAAGGAGCGCCTCTTCGCGTTCCATGTCGACGGCGATCCGCCCGCGCCGGGGTCGCGACTGCTCGCCGGATCCGAAGCGATCGGTACGGTCGTCAACGCCGCCGCCGCCCCCGAAGGAGGGAGCGATCTTCTCGCCGTCGTTTCCTGGGCTGCCGCCGCGGCCGGCGGCCTTCGTACGAGCGAGGGGTCCGCGCTGACGCCCCTCGCGCTGCCGTACGCCGTGCCCGAGCCCGCGGCGCCGTCGCGCGTCAAGCTTTAGCCGCGCATCGACCGATGTGCCTCGTCGTCGTCGCGCTTCGCGCGCACCCGGCGTACACGCTGGTGCTCGCCGCGAACCGTGACGAGTTCCACGCGCGTCCCGCGGCGGCGGCGGAATGGGGACGCGACGGCGCCTTTGCCGGGATCCTCGCGGGCCGCGATCTCTTCGCGGGCGGCACCTGGCTGGGCGTGCGCCGCGACGGGCGCTTCGCGCTGGTCACCAACGTGCGCGACGGCAAGCCGCAGGACCCGGCGGCGCGCTCGCGCGGCGAGCTTGTTCCGCGCGTGCTCGACGCGAGCGGCATCGACGCGGCGTTTGCGGCGATCGCAACCGACGGCGCGCGCTACAACGGCTTCAACCTCCTCGCCGGCGACACGTCGGGCGCGGCGTGGATGTCCAATCGAAGCGCGGCCACGCGCCGCATCACCGGGGGCACGCACGGGCTTTCGAACGCGCTCCTCGACGTGCCGTGGCCCAAGATCGTTCGCACCGAGGCGCGCCTGCAGGCGTGGGCGGCGCGTGCAGACGCGGACGTCGCGCCGCTCTTCGCCGCGCTCGCCGACCGCGAGCCCGCGCCGGACCAAGAGCTCCCGTCGACCGGCGTCACGCTCGAGCGGGAGCGGCTCCTGTCGTCGCCGTTCATCGTGAGCGAGACGTATGGCACGCGGTGCTCGACCGTGTTCACGGTCGACCGCGTGGGCCGTGCCCGCTTCCACGAGCGCAGCTTCGCGCCCGATGGCGGCGCAACCGGCGACGCGATCGAAACGTGGACGCTAGCGCGCTAGCCTCCGCGCCATGGTCTGATGCGGAATGCCGGCCTCGATGAACGCCTCGCCGGTCGGCTCGAAACCGAAGCGGGCGTAGAACGGCATCGCGTGCGTCTGCGCGTTGAGCAGCACGCGCGTGTCGCCGCGCGCTCGCGCGACCTCCACGAGATGCGTGAGCAGGGCGGCGCCCACGCCCTGGCCGCGCCAGTCGGACAGCACCGCGACGCGGCCGATGTGGCCGTCCGGGAGCAGGCGCGCGCAGCCGATCGGCACGCCCTCGCGATCCTGCGCAAGCGCGTGGAGGCTGACCGGGTCGAACTCGTCCCACTCGAGCTCTTCGGGAATGTTCTGCTCGACGATGAACACCGCCGCCCGCACGGCGCGAAGCTTCGTCCCTTCGCCGGTCCAATCCACGGTGCGCACTCGGAAGCCTTGCGCGGATTCAATCGACATAGCCGGAGAACGCGAGCGTGGCCGCGCCGCCGCGCACGAGAAGGTCGAGACGGCCGCCGACCGGCAGCGTCAACTTGTCGGGCACGTGGCCGAACGGCAGGCCGGTGAAGATCGGGGCCGCGCAGACGCCGCGCATGTGCGCTACCGCCGCCGCGACGTCGTAGCCGCCGTCGTTCGGCGACAATGCGTACTCGGTGAACTGTCCGAGCAGAATCGCGCGCTGCCTCGCCAGCACGCCGGCGTGATGAAGCTGGTAGAGCATGCGCTCGATTCTATAGGGCGTCTCGCCGACGTCCTCGAGGAAGAGGATGCCGCCGTCGATCTGCGGGAAATGCGGCGTGCCGCAGAGATGGGCGACCATCGCGAGGTTGCCGCCCCACAGCGTTCCCGAGCACACGACATCCGGGCCATCGAGGTCGCACGAGACCTCGTAGCGCGGCTGATCGAGCAGGCCGAAGCAGCGATCGAAAGTGAAGGCCGACGGCTGCGTTGCGCCGAAATCGCTCACCACCGGTCCCGCGAAGGTGACCATCCCCGCGTGCGCGAGTGCAGCGAGCTGGAACGCCGTGAAATCGCTGTAGCCGAGCCACTGCTTGCGCGCCGCAGCGAGCGCGCGGAAGTCGAGCCGCCGCAGGAGCCGCGTCCAGCCGTAGCCGCCGCGCAGCGCGATGGCGAGGTCCACCGCCGGGTCGTTCGCCATGCGCAGCACCGCGGCCAGCCGCTCGTCGTCGCTCGCGGCGAAGCGCTGCAGGCGGGTGCGGCACGTCGGGTCGACGGTGACGGACTCCCACATCGCGGTCAGGCGCGTGGCGGCGCGGTCGACGGCGGCGGGATCGAGCGCGAACCCCGACGGCGCGTACAGGCCGACGCCTTGCGGTCGTTTCACGTCAGCGCCGGGCCGCGAAGAAGTCGGACAGCAGGCGAGCGCACTCCTCCTCGAGCACGCCGCCGACGGCCGTCGCGTGATGGTTGATGCGCGCCTCGTCGAAGAGGTCGATCACCGACCCGCAGGCACCCGACTTGGGGTCGCGCGCGCCGAACACGACGTGCGCGATACGCGCGTGGAAGATCGCGCCCGCGCACATCGCGCACGGCTCGAGCGTGGTGAACAGATCGCAACCGACGAGGCGGTAGTTTCCGACCGTGCGCGCGGCGTCGCGCAGCGCCGCGATCTCGGCGTGCGCGGTCGGGTCGCTGTGGGAGATCGGCGCGTTGCCGCCGCGCCCGATCACCTGACCGTCGCGCACGACCAGCGCGCCCACCGGCACCTCGCCGCGCGCGGCGGCGGCGCGCGCAAGCGCGAGCGCCTCGCCCATCCAGGCTTCGTCACTGGTCGGAGCGGCCATCGCCTGCCACGACCACCGCATCCGCCTCGATCTCGACCAGGATCTCCGGCGCGATGAGCTTCGCGACCTCGACCATCGTGCACGCCGGCCGAATGTCCGCGAAGGCCTCGCCGTGCGCCCGCCCGACCGCTTCCCACTGCGCGATGTCGGTGACGAAGATGCGCGTGCGCACGACGTCCGTCAGGCGCGCCCCGGCGCGCTCGAGGGCGCTTTGGAGGTTCGCGATGACCTGCTTCGTCTGGGCGTAGGGATCGCCGGCGCCGACGATGCCTCCCTGCCCATCCGTTGCGGTCGTGCCCGAAACGTAAACGCTGTCGCCCATCCGCACGGCACGCGAGTAGCCCACGACCGGCTCCCAAGGCGTCCCCGAGGCGATGTTCTGGCGCTTCATGCGGCGCTCTGGGGCTTCGCCCACTGCGCCTTCCTGGCGGCGCGCCGCATCGCGTCTTGCGCACGCGCCTCGCCCACCAACGCGGCAAGGTCGTGGCCGGCGAGGCAGGCCATGGCGCTCGCGATCTCCGCGCGCGGCGTGCCGAGGGTGTAGGCGCGGCCGAAGCCGTCGCGCGCGAGCACGCCGTTGTCGACCAGCCAGCGCCGCAGCTCGACGTGATCGACCGCGAGCATGGCACCGGCGCCCGCGAGCCACGTCTTCAACCGCTCGTTCACGACGCGCTCGGTATAGGTCTCGCCTTGGGCGAATGCGCACCCGGCCGCGGCCAGCACGAGCGCGAAATCGTCCGGGTTGGCGGTGGCGATGGTGCCGAGCGACACGTGCTGGCGGGGCGCGAGCACCTTCAGGCGTCCAAGCAGCCGATCCGCCGTGAGGGGGGTCATGCCGGCCTCCTTCGTCAAAGAGCGTGATTCTACCGTCGCAGGCGCTGCGCGGGCGTCGGCGGCAGCCTACACGCGCACGCGCATTCTTCCGACGCATTGTTCCAACGCCCGCCGAAATTCGCGCGCCGCGCCCTCGGCCACACTGTCGGCCAGCGAACGAGCTCGTTCGCGTCTTATTCGGAGGCGAATGACATGAAGCTTACCCATGCGATGCAGTGTGCGAGCGCCGTGACCCTTGCGCTCGTGTTGTCGACGTCGTACGCCGCGGGCGACACGCCGGCGGCGAACCAGAATTCCGGCATGACCGGCAAGGAAAAGGCGACCGCGATCGGCGCGGGGACCGGCGCCGTGGCCGGGGCAGTCGTGGGCGGACCGGTGGGCGCCGTCGTCGGCGGTGTGGCCGGCGGCGTGATCGGCCACGAAGGCACCGACGCGAACGGGCACATCACGTCGACGGGGTCGGGTGCGGCGCGCGCGCCGGACGGCACGGTGAAAAGCGCGCAGGCCGCACTCGAGCAACAGGGCTACAGCCCCGGTGCGATCGACGGCCAGATGGGCCCGAACACGCGCAACGCCCTCGTGAAGTTCCAGCAGGACAAGGGGCTGACCCAGTCCGGGACGCTGGACGGAGCCACGCTGGCCGCGCTGGGCGTGAAGTAAGGCGTCCGACGCGAGGCGGCGCGACGCCCCGGCGTACCGCCGGGCGCGCGCCCGCTTCACGTCGGCATCGACGCCACACGCACCGCGCGGCGACCCAAGATAGAAGCGGTCGAGGTTCATCACCTTGCTCCAGGCCGCGACGAAATCGCGGACAAACTTGTCCTTGGCATCCGCGGACCCGTAGACCTCGGCGAGGGCGCGCAGCTGCGAGTTCGAGCCGAACACGAGGTCCACGCGCGTCCCGGTCCATTTGACCTTGCCGGTGGCGCGATCGCGGCCTTCGAAGACGTCCTGGGCGTCCGACGTCGCCTTCCACTCCGTGCCCATGTCGAGCAGATTGACGAAGAAATCGTTGGTCAACGCCCCGGGGCGGTCGGTGAACACGCCGTGCTTCGACTGCCCGACGTTGGCGTCGAGCGCACGCAGGCCGCCGACGAGCACGGTCATCTCGGGCGCGGTCAGCGTCAGCAGCTGGGCCTTGTCGACGAGAAGCGCCTCGGCGGGGACCGCGAAGCGGGCCTTCTGGTAGTTGCGGAAGCCGTCGGCAACCGGCTCGAGCACGGCGATCGACGTGACGTCCGTCTGCGCTTGCGTGGCGTCCGTGCGTCCCGGTGTAAACGGAACCTTCACTTCGACGCCGGCATTCTTCGCGGCCTGCTCCACCCCTGCGCAGCCGCCGAGGACGATGAGGTCGGCGAGCGAAACCTTCTTGCCGCCCGTCGCGGTCCTATTGAATTCGCCTCGCGTGCCTTCGAGCGTCTCGAGGACCTTCGCGAGCCGGGCGGGCTGGTTGGCCTCCCAGTCCTTCTGCGGCGCAAGGCGGATGCGCGCGCCGTTCGCACCACCGCGCTTGTCGGAGCCGCGGAAGGTGGACGCCGATGCCCAAGCGGTGGAGACGAGCTCCGGGATCGTGAGTCCCGACCCGAGGAGCCTGCGCTTCAGCGCGGCGATGTCCTGCGCATCGATCAGCGCGTGATCGACCGCGGGGACGGGGTCCTGCCAGATCAGGTCTTCCGCAGGAACCTCCGGGCCGAGATAGCGCGCGCGAGGACCCATGTCGCGGTGCGTCAGCTTGAACCACGCCCGCGCGAAAGCGTCCGCGAACTCGTCAGGATTCTCCATGAAGCGGCGCGAGATCTTCTCGTAGGCGGGGTCGAACCGCAGCGAGAGGTCGGTCGTCAGCATCGTCGGGACACGGCGCTTCGTCTTGTCGAAGGCGTCCGGGATGAGGCCCGCGCCCGCGCCGTTCTTGGGCTGCCACTGGTGCGCTCCGGCCGGGCTCTTCGTGAGCTCCCATTCGTAGCCGAACAGGTTCCAGAAGAAGTTGCCGCTCCACTTGGTCGGCGTGGTGGTCCAGGTGACTTCCAGGCCGCTCGTGATCGCGTCGGCGCCCTTGCCCGTGCCGAACGTACTCGCCCAGCCGAGTCCCTGCGCTTCGATCGCGGCGGACTCGGGATCGGCGCCCACGTTGGAGGCGGGTCCGGCGCCGTGGGTCTTGCCGAAGGTGTGGCCCCCGGCGATCAGCGCGACGGTCTCTTCGTCGTTCATCGCCATGCGCGCGAAGGTCTCGCGGATGTCCCTCGCCGCGGCGATCGGATCGGGATTGCCGTTCGGGCCTTCGGGGTTGACGTAGATCAGGCCCATCTGCACGGCGCCGAGCGGATTTTCGAGGTCGCGATCGCCGGAGTAGCGCTTGTCGTCGAGCCACTTGGTCTCCTTGCCCCAGTAGACGTCCTGGTCCGGCTCCCACACGTCTTCGCGCCCGCCGCCGAATCCGAACGTCTTGAAGCCCATCGTCTCGAGCGCGACGTTGCCGGCGAGGATCATCAGGTCGGCCCACGAGATCTTCCGGCCGTACTTCTGCTTGATCGGCCAGAGCAGCCGCCGCGCCTTGTCGAGGCTTACGTTATCCGGCCAGCTGTTGAGCGGCGCGAAGCGCTGCTGCCCGCGGCCCCCACCGCCGCGGCCGTCGCCGGTTCGGTAGGTCCCGGCGCTGTGCCACGCCATGCGAATGAACAACGGACCGTAATGGCCGAAGTCCGCCGGCCACCAGTCCTGCGAATCGGTCATCAGCGCCGCGAGGTCCTTCTTTACGGCGGCGAAGTCGAGACGCTTGAATTCTTCGGCGTAGTCGAAGTCCTCGCCCATCGGGTCGGACTTGGAGGAATGCTGGTGCAGGATGTCGAGCCGCAGCTGGCTCGGCCACCAGTCACGGTTGGTCGT
>Ga0335083_10001128_pt1 | contig 37478 bp, 34 predicted proteins | sample Lox_Sample_42_FD_206716 | JGI IMG/M metagenome (GOLD analysis project Ga0335083, IMG submission 206716) | Soil microbial communities from Loxahatchee National Wildlife Refuge, Florida, United States - Lox_Sample_4.2 | ecosystem: Environmental > Terrestrial > Soil > Wetlands | place: USA...
TGGGCTTGGCCTCCGGAGTCGCAGCCTTGGGGCGGTACGCGAAGCGCTCCACTATCGCCTGCTTCCTCTCCGCCTTCTTTACGTCGGCCACCAAGTCCGGCTCCAGCACCGCTGCTGATAAAGTATGGGTTCGTGTTGACTTGCTTAACATTCTCTCTCCTTACGAATTCTCCTCAGCCTCGCCGCGGACTGTCAGCACGGGACATGCTGCCTCGCGTACAATCTCGTAGGCATGAGGCCACATCAGCCGGTTGAGGAGCCCCGTCCGCGGCCGCACGCCCATGACCACCAGATCGGCGTCGACGCCGTTGGCGGTATAGAGGATGGTTTCCACCACCCGTCCGACTTCGATACGGAAGCTGCAGCGCAGCCCTTTGACCTGCTCCCCGGCCAGGGCTTCCATTCTCTCCCGGAGCCCTTGCATCACGCGCGCCCGGTCGGCCTGCGCCTCGGCGGGCCAGCGTTCGATGACGTGCACCATCGTCAACGCTGCATTGTGCTCCCGGGCCATTGCCAGTGCGTAGTGGGCCGCGCGCTCCGATGCGGGAGTGAAATCCACAGGCACCAGAATGTTCCTGGGAGCGCTGGCTCGCGTGATCCGCTGCAGGTGGGGCCCAAGCGTCAGCACCGGTATTGGCGACTGCCGGAAGACGCGCTCGGCCACCGAGCCCATTAGCGCGCGTCCCAGGCCGCCGCGGCCGTGCGTGCCAACCACGAGCAGGTCAATTTCCTTCTGCCGAGCAAAGTCGAGGATCGACTCCGCCACGTCGCCTTCCAGTAGGAACAGGTGATAGTCTTCGCCCTCGATATACGAGTGCTTTTTCCGCAGCTCGTGCTTCAGTTCCAGCAGATCGCGCCGGGCCGCATCCTTGGCGGCCATGTAGGCCTCAGGACCGGCGACCAGAAATTGATCGGTCGGGACCACGAAGACGACATAGGAATTTGCCTGGTATCCGTGGGCCAGTTCCAGTCCGAAGCTGAGGGCCAGATTGGAGCACTGCGAAAAATCCGTCGCGATGAGCACATTGTGGATGCCCACCCCGACTGGTGTGAGGTGTGCGGTTGCCATCTTGCGCGACCAGTCTCCCCACGTGGTGGGGGCTCTACAAGGAAACGCTCGTGGCCGGACCGATATGCCGGCGCGAGGTTCCCAGCTTCCATCTCTTTTGTAGCGCAATCGGGCACGGGAAAGATGTGACGTAGGTCAACTGGCGTGGTGACAAGTGAGAGATTCCGCTCTTTCGCGGTCCGCTATTCGCTCGGTCTTCTGCGTGCCACGCCAATCCGGCCTATCGTTGTTTCGTGCCTTCAGCGGGGGTTCCGGCAGGCCCGAGGGCCTGATAGGCGCGCTGCAGGCCTTCGGCGGCTTTCGTCTTCAGCACGTCGGGGGCACGCGGCGAGCTAAGCACGTTCTGGTAATACTCGATCGCCGCTTGCGGTTTGCCGGCGTACACATTCCAATTGCCGATATTGATGTTACCGATGGGATCGTCGGGCTTGATGGCGAGGGCACGAACATAGTGTGCGAGCGCGTCGTCGGGCTTTCCCAGTTCGAGCATCAGTTCGCCGAGCATGTCTTCCGCCATCCAGTTGTCGCGCGTGGCATCCGCCGCGTGCTGCCACAAAGCGACACTGTCGCGCCAGTACCAGAGCTGGTGATGCGCGACGGTCGTCAGCGCCAGCAACATAGCAAGACAAGCGATTGCGAGCCAGCTCGAAGTGGCGTAGGCCTCCTTGCCTAGTACATCGCTGTGCGCAGGACGGGGCGACGACTCGATGCCCGATAATGCCGCGGTTCCCGCAGCTGGCTGGAAATCAGCCACGCCCCAGCAGAGCATAAGGAACAATCCGATGAAGGGCAGGTAGGCGTAGCGATCGGCCATGCCCTGCGCACCCACCTGCAACAGACCGATCATCGGCACCAGGGTGCCGAGGAACCAGAACCAGCCGACCAGAAAGTAGCGGTGGCGGCTGGCGATGACCAGCGCAGTAATGGCCAGCAGCAGGACTGCGCATCCGGCGACCTGCCAGGGATTCAAGAGCGTTTCAGCGTGGGGATAGAAGATGGCGAGATTCAGCGGCCAAACCGCCTTGGCCATGTACCACACGTAGGAAACGATGGCGTTCTCCACACGAATGGGCAAAGGATAGGAAGTGAATGTGCCATTGAGAGCGCCGGTAGAGCCCTGCGCCTTCATGGTGAGCGCCGCGCTCGCCGCGGAAAGTGCGAACAGCGGTAGCTTTTCCAGTACGAGCCACGTGAGACTCTTTGCGGGGACATCTGCCATTCGACCGGTTAGCGGCGCACCATCGGAGGGACGGAACATCCTTTGCAGTGGCCAGTAATCCCACAACAGGAGAAGGCAGGGGAAGGTGATGACCTGTGGCTTGGCCATAAGGGCCAGCGCGTAAAGTACGACTACAGCGAGATAGCGGCCGATTTGCCTCGCGTCGCCTCTTCGGCCAGTAGAATGGGGCGTCCACTGTGCGTACCATCGGTAGGCGCCGAGCGCAAGCAGGAAGAAGAACATGCTCAGCACGTTCTTGCGTTCGGAGATCCAGGCCACCGACTCAACGTTAATGGGATGCAGCGCAAACAGCGCCGCCACCATGAAGCTGCGGCCCGCATGTCCGGTGGCCCGCCAGAGTACCCAAAAGAGTAGCGCCGCATTCAGCGCATGAAAGAGAACGTTGGTGTCGTGGTGCCCCGAGGGATTGAGATGAAAGAGCTGGAAGTCGAGGGCGTGCGATAACCACGTCAAGGGATGCCAGTTTGAGGAATAGAACGAGGTGAACGCCCACTGGACCGTGTCCCAGTCGAGGCCGGACTGAATCTGAATGTTGCGGACGACGTAGTCGCGGTCGTCGAAGGTAACGAAGGGGTAATGCTTCACGGAGTGGTACAGTGCGACCGTGGCGACGATAAGCAGAAGGGCGAGTGCAAACGCCCATTTCTCCGGCAGCCCCGCGGCTCTGGGTTGCGTTGGCGCCTTCTGCATCGTGCTTGAACTGGTGGGCGTCAATGCATTTTCCTACTGGCCGAGGCGGGCGGCAGCTGCGAAACACTCCCCCGCACGCTCCGCATCGCCGAGGTCTTGGTAGGCGCGGCCCAGATTGTTCAGCGCGGCGATCTTCAGCCTGGTATCGTGCGACATGGTAATGGCGATCTTGAAGTGTCCCACAGCGTCAGACAGATTCCCATGTTTTTGCTGGTAAAGCGCGATGTTCATGTTGCTGACCGGGTCGTTGGGGTAGATGGCGACGGCGCGGAGAAAGTGGGAGATACCGGCCTCCTCCTGGCCTTCGCTCATCAGGATTTTGCCCAGATTGTTTTCCGCCAGCCAATTGGGTCCAGTGACCTGCAAAGTGTGCGTCCACAAGCTGACGTTGTCACTCCAGTAGCTGAGCTGAAGATGCGTTGCCGCCGCCAGACCGAGCAGCACCGCGATACTCAGGCCAGTGAGCCAGGCAAAGGTACTCTTGGTCTTGCGCTTGGAGAGCAGGTCCGATACCCCCCAGCAGATCATGATGAACAGGCCGATAAACGGCAAATAGGCGTAGCGGTCGGCAATGCCCTGCATGCCCTTATAGCCCACAGGCTGGAGGCCGAGCATCGGCACCAGCGTTCCAACGAACCACAACCATCCCACTACCAGATAGCGGCGGCTACGGGCCCGGAAGACGAGCGCAGTAATGGCCACCAGCAGAAACAACGCCAGGTAAACCTGCCACGCCCGCAGCGAATTTCCGGGATGCGGGTAGAAAACCGCAAGCCGCGAAGGCCAGAACGCTTTCTCCAGATACTGCAGATAAGAAACGATGGCCGCCTCGATACGAATGTAACGAGGATAGAAGATTTTCTCGGTGTCAGTGCGGGTGGCGGCCATGGTGATGAGCGCGCTGGCCGCGGAAAGCACAAGCAGGGGCAGCTTCTCCAATAGCAACGAGGAAAGGCTTATGGTTGGAATTGCGTCCGCGGATGGTGGGCGCTTCTCCGCGCCCAAAGACATTCGCTGCAGCGGCCAGTAATCCCAAAGCAACAGGACAAAGGGAAAGGTGATGACCTGTGGCTTGGACAGCAAGCCCAGCGCAAAAAGCAGCGCGACGACGAGATATCGTTCGGTTCCAGGTTTCTGTGCGTACCACCGGTAAGCGCCGAGAGCGAGGAGAAAAAACAGCATGCTGAGCACATTCTTGCGCTCGGCAATCCAGGCGACGGATTCGACGTTGATAGGATGCAGGGCAAACAGCGCCGCCACCATGGCGCTGCGGCCGGGGTAGCCTGTCGCCGCCTGCAGAACCCAGAAGAGGAGCACCACGTTCAGCACGTGCAGGAGCAGGCTGGTGTCGTGATGTCCGCTGGGATCAAGGCCGAACAACTGGCAATCGAGCGCGTGCGATACCCAGGTGAGCGGATGCCAGGTGCCGACCTCGAAGGTGGTGATGGCCCACTTCACGGTGAGCCAGGTCACGCCTGCCTGGACCTGGTCGTTCTCGGTGACGTAGAGGGTGTCGTCGTAGTTGACGAAAGGATGGCCGTGCGCGGGATAGTACAGGGCGAGAGTTCCGACAGTGAGTAGGAGGACAAGGAGCGCGCGCGTGCGCGCTGCGGTAGGCAGCCCCGCGCCGGGGTCGAAGTGAGTTTCCTGCCTTGCGCTCAAACCAGATGGAGTCAACCATCCTCCCTGAAATGGAGGAGTATAGCCGAGTTCATCGGCGGCTCCCTATCAGGACTACGCGGCTTATGCTGAGTGGCACCGCGACCGGCTCCTGGAAAATCCAATCCGCGCCCAAAATATGCCGTCCGGCCGGGACTTGACCAGCGCCGATGAGCAGGCACAACCTTCCATCCGCTGTTACCAGGTCAGCCGCTACCGCCAAGGCGCATTCAAATTGTTCGACCGCCCGCAGCGTAACCATATCTGCTGCTTCTCTCCACTGCTCCGCGCGGCCGCTGAAGACTTCACAGCGATCGAGTTCGAGGGCGCGGATGACCTCACGCAAGAACGAGGCCTTCTTATTGTGCGACTCAATCAGGGTCAGCTCCAGCTCCGGTGCGAAGAGTTTCATGGGAATCCCGGGAAAGCCAGCGCCGGAGCCGACGTCGGCGAGGCTGCCGCGCGAATGCGGATGAGCAAACAGTATGCCCGCCGCGAACAGCGACTCGCCGAAGTGACGGGTCACGATCTGCTCAGGATCGCGCACCGCCGTCAGATTGATGCGGGCGTTCCAGCGGAGCAGAAGGTCGAGGTAGAGCTGTAGCTGTTCGCACATCTGGGGCAACAGAGTCGTTTCCGTAATGAAAGGACGGAGCAGATCAGCGATGCGGGCGGTATCCATGCACACATCCATTATGGGGCACTAGCGGGTTCGTCCTGTTTGAGAACTCGTCATTGAGATATCCTTTGCGGTAGTGGGGTCCTTCGGTCGTCTGCCGCTGAGGGCGACCTTGCCTTTCAGGATGACAATCGTGATTGTAAGAACACCGGCATGACCGCAGACAAAACCTTTTCCGGCGTTACCCTGCATGGCTTTCCAGTGCGGATCGAATTGCAGTGGCCGTTTCATCGCTCGGAGGGCGGCAGCGACTGGTTCGTGGTGCACGGCACAATTCGTCTGGCTGACGGCGGGCCGTTGCACGCAGACATCGCGCTCAACCTGGCGCAAACCATCAAAGAGGTGCTGCCCTCGCTGGAGAGCGATATGGCGTTCTGGGTGGCGGTCAACACGGCGCGCAAAGCGCTTGACGACAAACAAATCGAGCTGCTGAAGTCGGGCAAGCGGCAGCCGGTTCCGGTCTCAAGCCGCAGTTACAGCATTCGCCACCAGCACTTTACCTTCTGGAACGCAACCCCGCAGCAGGTGGAGGAGTTCATCGCCCGCAAGGTTTTCTGGCTGAGCGGCCCGGCGCGCGAGCCGGTGATGGTGAGCGATCCCGGCGACGCGCAGTATCTGGGCGCGGCCGATCCCAACATGGTGGACAAGCTGGTTGCCACAGCCCGGGAGCTGGCCACCCGTGGCATGGTCGAACAGGCGGGAGACTATGCGCGGGCGACCGATGGCCTGCTGGCGCAGGCGCAGGCGTTTGTCTCGACAAAGGATCGCGCTCTGGAAGATCTGCATGCCAAGCACGCATTTGAGCGAGGGTGATGCCGGAAGAATAATGGTGCCGCCAACAATACTCGCGCAAAATGCAAAACCACCAAACCCGCACGGAACAAGCCGTTCACATCATTACCAACTTTTGACAGTAAGCTGACGTTCCCCTGACAACATCGTCACTGCATCCCCATAGGCTGTTGCAGGTCAAGCCCGCGGTACGGGCACCTTGGGGGGAACATGCAGTTCCGCAAAGGGTATTGGACGATCGTGATCCTGATGCTGCTGGCAGGGCGTGGAGTCCATGCGCTTGTGAACGGCATGGACTCGCCGGCACACAAGGCCGCTTGTGACAAGAACGGCACGGTCACTGCGGTGAGGGGTGAAAGCTGGCTGGCACATCTGAATCGGCCATTCAGCGAAACCAGTATGGGCAAGACGGGGCATCTGGGCCCGGGCCCGGAAGAAAAGCCTACCCTTGGGCCAGCGGCCAATTGGTTCCTAGTCTCGTCGCAAGGCGCGACACTCCACGGCGCGGATCTTTACCGCCTGAATTGCCAGGGGTGCCATGGGGAGTCGGGCCAGGGCGCGCCGCCAGAGATCAACTCTGTCATCAATCCCGTGCGGGCGACGTCGGTCGCGCTGGTGATGGAGCGCATGAAAACCAGCGGCATGGAAATCAGCCACGCGGACGCCGTGAAGCTGGCGCAGCAGGCGAATGCGGCACTGTTGCAGCGGCTGCGCCAGGGCGGGAAGAATATGCCGCCGTTTCCCCACCTTAATGATCCCGAAATCCGTTCGCTGATGGTATATCTGCAGCAACTGGCGGGTGTCCCCGGAGCAGGTGGCCAGCAAGTGGCAGTCTCCGAATCCCAGGTTCGAATTGGTGAGCACATTGTGAAATCCACCTGCCACACGTGCCACAGCGCAGCCGGAGCTGATCCCGACCCCAAGCAGCTTGAGGATGGGGCGATTCCGCCACTGAGTGTTCTTACCGCGCGCAAGAGTCAGCCCGAGTTTATCCGCAAGGTTACGCACGGTGCGCCGATTCTCATGGGTGCGCCGGCCATGCTCTACCGCGGCAGGATGCCGGTTTTCTATTACCTGAGCGAGCAGGAGGCGGCAGACGTATATCTGTATCTCACTCTCTACCCGCCTTCGGAATCGAATGACACCCACACCCTGATCGCGGTGTTGCAGCAGGGCCGGCCAAACGGCGGAGGATCGCCTCTACAAAGACCCGGAAGCGACTCATCGGCGTCAAGCGGCCCGCTGGCAGGGCCAGAGCCAGACAACAGCGTCAGCCTGCGCAGCTTCGTTTTGCTTTCGGGTATAGGGGCCTTCGTGGTCCTGCTGCTGGCGGGAGGGCTGGGTTTCACGATGCGCGAGTTTCAAAGGCTGGCGATGAAGACCAAAGGGCACCAGGTCATGGTGCGTAATCCCAACACGGAACCAGGCGTGACTCGGCCGGTCGGGGCGATAGGTGCAAGTTCACGCGCAATGTCATTAGGCATCGCCAAGAGACAGTCGCACTAACAGTCAAAACGGAGGACACCATAAAATGTCAACGTATCACCATCTCAGGGTTCGCAGGACGGCAGTCCGTCTGCTCGTGCTTATTCTGCCACTTCTATTGCCGACCGAAAGTTACGCTATCCCGGCGTTTGCACGCATGTACGGCACCAGTTGCAGCACGTGCCACATCGACTTTCCCAAGCTGAACGACTTCGGAAAGGCCTTCAAGGACGCAGGCTTCAAATTTCCCAAGGACGACGCGGCCATGCTCAAGATTCCGCCCGTCATGTTGGGTGCTCCGGCAAACAAAGAGCTGTGGCCCAAGGCCATCTGGCCGGGGACGATTCCAGGCATTCCACCCATCGGGTTGCAGATGACAAACTATTTCCAATACACCGGCAGCAGCAGCGGTAGGTTCGCATCGCTGACGCCAGCGGGGACCCTGCCGCCGTTCGTCCCGAGGACCGATTTTGAGACCGGGTTGTTCAGCCTCTTCACCGCCGGGAACTTCGGCAGCGACATTGCTTTCTGGGTAGACAATGACATCAGCGTCGGAGGAGCCAACGCCAATGCCGGACTGGGAGACGCTTACCTGAAGTTCGTTAACATCGGGCGCTTTCTGAAGCTGCCGAAGAACTCTCTGAATCTGCGCGTCGGCCAATTCGAACTCGAGCTGCCATTTACCCAGTCCAAGTCAATCTGGATCAGCCCCTATGATATCTACACCCAATCGAACATCGGGGCCATGAATGCATTGATCCCACTGCAGCAGTTCGTCAATAACCAGTTCACCATGGACGCTGCGGCACAGGGAATCGAGTTCAGTGGAGGATTGCACACCGGAGGCTACAACTACTCGATTGCCATCATCAATCAGACGACGAACGGTGTCGGCCAGGACTCGAATCCCGGCAGTCCCTACGTTCCACAAGCTACTGGCAGCAACAATGGGGGCGTTGGCGTGGGATCCGATGCGAACTTTAAGGATATCTATGCCACCTTCAATTACCGCTTCAATCTGGAGCGCGACAAGCAGAGCCGTGATGCCATACAGGCCGCTGGTCCGACGGGGCCTCACGATCACACCTATCTCAACTTTGGCGCTTTCTATTTCTACGGGCGATCAGTGCAGCGGGTGTTGAGCCAGACGGCAGATGGCACGTCAACGGTCATCACGGCACGGGAGCCATTCTACCGTGTGGGCGGCAACATGACCTTCAACTATCGCTGCTGCCTGCAGTTCAACGCCTTGTACATGTATGGGCACGACTACAACCTGCTGCCGATCGACGCCGATGGGAACCTTATTCCGCTGCAGAACCTGAGCGAGGCCGTGCCTGCGGGGTTCATCCACAGCACGCCAGCCACGTTCAGCGGAGGTTTTGCAGATGTGGAATGGCTGGCCTATCCGTGGATGTACGTCATGTTCCGCTACGACGGCGTGAATTCTACTTCCGATCGCATCAACGGGTTGAGCACGAACCCTTCGTTCACCGACGCTGCTTTCAACGGGCCCTTTGGTTCCACGCGCAACCGCTTTACGCCGGCGGTGCAGTTCCTCATACACCCCAACATCAAGGCGTCGTTCGAATATCAGTTCCGCCCGTCGCAGACGGTGGTAATCGCAACCAATCCCCTGACGGGATTACCGGTGGCGCTGAATCCGTTCCACACCAATACGCTGGTCCTGGGGTTGACCTTCGCGTATTAGCGGGCTAGTTCAACAATGCTGGGTCACCAGGAGAATATCTATGACGCGTAGTTTTCTTACGATTCTAGTCGTTTCCATGCTGGCCTCCGCCGCGACGGCCGGAAGCATCGAGGGCAAAGTTACGCCGGGCGACTCTGTCGTTTATGTGGATGTTATTGCCGGGAAGACGTTCCCAGCGCCCACGCAGAAGGCGTTGATTGACCAGAAGGGTCTCAAGTTCAGCCCCCAACTGCTGGTTATACAAGTGGGAACGACGGTGGAGTTTCAGAACGACGATTCCGTGCAACATAACGTGTTCTGGCCGTCGGTCGGCGGCAACAGGAAGCTCAGCCACAACCTCGGGACCTGGCCGCAGGGTGAGAAGCGTCCCTTCAAATTCGACCAACCCGGTGTAGTGCCGCTGCTGTGCAACGTCCACCCCGAGATGTCGGGTTACATCATCGTCAGTCCAACGCCTTACTTCGCCCAGACCGACGCAGGCGGAAACTACAAGATCGCAAACGTTCCTGACGGCAAGTACACAGTCGTAGCGTGGCACGATGGCGTGAAGCAGGCCAAAGCGGTGGACGTTGCCGGCGCGGGCAAAGCGGATTTCGCGATCTCGAAATAGGGGGCACGGAATGTTTGCGACGAAGGCGTTGAGAGCAGTATCGATCTTGTTTACGGTGCTGGGGGGGCTGGTTCCCCTGTGCGCGCAGGTTGTCACGCCGGTCGAGCTCCCCGACCCGAAAGCGCAACGCTTACAGCAGCGGTACCTGCAAACTTTGATGGCAATCGGTACGGATATCGAGGCGCACAAGTTTCCTTATCCGTTCTACTTCAGCCGTGTTCTCGACGTCGATCTGCCCAAGATGCAGGTGGCCGACCGGCGCTCCATCCGTTTTGACGTCTACAACGGTCAAACCGTGTTGGAGATTACCGGCAACTATTATGCCGCATATTCGGCCGACCACATGGATGCCTACGCACGGTTGAAGGAAACCTTCCAGCAGGTTGTCATGCCGTTGCTGCAGGCTGAAGTCCCACACTTCCCGGATGATTCTGCATTCTCTGCCTTCGCTATCGAGGTGTCCCACCATGTGAGACAGAAGGTGATGGGCGTGAGTTCGGAGCGCCCCGAGAACGTGACGGTCATCATTCCGGTCGCGGTGGCGCAAAAGCTAGTGGACGCCAAGGCCGGCGACCAGAGGCAGGCGGCCATCCTGGAGGCACAGGTGTTCCTGAACGGTCAACCCTATTCGCTGTGGTTGCAGGAAGGCGCTCCCTCGGAGGAGTGGAAGGACCGATACACACCACCAGCCGCAACCAAGAAGCAGTCGGTGCAGACCGCTGACGCGGAGACAAACAACATTCCGGCTGCCAGTCCTACGGTGTCCGCCAACCTGCTGAAAACCTCGGCATCGCCGATGCGAATTGTCACCCCCGAAACGTTGGCTGTGCTGCAACGGCAGAACCAGGACGCGATCGACCGCATGGTGAAGGGTCTGGACGGCCAGGCGCATTTTTTCGCCTACGCCGCGCCCACATTCATCGGATTTCGTCATGGTGCTTACCTGCAGCTTGCTTTTCACACCTCACTCGGGACAGCACCAGGAGGTTCGCGCTACAAGCTGGCGGCACTCGCGTTCGATGAACATGTGTCACACCTGATTCGGCCCCTGCTCGATTACTTTCCACCGGAAGTTGATTTTGACGGTGTGGACTTCAGCAGCACCATACGTCTGGCCGACGGGTCGCAGGCCGAGGCGGTGGAGTTTTTCTTTCCCTACCGCATGATGCGCTGCTTTGCCAGCTATGACTGTACCGGACAGCAACTGCTGGACTCGGGAACAGTTGTACTCAATGGCGAGCGGTCAAGCCTTGATCTGCAAGTCGCCGAAGGCAAGAACTGAGCCGGCTTGGCACACGGACGGTGTGCCAGCATTCTCCGTTTGACGGCGAATGATGGTGATGATATTTTGCCCTTACACTGGAAAGGAGGTTGATCCAAACATATGAAGATTGATGGTCCGTGTAGTACCCCAAGTGAGGTGGCTGAGGCTTAGGGCTTCTGCTCTAAATCCTCGCACGACTCGAAAGCTGTCGAGTTGGAGGGACCCAGAGTACGCGCGAATGCTGAGCGTGATCGGGACCCTATTCCGCTGGGGCCACCTAGAGTGGACAGCCTCAGGCCAATCCCAAACAGCTAACCGGAAGGACCCGCAGGCGCAGTGCGCCGCGGGTCTTTTCTATTGCGGTGGAGTGTTATTGGACGGCAAGCCGTGCGGCCCAACCGGCGCTTCGCCGGGCCTCAGTTTGCGGCAGCAGCCGCTGACCATGTCACCCGTAGGCAGATTGACCTGCGCCGAATAGGGGAACGTTTCTTTGCGAACCGGGTCGGTGCAGGATGCTTTGGTGATGGTTGCCGAAAGGCCGTAACCGCTGACCGGAGCCAGATTGTTCTTGCGCTGCCATGCCCAAACTTTCTGGTCGGGCACCCAGAAGAAGCCACCGAGGAAGTCCTGGTCCGGTTGGTTGATGCCCAGGTATCGCGCACCCCAGGAGACGAATTGGATACTCCAGTTTGGGCCGCTTCCCCAGCAGACCATGTCGGGCGGCTTCGGCGCGGCAGCTTGACTATTTGGACTGGCCGGAGGCGGCGCCAGCGGGTTAGTGGTGGTTTGCTGAGCGGCCATCGAGGCGAACGCCGGCAGAAGGACCAGGATGGCAATAGCGCTTACGAATCCGCGGGTCATTGGAATCTCCTCGAACTGCCAATCCTCACCGCAAAGCGGTGCCCGCGTCAACCGGTAACTAATCAACTTCAACAATGTGGGCTGCAAGTAAACTGCGTATACCCCCCTCCCCCCTTGTTCTTTAGAATCAGAGTGCTGCATAGAATCGCGCGCACTTTTAGCTGCAATCTCTTGAGAGATAAGAGCTTATCGTATAATACACCGAATAAAGGACTTAGCGATTAACCAGCGTTCATGGTCGCAATGAACTAGGTAGCAAACGCCGATTTTTCCTTGCTGACAAGTTGTGAAAGAGCTCTCCTGTATGCGCACTAGGCGCAGCAACTAAGCATAGCACAATAGATGGTAACCATAAATAGCACTAAGATGTTATAGGTCGGGAAATGCGCTCTGCCAAACTCAGGTTGCCGCCGTGTGCTTGATTCCTTTTCGAATGACTCGATCGGTAAGGTCTCGCAGCTTCATAGCAGGCAGGTCGTTCTCGCCGACCCATCGCACGTCGCTGACGTCGGTTCCGGCCTTGGCCTCGCCCGAGACTGGCCGGCACAAGTAGTCAATCAGGACATAGTGATACTGGGTCCGGCCTTCGCTATCGGTGAAGATGCTGTCAACAACGTCCAACACTTCTCCTGGCTCGACGACAAGCCCAGTCTCTTCCAGCGCCTCGCGGCGCACCCCGTCGCGGAGCTTCTCGCCCAGCTCCAGCATTCCGCCGGGAATGGACCATTCGCCTTTGAGGGGTTCGGTGGCGCGGCGAACGAGCAGCACACGATCGCCATCGATGATGACCGCGCCGACGCCGATGATGGGATGGTCGGGATAAGAGCGGTTCATACTAGCTACGGCGTGATCTCGCAGACAACACCGCAACCTTGGCCACAAACGTCGTGTCTGCCCCCTGCGGAGGTTGTGCCGTAGAGATTTCCGCTCGCGTCGAATACCACGTTGCTTACGGGATTTGCGCCTTCGGGGCCGGTGAAATCATGGAGCGACGTGTGACTCCAGCCACTGGGCCCGGGAGTGAGCTTAAAGACTGCACCAAACCCATACGCGCCATCGTACAAGGTCGTACCATAAAGATTCCCGGCTTTATCCAGGACCAGGTTCGCCCATGGGCCACCTTCGCCACTGCCGGTTCCAGTAAAGCCGTATAAGACTGAAAATGCCCGGGAGCCATTTGAGGGCGCCAGCTTGAAAACGGTACCGCCGCCGCCCGCGCCGTCGTATGGAGTCGTGCCATAGAGATTGCCCTTATCGTCAAAGATGACGCCACTATGCGGATAAGCTCCGTCGACTCCGCCTTGGAAAACGTAAAGAGTGTCCTCTGCCCAACCAGACCCGGCGCGAGAGCTTACGCCGCCAACCAAGCGTTGGATTATCGTAATCGACAGGTTCATACGACACCATGAAACCGGGACGTCGGTCCCCTCATAGCGTGAAGAAATCGCCAGGCTTGAAGCCTACCAGCTTCCAGCCTTTGGATCCGAGCTTGAGCTCGAAGCGCATTTGAGTCGAACGCCGAACTTCGAGTCTGGTCTCGTCCATGGGCTTGGCTGCCATGTCCACCTCCGCGATGGCGAATGCGGTGTCCTTCTCGGACGTGACCTGCAGTACCCTGTAACGGAAGCGAATCGTTTCATATTCACTGAAGAATGCCCGCACATGGTCGCGAAATCGGGCATAATCGGGCGTCTGCTCGTGGTTGAAAACGTCCAAGACCTTGGCCGGGTCGTGCTCCTCAATGCCCCGTTGCAGGGGTTCCAGCACATCGCGGATGACCTGCTCGGTCACGGTAAGGGGCTGCTGGCCCGAAGGTGCTGGTTCGTTGGATTCGGTTACCGGACCTTCACGATCCTGAGCGACCAGCTGGTGAGCAGTGCTTCCCGCCAGCAAGAAAAGCAGAAGCGTGAAACAACAAAGGCGCTTTAGTGTCAAAATCAGATAGCAGGTGCCGTGCATAAGGCTCCTCGTGCATAATACTGACTAAACCCTTGCCGCGCGAAGCGGATTGCCAGATGGCGACCAACGACCCGAAGCCTGATCCTGAGATTCCCGATTCCTTTCCAGGAAGCCCCCCTAGTCGGAGCCGTGCGAGGCCAGCCAAGGAATGGGAGGTTCCGGCGCAACTTTCTGGTGGCAGAAGGGTTACTGGCGATGTGGGCAGTATTGCGCTGGATCGAGTGATACTGGGAGGCGGAGCCGCCGGGACGTCGGAACCGCCCGTGCGGAGCGCATCGGTTGAACCTGGCTTGCTGGAGATGCTCAGCGACGCCGAGGTCATGCTGCGCGTGGCCGCGGGCGACGATGGCGCGTTCGACTACTTGGTGGAGAAGTACCGCCGCCCGATGACCAGCTTCATGTACCGCATGACGCACAATCAGGCGGTGGCTGAAGAGCTGGCGCAGGAGGTGTTTCTGCGGGTCTATCGTTCGCGGCAAACTTACGCTGCGAGCGCGAAGTTCACTACCTGGTTGTATCGCATAGCGACGAACTTGGCGGTTAACTACGCGCGAGACACCAAGCATGAACGCCCGGAGAACATCGTTAACCTTGACGAGCCGGACGGCGAGACGGGTCTGACGATGGATGTGGCGGATGGCAGCCTGAATGCCGAGCAGACCATTCTGCGCAGGGAGAGGCTGGCGGCGATCCGCCGCCAAGTGGATGCGTTGCCTGAACGCCAACGCATGGCGGTGGTCATGCATAAGTATCAGAACATGGATTACAAACAGATCGCGGCGGTGTTGAAATTGAGCGAATCGGCGACCAAGTCGTTGTTATTCCGGGCGTACGAGACGCTTCGTGAAACATTGAGGCAGTTTCTGTGAATTCAAAGCAGGATGCGGTTATGAAGTGCATAAAGATTCGTGAACAACTGATGGATGTGGTGCTGAGCGGGCCGGAATCGGCCTCGCCCGAGGTGCAGCAGCATCTGTGCGATTGCGCCGCTTGTGCTGAGGAAATGAATTCGTTCAGAAAGACGATGGCGTTGCTCGACGAGTGGCAGGCTCCGGAGCCCTCGCCATATTTCAGCTCAAGATTACGGGCGCGGGTGAGAGAGGAAGCCTCCCGGCAACCCAGTGGCTGGCTGGCATGGCTGCGCCGTCCGGTGGTAGCTGCGGCCGCGATGGTGATGATCGGCGTCGGCGTCAGCTTGCTGGAGGTCGGCAATTTCAAGGGCCGCGACACCATCGCTTCGAATGATGTTGCAGTCCGGAACATCCCGGGGAACGCAGTCAGCGACCTGCAGTACCTCGACAAGAACGCCGATTTGTTTTCGGAATTCGATGCCCTGGACGGGCAATCTTCGACGGAGTAACTAGAAGTTGTGCGTTTCGCCAAGTCAATTCTGGCCCTCGCGGTGCTGGCATTTGGAACATTGCCGGCGCTGGCGCTTCTTTCTGGATGGCAGAAGGGAGGAGCGGCCCGGCCACCCAGCCCGCCGCCACCAAGGAGCGCACCACCACCAGCGGAGTCGAGTTCTAAGGGATCCACGGACACCTATCAATTCCAGCCCAAGGGGCCGGGACCGCATCGCGGCGATTGGCTGCGCAAGTACGGAAATCTTCCGCCCGACGAACAAGAGCGGCAACTCAAGCAGGACCCTGCCTTCCAAAGCCTTTCTTCCGAAAAGCAGACCAAGCTGCTTCAGCGGCTGCGTAATTTCAACAGTCAACCTCCGGAGAAGAAGGCAAAGATCCTCGACCGGATGGAGACTTTTGAGCACATGACGCCGGAGCAGCAGGCGAGCGCCCGCAGCCTGTTTCAGCGTTATCAAAGCCTTCCCGAAGATCAGAGGAGCAAGGTTTCACAAGCGTATCGCCGGTTGCGCGGCATGCCGCCGGACGCACGCAACCAGTTGATGAACTCTGACGAGTTCCGTAATAACTTCACGGAAGAGCAACGAGACCTGCTGAGGGGAATGACTGACCTGAACCTTGGGCCCAGCCACTGAACGGTCCATCCTGAAGCGCCTCGCTTGAGTGAACCGCGCCACCGTCTGGCAAAATCATTTAACATTGATGTTTAATCCGCGTTGTTGAACGTTTGCTTTGCCTATGACTGAGTTAGTCCGTGACACCTACCGCTACCGCGAATTGATATGGGCGCTGGCTCTCAAGGAGCTGAAGATCCGCTACAAACGCTCCGTGCTGGGTTTTCTGTGGGCACTCCTCAACCCGGCTTTGCTCATGCTGGTGCTGACGCTGGTTTTCTCCACCATCCTGCGTTTCGGCGTGCCGCACTACGCTGTCTTCCTGCTGAGCGTCCTCCTGCCCTGGACGTTCTTCTCACAATCCCTTTCTTACGCCGTGGAGTCCATCGTCAGTAACGGTGACCTGATCAAGAAGGTCAGGGTTCCCAAACTGGTTTTCCCCGTGGCCGCCCTCGTTTCCAACCTCATTAACCTTGGCCTGTCTCTGATCCCGTTGGCATTGCTGGTTCTGGCGATACGGCATCCGTTCTACTGGACATGGCTCTACCTGCCTGTCCCACTGCTAGCGCTGGTGCTCTTCACCCTCGGAATGACATTCTTCTTCGCCACCGCCAATGTCTATTACCGCGACGTAGCGCACATCCTGCAAGTGGTGCTGTCGGCGTGGTTCTACCTCACTCCGATCATCTACTCTCTCGATTTCATACCGGCGCATTATAAGTGGATCTTCAAGCTGAATCCCCTGATCTATGTGATTAACGGCTTTCGTCTTTCTGTCTACTACGGCCTGCTACCGAAGGCGCCATCGATCGCGGCTTCCTTCACTTGCGGGATTGCCAGCCTGGTCATTGGCTTTATGATCTTTCGCAAATACCAGGATCAGTTTGTCTTCTACGTGTGAGTGCAGCTATGTCTTCTGGTTTGCCGGCAATCCGATTGGAGAACATTACCCAGCGCTTCCGGGTCATTCAAGAGCGCCCCGACAGCTTGCGCGAACTGTTCTCGAAGTTTTTCCGGCATCAATCTCAGGTTCACGACTTCGATGCAGTACGGGATGTTTCGTTCGAGGTCCCCGAGGGCCAGATGCTAGGCGTAATCGGACGTAATGGGTCCGGCAAAAGCACACTGCTGAAGATTATTGCCGGGGTCTACCGGCCAACCGCGGGAACGGTGCAGGTCAGGGGGGCGCTGGCGGCGCTTATCGAGCTGGGCGCTGGATTTCACCACGAGCTAACCGGCCGGGAAAACATCCTGCTCAGCGGTCTGCTGATGGGGTACTCCAAGCGGGAAATGCTGGAACGCGAGGAGCGCATCGTCGAATTTGCCGACATAGGCGATTTTATCGATGCGCCGGTCAAGCAATATTCGTCGGGGATGTACATGCGGCTGGCGTTTTCTGTGGCTACTGAGATCGACCCTAAAGTTCTGCTGATCGACGAAATCCTCGCCGTTGGGGATGCCGCCTTCAAGGAAAAATGCTTTGAGCGCATCCGGCGCTTCCGCGAGGCTGACAAGACCATTTTGCTGGTTACCCACGCCATGGCTCAGGTTGCGGATCATTGTGATCGGGCGATCCTGCTCGACCAGGGTTCGATCATGGCCGATGGTCCTCCCGACGAGGTAATCGAGATCTACAAGAACTCGATGCTCATGGAAGCCGTCGGCGCAGAGTAGCGGACCGCGCTTATCCCCACAGTCTAATGCTCACTAGAAACTGGTTGTGAGCCGTAAGTTGAAGCTGCGCGCCGGTCCGATGGCGTTGCCCGAAAAAAGTCCGCCGAAGTCGATGACATTCAGGACATTTGTCAGGTTTTGACCGTCAGCCTGAAGGCGAATGCTCATGCGTTCTGACTTGTAAACATCGGCCCCGGCAGACGCGCTGACGATCAAGGACGGATAGATACGTCCACGGGCGAAATTGACGCGATCGATGACCTGCTGGCCGTATTCCTCCAGCGCTGTCTGGTAGTCGCCGTCGAATTCAAAGGGCAGTCCGCTGCCGTACTGAATGCCTCCGGCTACCCAGAAGCGTGGTTTGACCTGGTAGATCCAGCGGGTAAAAAGAGTGTTGCGCTGGTCCTGGGAGTCCGGGAAGTGACCACCGAGTTGCGCCTCGGCCGCCTGAACATCCTGGCCCAGAAACAGCCCGCCGGTCACTGGAAACCAGGCGTTTCCCACCATGTACGAATAACTTGCGAAGCCGGATACCCGGTGCCAGTTGGGAACTTCGATTTTTGCTTCCGCGCCATAAATGGTCGCCTTTCGAAACGCAATGGGGAAGCTGATGGTGGTGTTCTGGATTTGATCGTCGTCGGCGTAGTTGTTGACGTTCCGCAGGTAGTAGTTAATGTCCAGCCGCAAATTATTGCCAAACACTTTGGAGGCGCCCGCCTCGAAGTAGTTGCCTTGGGAGGGTTCGACGGGCAGATGAAGGAAGTTGGGATTGATTAAGTTCGCCTCGAACGAACTGGACAGCAATATGTTCTCAAAGGACGGTGTTTGGAAGACCCTATCGTAGGAAAAGTGTGCGATCAAACCCAGCGACGGAAAGTAACGCGAGATGGCAAAGCGAGGTTGCACTGCCTGCCGGTTGACGACGAGCTGATAGTGGTCCCAACGCAGACCCAGGTTCATCGTCCAATTGCCGAGGCGAATCAGGTCCTGCACGAATGCAGACTGCTCAAGGTCGGGCCGCTGGCCCTGGCTGGGATAGGCTCCCGGAAAGCTGAAGGTAAGCGCTGTGCCTTCGTCGAACTGCGAGGGGTCGGTAATGATGTAGTTGAAATTCTCGTGCAAGAACGTGTTGTCTGACTCGACTCCTACCTTCCATTCATTGCGGCCATGGTCGATGGTGACCATTCCCTTGAAATAAAGTTCGTTGAACCAATTGTGCTGGAACAGAATAATGGGCGTGGACAGCGCGTTGGAGTAGAAGTCATTCGAGTTATTGCGGACCATGCCGCTAAAGTTTGCGACCACGTTTGGAGAGAAAATGTGCCGGTAGTTGGCAATGAGCATGGGCTCAAAGTTATTGGCATTCTGCTGCTGGCATGGCGGTCCAGTGGTGACACCGTCGGGATAGCACCAGGTTTGCTGCACGATTTCGTTGGGCAACAGATAGCGCGACAATGCGTACCGAGCAATCACATTCAGCCGGTCATTGATGGTTAGATCGCGCTGGTAGTTCAACGAAAAGTCGCCGAGGGTTCCGCTGTTGGTGTAATTCTCGGGCACCACAGGGTTGAGATAGTGGTCGGTAAGCGCCCCCGAGCCGGTAAAACCAAGCACATTCTTCCCCCACGTAAACTGCCCCATGGCGAACATTCCAGCGCTGTCATAGCTGCCGCCGGACAGGACCACCTGCCCGTGGAACCCGGGCTGCGGATCACGCAGCGTGTTGACCTCAACCACGCCGCCCATTTTCCGGCCGTACTCGGCAGGAAATCCCGCGGTGAAGATGGTCATCGAGTCAACATCGTTGGCCCCGATCTCAGGCCCAAAGCTGGGTGAGCGATTGTCGGTCAGCGGAATACCGTCCACCACAAACTGCGTCTGGTACTCCGAGCCGCGGGGATGTAAAACTGCGTTTCCCTCATAAAGCCAGCCCGGTTGGGTGTTCACCAAGTCCTGGATCGAACGGCCAGGCACAGATGTGATCCGGCGCTGAATCATTTCAGAACCGATTTCGTTGACCGATCCTGCCCGGTCGGGATCGAGCAGGGTTCCTTGTGCAGGGACGGTTACGGACTCCGTTGGAGCCTCGACCTTCAATCGGATCGAGTAATCAATGGGTATCGAAGAATGGATGTCGACGGATTCCACCACCGCAGCAAAGCCCGGTTGCTCGATGGTGAGTTGATAGATCCCATAGGACAGGCGCTGCACCCGGAGGGTCCCGCCGTCATTGGTGGCCAGACTATTTCGATATTGATTTGCCTCGCTGGTGATCTGAACCGTTGTCTTTACCGCGAGGCCAGTTGGATCGGTCACAGTCAGCCTTAGCTCGCCTCGGTTACTCTGCGCAAGACTGGGTGTCCCAAGCGCGAGTACGGTAAGAATGAAAATGTTGCGCCCAGATCGGCTCATAAACTTGGCCCTTGGAGCGACGGTTTCAAGACCGTCGTCGAGCACGGTCAGCACGACTCGGCCCCGTTTAGAATATCCTTTGTGCCATGCCTTTGTTCATGCAATTTGTCAAAGCGCGTTTGTCTGTTCGTCCGGTACCAGTAAGTGAAGTTTGTAAAGCGCATTACAGCGATGACGCCAGCAGGCTTCCGCCTTCGGTGAAGCAAGTCGTTTTCTCCGAATACGGAATGACAAGTCCACAATCGGGGGAAGGCAAGGACTACGAACTAGACTATCTCATCAGTCCGCAGTTGGGGGGGGCGGATGATATTCGCAACCTCTGGCCTGAACCATCGACGCCTGCCGGTTGGAACATGCGAATGAAGGACGCGCTGGAGGATCGCCTTCATCAACTAGTCTGCGAAGGAAAGCTTAGTCTCGCAACCGCTCAATCCGATCTTGCCACGGACTGGATCGGCGCTTATAAGAGGTATTTCCACACGGATCGGCCGATCCAACCGTTGTGATTCAGGAGCCTTGGCTTTACCGGCGTGATTGAACGCCGAACTTCTTAAAGCAGGGCCACGGACTTCTCTCTGCCTTTCTCAAGACCCTTCAACCCCTTAGCCAACCCGTACTGTTCTCAGCGCCTCTTCGCGACCCTCGCCGTCGTTCAGGGGGCTTGGACGACGAGGGGGCGGGAATAGTAAACTCTGTCGCAAAACTGGCTTCTAAGTATGAAAGAGACGTTATCTGGGCGAGTTCGCTTGGGAGAGTTTGAGCTGAACCTCAAGACGGGAGAGTTGTGGCAGGGGGGGAACAAAGTAGTGCTGCCGGAGCAGCCCTTTCTGGTGCTGCGGATTCTGGTGGAGTATGGCGGGGAAGCGGTGAGCCGGGAGGAGATCCAGAAGCGGTTGTGGCCGAATGACACGGTAGTGGAGTTTGACCACAGCATCAATGCAGCGATCAACAAACTGCGGCGGGTGTTAGGCGATTCAGCGGAGGAGCCGAAGTACATCGAGACGGTGGCGCGGCGGGGCTACCGGCTGGTGGCGGCGGTGGAGTGGGTGGACTCCAGCGCGGGGGATGTAGCGAGCAGGAGTGAGGATTCGGACAGCGGGGGCGACACGGCGGTGCAGCCGCTGCCTGGGGCGGCGAGCCTGAGCGGCAAGACGGTGTCGCACTATCGGGTGCTGGGGATCGTGGGGGGCGGGGGCATGGGGGTGGTGTACCGTGCCGAGGACATCAAGCTGGGACGGGCGGTGGCGCTGAAGATGCTGCCGGAAGACGTGGGTCACCACCCGCGGGCGCTGGAGCGGTTCGAGCGGGAGGCGCGGGCGGCGTCGGCGCTGGAGCATCCCAATATATGCCCGATCTACGAATTCGGGGAGCACGAGGGGCGGCCGTTCATCGTGATGCAGCTGCTGCAGGGGCAGACGCTGCGGGACCGGCTGGCGGTGGTACAGGACGATTCGGGGTCGAGCGAAGGTGAACGGGCCCTGGGGGTGGAGGAGCTGCTGGATGTGGCCCTGCAGATGGCGCAGGGGCTGGAAGCGGCGCACGAGAAGGGGATCATTCATCGCGACATCAAGCCGGCGAACATATTTCTGACCGACAAAGGGGTGGTCAAGATCCTGGATTTTGGCCTGGCCAAGCTGCTGCATCCCAGCCGGGACGCCGTGGAACCCCGGACGCAGAGTGACCTGGAGGCGCCGCCGGGGGCGCCGATGGACACCAATCTCACCCGCCTGGGAGTGGCGGTGGGGACGGCGGCGTATATGTCGCCGGAGCAGGTGCGTGGGGAAGAAGTGGACGCGCGCACGGATCTGTTTTCCTTCGGGGTGGTGTTATACGAGATGGCCACGGGGCGACGGGCCTTCAGCGGGGAGACGGAAGCGATGATGCATGAGGCGATCAGCCAGCGCCGGCCGGCGCCGGTGAGCGAGCTGAACGCGCAGTTTCCGCGCGAGCTGGAGGCGGTGATTAACCAGGCGCTGGAGAAGGACCGCGGGTCGCGCTATCAGTCCGCGGCGGCCATGCGGGCGGACCTGGAAGCCATCCGCAGCCGCCGGGAGTCTCTGACCCCGCAGCCGGAGCCCAGCCCGCCGCCGCGCAAGCGCTGGCCGCTGGTGACGGCGGCGGCCATTCTGGCTGGCCTCATTGGGGGAGCGTCTTACTGGCACTCGCAAAAGGGCAGCGCACTAAGCAAGAAGGACACGATCGTTTTGGGCGACTTTACCAATTCGACCAACGATCGCGTGTTTGATGGCACGCTCCGGCAGGCGCTATCAATCCAGTTGGAACAGTCACCATTCCTCAACGTGCTTTCCGACCAGAAGATGACGGACACCCTGAAGCTGATGAATCGGCCATCCAACGACCGGTTGACGGAGGACTTGGCGCGGGAGATTTGCCTGCGCAACAACAACACCGCATTCTTGTCTGGCTCGATTGCTCCAGTAGGTGAACACTATCTGATTACCTTGAAGGCGGTGAATTGCCACACTGGCGAGACGTTGGCAAGCGCAGAAGCGGAGGCGGAAAACCGCAATGCTGTGCTGAAGCAGGTTAGGAATGTGGCCAACCAGTTGCGTGGAACGCTGGGTGAGTCCCTCGCCTCGGTGCAGAAGTTCGATCGGCCTTTGGAGGAAGCCACAACCTCTTCGCTGGAAGCTCTCCAGGCCTTCTCGCTGGGGCGATGGATCATGCTGAGTGGTGGCGCGGGTGACGCTATCCCCTACCTGTCGCAGGCGTTGGAGTTGGACCCGAACTTTCCTCAGGCCCGAAGCGCGCTGGGAGAAACCTACTTCAATCTCGGTCAGACCGACTTGGCCATCGAGAACCTGAAGCGGGCCTTCGAGTCGCGCAACCGGGTGAGCCAGCGGGAGCGCCGGGCGATCGAAGCCCTTTATTACATCATCGTTACCGGGCAATTGGACAAGGCCATTCAAGCCTACGAGGAGTGGGCAGTGAGCTATCCCGCCGACTATGTCCCATACAGCAATCTGGCGGATTTGTTTGGACGCCTGGGTCAGTACGACAAAGCGGAAGTCAACGCGCAGGAATCGATTCGCCTGGCTCCCGGGGATGTGGATTATTCCAACTTGATGAGCGTTTATGCGGCTCAGGGTAAGCTTGACGCCGGTGCAGCGGCGTTCCAGACGGCGCGATCGCGCAAGGTGGACGGACTGTTCCTGCGCGCATGTATGTACTACATTGCTTTTCTCCAGCGCCAGGATTCCGTGATGCAGGAACAGCTTATGTGGGCAATGGGAAAACCCCTGACGGAAGATCTACTGCTCGCCATGCAATCAGATACCGAGGCATATTACGGCCGCAACACCAACGCCAACAATTTCTCGGAGCGCGCGGTGCAGACGGCCAGGCGCGCGGAAGCCCTGGAAAGTGCAGCGGGGTGGCGGGCAAAACAAGCCCTGCGGGAAGCTGAGGATGGCAACACAGCCGAGGCGCAACAGATGGCAACGGAAGCCCTGACTCTGAATAGTGGGAGGGATGTTCAAGTCATGACGGCCCTGGCCTTCGCACGGGCCGGGAACGAAGCTCAGGCGGAAAAATTAGCCGGCAAGATTGGCCAGGAGTTTCCGCTCGATACGCTAATCCAGGCGTATTGGTTGCCGAGTATTCGGGCAGCGATTGAGCTTAATCGAGGCAACGCTGGGGCGGCAACGGCTGCACTGGAGAGTGCTTCTTTCGAGTTGGGTGCGGCGATGTCGTCGCGATTTCTCGGTGGTCCCATGTATTCGGTCTATCTCCGGGGGCTTTCCTGTCTGAGGTCGGGCCAGAGTGAGCGGGCAGCTTCGGAGTTCCAGAAGATGCTTGATCACGGTTCGATTACTGGCAACTTTGTGTTGGGCGCCCTGGCGCACCTGCAGCTCGGCCGCGCGCAGGCGATGATGGGTGAACGAGCCGCCGCGCGCAAGGCGTATCAGGACTTTCTTTTTCTCTGGAGAGATGCGTACCCTGATGTTCCCGTCCTTAAACAAGCCAAGGCTGAGTATGCAAAGCTTCAATAGGTTGACTGAATAGCACGACCCTTTGTAACGGCAATTCGGATTGTAAGTGTGCCGACGCTCCCGTTGTGAAGCTTCGGGTCCGGTGTTATTGTCGTAATTGCCCCAATTCATCGTCCGTCTGCAACTCATGCTGTATCCTTTCCAGCGCATTTTTCTGCCAGCCCTGCTAGCCCTTGCGATGCAGAGCGAAGCTCCAGCGCAGCAAAGCTTGGGCGAGCTTTACGCCACGGACGCGCGTGTAAAAGGATCTGTCGTTCTGGCTGGCTCGGGAACGAGCGTGCTGAGCGGTTCGTCCATCCAGGCCGGCGCGCAGGCCGCAACTCTGAAACTGGAGCGCGGCGGCAGCCTTCTGGTTTGTCCGGGAACGAAGTTATCCGTCACAGCTTCGCAAAGTGGACGCGAGTTGATGTTCAGCCTGAACAGCGGCAACCTGGAGATGAACTATCCCATCGGCGCATCGGCCGACACTTTGCTCACACCTGATCTCCGCCTCCTGATGCCCGGTCCGGGGACTGTGCATGTGGCGGTCCACGTCACGTCGCAGGGCGACACTTGCGTGCAATCGCTGCCGTGGAACGGATCGGCAATTGTGGTTTCCGAAACCATGGGCGATGCTACCTATCAAGTCAAGTCCGACGAAGCTGTGCTGTTCAAAGGCGGGCATCTCAGCGAAGCCGTTCATTCGAAGCAGAATTGCGGGTGTCCGGTGTCTCCGCCGGTACAAGTGACGAAAGCAGCGGTTGCTCCGCCCCCGCTTCCAGAATCCAGGCCGGTGCAACCGTCTTCCCAGGCTGCCAAGCCCCTTCCGGTGACTTCTCCCGAGGAGCATGTGGCCGTTGAAGCTCCCTTTGTCTTCCGTGCCGACGATCCGGCTCCTGACATGACTGCGACGGTGGCCATATTAAGGTTGGAGAACAACAAAGTCGTGCAACTGGATCCTGTGGTTCTGTCTCCGCCCGCAGCAAGCAGCCGCGCGCAACCTAAGGCGGCCGATACCACTGCCAAGCGACAGAAGCACGGCTTCTTCAGCAGCATCGGCGCCTTCTTTGCGACGATATTTCACTGAGAGGGGCGCCGGCGACCTGTGCGATAGTCGGACGGCTGACGGTCGATGGCTAACCACTGCCGTCTGCTAAACTTGGTTTTCTTTATGACGGAGCAGCCGCGTTCCCGTGTATTCCTGTGGGTTTTGTTGGGCGGCGGAGCCTTCTTCCTCTTCCTGGTGGCTATCTTTGCACTGGTCTATTTCACCGTCCGCTCACAGCAAAAGGACACCTTCAGCGGTTTTGGCGACAAGATCGCCGTCGTAGACCTGGAAGGCGTCATCCTCACGCCAAAGGATGTGGTGGAAGAGCTTAGGAAATACGCCGATGACGGCTCCATAAAAGCGATCATCCTGCACGTGAACTCTCCGGGAGGTGGCGCGGCAGCCTCCGAGGAAATCTATCGCGAGGTGCTGCGCGTCCGCGATGAGAAGAAGAAACGCATTGTGGCTTCCATTCAAACCGTAGGAGCCAGCGGCGCGTATTACGTTTCATCGGCGACCAATAAGATTTTCGCGGACGAGGCCAGCATTGTTGGCTCCATCGGAGTAATCGCCCAATGGGTGAATTATGAGGAGCTCATGAAGTGGGCCAAGCTGAAGGACATTACCCTGAAGGCCGGCGAGTTCAAGGACACCGGTTCGCCTACACGCGCATTGACTCCTGCGGAACGCACTTACCTGCAGGGTTTGATTGACAATATGCACGTGACGTTCATCCACAATGTGGCCACCGGACGGCGCATGAAGGACGAAGAGGTGCGCACTCTGGCCGATGGCAAAGTGTGGACCGGAGAGCAAGCGCTTCCCCTGAAACTGGTGGACCAGATCGGAGATTTTCGAGCGGCTATCGACGACACGGCTAAGGCAGTGGGAATCAAAGGCGAGCCCACTCTAGTACATCCGGAGAAGGAGCGAAAGAGCGTCCTCGACCTGCTGTTCGGTGACGTCTCCGAGTACCTGCCCAGTCGCGCCAAGCTTATGGAAACCAATGTTGGGTTCTACTATCTGTGGAAGTAACCCCTAGTAATGCGGGCAGAGCACGGAAGTAACTGCACACCTATGATTGCGGCTTCAAACTCCAGCGAAAACTTGGGCTTGCCAACGTAGCTGTAATTTGAGAGTATCCGGTTGTGCTAATGTGCTAAAAGCCGTTTGTTTTCAGAGAAGGGGCGTGTGAGATGACAAAAGCGGACCTGATTGATGAAGTTTCCCGGCTGGCGGAGCTCACTCGGAAGGACAGCGAAGTCGTCGTGGAAACCATCTTCGAAAGCGTGGTGCGCTCGCTTCGCGCCGGCGACAAGATTGAGATCCGCGGCTTCGGCAGTTTCCGTACCCGCCAGCGCAAGCCCCGCGTTGGACGGAATCCCAAGACTGGTGACCGCGTGGAAGTCCCCGCTAAGAAGATTCCCTACTTCAAGCCCAGCAAAGAACTGAAGGACATGGTCAACAACTATGTCGAGGCGCCGCAGGCCGCCTCAGAGAGCGCCCCGGAGCAATAAAGACGAGCATGGTTTCAGCTGGCGGCCGGAACGATCGGAGCACGGAATTGTTGGCGCACATCGGGTCGCAGCAAGTACAGAAGAAACAACCCCGCGATCAAGACGCCTGAAGCTGATTGCAAGGTTCTTCCCGTTACAAAGAAGCTCACGAGGTCGCCGATTGCGCTGACGGTGAACAGCCCGACGGCGAGCCGCCATCCCCATTTGCGACGTCGGCGAATCCCCGCCGCGGCTCCCGCAGAAACCGCTCCCACCACAAAGAGGAGTAACGAAGAAAGTTTTCCCATGCTTTGGAAAGCCGTGCGCGCCTCCGGGTTGAAACGCCACAAGAAGTTGAGCAATTTGCCAGGAAATAGCAACAAGGTTCCGATGAACGCCGCCATCAACGTCGCGAAGATCAGAAACAGGATCACAACGCTCAGGCCGTTCCAACCCTGAGACGGACGAGTCATTTTGGCCTGATCCCGATCACCGCCATCATCCGTCCCGTCCGCCCGGATTCAGCGCGATGCGAGAAGAATCGCGCCGTGTCGCACGCAGTGCAACCGTCAAGGACGGTAATCTGGTCCTCGCGAACTCCGGCGTCCTGCAACTGGCGCTTGTTAGCCTCAACCAGGTCGAGATGAATCTCTGGACCGAGTTCGCCGTGACCTGGGGCTCGCTGATTCAGGAACATCAACGGATACCGCACATGAATCGCGTCAGCGTCGAAGACCTCTTCCAGAAGTTCATCGGCATAGGAGAACTGCGATTCGAACTCTTCACGCACTTCAGCCCCGACCCGGTAACAACATCGCCGAATTGACGGCCCAATGACGGCCTGCAGGTCGCGTGGCACACTCCCAAAACGGCTGCGCATTTCGCCAATGCCCTTCTCGACAACGCGAGCGACGGTTCCACGCCAGCCCGCATGAAACGCGCCGACTGCGCGACGCCTCACGTCTGCAATCAGCACGGGAACACAATCAGCAGTCCTGATTGCCAGCAACAGCCCTGCAGTGTTGGTGATGAGTCCGTCGCCTGCGAGCGGTTCGCTTGGGGCTGCGCCGATCGACCGCACGACCGAAGAGTGGACTTGCTTTGACTGGACGAGCTGCCAGGGCCGGCCATCGTCGCTCCATGCTCCCGCAGCGTGGAGAAACATCGCGCGATTACGTTCCACGTTCTCCCTGCTGTCATGCTGGGTGAAGCCCAGATTCAGTGTGTTCCCACCGTAGCACGTCGAACCGCCGCCCTGCCGCGTGCTGAAACCGTGAATCAACCAGGGCAGTTGACTAAGACTTGGCGCGCGCAGGATCCCGGTCGGCTGGAGCGACGTTTCTCTCGTGCGAAACGATTTCGAATTCCGCCTGGTGCGCGGCTGAGAGTGGGAGGTTGACGGCATTTTGACTATTCTAGAGGACGGTCCCAAAGTCCATCAGTTGAGCGCTTCAGGATGAGAGATTGCTGGGACGCGCCGCAGAATGAAATCAACGGCGATGCTTCTCTATTACATTACAAACCGCACCAGCTTTCTAGGAACGGCTGCCCATCAGTATGCCGCTTTGCTGCGCAGGGTCGCAGACGCAGCGCGCGCTGGAGTGGACTACATCCAGCTCAGGGAAAAGGACCTTACGGCGAGGGAGTTGGAGCGTCTAGCCCATGAAGCTGTGCAGGCAGTCCGCAATAACTCGCCCATCACCAAGTTACTCATTAACGGTCGCACGGATGTCGCGCTCGCATCCGGTGCCGCTGGCGTTCATCTCCCTACGGGAGAGCTGAGTGCGTCAGAGGTTCGAGCGGTGTGGCATCAGTGCACGGATGCCAATCCCCTGGTCGGTGTATCGGCGCATACGATGGATGATGTTCGCTGCGCATACTCGCGGGGAGCGGACTTCGTTGTACTGGCTCCGATCTTCGAGAAGGTAAACACCGGCGCGATGGGCATTGGTCTGGAAGCGTTACGTGCAGCGTGCGCCGGGTTGGATTCTGTTGGCGACGCAGTCCCATACCACTGCCGCTTCGCCGTGCTAGGGCTGGGCGGGATAACACTCGCGAACGCACCGGCCTGCATCCAAGCGGGAGCGGCGGGCGTTGCCGGAATCAGGCTCTTCCAGCAAGGGGATGTGTTCGAGACGGTCCGACGGCTGAAGGAACTCTAGTCGCTCCGACAACCGTCCCGGAGTTTCCGCCGTACCGGCTATTGCGGCTGTACATAAACCGGGTTATTCGGCGAGGGAGGCTCATATTCCTGGCCATACTTGTTCTTGTGCTGCGTTGATGCGGCGGCTACACGGATACGAATTGTTCCCACCGTATGCGAAGTCTCGCTGATGTCTACTGCCCGCGATAGCGACTGCAATCCGGCCGGCGGCGCGTTCTCGTTCCAGACGCGAAGTGTATAACGACCCGCCGGCACCGAGGCAATTGAGAAGTCGCCCTGCCTGTCGGGTACGGCAAAGTACGGGCTGGCGAGCACGACCACGACCGCGCTCATCTCGGGATGGATGTTGCAAAAGATGTACGAAACACCCTCACGGTCGAAATGGACGGTGCGCGTTGTGCCGGCTTCGTAGAGTCCAAGGTCGAAGCGCTTGCCGTTAAACAATGAGAACACGTTATGAAACCAGGGATCGCGGTTGGGAAAGTCCACAGTGGAGCCCTTGGTGACCACCAGAAAGTGCGGCTCGAAGGTTTTGTTCTTCTGTAGCAGAACGGCATGCATGGGAGCAACGCTTCCGATGGCGTCGGTGCCAAGCGGAGCTAGCCACACGACGGTGGAGTTGGCCGGAGACAGATTAGCAACTCCCTCCAGAACCACCCGGCCGATGACGTTCACGGCTTGGGCCCAGCAGCCCATGGCCGAGCAGCAACACAGGCTAATTGCCGCTAACCGAGCGAGTTTTCTGGCGGCACTCATTGTTCGTCCACGCCTAGAACAGGATTCCCATGGCCATGTTGAGCTGCCCGCCTTCCCAGCTCCCATTGAAGATCGAGAACGTCCTCAGCCGGTGGTACTCCAGTGACAATAGCAGGTCAGAACGCGGCCGGTAGATAACGTTTCCGAACCACCCCTGATTGCGAGTTACATAGGGATTGTTGTAGCTCTGGGTTTGGATGCCGAAATAACGAATATCAGCCGCAAATGGATTGTCCTGCCCAAAGGCCGCGTTGAATTCGACTTTCGGCAGGGGCTGGTACTTCATCTGCGCCCAACCGCCTACAGAGTTTAGCGGAAGCACAAGGGTGGCGGGATCGGCGAGCGGTCCATTGGAAACGATGCTTCGGCTCAGAGCGGCCCCGAGCCCGCCGATGGCCTGACCGCGATAGAAGAAGCCACTCAGCGTGAGCCAGCGGTTCAGCGGGAGGTTCCAGTCTGCGGTTGCCGCGTAGCCGTTTACAGCCCGGCTGAAGCCCCAGCTCTCCCGGCTGTAGTATCCCCCTAAGCCTGCTGTGAAGGTGCGGCCCAGTAGCGGATGAGAGTAAGAAACTCTCGCAGCGACAGCCGGAGCGCGTGATTCCTCTCCGGCATCCGGAGCACGATACCAAACGTAGTTGAAGCCGTCAGGCGGTTCACCCGTTAGTGGATCGAGCACACCACCTTGCAGGCGCACGGTGGAATGGTCTTGAAATTCGAATCGGTGTTCCACCCTCAACTGCGGTGTCCACGACCAGAGGTTCCCTGAATACGTGAGGGCAGGGACGATCAGGGACGCGAATGAAGTTGGCGCCTGCGGGGAAATGAACAGCTCATCCTGTCCCGCAATCAGTGAGGTGTTCTTCCAATCCAGCCGCACGTCCGCGGTGCGCAAACGCACCAACCCTGAGTTCACACCGTTGTAAGTCGCCGGAAAGCCGCCACCGAAATCAAAATTGACATGGCCGCTGGTGCGGGCGCCCCAGAGATCGGGACCAAAGACCTCAAAGCCCAGAATAGACTGCCGCAGTGTGCCCCCAATCGACCCAGGCGAGTCCATGGGGTCCGGCCTGAGAATCCAGGTGGGCACGTCTTGATTGTCAGGGTAGCCGCTATTGGCGAACAAATTGAAAAGCACAATCCCTGAAAAGCGGACCCGATATTTTGAAGCACTCTCTACTTTGGTCTGATATTGCTGGTTTACCTTTTCCGACAGCAGCTGCTCATCTTCGGAGAGATGCTGCAACTGCTGTTCGATCGAAGAACCGCTCGCCGCAGACCTTACTACCTCTTGATCGCCTTCAACCGGACCGGTTCCGGCTCCGGCATCGGCGGCCCGCTGTGCCTGCAGTTCCTGGCGAAGTTTGGAGATCTCAGCCCGACTGGCGGTCGTTTCCTGCTGTAGTTGCATCACCATCTGTTTCAGTTCACGAACCTGAGACTGCAGCTCGTTGAGGGATGTGTTCACACCCCCATTTGCAGCAGCCGTCTGAGAATCCGCCGGGGCTTGCGCGGTGCACGCGGTCGTCGCGGCTAACGTGAGACAGATCATCATCGCCGTGCCGAACACCTGAGAGTATCTGCATTCCATGTCGCACCTCGGGCAACGATTTGGGGGCCTGTCAAAACCTCGCGTTTGGCGGCAGCATCGTTACAGGATGAAGTGGCGGGAGGCATCCGCCGTCCGGCCGTTTCCGACAGGGGCCTTCTGCGGTACCCGGGGAAGCACGATTTGCATCACGGTGCGGCCAGGCCTCGAGCTCTGCAATTGCAATGTGCCGCTGTGGTCCTGCACGATTTTCTGCGCAATTGTCAGTCCCAGCCCGGTTCCATTTTCCTTGCCGTAACTGACGAAAGGCTGGAATAGTTTGTCACAAATGGATGGTTCTACGCCGGGACCGTCGTCAATCACGCGCACTTCCAGTAAATCCGTATGATTGGACACCGTAACGGCGACATTACCGCCATGACCATGCACTGCCTGGCAGGCATTGAGCAGCAGGTTGTAGAACACCCGCTCCATCTTCCGCGTATCGAACTGAGCACTGTGCACGCCTTGCGATTCAATTGCAACGTTGACGCCCTGAAACTGAGGATGGGCGAGCACCAGTTCGATGGCCCGGCTAATGGGACGCTCGATCGGCGCCTCGCTGACACTCAGCGCCTCAGCTGGCCGTGACAACTCCAACAAGGAATCGATAAGGTCAGTGAGCCGGGTCACTGCAATTCTGATTTCCCCGTACAGCTCCTCTCGCTGCTGTGAAGTGAGATCGGCATCGGCGAGGAACTCCGCATTGGCCAGCACAGCGGTGAGCGGATGGCGCAAGTCATGTGAAATCGAGCTGGCCATTCTGCCAATCGTGGCCAGCCGCTCCGACTCAAGAAGTCGCTGCTGGGCTTCGTGCAGGCTTTCCCGCATGCTGCCGAAAGCGCTGGTCAGCTCGGCCACTTCACCAGCACCCCGGGCGTGCAAAGGATAGCGAAAGTCTCCGCCCCCCAGGGCCCGCACTCCCTCCACGAGCTTCTCCAGGGGCCGAGTAAACGTTCGGGCGGTGAAGTACACCAATAAGCTACCCACAAAAACCGCACCGATGCCAACAGCCAGCAACAAGCGGCTCAGGTGATTGAGGAAAGCGGTCGCCTCGTCGTAGGACTTCATGACCACGATACCGACCGCCGGTGTCGCACCGGGATCGAGGGTCAGAGAGGAAGCGATGAACTTTTCCTTGCCCAACTTCCAATCGGTCGGGCCCTGAGGAACCGCCTGCGCAGTGAGATGGGTGCGCAGCTCGTTGGTCTGCTCGGGGTTCAGGGTACTTACGACGACGTCTTGTCCGCGAACGATGGCCACCTGGCTTGCCGCAATTTGGCTCACCTCGCTCGCCACTGCTGAATTCATCTCGTCTCCCACCGCCACCACGCCTAGCAAGGCGTTGTCCTCAAGGCGGCCGAAATAGATGGGCTTCAGGACGACCTCGTAGAGGTGTCCGTCGGCAAACCACCATTGCAGCGGCTCGTCCAGAGCGTTGCGATGGTGCAGGAGGCGTTGCGCTTGCTCGCGCGTGATCCCCGGCTCGCGTGTGTGAAAACCTACAAACTGATTAGCCGGATCGATCAGCGCAAACAAATCGCCGCCCGAGAGCGGGAACATCTCTCCTGACGCATCCTGGATGGTGGGCGCGTGCCGGGAGGTCATCAGCGCCTTGAGGCTGGGAAGATCGGCCATTAATTCGGCAGAACGTGCCAGTACGGCTTCCCGCTCTCGCTGCACGTTGCGAAACGTTTTCACTGAGTTGGCAAGGTCGGCCCCCAACTCGCGCCGGACCTGGCTTTCGACGGTGCGCTGAACGACAAGGAGGGAGAAAGCGGTCAGACCGGCTGAAGTCAGCAACATCGCGATGAGAAACTTGGTCCTCAGCCGCAAACGACCCATCGCCGACCTCCCTTCCTGTCTGGCATTACCTGACAAATTTGTAGCCGGTGCCGTGGACTGTCCGGAAATGCACCGGATCGGCGGGATCTTTCTCCAGCTTCTGCCGCAGGCGAAGCATGTGCGTATCGACAGTTCGAGTCGTGGGATAGTTATTGTACCCCCACACCTCGTTGAGCAATTCGGTGCGGGAGACCACGCGGTCCTGGTTGTTTAGGAAGAAGCGCAGCATCTTGAATTCCTGCGGAGTCAGCGGCACCAGCTGTCCATCACGGTGCAGCTCCATCTTGGAGAAGTTAACTTCCACGTCATCGAAGCTGAAAATCTCGACCTTGTCGGAAGACTGATTCAAGCGTCGAAACGCGGCCCGGACGCGCGCAAGCAGCTCGCGCGGGCTGAAGGGCTTGGTCACATAGTCGTCCGCACCAAGCTCCAGCAGCAAGACTTTGTCGAGAACGTCGCTGGCGGCACTCAGTACCAGGATGGGAACGTTGGAAGCCTCGCGCTTGATTTCACGGCACAGGTCCTGCCCCGATTTCCCGGGGAGGCGGAGGTCAAGAACGACAATACGCGGCACAGTCGCGCGGAAGGTTTCCATGGCGACCGCGCCATCGGCCGCAATCGTTACTTCAAATCCCGCGGACTCAAAGGTGCGGCGCAAGGCCCTTTGGACTGCCAGATCATCTTCAATGATTAAGATCTTTTCCATAACAACCTGCTCGCAGTCGCATCCGCGATGCTGCTGAACTACAGCTAATAACAGATCAAATTGCCGGTCAACGCCGTGTTAACAAATCTGTGACAAACACAGCGCAGGGTTTTGCTCAGCCGGAGTAGCGGCCCCGTTTGTAAGAGATTGTCCCCGCTATCTGCAAGGACGCCAATCATATCGCCGGTGCGCGCTTGCCGGCTCGATTTGTCAACAAAGTTTGACAACTTCGTAACCGGGCTAAGACAACTCTCCGGTGCGTCCTCATTAGATTGCAGAGAGCTTCTGGTAGCGGAGAGTCGAGTCGAAGTGCCGGGAGCAACTAAAAAACCCCGAAGATGGATGGAGGAACGATGCTTAGGTCACAGAAATTCGGTTCGCCGACACTCCGGCTGATCCTGTGTGCGGTGCTCGCGTTGATAACAGTAGCACTGGTCAGCCTACCGGCTGCTGCTCAGAAAGCTCAAGCTACAATTCTCACCTCCGACATAGGTGGCATCAGTGCCTTCACCGATGCCCATCTCGTTAACCCCTGGGGCATGGCCGCCACTCCAGCCGGACCGTGGTGGGTCTCCGACAACGGAACTGGACTCTCTACCTTGTATGACGGAACTGGCAAGCCGGGCTCGCTGGTCGTCACCGTCCCTTCCGGCACGTCAGGAACTGGAGTGCCGACGGGAATTATCTTCAACAACACCTCTGACTTCAAAATCAACGGCAGCACGCCAGTCTTTATCTTCGCAACCGAAGACGGAACCCTCTCAGGATGGAGCTCCGGGACAAGCGCGGCGATTGCTGTCAACAACAGTGGCAGCGGCAACGCTGTCTACAAGGGATTGGCTTTAGGGTCGGCCAATGGCAACAACTACCTTTACGTGGCGAACTTCCACAATGGCACTGTGGATATCTTCGACAAGAACTATGCTCCTTTTTCGTTTGGCGCTGGCTCCTTTACGGACAACACGCTCCCGGCTGGATTCGCGCCGTTCAACGTGGCAAATCTCGGTAACGGGCAAATCGCCGTGGCCTACGCCAAACAGGACGCCGACAAACACGATGAAGTTGCGGGCGTCGGGTTTGGCTACATAACGGTCTATGACACTTCCGGTAACTTGAAGTTTCGCCTCCAGCACGTGCTTTACGACAATGCTCCCTGGGCCATGGTGGTTGCGCCCCAAGGCTTCGGCGGCTTTGGCGGCGACATCTTAGTGGGCATGTTCGGCAGCGGGGCGATCGCGATCTATACCCCTTCGGGCACCTTCCTCGGCGTGCTGTTTGATCCGAACAACCTGAACCTCAGCATCAACGGTCTGTGGGGCATGGGATTCGGCAACGGAACAGGTTCCGGCTCCAAGACGACACTGTACTTCGCGGCCGGAACGTTTGACGAAGCACATGGCACGTTCGGAACTATTATTCCGAAGAGTGGTCCGGGCAACGCCGGCAAGACAGAGGTCAACATTCTCAAGCAGTGGTAGTCCTAAAGGGCGCCAGCCCGCAGATTAATCGAGGAGGGCTAGACTGCCCTCCTCGTTTTCTTGGCAAGAGCTCGAAGTTAGACTTGCTTGCCAGGAATCGCCTGCGGCAGCTTTTCGAGTCGCCTCGAGTCACCACCAGAAACTGAGGACGGCACGCCTAACCCTCCGTCACGCCCTCGTTCAGGCATACCTTTCAGGCTTCCCCTCGTGCAGATCTTTGTGGGAATAAATGTCGGCCTTGACAGTTAGCAACACTGACAGCCACTCGGAGGTGTGCAGACAATGCATAGAGACAACGGGAGTACGAATTTCAACTTGAACGATGAGATTTCGCATGACCACAACCATGATGGCATCGACCGCAGAGGCTTTCTGAAGTGCATGGCCTGGGCCGGAACCGGTGCTTTCTGCGTAATAAAGGGAGGCGTACTCAACTCGTATAGCTTGAGTGGCTTTCCTTTCGGCAAACACGCACCCAAAGGTGACCTCGCCTTCGTCCAGATCAGCGACAGCCACATGGGCTTCGATAAGGCGGCCAACCCCGACGTAATCGGTACCTTCAAGGCTGCCATAGACAAGATCAATGCCCTGTCGGTTGCGCCTGCTTTCATCCTGCACACCGGTGACATCAGCCACCTCTCCAAGCCGGGAGAATTCGACACGGTAGATCAGCTCCTGAAATCCGCCAGCACGAAGGACGTTTTTCTTGTGCCCGGCGAGCACGACGTCCTCAACGACGACGGCAAGTCATACCTGGAGCGCTACGGCAAAGGGACGCAAGGAGCAGGCTGGTACAGCTTCGACAAGAACGGAGTGCACTTTATTGGCCTGGTGAACGTCATGAACCTGAAAGCGGGTGGTCTGGGCAGTCTCGGCGGTGAACAGTTGGAATGGCTGGAGAAAGACGTGAAGCATCTCTCCAAAAGCACGCCCATCGTCGTCTTCGCCCACATCCCGCTGTGGAGCGTTTATCCGGAGTGGGGCTGGGGCACCGAGGACAGTGCACAGGCGCTTTCCTACCTCAAGCCTTTCGGTTCCGTGACCGTCCTGAACGGGCACATTCACCAGACGATGCAAAAGGTGGAAGGCAACGTAACGTTTCATACCGCAGCTTCCACGGCGTTTCCTCAGCCAAAGCCGGGAGAGGCGCCGTCACCTGGGCCAATGAAGGTCCCAGCCGATCAACTGCGGACGCTGTTGGGAATAACTGATGTCAACTACGTTCGCGGCCAGCACGCTTTGGCCGTGCTTGATTCAAGCCTAACCTGAGCCGCGAAGCGGCAACAAAACAAGGAGTCCCATTATGAAAACGAGAACTTCGATATTGGCCATCGCCATACTGTCAGCGGCGGTCAGTCTAACCATCAACCCGAGGACCTTTGCCGCCACTCCCGACGACAAATCCGCCTCGGAAGTCGCCATAAAAATTGACAACTTCAGCTTTTCGCCCGCAACCATCACGGTCCCGGTGGGAACCACAGTCCGCTGGACCAACCGTGATGACATCCCGCACACCGTGGTCAGCGACGACAACAGCATCAAGTCCAAGCCGCTGGACACCGATGAAACGTTCACCTACACGTTTACCAAGCCGGGAACCTACAGCTACTTTTGCAGCATTCATCCCAAGATGACGGCCAAGGTCGTGGTGCAGTGAGATTGACATGAACCCCTTTGATCCCAGATCCGTCCCGTTCGCCAGGCACGCGCAGCACGTCGTGTTGATTCACTTCCCGATCGCGCTGTGCATCGTGAGCATCGCTTTCGACTTCATCGCACAGCGGACGAAGAAGCGCGTACTGGCAGACGTCGCCTACTACAACCTGCTGGTGGCTGCTATCTCTACCGTGCCGGTCGTGGTCACCGGACTGCTTGCCTGGCGCTGGCAACTGGAAGGTCAGCGGCTCAAAGGCACGCTGCTTCTCCATCTAGTGCTGGGCCTCGCAGCCAGCGCGATGATCTGGCTGGCCTGGAGCCTGCACTTCCGCGCCCACCGCAATCCGGAAGGCAAGCTGCCGCTCTATCGCCTGCCCATCGAACTTGCCGCCGCCACAGTGGTTTCCCTGACCGCCCATCTCGGTGGTTTTCTGAGCGGGGTCAACGGGCCGGGATAAGTTTCGCCGTTGCTCGCTCCTTCTTCCTGAACGCCACGTGACATGCTCGTTTATGTGTGTTATGTTATGCATGTATTTAGATTGCATAAAATCGAGGTACATATGGCAACAAATGTGGCCGACACGATCAGGTCGTTTGCAGAGAAGGAGTACATTGAATCTGCTCGGCGAAGGGGATTGACTCGGATAAAAATCAGGGTTGGTGACGTCCATA
>Ga0335083_10001129_pt1 | contig 37475 bp, 28 predicted proteins | sample Lox_Sample_42_FD_206716 | JGI IMG/M metagenome (GOLD analysis project Ga0335083, IMG submission 206716) | Soil microbial communities from Loxahatchee National Wildlife Refuge, Florida, United States - Lox_Sample_4.2 | ecosystem: Environmental > Terrestrial > Soil > Wetlands | place: USA...
TCCGGGTTGTTGAACCGGAACATCAGCGCGGCGGCCGGGGTGAGCGCGAGCACGGCGCCCGCGATGAGGCCGGCGCCGGGGCCGAACCAGCGGCGCACCGCCGCGAAGAGCACGAGCACCGACAGCACGCCCTCGACGGCCTGCGGCGCGAGCAGCGACCACGAGCTGAAGCCGAATATCCGCCCGGAGATCTCGTCCACCCATAGCGAGGCGGGCGTCTTGTCCACCGTGATGAAGCTGGATGAGTCGAAGGAACCGAAGAAGAACGCCTTCCACGACTTCGTGCCCGCCTGCACGGCGGCCGCGTAGAAGTCGTTCGCGTAGCCGTTCCTGCTCAGGTCCCACAGGTAAAGCAGCGCGGTGCAGGCGAGCAGGCCGAGCAGTGCGGGGCGTGCCCACTGGGGGTCCTGTGCTGATCCGCGCCAGAGCCGGCCGAGCCGGCCCTGGGCCCGATGTCTGTGCGCGGGCCGGAACGTGGGTGCGGTGATGGTGCTCATCGGGTCCCTCCAAGGGAATGACTCGGCGTGGGGACGGCCTTGCGGGCCGGGGCGGGCTCGGCAACGTCTTCGCCGAACACCCAGCCCCGGTACAGCGCGAACCGGAGTGCGGTCGCGACGAGGTTGGCCACGACGAGCACAGCGATCTCGGTGAAGCCGCCTTGTGCGCCCCTGATCGTGTGCAGGCACATCAGCGAGCCCGACGTGATCACCAGGCCGGCGCCGAACGCGATCAGGCCGCGGAAGTGGTGCCTGGCCGCCCCGGCCCGGCCGGTGACCCCGAAGGTCAGCCGCCGGTTCGCCGCCGTGTTGCCGATCGCGGTCAGCAGCAGGCTCAGCGCATTGGCGCCGAAAGCGCCCATGGGCCCGCGCAGCGCGAGGAAGATCAGGATGTAGGCCAGCGTCGACGCCAGCCCGACGACCGCGAATCTCGGTACCTGCCAGGCGAGCCCGCGCTCACGTGCCAGGCCACTTGGCCTGAGCAGCGGCACCTTGATCGTGCCTCTGGCGAGGCCGGTGCCGATCCGGCGGATGCCGCGCAGGTCGCCGAGCGCGGTGGCGACGATGTCCACCCGCGAGTCGGGGTCGTCGATCCAGTCGACGGGAATCTCGTGGATGCGCAGCCCGGCCCGCTCGGCGAGCACGAGCAGTTCCGTGTCGAAGAACCAGCCCCTGTCCTCCACGAGCGGCAGCAGTTCCCTCGCCTGATCCGCGCGGATCGCCTTGAACCCGCACTGGGCGTCGGTGAAGCCGACCCCGAGCGTGGCGTGCAGCAGCAGGTTGTAGCAGCGGGAGATGACCTCGCGCTTGAGTCCGCGGATGACCCGCGATCCCTTGTGCAGCCTGGTGCCGATGGCGAGGTCGCTGTGCCCGGAGAGCAGCGGTGCGACGAGCGGAAGCAGTGCGTTCAGGTCCGTGGACAGGTCCACGTCCATGTACGCGAGCACTTCCGCGTCCGACGACGACCAGATCTGGTGCAGCGCACGGCCGCGGCCTGGCAGGTCGAGGTGGACGGCGCGCACCTCGGGGAACATGGCCTCGAGGGCGCAGGCCTCCGGCCAGGTGCCGTCGGTGCTTCCGTTGTCCGCGATGGTGACGCGTGCGGTGAACGGGAAGTCCTCGCGCAGGTACCCGACGAGCCGCATGACGCCGGGCGCGAGGTCGCGCTCCTCGTTCTTGACTGGAACGACGATATCTACCTGAGGTGACTCACTCATGGGCCCCAGTGTGCGAACCGGGTCTGGGCGGATGCTGCCCCGAACTTGCATGCCACCTATGAGTGAAAGCTCAACCTCTGAGCAGCCTGTGAAATGCCACTGAGGCTGAGGAAGCGCTGAAGATCGAGGCCCGCTGGGCGCGCGTGGCTGTCCCGCCTGGCTGGCCGGCCCGCCTCGGCTAGGGCGTGAAGAGCGTGGACGCGGCGCGCGCCTCGGTCAGCGCCGCGGTCATCATGTCCGCGGCCTGGCCGGCCGCCGCCAGCGCCTCGATCATTTCCGTCACGGAGTCGTCGGCGTTCACGCCGGCCTCGTAACCGAGCTGCCCGTCCTCGTGCTGCACGACAAGGAACCTGGCCAGCTGCTCGCACAGCTGCGGCAGCTCATGGCCGATCAGCTCGAGGCTGGCGACGATGTCCCTGACGTCGCTCAGGTTGGAAAGCTCGCCACCGCCGTGCGTGAGCTCGTTAAGCACCGCGATCGCATGCGCCGCCTGGCTGGCGATCTCGCGCGGGGTCATGGTGCTCGCCAGCTCGGTCACGGCGCGACCTTGACATCGTGAGCGCGGTGCAGCGCCAGCTGCTCAGGCATCCGTCTCCTTGGGGGACTAGGGGTGCGGGGTCACGGGCCTACCGCACGGTGTGCCCGCGTGGCCGTTTATCTACACGATACGTCGCCGTTTACGCCAGGTCAGCCGGAGCGGACAGCACCCGGCCAGGCGACGACCCGGCGATGCCGATTCGCTCTTTATCCGCCGAGAATGCACACGATCATTAATGCCGGGCGAGTTGCTATGAAATGAACGTTTTGAGCGTGGGAAAACGGCTAGTCTCCGCTCATGTCGGTAAGCACCGAGGGCGCAAACGTCCCCGCCGGCCCGGTCGCGCCGGAACCGGTTCCACTGGCGATGCTCCTGGGCAGGCAGCCGCCAGGCGCCGTCTTCGCGCTCGGCTGGACGATGGCCGAGCTGTTCGACCCCAGGCGGCGGGTGAGCGTCGGGGTGCGCCAGCCACCCTTCGACCCGGACACGCAGCTGCCGCTGGTGGCGGACCTGGAGGCGGATCCGAAGCTCGTCTTCCTCGCCGCCCAGCTCACCGAGCTCCTGCAGTGGTTCCCCGGCCTTGCCGCCCCGCTCGCGCTTGTCACCGCGCAGACGGACAAGAAGAGGGCCGCGGTCGCGGCGGAGAACCTGGCCACGGCGACCGCCGCGGAACAGGCCGATGACGTGGCCGCCATGCAGGCGGCCACGGCGGCCGTCGCGGAGGCGCCCTTCTCCGAGACCGACCTGCTCGCCGCCGTCGCGGGCCTGAACCAGGCCATACTCGACGAGTTCGCCGACGATCCCGAGCGGCTCGCCGCCTACCAGCTCGGGCTCTCCCTCAGCGACCTCGTCTGGGTGCCGCGCGCGGAAGGTTCCGGCCTTGAGGCGCCGGCCGGCAAGCCAAGCGCGCTGTTCGGGCTCTTCTCCCGCGCGCACCTGTCCACCGTGCAGACGCTGCTCAGCGGCGCCGGCCAGCAGCTTCCCGGCGGTGCGGCCACGATCGTGTCCAGGTCACTCGACAACTGGGCGGACTGGATCGATGTCAACACCGCGCGGATCGCAGCGGCAGGCGCGGACGCCTGGTCGGCGGACGCGGGCACAGTGCTCCAGGCGCTGCGCGTCCAGGGCTGGATCTGGCGGTCGGTGCTCACCGCGGATCCCGGGGTCACCGTGCAGCCGAGCATGAGCGCCTGGGTGCAGGCCGCGTCCTCGCTGGTGCGCGCGGCAAGGATGATGACCGTCACCATCCTGCGCCGCTTCTGGCCCATCGTGCTGATCGCGCTCGTGGTGCTCGGCGGCCTGCTTGCCCTGATCATCGCGAACCTCAGCGGCGTCAGCCAGGTGTGGGCGTCCCTCGTCACCGTGGGCGCGATCCTCGGCACCGGCGGCTACGGCCTGAGCAACGGCGTCTCCTCGTCTTTCCAGGGAGTCGGCTACGACGTCTGGACCGCGGCCAAGACCGACGCATCCGCGTGGGCCGTCACCTGGCTGCCGGCGATGAGCGCGACCGCGGCCCAGCGGGCCGAACTGGACCGCCGCGGCGTCGCCGCCCCGCAGCTCAGGAAGCACCTGGACCTCGGGTAGCCGTTCTCTCCTTGCGGACTCCGCGGTCCGCACCGATCCGGCCGGCGGCACTAACATCGGTGGCATGCCGGACACCGACGACGCAGCCGTCAACGAGGACACCAACGCCGCCATCTGGAAGACGGACATCGGCGTCAATTTCTGGCGGTCGCGTAAGGACGAACGGGCGCGGCGCGATGCCGAGCGCCGCGTCCTGATGGCGCAGCTGCTGCCGTTCGCCGTCGACGAGCCCTTCACGTTCGTCGATCTCGGCGCGGGCACCGGCGCCGCCGCGCGAACCATCCTCGACCACTACTCCGCCGCGCACGCCATCCTGGCGGACTTCTCGCCGCAGATGATGGCCCAGGGCGAGACCGAGCTCGAGCCGTATGCCGGCCGCTACAGCTACGTGGAGTTCGACCTGACGGCGGCCGGCGCCTGGCCCGCCGGCATCCCGGCGCGGGTGGACGCCGTGATCAGCTCGCTGTCCGTGCACCACCTCAACGACGAGCGGAAGCAGTCGCTGTTCGCGGAGATTCTCGCGCAGCTCAAGCCGGGCGGCTGGTACCTCAACTACGACCCGGTCAAGCCGCCGGACCAGGTGGTCGAGGAGGCGTGGCTGCGGGCCGGCGACCGGCGCGATCCCGAGGCGCACCACCGGCGCCATCACATGAACGACGAGGAGAAGTTCCGGCACGCGAACCATATCCGGTACATGATCCCGCTCGAGCCGCAGGTCGGATTCCTGCGGGCGGCGGGCTTCGACGGCGTGGACGTCTTCTGGAAGGAACTGGACTTCGTCATCTACGGCGGCCGCCGCCCGCTTCTCTCGGCGACAGCCTCGGAGGGGTCTGGGGGGGTCGTCCCCCCGGTGGCAGGCGGCGCCTGACGCCAGGCGGCGTCCGCCACCACGGCCCCGGTGTGGCCAGCACCCTGTCACGACGTGCACTGGTGACGGTGTAATGCTCGGTGTCGGGGAAAGGACGTGCACCAGTGAACGCAGCGGACGGATTTGACGCGGTTGTCGTCGGGTCGGGGCCGAACGGCCTGATCGGGGCGGTCACGCTCGCCGAGGCCGGCCTGCGGGTGCTGCTCGTCGAGGCGGCCGAGGAGTTCGGCGGCGGCCTGCGCAGCGGACAGCTGACCGGGCTCGACGGGTTCACCCACGACTGGTGCGCCACGGTGCTGCCCCTGGCCCGCGCGTCGGCCGCGTTCCGCGACCTCGACCTGCCCGTCGAATGGGCGTTTCCCGCGGTGCAGGCGGCACATCCGCTCGACGGCCAGCAGGCCGTGCTTGTGCACAGGGACGTGGCGCAGACCGCGGACGGTCTCGGCTCGCGCCGGGACGCGCGGGCCTGGCGGGAAACCGTCGGCGCGGCGGCGCGCGGCGGCTTCGGGCTCGCGGACACCCTGCTCTCGCCGCTGTCGGTGCCCCGGGCGCCGCTGCGGCTCGCCAGGTACGGGATGTTCGGCAGCCTGCCGGCGACCGTGCTCGCGCGGATGCTGTTCGGCGGCGAACGCGGCCGCGCGGTGCTCGCGGGCATGGCCGCGCACTCCATGGTTGACCTGCGCCGGCCGATCACCGGCGGGTACGGGCTGCTGCTCGCCGCGCTCGCGCACCAGGTGGGCTGGCCGGTCGTCAGGGGCGGCTCGGCGCGCCTCGCCGAGGCCCTCGTCGCGCGCTTCGCCGAGCGCGGCGGCGTCGCGGAGACCGGGCGCCCGGTCAAGGACCTGGCCGACGTGCCGCAGGCCGGGCTCATCCTGCTCGACCTCACACCGCGGCAGGTGCTCGGCGTATGCGGCGAGCGGCTGCCCGGCTGCTACGCGAACGGCCTGCGCTCCTACCGGTACGGGCCAGGGGTATTCAAGCTTGACTGGGCGCTGTCCGGCCCGGTGCCGTGGCGTGACCCCGCGGTCGCCGGCGCGGCGACCGTGCACCTCGGCGGCACGCTCGGCGAGATCGCCGAGGCGGAGGCCATGGTGGCGGCGGGCGGGATCCCGGAGCGCCCGTACGTGCTCGCGGTACAGCCGTGCGCGGCCGACCCGTCCCGCGCGCCCGCCGGCCGGCACATCCTGTGGGCCTACTGCCACGTGCCGAACGGGTCGGCTGCCGACATGACCGCCGCGATCGAGAACCAGGTCGAGCGCTTCGCACCCGGCTTCCGCGACCTGATCATCGCGCGGACCGCGCACGACACCGTGGCCATGGAGCGGCATAACGAGAACCTCGTCGGCGGTGACATCGCGGGCGGGTACTCCGGCCTGGCGCAGTTCGTCCGCAGGCCCGTGCTTTCGCCGTGCCCCTGGCGAACTCCGCTGCCCGGCGTGTACCTGTGCTCGGCGAGCACGCCGCCGGGCGCGGGCGTGCACGGCATGGGCGGTTATCACGCGGCCCGGCTCGCGCTCGCCGGCCTAGGGATAAGGCCAGGCCGCTCACCAGGTCAGCAGAAGTAGACCCGGTTCTGGCGGGCGAAGCACGAACCCGTTCGGATGAAAGATCTGGATTATCCCGAACGGGTGCGTGGCTTCGCCTTATCCATCTACCAGCTTCCGTGGCGGACGACCTCGTCGAAGGGGAGGCGATTCGGCTTGAGCACCGGGGTCAGCGGCCGGTCGGCCGGGTAGCCGAGTCCGATCAGGAAAGCGACGTCGTGGTCGTCGGGGACGCCGCCGAGTATCGCGCGGGCCGCCGCCTGGTCGCCGACAGAGGAGTGGCCGGTGCCGACGCCGAGGTCGGTCGCGGCGAGCATCATCGCGTACGTGGCCTGGCCGAGGTCGTACTGGTCGACCACCTTGCTGCGCTCGTCCGCCGGCTGCGGCACGACCAGCGCGATAGCGGCGGCGGCGCCCGCGATGTGCCGCGCGCCCTGCCAGACCGTCGACAGCTTCTGCAACTGCTCCCGGTCGGTGACCACGATGAAGTTCCAGTGCTGCCTGTTGCTCGCAGACGGGGACCGCCAGCCGGCCTCGGCGATGCGATTCAGGTCGGCGGCGGGGATCGGGTCATCCCGGTAGGTCCGCACGTTGCGCCGGGCGCGGATGGCGTCCCAAGTCTCCATGTGTGACAGCTCCTCTGCTTGGTCATTGCCTAGCGACTCGATAGGCATACCGCATCGAGAGGCCGCGCGGCCAGCATGCGGCCTTTGTGGTCTAGCCACGATAGTCAACTCGCCTGACGTCGAGCCGGGGACATGGCCGGGTTCACTCACCTGTCCTACCTGCGAGGCAGTCCACCAAGAGCGGGTGTCCGCAGACTGTTGCCGGGAACCATGGGGCCGGGCCAAATTCGGGTCCGCGCAACAGGGACAAGGTGCCGCAGGAGGTACATCATGGTCATCGGGCCGTCGGCTGGACGCTTGTACCTGCTGGCCGAGGTGACGCGTGGTAACTAGGAAGGCAGGCAAACTATATGACGCAGCGAAGCCTTGAAGATCTGCTGCAGACGGTGAACCCCGTCGAACTGCTGCGGAACTCCCAGGAGGGCGCCTACGTCTATCCGGTCGTCCCAACCGAGTTCTCCAACTGGAAGGCCGAGCAGGTCGCGTGGCAGAAGACCGCGGTGCTGTTCGACCAGACGCACCACATGGCGAACCTGTACATCAAGGGCCCGGACGCGCTCAAGCTGATCTCCTACCTCGGGATCAACACGTTCAAGAACTTCCCGCTGAACATGGCCAAGCAGTTTGTGCCGGTCACCTACGACGGCTACGTGATCGGCGACGGTATCCTCTTCCACCTCGAGGAGAACGAGTACGAGTTCGTCGGCCGGGTGCCGACGGTGAACTGGGTGCAGTTCCACGTGGAGACCGGCGACTGGGACGTCGAGCTTGTCCGTGACGACCGCTCGCCGTCGCGCCCGATGGGCCAGGCCGTCACCCGCACGCAGTACCGCTTCCAGATCCAGGGCCCGAACGCTTCCAAGGTGATCGAGAAGCTCAACGGCGGCCCGATCGCGGACATCAAGTTCTTCCGCACCGACTTCATCAACATCAAGGGCCGCAAGGTACACGCGCTCAGGCACGGCATGTCCGGCCAGCCCGGCCTCGAGGTGTGGGGCCCGTACGAGGAGTACCTGGAGATCCGCGAGGCGATCCTCGAGGCGGGTGCGGAGTTCGGCATCACGCCGGTCGGCTCCCGCGCCTACGCCTCCAACACGCTGGAGTCCGGCTGGATCCCGTCGCCGCTGCCCGCCATCTACACCGGCGAGAAGCTCAAGGCCTACCGTGAGTGGCTCCCGGCGCAGGGCTACGAGGGTTTCGCGGGCACGCTCGGCGGCTCGTTCGTCTCCTCGAACATCGAGGACTACTACCTCACGCCGTACGAGCTCGGCTACGGCCACATGGTCAAGTTCGACCACGACTTCATCGGCCGCGAGGCGCTCGAGGCGCTCGACAAGCCGTCGCAGCGGCGCAAGGTGACGCTGGCATGGAACGGCGAGGACGCCGGCCGCATCGCCGCCTCGCTGTTCACCGACGAAATCCCGGCCAAGGGCCTGGACGTGCCGATCTCCAACTACTCCTCGTCGAACTACGACGCGCTGCTGCTCGACGGCAAGGTGGTCGGCCTGTCGCTGTTCACCGGCTACAGCCACAACGAGCGCAAGGAGCTGTCGCTCGGCATCATCGACCCGTCGATCGACGTCGGCACCGAGGTCACGCTGGTCTGGGGCGAGCCGGACGGCGGCTCGCAGAAGGCGTCGGTCGAGCGGCCGCACAAGCAGGTTGAGGTACGCGCCACCGTCTCGCCTGTGCCGTACTCGAGCGAGGCCCGCGAGCACTACGCGGAAGGCTGGCGGGTGGTCGGCCGCGCCTAAATACACGCGCCTACCGGGCGCGCCGGCTTTGGCGGCGCGCCCGGTGCTGTTTTGGTGGCCAATGTCCGTGCTGGTGCCCGATCCGAACGTATTGCATCGATGTCCTCAAATGAGAGCTATGCAGGGAGAAGGACGCCACCTCACCACCGGTACGCAGGAAATCTTGAGGGAAATCAGTGTGCCGGCGTTACCTGGAGGGAACCGTTATCCCATCGCAAGGCGAAGCTTCGCGCTCAGGCGGGCATCATCCCGCTACACTAGGCAAGTCGCCCAGCGACGCGGAAGAGATCGGGGCACCTAGCCATGCCGACTCGCTCGGGACGGTGGCGGGCGGCAGTTCAGCAACTCGGCGAGGCAGAGCCGGTACCGAGTTCCCGTCATCACGGAGGCGCGGGACGCGCGACACGCTTCAAAGGCATTAACGTTCCGGCACCTAAATATTAGGAAGAAACATGGTGACCACCGAAGAATTGCGGCCTGCCTCAACGTCCGCAATGGTCGACGAGAGTGGCATTCCGTTGACTGAGATCGCCGCCCTCGGCCCCGAGGTTCTCTGGAGGACGATCGAACGCGCACTGCCCGGCCTTTCCCCCGAGTCCGCGCCGGCAGCGGCATTCCAGTCCTCGATCTGACCGACGCCACGTGTGGACGGTCGCGCGCTCACGGCGAATCAGGTCGTGCTCAAGGTGCACAGCCGGTGTGACCTTGCGTGCGATCACTGCTATGTCTATGAGAGTGCCGACCAGAGCTGGCGCGGCCGTCCGCTCGTCATATCGCGTGATGTTGTCTCCCGCTCGGCCCTGCGCATAGCCGAGCACGTCAAGACCCACGAACTAGGCCGTGTCGAGGTAGTGCTGCACGGAGGCGAGCCATTGCTCGCCGGCGTGGCAGGGCTGCGCGCGATCCTTGTAGAGCTTGAGGGCGCGCTGGCTGGCCTCTGCCAGCTTGACGTGAAGGTGCATACTAACGGCATCCTGCTGAGCGAGGACTTCTGCGACCTATTCGCCGAACACGGCGTTGGCGTGGGAATCTCTCTCGATGGTGACAAGGCCGCGAATGACCGGCATCGCCGGTACCGGGATGGCCGGAGCAGCTACGACCCCGCGGTACGCGCCATCAGGCTCCTGGCCGGCGACCGCTACCGGCACATCTACTCGGGGTTGCTGTGCACGATCGATGTCGCCAACGACCCGGTAAGCGTTTACGAAACCCTCGTGGCGCTGCGTCCGCCGCGGATCGATTTCCTGCTACCGCACGCTACGCATGACAGCCCGCCGAAGCGTTCCGCGGCAGCAGGAACCGACTACGCCGACTGGCTCATTGCCATATTCGACCGGTGGAAGGCTGACGGATACCCGGTCAGGATCAGGACCTTCGATTCCATCACCGCCACACTGGCCGGAGCGGACAGCAGCACCGAGGCCCTCGGGCTCGCGCCGGTCCAGATGGTGGTCATCGAGACCGACGGAGCATACGAGCAGGCCGATTCCCTCAAGGTCACTTACGACGGTGCTCCGGCGACCGGGCTTGACGTGTTCAGGCACTCCCTGGACACGGTGCTTGAGCACCCTGGTGTCGCGAGCCGGCAACAGGGCATCGCCGAGCTCAACGCCGTCTGCAGGGAATGCCCGGTCGTCAGGACATGCGGTGGCGGCATGTACGCGCACCGCTACCGGTCAGGATCAGGGTTCGACAATCCATCGGTGTTCTGCGCTGACTTGCTAAAGCTCATCACTCACGTGCAAGACAAGCTGCCGCACGTGAGTGCCGCGCATGCCGCCGCCCGGCTTGTCAGTGAGCAGGCGCTCGCCGAAATCGGCCGCGGCCTCGGCGGTGCCGACGCCATAGAACAGCTCTTCCGGGCGCAGCAACCACTACGGCGCAGCCTGATCGCCGCCGTCTACGAGACGGCCATGCGCGCTCCGGCCGTGTCCAGCCGGATCAGGGATCAGGTGCATGATGCGTGGCAGGTTCTCGCAGCGGCGGATGCCAGCAGGCCGGACGTCGTCAACGCCGTGCTCGCGCATCCCTCTTTGCACGCCTGGTCCGCACGTTGTCTCGCAGGGCTGCGGGGACCCACCGCGGATCGCGTGAACGACCTGCTGCACCTCGGGGCGGTCGCGGCGGTGGCCGCGATCCAGGGGCAGGCCCGCGCGCGCGTCATGGTCCCCGTCGTGGCCGGCGCACTGCACCTGCCCGGACTTGGCAGGCTGGTGGGACTTGCCGACGCCGAGTTGGCCGATCTCGAAGTCGATACCGACTTGGTTACAGTGCGCGCAGGAACGGATGTCTGGCGGTTGCCCAGGCCCCGCCTGCAGGCAGGCGATGCCTTCCCCGCCGAGCCGTGGTCGCCGGACGGGACGCCTGGATACGCGGTGGCGGCCCGCTGGGAACCAGTCAGGGTCCTTACCGCACCCGGTATCCGGGTCGCCGTCGATGAGACGGGCCCGTACCGCGATCTCCAGCAAGGCGCGGCGGCATCCCGGCTGCCGGATGCGGACTTCAGGCAGTGGCAGGAGAGCTTCGCACTGGCCTGGGAGGAGATCCAGGAGCACCACGCGCCCTACGCGCCGGCACTCGCGGCGGGCCTCGGCACGCTCACGCCGCTGCCCGCGGTGACGCCTGGGGTTGAGGTGAGCGGCGGGGCAAGGCCGGCCTTCGGTGCCGTCGGAACCCGGCTGCCCGACGATCCCGCGACCCTGTCACTCTGCCTCATGCAAGAGTTTCAGCACGTGAAGCTTGGTGCGATCCTCGATCTGTTCGATCTCTTCGACCCGTCCGACAAAAGCCTTTACCGCACGCCCTGGGATGCTCGCCCATGGCCGCTCGAGCGGCTGCTGCGAAATACCTACGCCCAGCTCGCCGTTTGCGGTTACTGGCGAAACCGGACTGCTGGCGGCGGGGATGACCAGGAACATGCCAGCCGGCGGTATCTGCATGCGCGTGACGGCATCGAGGCTGCGATCGAGACCCTGGCGGGCTGCGAATCGCTGACTCCGCTCGGCGAGCACTTCATCGCTCAGATGCGGTCCGGCCTAATGGCGATCGGCTAATGCCGCGCATCCAGCGGTCACGATAGGCGCAGTTCTCTCTGCCGTAACAACGATGTGCACGATTCTGGCAGGATCGCGCAGTGTCTATCGCTGCCTCTGGCAGCGCACGGCAATCTTCGCTACCGTCGGTATAACGGAGCGGATGCAGGCACGCAACGCGCTGCCTGAAGGGACGGTGTATGTCCAGTCGCGAACAACGCGCACAGGACGCGGGCAGCCTTCATATCCGTCCGTACTTCTTTCTGAGTTATGCCCGGACGCCTAAACGGGATCTGGCCGACCGTGAAAATCCCGATCGATGGGTCCATAAGCTCTACAAGGACCTCTGTGACGAGATCCTTCAGATGACCGATGTGCAGCCATCAGAGGCCGGATTCATGGATACGGAGAATAAGCTCGGCGCTGAATGGTCTCCGGAGCTCATGAATGCCCTGAAGAACTGCCGTACCTTTGTCCCCCTCTATTCGAGACGGTATTTTGAGAGTGACAATTGCGGCAGGGAGTGGTTCGCGTTCGCGCGGCGGGAGATCACCCACCAGGCCAGGGGCGGCGAACGGGCGGACGCGATCGTGCCGGCGCTGTGGACCAGGCTGGACCGCGGCAGCATTCCCGCGATCGCGCAACTGGTCCAGTACGAGCACCCTGAGCTAGGAGAGCGGTACCGGACAGACGGGTTCTACGGGCTCATGAAGATGCACAACTACCGCGCGGCCTACCAGCGCGCGGTCCACCGGCTCGCCGAGCGGATCATCGAGATCGGCGACCGGAGCGTCGCGCACGGCGATCGCGATGTGCAGCGCATGGACCGGGCGGATTTCGAGGCACTGCCGAGCGCGTTCGGGCCGGCCAGCGCCAAGCGGACGACCAGCGGTCAGTTGCAGATCAGCGTCCTCGCGCACGATACCTCCTCGCTTCCGCAGGGCCGGGCGAGCGCCTACTACGGTGCCACGCCGCACTCGTGGTCGCCCTATCAGCCGAACTACCCGCAGCCCGTCGCGGAATACGCCCTCGAACTGGCCAGGAAATGCCTGGATTGCGATCCGCTCGTCGAGTCTTTTCGTGGCTTCCGGGCCGATGCGGCAGCCTCGAACGTCCCGCCAGGCATATGTCTTGTTGACGCCTGGGTCACTATGTCGGATGCTTATCACGAACGATTGCGCCAGCTTGACGGCATCACCGTGCCATGGCTCAGTGTGCTTGTTCCGTGGAATTGCGAGGACCATGGGCTGTCTGCGGAGGAGAACATGATCCGCGCGAAACTCGAGGAACACCTGGGGCGGAAGCTGGCTGGTGTTCCCCGCCGGTGTCGTATGGCGGCAGACGGAATACCGACGATTCATGACCTGGCTCAGGTCCTTCCCGAGATGGCCATGATCATGCTGAAGCGTTATCACAAGAATGCGCCCGCACCGTCAATTCCCGGCCCGGTGCTGCCTCGGCCGCGGCTCAGATCGGCTGATCCGGGAGAGCCTGGAGGTACGGAATGACTGAGCCGGGCAACGGGCAGGTCATCACGTTCTATTCCTACAAGGGCGGGACCGGCCGGACGATGGCGCTGGCGAACGTGGCATGGATCATCGCCAGCAGCGGCAAGCGAGTGCTGGTAGTCGACTGGGACCTGGAATCACCCGGGCTGCACAAGTTCTTCCACCCATTCCTTGATGAATCGATCATCGGCGCCACTCCAGGCGTCATCGAGATTATCAATGACTACCAAACGGAATCACTTAACCCGTCGCCGCGCCCTGACGACTGGTACCTCGACTACGCCCGGGTTGACCGTCACGCGGTCTCGCTGGACTGGGAATTTCCCGGCGACGGAAAGCTTGACTTCCTTTCCGCGGGCAGGCAGAACCGCGACTACTCGGCGGCGGTCTGCTCACTCGACTGGGACAATTTCTACGAGCGGCTTGGCGGTGGCCGCTTCTTCCGTGCGCTGCGCGAGAATATGAAGCAAAACTACGATTACGTCCTCATCGACAGTCGCACAGGGCTTTCCGACGTGGCTGACATCTGCACAGTGGAATTGCCCGACGTCCTGGCGGTGTGCTTCACCCTGAGCGACCAGTCCATCGAGGGAGCGGCCAAGGTCGCCAGGCAGATCAGCAGCAGGTACCGCGACAGGAACATCCGCGTGATGCCGGTCCCGATGCGCATCGAGGACGGCGAGAAGGAGAAGCTTGACCTGGGACGCGCCACCGCTCGCCGCAGGTTCGCAGGCTTTCCCCAGGACATGAGCCAGGCGGACGCCGTCGCCTACTGGTCTGCCGTCGAGGTCCCGTACAAGCCCTTCTATGCCTTCGAAGAGATCCTTGCCACGTTCGGCGACGCGCCGGGTTCGCCCGCATCGCTGCTCGCCGCGTTCGAGCGAATCACCGGCGCCGTTACCGGCGGCGAAGTCACCGCGATGCAGCCAATCTCAGACGAGATCAGGCTCCAGTACAAGGAGGCATTCGCCAGGCGCCCGTCGGCCGAACTCATCCAGGTGTACCTGAGCTACGCACCCGAGGACCGGATGTGGGCGGACTGGATCGAGGCGGTACTCAGCCGGGCGGGCTTCCGCGTGACGCCGCGATCAACGGTCAGCAAGGCAAGCGCGGAACTGGAGGCGGAGGATGCCTTCGCCGGGTCCGCCCGGGTAATCGCGATACTCTCCACCGCCTACATGAGCTCACCGGAGGCCAGGTCTCTCTGGCGGGCGCTGGTGGCGGCGGACGCGGCGGGCATCCGACGGCAGATCGTGCCGGTCCGGGTGACGGACGTGCGGATCGGCGAGCAGTTCGGCGACTACACCACCGTGGACCTGGCCCGGATGGACGGAGCGCAGGCGATGGCCAGGCTGCTGTGGGCGTTTGACCGGCCTGTGCAGTCAGCCGGGACCCAGGGCGACGTGCCGCGCTTTCCTGGCACGGTCCCGAGGATATGGAGCGCGCCCGCGCGGAACGCGGACTTCACCGGACGGGCCGAGACGCTTGAGTTGCTGCGCGACAAGCTATCGGGCAGCGGTGCGGTCATCGTGGCCCAGGCGCTCTACGGCCTCGGCGGTGTGGGCAAGACGCAACTGGCGCTCGAATACGCGTACCGGTTCATGGCCGACTATGACCTGGTCTGGTGGGTGCCGTCCGAGCGTGCGGAGGAAATCACCCAGTCGCTCGCTGACCTGGCGCGGAAGATGGAACTGCGGGTGGGCGACAACGTAGCGGAGGCGGCGGAGGCCGCACTTGACGAACTGCGCCGTGACAGCATCCCGCGCTGGCTGCTCGTCTTCGACAACGCGGATAACCCAAAGCAGCTCGAGAGCTATCTGCCAATGGGGAACGGGCACGTCATCATCACGTCGAGAAACCAGGCCTGGACGAACACCGCCGACCTGCTTGAGGTCGACGTCTTCTCCAGGGAGGAGAGCGTCGCGCACCTGCTGCGGCATGTGCCCAACCTCGATGTCAGCGACGCCATCAGGGTTGCCGAAGCGCTCGGTGACCTGCCGCTGGCGATCGAGCAGGCGAGCGCCTGGCTTGAGCAGACCGGCATGTCGGCCCAGGCCTATGTCGCGGAACTCGCGACCCAGGCAACCAGGATACTCGGCCTGAACCAGCCATCGGACTACTCGGCTCCCGTCGTGGCCACGTGGAACATGTCGTTCGACCGGCTGCGTGCCCGCTCGCCCGCCGCCGTCCGGCTGCTGCAGATCCTGGCCTTCTGCTCGCCAGGGCCCATCTCGATGAACCTGCTCTACTCGGAAGAGACGATCCTGGCCCTGCTGCCCTATGACCCGACGCTCAGCGAGAGGCTGATGCTCGGCAGGATCATCCGTGACATCAGCCGCTTCGCTCTCGTCAAGGTGGACCAGGGCAGCAATTCCCTGCAGATTCACCGGCTCGTCCAGGCAGTAATCCGTGCCCAGATGACCGATGAAGAACAGACGGAGGCGCGCCACGAACTGCACAAGATCCTCGTCGGGGCCCGGCCCAGGCAGGGAGAGACCGATGACCCGGCCAACTGGTCAACGTACGAGATCATCTGGCCGCATCTCGGCCCCTCGGTCGCTGAGGAGTGCGACGACCCGCGGACCAGGCAGCTGCTTATCGACTGGGTGCGGTACCACTGGAAGATCGGCGAGTTCGAAGCCTGCCTCAGCCTCGCGCAACGGCTCGAGACGACCTGGACCCGGCAGCTTGGCGCTGACGACCAGCAGACCCTGCTGCTGCGATTCCACATCGCGAACGTCATGCGTTCCCAGGGCCGCTATCAGGAGGCGCGGGATCTCGATACCGCCGTACTGGAACGACAGCACGCGGTCCTTGGCGTGGACCATCCGCACGCGCTCATGACCGCGGGCAGCCTGGCCGCCGACTACAAGGCGCTCGGCGACTTCAGGAAGGCACTTGCCTCCGACCAGCGGACCTATGCGAGCTTCAAGGAGCAGTTCGGCGAGGATTACCCGCGTACCCTGGTCGCGGCCTTCAACCTGGCGATCTCCTACCGGCTCGTCGGCGACTACAAGGCGGCGCGCCGCCTTGACCAGGACACGCTCGACCGGCGCAGGGTGGTGCTGCCTCCCGACCATCCGTACACCCTCGACACGGCGGCCAACCTGGCGCTCGACATGCGGGCGGAGGGCGCCTTCCGTGACTCGGTGGAACTCCTGAGAGTCACCTGGGAGAAATACCGTGCGGTGCTTGACGACGACATGATCGAGCCGCTCCGCACGGCCACCAGCCTGGCGGTCTCGCTCCGCAAGGCGGGCGACCAGGCTGAGGCGATGCGGCTGGCACAGGACACCTACAACAGGTACAAGCGCCGGCACGGCAGTCAGTCACCAGAGGCGCGCATCTGCGCGCTCAATCTCGCCTGCGACTACGCGGCGGTGGGCGAGTTCGCGCGGGCACTCGACCTGGCGCTTGACGTGAAGGGCGCGCTGTCCGCCGGACTTGGCGATGACCACCCGAACACGCTGGTCGCCGCCAACAACCTCGGCTGCTACCTGCGCGCCATCGGCCGGTACACGGAGGCACTCCAGGTGGCGGAGGACACCGCGGCACACATGCAGCTGACACTCGGCGAGGACCATCCGATGAGCCTGTCCTCCGCCATCAACCTGGCCAATTGCCTGGGAGACGCGCGGAACCTGGTGGCGGCGGAGACGCTGCAGCGCAGGACGCTCGCGTCGCTCACCCGAGTGCTCGGCGCCGACCATCCGGACACCCTGGTCTGCAAGGCGGATCTCGCCGTCACCCTCCGGGACGCCGGCCGGATCGAGGAGTCAGAGGAACTGGCGACGACCGTGCTAGGCGAGCTTGAGCGCGCCCTCGGCGACGGTCATCCCGACATCATGCAGATGCGCGCCGGACAGCGGATCAACCGCGACCTGGAACCGCAGATGTACTAGCGTCGGTGTGCTCATTCGGCGTGCTTGGCTGAGGTCAGCCAGCTCAAGATGTCCGGGAGTACGTCTAGCGCTCCGAAGTGCGCCGCACCCGCCTGAACGACGACGGCCGCGCTTGGCATGCGCTCCGCAAGCCACTTGGCGTGGCTGACCGGGGACAGGTTGTCGCTCGCCCCGTGCCAGAGCAGGACGGGGACAGTGACCGTCGCCGGGTCGAATCCCCAGGCGCTGTGCAGGGCCAGATCGTCGTCTATCCAGCCATACGCCGACGTGCGCAGCGCCTCCGCGTAGGTGGCGAGAAGGAGTGAGCGAATGCCGCGGTCCGCGACCACACGCAAGTCCGGGTCAGGGAGTTCGGATTGGATCTTGGCGAGCAGGCTCGCCGGGTCCGCGCGCACGGCGTCCGCCGTGGCCTCGGTGACGGCCTGGATCTGCTCATATCCGCCGGCAACCGCCCGGTATTCGGTGACGTTCGAATCGCTCATGCCGTCCAGCCAGTCGAGGCCATCGGCGTCCCGGGGAGCCACGCTGACGAGGACCGCCGCCCGGGTGGTGCGTTCAGGAAGGAGTGCGGCGCAGGCGAGCGCGTGCGGGCCACCGCCGGACCTGCCGACCACGGCGAACTCGCCGATGCCGAAGGCATCGGCGATGGCGGACACGTCCCTCGCTACGTCCGCGACCTGCCGCCCTGGCAGCCGGTCCGATTCCCCGTAGCCCGGCCGGTCGAAGCAGATGAGCCGCACGCCGAGCCGGTGCAGAACAGATGAGCGCGGCCGTGGTCCCAGCCGGCTCCCCGGCGTACCGTGCAGCAGGAACACCGGCCGTCCGTCAGGATCTCCGTACACCGCCGTGGCAAGCCGCCTGCCGTCCGCAGCCTTGACCGTCCGTTTCAAGATCTTCCCAGCCCGCCCCGTGGTGCCGTTAGTTGCTGAAATCAATCATCAGCGGACCCTGACGGGCTTGGCAACGAGACCCGTGCAAGGTGAAGGTTTCCGCTGAAAGCTTTGGGTTTGCTCTGAGCTTGAACCAGGGTGCGCGTTGCAGCGTGTACAAGGGTGTCCCTGACATCTAGGGTGGCCGCCATCCGCGGTCAGGCGAGGAGGCGGAACGTGTCAGGAGAAACGGTGTACCAAGACAGGCCCTGGTGGCTTGACCTGCTGCTGCGCGGGCCGTCGGCTCTCGCGGGCGCGCCCGCGCGCATGGTCGTTACGCTGCTGATCGCTGGTGGTGCCGCCTGCACCGTGTACTCGGGATACATCCACCTGTACCTGTGGGGCTGGGCGCAGTACCCCTACCGGGGTATCGCGACCATCGGTCCGCTGTTCCTCATCCAGGGCATCGTCGCGATCATCATCGGGCTCCTTGTCGTCATCAGCCGGCGCCTCGGCGCGGTCCTGGCCGGCGCGGGCCTGCTCGCCGTCTCGGTCGCTGCCCTCGTCATCGACGTCGAGGTCGGCATGTTCGGGTTCAAGGACAGCTGGTCCGTCCCGTACGTGAAGACCACGCTCTATGAGGAGATCGTCGGCGCGGTGCTGCTGCTCGTCGCCGCGGGCGCGCTGGCCTGGTCCGGCGGTTCCGGCCAGCGCGGCTGGCTGGGGCTAGGCCGGTAGCTCCAGCCGAACTGCTCGTTGCGCACCGGCCAGCGCTCGCCGGTCGGTGCCTCGACCACCCAGTCACCCTGCTGCGCGGTCGCCTTGCCCTCCTTGGTCCTGACGACCACGGCTTGCTCCACCTGCCAGGCCCGGTACACGCCGACCCGGCGCCAGCGACCGTCGCCGGCCGGCTCGTGGCTCGCCTGGAAGTCGGGGTCGCTGACGGTCCGCATGTTCCCCTTGTCGTCCACCACGTGCCAGTCGCCCGCATAGCCGTGCATCTGCTCGCCCGCGTGCGTGCTCCAGGCGAGGGGCTCGCTCAGCTGGCTGGCCCGCACCAGGCCGACCCGTTCGTAGCGGGCAGCACCCGGCGGGCCGCCGGCCGGGACGACCGGCACGAAGCCCACGTCCTCGAGCTGCGCGAGCTGGGAGATCAGGTGCCTTCTTATCCCGTCCCGCATCTGGTCAGGCAGTTCCGTCCAGGGGACGACGAACTCGCCAGGCCGGCCGGCCGCGAGCCTGCGCTGCTGCCAGCGGGTGTGCTCGGCGATCGCGATGTCGGTCAGGTTCTGCTCGCTCAGCTCGATGACGCTGCCCTGCGGCACCAGGTGGACAGGCGCCCACTGCCTGCCGCAGGCCGCGACCGCGGACAGGATCGAGCGGAGCTCCAGGATGTTGTCCTGCTTGAGGAACGCGTCAAGCTCGGGCCAGGGCAGCCGGGCGGCGCTCTGCGGATGTCCCGGTGGCAGCGGATGGCTCAGCCGGTAGCACTCGTGCCAGTGCCTGGCCACCCGGGTCCAGGTGTCCTCAGGCACTTCTCCCGCGATGAGCAGCCTGGGCTCGAACGGGTGCAGCAAGTCGAAGATCGCGCCGCCCATGCCGGTCCCCGAGGACGCGAGCACGTACACCGGGGTCTCCGGGTGCAGCCTCGCCACTCGCCCCGCCTCGTGCACCCCGCTGCCCGGCGGGCTTTCCGCGATGATGACCGCGGTCGCGCGGGCCCGTGCCGTGTCCATCGCGTCGAGCCTCTTGAGCAGGTGGTCGGTCCACCGGACCGGGTGAGCCGCGACAGCGGGCAGCGAGTCGATGATCGGTTTGGGCGCCGAGGCGAGGTACTCGCGCTTGATGTCAAGCGATCGCAGGTCGAGCAGCGCGACCTCCGCGAGCGGCAGCGCGGACGGCAACCCGGACGCCGGCGGCAGGTCGGGCGCCGCCTCCCGGCCCGCGTCGGCGGCCTTGACAAGTTCCTTCTGCTCCCATGCCTGGCGGGCGAGTTCGAGGAGGATGGCAACGGTCAGGGTGCTGTCACCGCACACGAGCACATCGCGCGGCTGCGTGCTGAGCACCCGCGAGACGAGGTCGCGCGCGGTGGATTCCGCGGAGCTCAGCGCGTCCTCGAACCACACGCCCGAGGTGCCGCTGTGCGCGCCGCGCCAGTGATCGGCGTGCCGCGGATCGTCGATGAGCGCGACCAGGTGCGGGTGCCGGTCGGGGTCGGCCTGGTAGCGGCCGAGTATGCCGGTGGCCGCCTTGACGATGGCCTCGTTGTCCTGGACCTTGTCCCGCAGCGCGTAGAGATGGTTCAGCGCGCAGCCGCGCCATGCGCAGATGATCGGGCGCAGCAGGTGCGGCAAGGCCGGGTCGCCGATGACGACGCGGGCACCGGTGAGCCTGGCCTCCTCGAGCAGCGGATGATCCTCGTCGGGTTCGATGACGATGACCGTGCGCGGGCTGCGCGCCGTCTCGGTCAGGCGCTTGAGCAGGGGCATGGTCAGCGGGCTCAGGCCGGTGAGGATGATCGCGTCGCGGGCGAACCGGGACTGAAGCCTGCCGAGCGGCTGCCGCCACAGCGCCGAGGCCACGGCCAGCACTCCGATCAGCGTCGCGCCGAGCCCGTCGACCTGGCCGAGTTGCAGCGCGAGCGGCGGAGTGCCTGAGCAGGCGAGATGTTGGGTGGGCAAGCCCACGCTCTGGTAGATCATGTTCGGCGGCTGGCCCACGTACAGCTGGAGTATCCAGAAAAAGACGCCTGGAGTGCTCATCAGCCCGCGGCACGGAATATACGAGGCGAGCCCGAGTATCGCGGCCACCAGGACAAGCACCACGCCGGCGATCAGCCCGATCGGCACCTGATGGCGCCGCCGCGGCCACCAGTACGCGCTAAGGCCGGCGAGCAGCAGCGCCATCGCCGTGACCAGCGTCCAGCCCTGTTCCGTCTGGAGCACGGTCCGCCACCAGGCGCGGGAGCCGTCGAGCCAGTGCTCGTTGTAGCCGTTGCGCCACGCCCCCCAGCACAGCAGGCCGACCAGCGCGGCGGCGAGAACGGCGGGAACCAGCCATGCGTGGCGCTGCCAGCCGGCCTGACCTGATGCGTGCGCCGACATCGCCCCGTTCTCCTGAATTGGCGTCCCTCAATTCAGAGTGCCATGCGGCGGCGAGCCGCGTCGAGACACCAATCGCCGCATCCGCCGTTTCCCTATGCCGGCCTGCGACGTAATGACGAATAAGGGCAGGAAGGGCCGCTATGCTTCCCCAAACGGACGACTTGTCGGCGGGATGGAGCCTTCAATGACAGCAGGCGATCCGTTCGGTGACGCAAAACTCGCGGACCTGGACCTGGACCTGACCAGGCCGAATGTCGCACGGGTATACGACGCCATGCTCGGCGGTAAGGACAACTTCGCCGCCGATCGCGGATTCCTGGCCGAGGTCCTGCGCTTCGCTCCGATGGCCCCGCTCGGCGCCATCGCCAATCGGCAATTCCTGCGCCGTGTGGTGCATTACCTGATGCTTGAGGCGGGTGTTACGCAGTTTCTCGATATCGGGTCGGGACTGCCCACCCGCGGCAACGTGAGCGAGGTGGCGCATGAAATCTGCCCGGACGCGCGCATCGTTCACGTGGACAACGACCCGGTCGTCTACACGCACAGCAAGGCGCTGCTCGCCGACGCCAGGACCACGGATTTCGTTCTCGGCGATGTCCGCAGGCCTGCGGAGATCCTCGACGATCCCGCCGTGAGGTCGCTGATCGACTTCGGCCAGCCGGTGGGGCTGCTGCTGTTCGCGGTCCTGCATCACATCGAGGACGAGGAGCAGCCGGAGCGGATCATGGCCGAACTCCGCGATGCGATGCCGGCCGGCAGCTACCTCGCCATCTCCAGCCTCCGGCTGCCGGGACACGAACTGGCCGAGCAGCGCGCCATCACCATCGAGGGAGAGGAACTGATGACCAGCGCACTGGGTTCCATCCGCTGGCGTGAGGATGGCCAGATCCAGTCCTGGTTCGGTCAGTGGCAGATGGTCGAGCCGGGGCTTGTCCCGCTCGGCGACTGGCGGCCGTCCGGCCCGGCGCACAGCCTTCATCCCGAGATTCACCACAGCTTCTCCGGTGGCGTGGCACGGAAGGAGTTACCAGGTTCCGTGGCCGGCTAGCGTGGTCGCGAAAGTAGCGCGCCGCGGACTGACCGGGGGAACCGATGGAACCTGCCGCCACGACGTCCGCCTCACCCGTATCCAGGCTCGAACGCGAATCGATGGAACAGCGGGTGCGCCGCCTGGCCGCCGCCCGCCGTCGCGCCACCGCACTGCTCGGTGCGGTCACCGTCGGATTCGTGGTGGTGACCGCGGCCGGCGCGCACGGCACGCTGCTCGGTTACCTGCAGGCGGGCTTCGAGGCGGCCATGGTCGGCGGTGTCGCCGACTGGTTCGCGGTCACCGCGCTGTTCCGCCGTCCGCTCGGCCTGCCGATACCGCACACGGCACTGATCGTCGAGCGCAAGGACCAGTTCGCCGAGACGCTCGGCCAGTTCGTCCAGGAGAACTTCCTCAACGCCGACGTGCTCGCCGAGCGCATCCGCTCCGCCGGGCCGGCGCCCAGGCTCGCCGCCTGGCTGGCGGACGAGGAAAGCGCCGCCCGTTTCGCGGGTCACGCCGCGGACGTCGTGGTGGCGCTCGCCGGGACGCTGCGCGACGAGGACGTGCTGCGCGTGCTCAACGCCGAGGTCGCCAGGGCGGTCCAGGCCGTCGAGGTGGCGCCGCTGGCCGGCCGGGCGGTCGGGATCATGATCGCAGGCGGTCACCACGCCGAGCTGTTCAACAGCAGCGTCTCCGCCGCCGACCGCTACCTGGCCGACCACTACGAGGAACTCCGCGAGCGATTCGAGGCCGAGGCGCCACGCTGGCTGCCGGACGCGGTCTACGGGCGCGCCTTCGACCGCCTGCACGCGCGCGTGCGCGAACGGCTCGCGGCGATGGTCAGCGATCCCGACGACGAGGCCAGGCAGCAGTTCGACAAGTGGGTCGCGGGACTGCCTGAACGCCTCAAGACGTCGCCCGAGCTGCGCGAGCGCGGCGAGAGCTTCAAGCGCGACCTGCTGGCCAGCCCCGGGCTCAGGGACTGGACGTCGCTGCTGTGGAAGAACACCAAGGAGACACTGCGGGCCCAGGCGGCCGATCCCGATTCCGAGCTGCGCCGGCGGCTGACCGCGACGCTTGCCACCGCGGGGCGCCGTCTCGGCTCGGACCCGCATTTGCAGGAGAGCTTTGATCGCGTGGTCGAGTCGGGCGCGCGGACGCTCGCCGGACAGTTCCACGACGAGCTCGCCGACCTGGTCACCGGCACGATCAAGCGCTGGGACGCGGCGGAGACCTCGACGCAGCTGGAGCTGCTGCTCGGCCGCGACCTGCAGTTCATCCGGATCAACGGCACGGTGGTCGGCGCCGGCGTGGGCATCGCCCTGCACGCGATCGCCCTCGCATTCGGCTGAAGCGGTCCGGTCAGAAGATGCCGGTGTCGAACCCGCCGTCGTCGAAGCCGTCGTTGCCGAACGAGCCGTCGTCGTATCCGCCGTTGTCGTACCCGGGATCCTGGCCTGGATCGCCACCACGGTCGCCGTAGTCGTCTCCGGCCGCGAAGCCGTCCTGGTAGCCCTGCTCGAAGTCGCGGTCCCTGTCCCCGCCGAACAGGCTGCCATCGAAGATGCTGGTAAGCACCTCGGCACCGAGGATGCCCCCGCCGATGCCGAGTGCCAGCTGTCCGGCGCCCGCCAGGAAGCCGCCGCCCTGCCGCACCGGCTGCTGGTAGTAGCCGCCCGGCTGCCCGTATCCCTGGTACGCCGCGCCGACGGGCGGCGCGAATCCGGCAGGTGCGCCATACTGTCGCTGACCAGCGGCGAGGCGGGAGCGGAGCTCGTTGATGGTGTGCTGCTGCGCGACGAGCGTCTGGGCCATCTGGTACAGCAGGCCGGGCGGCCCCTGCTTCACGTAGCGCTTTATCTGTGCCTCCGCCGCGTCGTCACGCGGCCCGGCCTGCTCCGCCGCCTGGTACAGGTGCCGGAACAACTCGTCGATGGCCTGCTGGTCTTGCTGGTTCACCACTGCCTCCAGCTGGGATCTCTACGCCCCAGGTAGCTTCCCTGCCCTACCGACACTACCTGTCAGCAGAGCCTGGACCGAAAGCACCGCCGTGACGATCGCCGCGGCGACGATGCCGTCGGCCCAGTAGTGGTTGCCTGTCGCGACCACGACGAGCACCGTGACAACCGGATGCGCGACGATCAGCCAGCGCCAGCGGCCCGTGCCCCTGGTGACGACGGCCCAGGCCACCAGGAGCGACCAGGCCACATGCACCGACGGCATGGCGGACAGCTGGTCGGCACCCGCGGCGGAGCCGACAACGGAGTAGACGGATTCGCCGTAGCGCGCGGCGAGGTCGACGAAGCCGAGAGAGCTCAGCATCCGCGGCGGCGCGACAGGGATGAGCGAGATCAGCAGGCAGATCGCGGTGCTCGCGGCCATCGCGTTGCGGACCGCGGGGTAGCCGTCACGGTGCCTGGCGAACAGCCAGACCAGCATGGCGATCAGCATCCCGAAGTGCATCGTCGCGTAGTACATGTTGGCCATGCGGGACAGCAGCGCGTGCGGCAGCACCAGGTGCTGTACGGCGAGTTCGCTCGGCAGGTGCAGCGACCGTTCGGCGTGCCATATCCACCACGCGTGCCCGACGGCGTCGTGGAAACCGCCTGACGCGAGATTGCCCGCCAGCTGCCACAGGGCGTACAGCCCGATCACGAGGCCGGCCTCGCGCGCGAACGGTCCCGCGTGCGCGCCCCACCGGCCGGCCAGTTCGCGCAGGCGCGTGCGGTGGCCGTGCTGCAGCGCGTGCCCGGCGGCGCCGCCCACGGTGCGTCCCGTCCGGACGAGGAGAACCCCCGCCGCACCAAGCCCGGCCGCCAGCAACGCGGCCTGCTGCCAGGAGAGCATCAGGTTAACCACTCATGGAATAACCAGTGCGTTAAGTGGCCTTGTTCCGCCTTCGGGCCAAAAAAAGGAGGGACCCTCCGTAAATGGGCCGTCCCTGCGCGGCCGGATTCGGGGTGCCCGCCGCGTGGCATGCTCAAGACATGCGACGCCTCGATCGGATGCCGACGCGTAAGCCGAAGCACCTCATTCCCGCCGCCGCATCCGCCGCGTGCCTGGTCACGATTCTTACTGGCTGCTTTGGAATGCCGCACGCCACCGGGCTGACGCCAACGGCCACAGTCACCACCGCGCCGGCCGGCCCGGCGCCGGCGACATCTGGGCCGGTGACGTCCGCGCCGGCCAGTTCCGACCCGCCCGCTTCCGCCGCGACCGCACCATCGTTCACGGTGACCGGGGAGAACCCGGTGCTGCCCAACGGAAGCCAGGACACGAACGACCAGGCAACGGGGGCCGTCTGCGACAAGACGAAGTTCTCTGCCGACAGGACGCTCGGCGCCGACATCGCCGCGGGGTTCGCGCTCGACGGCTTCTCCGCGGCGTCCGCCCTGCTGACGCACTTCCTCGCCGGAACGGGCACGAAGATCGCCTACCCGGCGGACTCGGCGATCTCCCGGCAGGCTCGCGCGAGCAGCGTGTTCGAGACCATGAACCGCGCGGTGCAGCAGGCCATCCTCGGCCAGCTCAGCGGCGGTCCCGGCCGGACGCGCGTGCAGCTGTCCGCCGCGCAACTGCCCACGGTGGCGTTCGAATCCGAGAGCAGCGACCTGTACTGGGGATTTCGCGGCACCCAGGGCCTGACCGTCACCGGCCACGGCAGCCTGGTGAACGGGCGGTGGACGGGAACGCTCACCTACGTCATACGGGACAGCTACGGGTTCCCCGTCAGCGATGCCCTCGCCGGGTTCGGCCCGCCGATGCGGTACCTGCAGACGGTGTGCGGTGCGCCGCAGCATCCGGGCGGAGCCCGCTGGTTCCCCGACAGCATCGCGGTCACCGTCCCGTTCAGCCGGCCGGCCTGACGAGGTTCCCGCGCGGCCCGATGTCGGCCGCATGTCTTATCGCATCGGCTGCTTGCGTCAGCTGGCGCTTCAACGACAAAGACTTGCAAGAAATTGCTGAAAGTCTGCAATGAGTAACCGAGTACTCGGCTGCAGGATCGCCGACCAACGGCACCGCGATCGGCCCCAGCTTCAACCTCTACACGCTGCCCGCGGAGGCCGTCGGCCGCACCGCGGTGACACTCAGCCGTGCCGGCGAGTACGTCGACTTCGTACTCGCCAGGGCGGCCAACGCCGTCGACCTGCGGTACTCCGTTCCCGACTCGGCAGACGGCGCCGGGCAGAGCACGCCGCTGCACGTCCTTACCGACGAACGCGCGGACCAGGTGCGCCGGGTGCGCGTGCAGGAGACCCGACGCGTCCCGCAGCGTCATCTTCTCCCGGAACCTGGCGTCGATCAGCTCTCGCAGGCCGTCCGCCACCCCGGCGCCGGGCCGCGCCGTTTCCTGCTCACCGTGGCTGCGCAGGTGCCAGCACAGGCGTTCCGCGATGAACGCCAGCCGGTGCTCTGCCTCGAACTCCTCGCCCGGCCTGCCGAGCACGTCGTGCAGCTGCCTGACGCGCTGCCGCAGCAGCGGGTCGGCGAGCACCGGCTGGCCGACAGCCTGGCCGATGAGGCTCTCTGGCACGTGCGACAGATCGAGGTAGACCACCCGCTTACTGAAGCCCGCCGCGGTCGCGGACCGCCCGTTGTGCGGAACGTGCGGCGGGAGCAGCGTGACCGCCCCGACAAGCGCGCCGTGCTCGCGGCGGTGCAGGTCATACCTGACCATCCCGTCATCGACGATCAGCAGCGTCCACGACTCGTGCGTGTGCATCGGGTAGACATGGCTGGTCATCCGGGCGTGCAGCACCTCGACGACGCCGGGGACCTCCGGCCGCCAGGCGCGCATCCGCGTATCGTCGGACACGCAAAAATCGTACAAGACCGGCCGCAAGCCGATGCGGTTCGATCGCTCGCATGGACGCAGACAGTGACATGGACACGGCCGGTGAGCCGATCAGGTTCGACACCAAGATCGCGGTGGTGCTCCGCGACGACCTCGAGGTATGGCAGCGGCTCAACGTCACCTCGTTCCTTGTCAGCGGGATCGGGCAGCACGACCCCGAGGTGATCGGCGAGCCGTACGCGGACGCGGACGGGACTCAGTACCTGCCGATGTTCCGCCAGCCCGTCCTGGTCTTCGAGGGAGGCAAGGAGGTGCTGACGACGGCACACGAGCGGGCCGTCAGCCGGGGCGTCGCCCTGTCCGTCTTCACCGCGGACCTGTTCGCGACCGGCAACGACCGCGACAACCGCGCCGCGGTGCGCGCCACGCCGCGGGCGGACCTCGACCTGGTGGGCATCGCCGTGCACGGCCCGCGCGGCGCCGTCGACAAGATAGTCAAGGGCGCGCGCATGCACCGGTGACCCCAAGTGGGATCATGGCAGGGTCTCTGCGTTACATCTGAGGAGTTTCGGGAGGCTCGTCATGACGCTCGCGGCCGGCCGGCAAGGCGGATCGAAGAGCCTGGTCCTGACGGCGATGATCTTCGCTGTCGCGATGACCTTCATCGACCAGACGATCGTGTCGATCGCCGCGCCGACGGTGCAGCACGACCTCGGGCTGTCGAGCAGCGGCATGCAGTGGGCGATCAACGCCTACCTGCTCGCGCTCGCCGCGCTGTTCGCGCTCGGCGGCCGCCTCGCCGACACGATCGGGCACCGCACGATGGTGGTCGCCGGGGTGATCATCTTCGCCGTGTCGTCCGCGCTGTGCGGGCTGACGCCGCGCGGCGGGGCAGCGGAGGCGTGGCTCGTGACGTTCCGCGCCGTGCAGGGCGTGGGCGGGGCGTTCATGTTTCCCGCCGCGATCGCCATCGTGGTGGCCACGTTCGACCTGGGCTCGCGGGGCAGGGCGCTCGCGCTGTTCTTCGGCATCGCGGGCGGGCTGACCGCGATCGGCCCGATCGCCGGCGGCTACCTGATCCAGTGGACCTGGCGGGCGATCTTCTGGATCAACGTCCCCGTCGCGATCATCGCGCTCGTGCTCATCGCGGTCTCCAAGCCGGTGACCGAGCATCGTCCCGCGCCGATCGACATCCGTGGCCTGGCCCTGATCGTCGGCGGGGTGGGGCTGAGCGTGTTCGGCTTCCAGCAGTCGGCACTGTGGGGCTGGGGCAACGCCGCCATCGAGGTCTGCATCGCCATCGGCGTCGTGCTGCTCGTGGTGTTCTACTTCGTCGAAGAGCGGACCGAGGCGCCGCTCATCAACGTGCGCATCTTCCGCAATCAGACGTTCCTCGTGCAGAACATCATCCTGGGGATCGCCATGATGGCGTTCATCCCCGTCTTCTTCTTCGCGAGCATCTACGGGCAGATCGCGCTTGCGGAGAAGGCGACCACCGCCAGCCTGCTCATCTTGTACTTCTTCCTCGGCTTCGTGATCGCCGCGCAGATCGGCGGGCGGATGCTGGACAGGATCGGTGCCAAGCGCCCGGTGGTGCTCGGCAGCGCGCTCGCGGCCGTCGGCTTCTTCCTGTGGGCCGGGCACGTGACCACGCTCCGCTCCGGCGCCCAGGTGGTGTGGATCATCATGGCGGGCGCCGGCATGGGGCTCATGCTCGGACAGGCGAACACCGACGCGATCAACCGCGCCTCCAGGTACTCCTACGGAGAGGCGACCGGCATCACCCAGACCGTGCGGAACTACGGCGCGAGCCTCGGGTTCGCCATCCTGGGCACCGTGCTGATCAACGACTTCCGGTCGAGCATCACCGGCTCGCTCATCGCCAAGGGGGTGCCGGCGCCGGTGGCGGCGTCCCAGGCCGCCAGGATCGCCCAGCTCCAGGGCGGCAGCGGCGACGTCGCCAGCATCCCGCAGTTCATCAGGGCCGACTTCGCCACCGCCACCCACGACGTGCTGACCGGCATGGGCGTCATCATGGCGGTGGCCGCCGTCGTGGCGTTCATCGGACTCAAGCGCGGCGTGCAGCAGACCGCCGCGCCCGAGGCCGCCGGCTCGGCGGCCGGCGTCCCGGAATTGCGCGACTGACCGCCTCGGAGCCCCCGCTGCTCCCATGAAACTCTCAGCTGCGATGTCGCGCGTTGTTCGTGCGCGGCTGATTTGACCACCATAGGCTGGAGTGATTTTTGGTGATCATGAATGGGACGGCTAATTGTGATTATTCGAAGACTTGCTTGGCATGGGCGGAGGCGGGCGGTGTTCGCGGGGGCGGGCGCGACGCTCGCGGTCTTGGCGGGCGCGACGCTGCCCGGCGGTGCGGCCGGCGCGGCGACAAGCGCACCCGCCGCCTCCGGGGCCGTCAAGCTCTCCGCTGCGCCGCTTGGCATCGACGTTGCGCCGTGGGATTCGCTGCTCGCCAACTCCGCGACGCAGAGCAAGGTCCAGTCGCTGCTCAAGGCGGCAGGCGTCACCCAGTTGCACTACGGCGGCGGGGTGACCGCCGACCTCTATGACTGGCAGACCGATACGGACATCGGCAATTGCAATGGCAACACCTCGATGGCTGAGTTCACGGCCAAGTGCGCCGTCAATGATGCGCTGCCGTTCAGCCTGCTGTCCCAGAACGCGCGCACGCTTGGTGCCCAGAGCCTGGTGACGGTCAACTACGGTTCCGGGACTCCCGCCATGGCCGCGGCCTGGGTAAACCAGGCGAGCACGACGGCCGGCCAGGCCGTCGCCTACTGGGAGATCGGCAACGAGAGCTACGGGTGCTGGGAAGCCAACAACTGGCTGGCCGAGGCCCCGGAGCTTTACCAGGGCTATCAGGCGAACGAGAATGCCACCTGCCCCATGGTGGCCGAAGGGCTTGACGCCGGCATGACCACGATGGCGAGCTCCTACGCCGCCAACGCCGGGGACTACATGACCGCCATGAAGGCCGCGAACCCGAACGCCAAGCTCGGCGTGCCGTGGGCGTTCGACTGGACGGTCGGCGGCGCGACCGTCGGTGACAACCAGATCTGGAACGACACCGTGCTCGGCCAGGACGGGAAGAACATCAGCTTCGTCGACGCGCACTGGTACCCCTTCGGGTTCGGCGGCAACACCGCCTCGAACGGAAACCCGACGGACCAGACGGTGATCCAGTCGGTGACCCAGATTCCCGCCGAGTACGCCAAGATCCGGACCGCGCTGAACACCTACGCCCCGAGCGCGAACGTCATCGTGGGCGAGACCGGCGTCAGCTACCTGGCCACGAACGTGCCGTGCAAGCCGGCGGGGGCGCTGTTCGCCGCCGGGGACGCGCTCGAGTGGCTGGCGGCGGGCGCGCAGAGCATCGACTGGTGGCCGCTCGACACGGACGCCAACCTGGGCACCACGTGCGCCAACCCGGACGAGGCGATGTTCACCAACGCGGGCGGACCGCTCACCCCGTACACCGGTTACCTGCTCGCCTCGGTGCTTGCCCAGCCCAGCGCCAAGCTGTCGACAATGGCCACCTCCTCGTCGGACGTGCTCGGGTTCCAGTCCCTGCTGCCGAACGGCAAGTCCGCGGTCGCCCTCATCAACACCAGCACCTCGTCGTCGAGGAAGGTCACCTTCAGCTCGTCGCTGGCCGGGAACCTGGTGACGGAGAGCTACAGCGCGGGGAACCAGAACTCGACTAACAGCCTGATCGTGTCGGGCACCTCGACGGCTTCGGCGATCGCCGGCGGCATCACGCTGCCGGCCGAGTCGATCACGATCCTGAAGGCGAGCACGCTCAAGCCGAGTTCGATGACCCTGACCGGCAGCGCGAGCGTGAAGGCCGGGACCAAGGTGACGCTCAAGGGCAAGCTCTCCCTCGGCAACATCACCGTGCCGGCCGGCGTTTCCGTGAAGGTCTACCGCAAGCTTGGCAGCAAGACCCAGGCCACGCTGACGGCCAAGACCGTGGCAGGCGGCGGGTTCACCGTCACCGACCTCCCGCCGGCCGCAGGCAGCTACGTGTACCAGGCCAGCTACGTGAGCAATACCTACCTGCCCGCGTCGGCCTCCCACGCGGTGAAGGTCACGGCGGCGAAGCCGTCGCTGAAGCTGGCGCTTTCCGCCTCGTCTGTCCGGCCGGGGACGAAGATCACCGTGACCGGCACGCTCGGCGCGCCGCACGTGAACAAGACGCTGGTCATCTACGCGCAGCCGAAGGGCGGCGCGAAGAAGGTCATCAAGCGGGCCACCGTCAACGCGAAGGGCCAGATCTCGGTCGTCTACCCGGTCACGGCGAACACCGCGTTCACCCTGGTCTTCGCCGGCGACAGCTGGTACACGTCCGGAACCCTTACCGCGGCGGTGAAGGCCTAGCCGGCCTGAATGCCAGCACAATGTCCGCATTATTCGCATGCTGCTGTTTAGGCCGTCTTAAGCTGTTGTTTTCTTGATGGTCAGGCATGCGGGCGGTCAACGGTGAGTGTTCGAGAACTTGCTTGGCGTAGGCGGAGTCTGGCGTTGTGTGCGGTCGCGACGCTCGCGGTCCTGGCTGCGGCGGCGCTGCCCGGCGGCGGCGCCGGAGCGGAAGCCAGCGCATCCGTCGCGTCGGCGTCCGTCACGCTGTCCGGGGCGCCGCTCGGCGTGGACGTCGCCCCCTGGGATGCCGTCTACTCCGCCGCCGCGACCCTGGGCAATGCCCAGACTCTGCTCAAGAGGGCAGGCGTCACCCAGCTGCACTACGGCGGCGGAGTGACCGCCGACCTGTATGACTGGCAGACCGACACCGACATCGCCAGCTGCCCGGGCACGGCCATATCGGAGTTCGCCGCCAAATGCGCGACCAACGACGCGCTCGGCTTCGGCCTGTTCTCAAGCAGCGCGCGTGCGCTTGGTGCGCAGAGCTTCGTGACGGTCAACTACGGTACGGGCACACCCGCCATGGCCGCGGCCTGGGTGAAGCAGGCCAGCACCACGGCCGGCCAGGCCGTCGCCTACTGGGAGATCGGCAACGAGAGCTACGGGTGCTGGGAAGCAAACAACTGGCTGGCCCAGCCCCCGGAGCTTTACCAGGGCTATCAGGCGAACAACAACGCGACCTGCCCCATGGTTTCTGAAGGCATTGACGCCGGCATCCAGACCATGGCGACCTCCTACGCCGTGAACGCCGGCGACTACATGACCGCCATGAAGGCGCAGGACCCGAACGTGCAGCTCGGTGTGCCGTGGGCGTTCGACACCACCGTCGGCGGCTCGTCGGTGCGCGGGGCTGACACCTGGAACAGCACCGTGCTCGGCACGGACGGGCCGGACATCGGCTTTGTGGAAGCGCACTGGTACCCGTTCGGATTCGGCGGCAACACCGGGGCCGGCAGCAACCCGACCGACCAGCATGTGATCAAGTCGGTGACGGCGATCCCCGCGCAGTACGCGAAGATCCGGGCCGCGCTTGACACCTACGCCCCGTCCGCGAAGGTCATCGTGGGCGAGACCGGCGTCAGCTACCTGGCCACGAACGTGCCGTGCAAGCCGGCGGGGGCGCTGTTCGCCGCGGGCGACGCGCTCGAGTGGCTGGCGGCGGGCGCGCAGAGCGTCGACTGGTGGCCGATGGACACGGACGCCAACCTGGGCAGCACGTGCGCCAACCCGGACGAGGCGATGTTCACCAACGCGGGCGCTCCGCTGACGCCGTACACCGGCTACCTGCTCGCCTCGGCGCTTGCCCAGCCCGGCGCGCAGCTGTCGACGCTGACGACATCCTCGTCCGACGCGCTCGGGTTCCGGTCGGTGCTGCCGAACGGCAAGGTCGCGGTGCTGCTGATCAACACCAACACCTCGACCGCCAGGAAGGTCACCTTCGGATCGTCGCTCACCGGAGAACTGGCGACGGAGAGCTACAGCGCGGGCAACCAGAACACGGCCAAGAGCAAGATCGTGCCGGGCTGGAGCAGCGCCGCCGCGATCGCGGGCGGCGTCAAGCTCCCTGCCGAGTCGATACTTGTGCTGCGGGAAACCACCCTCAAGCCCAGTTCGATGACACTGACCGGCAGCGCGAGCGTCAAGGCGGGGACCAAGGCAACGCTCAAGGGCAAGCTCACACTCAACGGCGCGGCGGCGCCCGCCGGCGTCTCGGTGAAGGTCACCCGCAAGGTGACCGCCGGCAAGGGCACGGCCGCGACGCTGACTGCCAAGACGGCGAGCGGCGGCGGCTTCACCGTCACGGATCTCGCCCCGGCCACCGGCAGCTACGTCTACCAGGCCAGCTACACGAGCAGTGCCTACGTGCCCGCCGCCGCCTCCTACACGGTGAAGGTCACGGCGGCGAAGCCGTCGCTGAAGCTGGCGCTTTCCGCCACGTCCGTCAGCCCGGGGACGAAGATCACCGTGACCGGCACGCTCGGCGCGCCGCACGTGAACAAGACGCTGGTCATCTACGCGCAGCCGAAGGGCGGCGCGAAGAAGGTCATCAAGCGGGCCACCGTCAACGCGAAGGGCCAGATCTCGGTCGTCTACCTAGTCACGGCGAACACCACGTTCACCCTGGTCTTCGCCGGCGACACCTGGTACACCGCGGGATCGGTAACCGCGGCGGTGAAGACCTAAGTAAGATCCGGGCCTGGCTCCGCCGCCGGAACCAGCCCCACAGCAGGGCAAGCGGCACCACCAGGCCGCCGATCCCGTAGAAGATGAAGGCGATCTGGCCGTCGATGTTCCTGACCAGCCAGCCGAAGTTCTGGCCGAAGAAGCCGGTGACGAAGGTGAGCGGCAGGAACACCGTCGCCAGGATGGTGAGGCTCTCCATGTTGGCGTTCTGCCTGATGCTGATCCTCGTCTGCTCGACCGAGATGACCGCCATGTTGGCCTCGAGGATCGTGCCGAGCAGATCACGCTGCGCGGCGATCTCCTCGTCCGCCTGGAGCAGGTGATCCCGGACGTCGCGCAGGTAGTGCCGCAGCTTCTTGTCGACCATGCGCTCGACAAGGCCGGTCACCGCGAGCAGCGGGTGGACGGCACGGTAGAAGTCGGTGGCCTCGCTGCGCAGCGAGTAAATCCGCTCAGTCGGCGCGGGCGCGCCGGAAAACACGGTGGCCTCGATCTGGTCGATGTCGTGCTCAAGCTCGGCCACAACGGGCAGGTAGTTGTCCACCACCGTGTCCAGGATGGCCCAGAGCGCGGACACGCTGCCGGAGGCGAGCAGTTCCGGCCGCTGCTCGAGCCGCAGCCTGGCACCGCTCAGCCCGCTCGCTACCCCTTGCCGCACGGTGATCACGAAGGCCGGCGCGAGGAAGACGCTGATCTCGCCGAACTCGACCTCCTCGGCGGCGTCGTCGTAGCGCGCAGTGCGCAAGATGACGAGTTGGACGCCCTTGTCATAGGTCTCGATTTTCGGCCGCATGTGAATGTTGAGCGCGTCCTCGACCGCCAATTCGTGCAGGCCGAAGATCGTACGGACGTTGGCGAGTTCGTCCTCGCTCGGCTCGAACAGCCCGAGCCACACGAAACCTCCCTCCGCGGCCCGCGCGGCCGCCTCCTCAAGCGGCACCCCGCCCTCGTCGATCCTGCGGCCGTCCTGGTAGTGAGCGCAATCGATGATCATGTCCCGGATCTCCTTGACGCGTGTCAGCCACCCGGCGTGATACCCGAAATGGAGTCCGATCATGAAAAGCGCGATTGGCGGCGCCGAACCAAACGTGTGCCGGGCGGCCGGTGTAATAAGGAACGATCGGCATGGCGTTCCCCTTCTTCCTCACGAGACGGCGTTTCGATCGGCAGACGCCAGGGACGCCACGGACGTGAGATCTCACGTCCGGTCCCGCTGGCGCGTCTGCCTGGCAGAGGACGATCGACGAGGAAGGGAGGGAACAATGACGCGCACAGCAGGCTCGGGCTCGGCCGCCGCGCACACGGTGCTCGCGACCAGCCTCGGCGAGCTCACGCTGGTCCGCGAGGGTGAGTCGCAGCTCGAGCGCGCACGGACGATGCGAACCGGGGACACCTCGGCGGCCGGCCTCTGGTAGGCCAGCCGCCGGGGTGCGGTGCTAGGCAGGGAACTGGTCGAAGACGTCGGCCTTGATGCGGGCGAGGTTGTCGGCGAGCCTGCCCGGGTCCCTGCCGAGGTTCCAGTCGGGCAGGATGAACTCGTCGAAGCCGAGTTCCGCGTACCGGCCGAGCTGGTCCGCCACAGCGGATGCCGGGCCGGCGAGCGTGGCGCGGCCGTTCTGCGGCGCGGTCCCGTCCAGGTCGATGAAGGCGTTGACCGAGGTCCGCATGGTGGCCGGGTCACGGCCGACTGTCTCGCAGGCCTCGGCAAGCGCGGCGCGCAGCGGGGCGGCCTCCTCCGGCGTTCCCCAGGCGTTCCACTCGTCGGCGTGCCGGGCGGTGATGCGGAGCATGCGCGGCCCGCGCGTGCCGACGAGCAGCGGCAGCGGTGACTGCACCGGCTTGGGGTCGCAGGGCGCGTCGGTGACCTGGTAGAACTCGCCGTGGAAGGTGACCGATTCCTGTGCGAGCATCGCCCGGACGATCGTGATCGCCTCCTCGAATCTGCTCACCCGCTTGCCTGGCGGGAGCAGGTCGATGCCGTAGGCGTGGTGCTCGTTGACCTGCCAGCCCGCGCCGAGTCCCAGCACCATCCGGCCGCCGGAGAGCCGGTCGATCGTGCTCGCGCGCTTGGCGAGCAGCGCGGGGTGGTGCACCGTAGTCGGCGAGACAAGCGTGCCGATCCTGACCCGCTCGGTGACCGCGGCCAGCGCGGGCAGCAGCCCCCAGACCTCGTACGCGTCGCCGCGCGCGGGGGCCGCGTCGGCGGTGTTGGGCATGTAGTGGTCGGCTAGCCAGACGCCGTGCCAGCCCGCGGCCTCCGCCGCGCGCACCTCGTCGAGCAGGACCGCGGGGGCGCGGTCGTTGCGGGGCCAGAGCGAGAATTTCATGACACTCACCCTAGAGAGTTGCCGCAACCCGTTCGGGATCAGAGGTCTTTGAATTTTCCCGAACGGGTTGTAGCGACTCTCCCGCGCTCGCAGCTCCTACGATGGCGGGGTGACGGAGGAGGCTGGCGGAATCGCGCGGGAGCGGCGCTCTTACCCCAAGGGGGTACGGCGCAGGCGGCAGATTCTGGAGAGCGCGATCGCGCTGTTCGCGCAGCGGGGCGTGGACCGCGCGTCGCTGCGCACGGTCGGCGAGGCGATCGGGGTGTCGCACACCGCGCTGCGCCACTACTTCTCCTCGCGGGACGAACTGCTCGTCGAGGTGTACCGCACGCACGAGGCGCTGAGCTTCTCCGACACACAAGCGGCGGCGGGCGCCCCCGTCGGTGAGAGCGCCGTCGGCGAGATGGTCGAGGCCGCCGAGCGCAACCGGTCGATCCCGGGCCTCGTCGAGCTGTACGCGACGCTCACCACCGACGCGCTGCAGGAAGAGCACGCCGTCACCAGGGAGTTCGTGCGGATGCGGTTCCGCTCGCTGCGGGAGACGCTGGCGGCGCGGATCGAATCCGGGCAGCGGGCGGGCCGCATCGCGCCGGACATCGACCCGGGGGACGCGGCCGCGCTGGTGATCGCCGCGTCCGATGGGCTGCAGATCCAGTGGCTGCTCGATCCCGGCGCCGTCGACGTCGGCCGTTCGCTGTCGATCCTGGAGCGGCTGCTCCCCGGCGACCCTGGCTTTCCCGCCCGCAGATGATACTTTCCAATGGAAGGTTTTTTGCGTGGAGGCGGCCTGCGCCGCCTGGTTGGGAGCACCACCGGTGACGGACGTCCTTGTCACGAATGAGCCCCCCAGGCTGGCCCGCTGGCGGTGGACGGTCACCACCGGGTTCGGGCTCGGCGGGATCACCATCTCGGCCTGGGGACCGCGGCTGCCTGCCATCAAGGCGAGCCTCGGCATCGACACGGGCACGATCGGGCTGCTCCTGGCCGGCGTGACGGCCGGCGCCCTCCTCGGGCTGCTCGCGGCGGCACCGCTCCTGCACCGGCTGGGCAGCCGCCGGGCTCTGGGGACAGCGCTGCTGCTCATCGTCGCCTCGATGACCGTGATGGGCCTGGGGCTGATCGCCGGCTCGGTCCCGGTGCTCGCGGTCGCGTTCGTGGCCGTCGGCGCCGGCATCGGCGCCCTGGACGTGCTGCTCAACGTCAACGGTGCCGCGGTGGAGCGGGCGGCGGGGCGCACCCTGATGCCGATGATGCACGCGGCCTGGTCGATCGGCGTCGCCGCGGGCGCCGGGATCGGCGCGGCCTGCGCGGCCCTCGGCATCAGCCCGGCGGCACAGATGATCGGTGAGGCGGTGGTCGTGGCCGTGGTCGCGGTGGTGGCCGCGCCGGGGATCCCGCAGCGCATCCACGAGGAGGCGGTTCCGGCCGCGCGTCCGCAGCAGGGTCGCGGCGCGCGGCTGCGCCACTGGCTGCGCGGCTGGCTTGACGTGCGGCTGCTGCTCATCGGCGTGGTGATGCTCGGCGTCGAACTCGGCGAGGGTTCCGCGGGCAACTGGCTCACCCTCGCGGTGCGGAACTACCGGGGGCAGACCGCCGCGGTCGCCGCGCTCTTCTTCGCCGCGTTCGCCATCGGCGAGGCGACCACCAGGATCTTCG
>Ga0335083_10001131_pt1 | contig 37446 bp, 30 predicted proteins | sample Lox_Sample_42_FD_206716 | JGI IMG/M metagenome (GOLD analysis project Ga0335083, IMG submission 206716) | Soil microbial communities from Loxahatchee National Wildlife Refuge, Florida, United States - Lox_Sample_4.2 | ecosystem: Environmental > Terrestrial > Soil > Wetlands | place: USA...
AGCTCCTTGCCGGTGCCGGACTCGCCGGTGAGGAGCACCGTCGCGCGGCTCGGCGCGATCTGGGCCACCGCCTTGAACACGCGCTGCATCTCCGGCGACGAACCGACGATGTTGTCGAAGGAGTAGCGATCGTTCAGCCGCTCGCGAAGCTCCGCGGCCTCGCGCTTGAGCCTCGTTCGCTCGACGGCGCGCTCGAGCACGATGAAGAGCTCCTCGGTGTTGAGCGGCTTCATGAGGTAATCGGCCGCCCCGTCGCGCATCGCGCTCACGGCGGTCTCGACGCCGCCGAACGCCGTCATCAACACCACGGGTCGCTCCGCGTCGAGCTCCTTCACCTTGCGCAAGAGCTCCACGCCGTCCATGCCGGGCATGTTGAGGTCGGTGAGCACCAGATCGGGACTCGACTCCTCGAGTCTGCCGAGCGCCTTGAAGCCGTCGCCGGCCGTGTCGACCTCGTAGCCTTCACCGCGTAGCAGCTCCGCGAGCGCCGACCGAGCCGACGGCTCGTCGTCCACCACCAAGATCTTGCCTTTGCTCATGGCTCTCCGTGCCGAGGCGAACTGCCTCGACTCCCTCCACCTAAGCGAGAAGCATGCCGTCCGCACCCGCGGACGCAATTCATTCACAAGTGGCGGTTTTTACCGCACTATTTTCGTTGGAAGGCCGTTGACGCCTGCGCGCATAATTTGCGCGGAGCGCAAGCACATTGAGGATTGGGCGCAATAACTGCGCTCCGGGCACGCGCAGCGGCCGTTCACGGAGGCGCCGACGCCACTCGAATCGCGCGCAAGGACTCGCGGAGCGGCGCCTTCGACGGCTTCGACGCGGGCGCGCTCTGCGTGGCCTCGAGCACGAGGACGTCGCGCTTGAAGGGCACGCCGAGCATGCGGAACGCGTGTTGCGTCGCAAAGGCGAGGATCTCGGTGCCGAGGAGCGGCTTACTCACCAAGTAGCCTTGAACTTGATCGCACCCGAGCCGCCCGAGCTCGGCGAGAGCACTCTGGCTCTCGACGCCTTCGGCGACGACTTTGAGACCGAGGCGGTGCGCGAGTCCGACGACGGCCGTGACGACCGCGGCGCTCGCCTCGCTCGTGTCCACGTTGGAGGCGAACCGGCGATCGATCTTGAGCTCGCTCGCCGGGACGGTCGTCAGATACACGAGCGAGCCGTAGCCGGTGCCGAAGTCGTCGATGGAGAGCTTCACGCCGAGGTCGCGCAACCGTTCGAGGACGTCACCGGCCCGTTCCGGGTCGGCCATCACGGCGCTTTCGGTCACTTCGAGCGTGAGCTGGCCTGGTTCGACGTCCCAGTGCCGGAGCACGTCGCGCACCCGGTCCGGCAGAGATTCGTCCGCGACGTTGCGCGCGGAGAGGTTCACGGCGACTTTGACGAGGAGCCCCGTCGACTTCCACGCGGCCATCTGTCGCACCGCCTCCTCGAGCACCCACGACGTGAGCGGCTTGACCAGGTTCGTCTGTTCGGCGAGCGGGACGAACTCGCTCGGGGCCACCGGCCCGAGCTCGGGGTGGGACCAGCGCACCAGCGCCTCCACGCCGACGAACGCTCGCGATTCGATGTCTACTTTCGGCTGATAGACGAGCGAAAGCTCTCCGTGCTCGATGGCCGTTCGGAGCCGAGCGACGAGCTCGAGCCGGCGGCGCGTGCGCGCCTGGTCGTCGTCGTGATAGCTCCCGCAGCGCTCACCGCGGCGCTTGGCTTGTTGGAGCGCCATTTCGGCGAATTGAACGAGCCGGCCGGCGTCGTCACCGTGCGTCGGGAACACGGCGAAGCCCGCCTGGGACTCGACTTCGACGGAAACACCGTCGACGACGAACGAAGCGTCGACCAGCTCCTGCAGGCGCTCGGCCGCTTCGCGCGCGCGAGCGAGGTTCACGCCGCCGAGCAGCACGCCGAACACGTCCGAGCCGAGACGCGACGCGAAACCGCGGGTGCCCGTGTTGCCGTCGAGCCGTCGCGCGAGCAACTTGAGCACGAGATCGCCCCGGTCTTGTCCGAGCGCGCCGTTCACGTCACCGAAGCGCCGGAGATCGAAGACGACGATCGCGAAGGCCTCGTTCACGCGACTCGCGCTGTGAATCGCGCGGCGAATGCCCTCTTGAAAGCCGAGTCGGTTCGGCAGGCCCGTGAGCGCGTCGGTGAGGGCGCGCTCGGCGAGCACGTGACTCGCCTTTTCGCGCGCTGCCGTTTCACGCGTCAGCGGGCGAAACCAGGCGAGGTAGAGCACCGGCACCGCGCTGAGCGACAAGAGCGACGCGTCCACCAGCGCTTCACTGCTCGCGGCGAGGTGCGGCACGAACTCGAACAGAAACATGATGCCGAGCTCCACCCCGAAGATCACGGCCACGGTGATCAGCATCGCGCGCAGCGGCGACGCGTGCGCTTTCGGTCTATCCTCTTCTAAACCCTCTCGGATCATGGCGGCGCGGTCTCGCTCTCCCCGTTTTCGCGTATCGGTTCGAGACGCGGCGTGGGCTTGTCTTTCACCGCTCAAGAACGGTCCGACGAGCCGAAAATGAAGGAAACGCCCTTTCGGCGCCGGTGCCGCCGAGAACGCGCGGGCCGCAGGCTTTGCCGTCGAGTGCGCTGGAGGCGGCAAGATTTGCGCGCCGCTCAACTGCGCAGATCGACGGGCCTCGAGCTCTGAAACGCACCGCCGACGGCGTCGCCCGCGACGAGGCGCGCGGCGAGCGCGATGCCGTCGTCGAGCGTTTCGGCGAAATGGACGTGGTCGTGATGCTGCGGCAGGTTCGCGCGCTCGAACACGCGGCGAGGCTCCGGCAAGGGCCCGGTCAGGACCACCTGCTTTTTCGCGTGGCGCAGGCGGAGCAGGGCGCTCTCGAGCGCGACGAATCCGGTCGCGTCGATGGAGGGCACGTTTCCGAGCGCCAGGACGACGACCTTGCTGCTGCTGCCGCCGGTCTGGAGCGCTCCCATCGCGTTTTGCGCCGCGCCGAAGAAGAGCGGCCCGGCGACTTCGTAGAGCGCGACGCCCGGCGGCAGCTTGTATTCCGTGTCCGTCTCGGCCGTCGAGCCGTCGAAGAGACGCGAGCGCGTGAGCTCGGCCGTCCGCCGCATGAACAAGAGCGAGGCGAGGACGACGCCGAACGAAACGGCGACGACCATGTCGAAGACGACCGTGAGCAAAAAGCAGCTCGAGAGGATGAGCACGTCGCTCCTCGGGGCGATGCGCAGGATCGTCGCGACGTGGCGGCGCTCCGACATGTTCCAGGCGACCACGAGGAGGAGCCCAGCGAGCGCGGGCATGGGGACGTAGGCGAGGAGCGGCGCGAACACGAGCACCGCGAGCAGCACGACGACGGCGTGGCACACCGCGGCCAGCGGCGAGCGCGCGCCTGCGCGAACGTTCGTCGCGGTGCGCGCGAGCGCGCCGGTCGCGGCGATGCCGCCGAAAAAGGCCGCCAAAATGTTGCCGAGACCGAGCGCGACGAGCTCGGCGTCGGGGTCGTGCTTTTTCCCGGTCATGCCGTCGGCAATCACGGCGGAGAGCAACGACTCGATCGCGCCCAGCATCGCGATCGCGAACGCCGCGGAGCCGAGCGAGCTCACGGCATTGAGCGAGAGCCCTCCCGACCCCCAGGGCAGCCCGGGCAAGGGCGGCAGGGGAGGGATGCCGGGGACGACTCTGCCGCCGACGGTCGTGTGAAAGCGACTGCCGATGGTCGCGACGGAGATCGACGGCGCGAAATGGTGAACCAGCACCATCCCGATCGAAGTGAAGGCGAGCGCGATGAGCGGCGCCGGGACCCGCCGTGTCAACGCCGGCGCCAGTCTCGGCAACTCGACGAGGAGGCCGATCGTCACGAGCGCGATCAAGGCGTCGGGCAGCGATGCCGTCTGCCGGGCGGCCCAGATCGCCCGCACCTTCTCGAGGTACGTCTCCGGCATTCGGTCGATGTGCAGGCCGAACGCGTCTTTGAGCTGCAGCGTCGCGATCACGGTCGCGATGCCGGCGGTAAAGCCCGTGGTGACCGGATGCGGGATGAACTGGATCAGTCGCCCGAGCCGCGCGGCGCCCATCGCCACGAGCAGAATCCCGGCGAGCAGCCCGGCCGTGAGCAGCCCGGCGAGGCCGTGCCGTGACGCGATGGGCGCGAGGACGACGACGAACGCGGCGGTCGGGCCGGTGACCTGGAATTTCGAGCCACCCGCGAGCGCGACGACGGCCCCCGCAATAATTGCCGTGTAGAGGCCGTGCTGGGGCGGGACCCCGACCGAGATCGCGAGCGCCATCGAGAGCGGCAGCGCGACGATGCCGACCACGATGCCCGCCAACAAATCGGCTCGAAACGCGCGAGCGTCGTAGCCCTGGGCCAGGGTGCGCCGCATCGCGGTCGCGAAGGGCACGTCGAGGCGCGCGGCGCGCGGAAAGAAAGACTGAAGTAGCTTCCTGCTTTGCATCGTGAAGGACGCCGCGTACGCAGCGTGATCTTCGACCTTAAGCAAGGCAGGTGCCAAGAGCCATGATCAGGTTCGGCGACCGCCCGCCGGCGAGACGAACCTACATTGGCGACCGCGTCGCGCGCCGCCGCCGTCGCGACAGCGTCCACGCGAGCAAGGCGCCGAAGACGCCGGCACCCTGCGACGGGTGTTCGGAGCCGCCGACCCGGCAGCCGCAATTGCTCGAAGAACGCGGCGCGGCGTCACTGCTCGCGGCGCCGGAAATCCCGACGGCTGCCCCGCCGTTCGTCGTCCCGCCGTTCGTCGTCCCGCTCGTCGGCGCACCACCGGCCGCTGCGAGTCCCTGGCTCGTCCCTGCTGCGCCGCCGTGCGCCGTGCCCGACCCGCCCGCGCCCGGGCTCGGTGCTCCGCCGCTCTCGCTCGCGCCGCCGCTGGTTTGAGGCGCACCGCCGCCGGCTCGTCCCCCGCCGCCGGTGCGTCCGCTCGCGCCGTCGCCGCGGCCGGAGCTCCCTGCAAGCGCGCCGGTGCCGCCGTGGCTCGTGCTTCCGGCACTGCTCCCGCCCGCTCCCGGCAGCGTGCCGTCGCCGCCCGCCCCGCCGCCGCCCGTTTCGGTCCCTTCGGCGACGAACACGAAATCGCGAATCACGATCTCGACCGGGTTGCCGTCGGACGGGGGCGCGTCGAAACACCAGAGATTCATCCCGAGCGGGAGCGCTTGCTGCGGGATGTTGGTCGCCGGGTTCGACGGCATGTACGTGAAGCTCTGGAGCGAGCCGCTCGCTCGAGCGACGTCGACCAGGCCGGCGAAGAGAAAATCGGTGATGGCCGTGCTCGACCAGACGAAGCGCGAGGTCGAGAGCGTGGAGCCCGCGAGCGAGAACGTGTAACTCGATTCGCCGACGGTCTTGCCGGACGCCGGGTAATCGGTGAAGTCGCCGTTCGGACCGTCGGGCTCTCCCCAGCGCGCATACTCGATGTCGATCTCGTTGGTCCCGTCGGCGCCGATGCCGGCTTGTGGCCCGTACGGAAAGAGCCCGACGACGACGTTTTGATCGAGGACGTCGATCGGCCCGTCGATCTGCCATTGGAACGTCCCGAAGCCGAGCTCTTCGGTGGTGAAAAGCTCGGCGGCGGACCAAGTGCTGCCGTTTTTGGAGATCCTGAGGTGGAGGTAGCCGCTCGCGTCGACACTCACGTTGGCCGGATCGCCCGCGCACACGCCGGCCATCGCGCCGCTCGTCACTTGCCAGGTGAGTCCCTTCCACGCGAGCGTGACCGCGCCGGCCGGGGCCGCGAGGGACAGCACCGCCGCGAAGGCGAGCGCCGAGATTGGCGCACGAAAAGAGCGTGACTGAAAACGCAAAGGGCGTGTCGCCGTCATTGCGGCGGTCCGTAGAGAGTCTTGCGGAACGTCGTATAACCGATCTGATTCGGGAAGGTGAGGGTCTGGACGACGTCGCCCGCCGGGGTGACCTCGCGAATCATCTCGCCGGTCGAGTAGGTGAGGAGCGTGTTGCCGCTGTCGAGGCGCTGCACGTCGCCGAGCACGAAACTCGAGAGCTGATCGTCCTCTCCGACGTAGGTCCACACGAGGTTCGGTGTGATCTGTCCTGCCTGGTCGTTCAACGCATACTCGTAGACGGGAGACGGGCCCGAGCTCGCCGTCGTGCCGTTGTACGCCTGGAAATAGAGCAGATTGCCGTTCGGCAAGAGCTCGTGTCCGTGGATCCCTTCGAAGCCGCTCGCTCGTTCGAGTAGCTGCCCCGCGCGGTTCAACTCGAAGACGCCGTAGAGCGAGATGTCGGTCACGCTGTAGCTGTCGTTGCTCGCGTAGTACCGGAGTGCGTTCGTGTGATAGCGGCTCGTGGTGGTGCCGAACGTGCTCGCGTCGAGGCGCGCGAGCGTTTGCAGCGTGCCGTCGGCGGAGCGTTCGACCAAATCACTCGACTCGTCGCTCGCGTTCGTCCAGAAGAGAAACGCGGTCGTGCCGCCCGGGAGGACGGCGAAGTCGTGATGAGCGAGCTCGAGCCCGGCGATCGTTTCCATGCCGCTTCCGTCCATGCGCACGCGCCGCACGCCGCCCTGGCCGTCGTCGGTCGGGTTCGCGTCGAGCAGCCACATGCTCGCGCCGTCCCAATCCATCTGCTCGCGACTGCAGTCGAAGTCCACCGCCGTCCACCACACGATGTCGCCGTCCGTATCGACGATCACGGCCTCTCCGCCGCTGTAACCGCACGCGAGAATGAAGCCGTTCGCGCGCGACGCGGCGAGCGCACCGGCGTCTCGAGTGACGGCGGGCGGCAAACCGGCGTCCGACGTCGTCAAGGCTTGATCCGGACTGACGCAGGTCGTCGCCCCCGCGGTCGCCACGATGCGATACGTGTAGCTGCGGCCCGGCTTGAGGCCGAGCAGCAGCGCGCGTGAGTCGCTCACGGAAATCGGGCCGCCGCTACCGACGTTGAGCTCGCCGTCGCGCGGGTCGTCGAGCGAGAATTCGATGCGCGCGGCGGTGATGCCGGCCAAATCGGTGGACCAATCGACGAGTCCCACCGTCGGGATATCGGTGCTGAGACTCCCGCTGATCTGGAAAGAGCAGATGTCCGGAGTGCCCGTCGCGGCGCCCGCTCCGCCGCTCGCCGCAGCGCCTCCCATCCCGCCGGGCGCGCCGCCCTCCGAAGACGAACCCGCCGCGGCCGGGCTGCCTCCCGTTCCGGCCGTTCCACTCGCTCCCGCCGCCCCGACGCTTCCACCTCCGCTCGACCCCCCGTAAACGAGCGAGCCTCCGGTCGTCCCCGCGGCCGCGCTTCCGTCCCCACTCACTCCCGTTGAACGGCCGCCGCTCGCGAGCCCGCCACCAGAAAAAAATCCTGCTGCCGCGCCGCCGACGCCGCCTGCTCCCGGCGTCGCGCTCGGGGCGCCACCGTCGTGGCTTGCCCCCGCGACGGAGGTCGGCCGCGCGTTGCCGCATCCGGTTGCGGCGGCAAGCAGACACGTCGGCAGCAACCAGCGCATGGCCTTCGACCGTAACCCCGACGAGTGGAACACGCTCGACCGAGGCGAGCCAGGAACTTTACTGTAGTGAAGTCGGAGACATCGCTCGCGCCGACCGAGCGCGGGCTCGAGAAATTTCGATTTCCGGACGGAATTGGACGCCCCGCGGCACTGCCTCAATGATGCAAACCATCGTTGGAGCAGACGTCTTCGGTCGGTCACGTGTCGTGATGCTGGTCGGCATGTGGTGCGGTGTGTGCACGGCTTTCGGGTGCAGCGGCAATAGTCCGACCGCGCTGGGTTTGAGCGGCGGAACGGACGGCGGTGGCAGCGGCGGCGCTGCGGTCGGCGGCAGCACGAGCGCGGGAAGCGGCGCGCCCGGAACGGGTGGAACCGCGATGACCGGCGCGGCCGGCAGCGTGACGTCAACGGGCGGTGCGTCGGGCACGGGCGGCGCGTCCGCGACGGGCGGCACCTCCGGAAGTCCGGCGGGTGGTCGCGCCGCCGGCGGCAGCGGGTTCGGGGGAGCGACTGCAGGCGGCGGCGCGCCGACCGCTGGTAGAGGCGGAGGCCGATCGGGTGGCGGCCGCTCAGCGGGCGGCGGCGCGCCGGCGGGCGGAGGAACGGCGGCCGGCATGGGCGGCGGCGCCGGCACCGGCACCGCGGGCGACGGTCCCGATTGCACGACGGCGATGCCGACGGGCGGCGACACGAAGATGGGCAGCAACGTGAACGGCAGTGCCGACGGTCTCAATTACGGCATCTGGACGAACGGGAGCGGCGGCAGCATCACCGTTTTCAGCAACGCGCACGCGTTCGCCGCGTCGTGGAGCAACAGCTCGGATTTTCTCGCGCACCTCGGCCTCGATTTCAACGGTTCGAAGAGTTACACGGACTACGGCGCGATCGTCGCGCAATTCGTCGAATCGAAGACGGGGAGCTCCGGCGGTTGGTCGTCCATTGGAATGTACGGATGGATGCATAGTCCATGCATCGAGTGGTACATCAACGAAGACTCGTTCAACGGTCTCGCGCCGCGCGGCAGCGTGACGGCGACCATCGACGGCGCCACCTACTACCTGACCACCAGCACGACCACCGGGACCGGAGGCGCGAACGCGTGCGAAGCCGGCCACTCCGGCAGCTGGACGAACATCACGAGCACGCGCGCGTCGGCTCACCAGTGCGGCACGGTCACCGTGAGCGATCACTTCAAGGCCTGGGCGGCCCAAGGCTGGGCGCTCGGCAGTCTCGCCTCCGTTCACATCAACGTCGAGGTCGGCGGCGGCACCGGCAGCATTCAGTTCCCGGTCGCCAACGTGACGACGAGCAGCAACTGAACCCCGCCATCAGGCTCCTGAAAATAGCCTTCAGGAGCACTGACACCTCGCCGAACGCGAAAGCGCGCCGCCTCGAGCTACCGGGTGTTCCCCGGTTCCGTCACTGTTTGACGAGGTTCAGGACGCGATTCGCGTGATTCGGATCGATGAGCGTCAGGGTCGTCGAGGTCGCGGTGTAACTGATCGTCAACGTACCGTCGCCACCGCCGCACTCGCGAGCACTGATCGTGAACGTCGGGCTCGACACGCTGAGGCCGCCGACCACCTGACGAGCCGCGTCGCTGCCGTCGATCCACCCGTCCGCAAACCTGTGCTCGACTTGGTCGAAAACGAACACGCGTCGTTGCGCGTTTTCGGAATCCTGCCCGTTGTAGTCGTCTTCGCTCGTCTGATAGTAAACGCCGTCGAAAATGTCGCCGCCGGTCATGTTCGGGGGATCGCCCGCGACCACGTTGACGGTGATCGTCGGCGCGTCGTCGGGGCTCGGTCGTGAGCAATCGAAGCTCGCACTGCCGCCCGCCCCGGCTTCGTTCGCGCCGCTCGCGCCGGCTTCCCCGTGACCGCTCGTCCCGCCTTCATTAGTGCCGCTCGCCCCGCCCTCGCTGCGGCCGCTCGCTCCAGCTTCCGACGTCGCGCCGGTGCCGCCGGTGGCCGCGCCCGCGGCGCCGCCTGCCTGTTCACCCGCGGTTCCACCGGTGTGTTCGCCGCCCGCCGTCCCACCGGAGCTCGCCCCGCCGCTGCCCTTACCGCCCGAAGACTCGCCGCCCTTGCCCGCGGCTGCGGTCTCGCCGGCTTTACCGGCGGCCGCGTTCATTCCGGCGCCGCCACCCGCCGACGGGGACGAATCATCGTCACCACCACAGGCGACACCGAGTGAACCTGATACCAGCATGACTCCAAGCAAGGCAGTACGTAGCTTCATGTGCTTCTCCTCAATCTGCCCGTCTATCCGACACTCCTTTCCGGATCCAGCGTTTTCAAACATCGAGTCGAAAAAACACTCCTTCCACCGACCGTGCTCCGCGCGACGCGACGGCGCCCCGCGCGACTCGGACTCCACCGATGAGCGTCGCTCCTTAACTTCGCCAGAGCCGACCGGTCGCCTGAGCCGCCAGGGCCCCCGGGCCGCGACGGCGAGCGGGGCGCCTTGAGCGGGGCGTCGTGAGCGCGGCGTCGTGAGCGCGGCGAACGACGGCGGACTCGCGCCCCTTCCGCACCGGCTCGTCGCCCGCGACGGCCCCCGCTGGATTTTGCGCGCCGCGCGGTATGCTAGGGCGGGCTCGTCCCGGGGAGCGGGCCGCGCTCGGAACCCTGCCCGAAACACTAAAGCTTTCGGCTGGTTGCACGGGGGCCGGGTTGGAGCTAGCATCGGGGCCTTCGAAAATGCGTCTGTCTGCTCCTCGCCCATGAAGCGATCGCGGAGGTCGTTTTTCCGGGGCGGCGTTTAGTGCAGTACGGGCGCCGCGGACATCAGGCCCGATGTGGCCGCATCGAAAGAATCAGCATCATGAACAATAGACTCTACGTCGGAAACCTCGCCTTCCACACCACCGAGGACACGCTCCTCCAAGTCTTCGGCAGCTGCGGCACCGTGATGGAAGCCAAGCTCGTCATCGATCGCGAGAGCGGACGTTCGCGCGGCTTCGCGTTCGTCTCGATGTCGACCGACGCGGAAGCGAACGCGGCGATCGAGCAGCTGAACGGCACGGACCTCGACGGTCGCGCGCTTCGCGTGAACATCGCCGAGGAGCGTCGTCCGGGCGGCGGCGGTCGCGGCTTCGGCGGCGGCGGCGGTGGTCGCGGCGGCGGCGGCGGGTTCCGCGGCGGCGACCGTGGCCGTGATCGCGGTCGCGGCGGCGGCGGGGATCGCTGGTAAGTCTCCGTGTCCGGTGCTCCAGCGTCCGAATCCTCGATTCGGATGCTGGAGGCCGGGCGTTCACTCCGGCGCATCCGGATAGACGCGCTCGACCCCGTGGATTTCCCGTAGTCGGTCGACCAGCGCCCAAACACTGAGCTCGAGGCTCGACCGCACGTCGAGCGTCAGGGTCGTTCCGTGCCCGCCTTGCGCGTGAAGCCGCTGGTAGCGGACGCCCTCGACCCTCGAGCGCCGCCGGACCGCCGCGCGTCGCGCGGAGTCGCTCATTTCGTTCCATCGTCCGGATAGTTGTTGCCGAGGCCGTCGCCGTCGACACCGCGCCACTCATTCCCGCGCCGCGCGTGACCGGGCCTTTATCGGACTTTTCGCCTTCGCGCGGGCGAGTGATTGGGAGCGAGACTGTTTGGCACGTGGCATGCAGCCCAGTGCCGGCGTGAGCGCACTTCGGGCCTTCGCAGTGTCACTCGTGTGTGCGGCGTGCACGCCGGAAGCGATTTCGGTGCTGGCGGCGCCGAACTCGGCGGAAGGAGCGAACGACTCGCCGCTGCGCGTGAACGTCGACGCGACGAGCGTGCATTTGCCGCTCCGAGCCGCGGGAGAACGCGTCGTTTTCGTCGATCTCGACGACGCCGTTCGGCGCGCGGTCGACGTCGACCTTGCGCCGAGCCGCGAGCTCTTGCGCCGGCGCGGCGGACACCCGCTCGATCTGTTGGTCGAGCTCGTCGCCGCGCGCGCCGAACAAACCGATGGGCGCTTGGTGGTGTACTTGACGGCCCGCGCGACGCTGCGCGAACGAGCGGGCGCGTACGTCGGGCAAACGCACGCGCGCGCGGCTACGGCGGGGCCGTCGGCGCCGGAGCACGGCGTGGCCGTCGTGCGTCAGGCCGCCGACGCGCTCGGCGCCAAAGTCGCCGATTTCGTCGCGGCGTCGCTGCCGCCGTGAGCTTCGGGTGACCCATCGAGAAAGGCTTTGCGCCATGCGTCGACTGTTGTGTTGCTGTCTATGCGTCTTCTCCACGACGAGCTGCGCCTATTACACGGTCAATCCCGGCCATCGCGGCTTGCGTTTCGACCCGCACGAGGGCGGCTTGCACCAGCGCGTGCTCGAGCCCGGCATCTACAACCTCGGTTGGTGCGTGCTCCGCGATTGCGGCTCCGTCGACGACTTCGACGTGACGTATTCCACGCACAAGGAGATCGTCCACACCGTCTCGAGCGAAGGGCTCGCGATGGACGTGCATTTGGCGATCATCTATCGCCCGATTCTCTCGGAGCTCTACGACCTCGCCAACGAGATTGGGCGGCAATACTACGAAGAAGTCGTGGGACCCGAATTCCGCAGCTCGTCGCGCGGTGTGTTCGCGCGTCACGCGTACGGCGAGCTCATGGTCAAGAACGAGAAAATCGAGGACGAGATCGAAAACGAGGTGCGCCGCCGCACGCACGGTAAGCACGTCGAGATCGCGTCGGTGACGATCGAAGGCGTCGATTACGCGCACGAAATAGCGACCGCCGTCAGGGAGAAGCTCGTCGCCGAGCAAGATGCTCTGCGGCAAAAGGCCGCCATCGAAGCCGAAGCCCTGCGCAAACGGACGCAGATCGAGACCGAAGCCGAAGCGGCCAAGCTCCGCGCCGACGCCGACACCGACGGCGAAAAGCGCCGCGCCGAAATCGAGCTCCTGAAGGAGCGCAACGCCCGCGCCCTCGCCGCCGAGAAGACGGCCGTCGAGAAGGCCGAAGCCGAGGCGCGTCTCGTGAAGGCGCGCGCGGACGCACGCGAAATGGAAATCCTCGCGAAAGGGCAGCTCGCGGCCAACCGCGCCAAGGCGACCGCGCTCTCGCCCCTGCTCGTCCAAGAAGAGGGCTTCAAAGCGCTCGGGCAACTCGGGGGCTCGCAGACGGCCATCTATCTCGGCGACTGGTCGCAAGCGCCCGCCTTCCTGTTCCCGCGGAACGGGCCGCTCGCGTTACCGAACACGTACACGCTGCCGCCGCTCGCGCCCCCGAAGCCTTGAGCGCGCCGGAGGCGCGGCGAGCGTCGCGCTGGCGGCCGCAGTCGCGCGGGTGCAGCGTTCCGGCGTGAAACGCAACCTGGCGCTCGGCCGCGCGGAGGCCAAGGAGCTCGTGCGCCGTCGTCTCGAGGCGCAGGCGCTCGCGTCCGGGCGGTTCGCGCGGGCCGCCGAAGCCGTCGCCTGGTTCGGCGCGCTTCAGGCCCAAGATTATCTCGGCGCACTCTGGGCGGTCGGGCTGCGTTGCAACGGCGTGTCGGAAGCGGACGTCGAGCGGGCACTCGCGGAGCGCGAGATCGTTCGCTCGTGGCCGATGCGCGGCACGCTGCATTTTCTCGCCGCCGAGGACGCGCGCTGGATGCTCGAATTGCTCGCGCCGCGCGCCCTGGCACGCGCCGCGCCGCGCCTGCGAAAGCTGGGCCTCGACGCACCGACGCTGTCACGCGCCCGGCGCGCGCTCGTCGCCGCGCTCGAAGGGGGGCGCGCGCTCGCGCGACCCGACGCGTACCGGACGCTCGAAGCGGCGCGCGTTTCGGCGCGAGGCGAACGCGGGCTCCATCTGCTCTGGCACTTCGCGCACGAAGGCCTGCTCTGCTTCGGACCGCGCGCGGGCAAGCAACAGACGTTCGTGCTGCTCGAAGAGTGGGTGCCGAACGCGAAAGGACGGCCGCGTGAGGAGGCGCTCGGCGAGCTTGCGCGACGCTACTTCACCGCTCACGGACCCGCGACGTTGCGCGACTTCGCGTGGTGGTCCGGGCTCACACTCGCCGAAGCACGCGAGGCGGTGGGGCTCGCCGGGTCGCGCCTCGAACGCGAGTCGTTCGGCGACGAGCCGCACTGGTTCGCGTCGCGGCCACCGCCGGCGGCCACGCGAGAGGCTCCGCGAGCTCACGCGCTCCCGGCTTTCGACGAATTCTTCGTCGGGTACGCCGACCGGAGCGCGGCGCTCGCTCCCGGCGACCTCGCGCACGTGACGGCCTTTCAATTGCTCGCGCCGGCGCTGCTCGTCGACGGGCGGCTGCTCGGAACCTGGCAGCGCAAGCTCGCGCGGGGCGCCGTGGTTTTCACGACCAAGCCGCTCGCGCCGCTCTCGAGCGGACAGGCGTCGGCGGTGCGCCGGGCGCTCGTGCGTTATGCCGGCTTCATCGAGCGATAAATCCGCAGGTTTCGCGTTTGCTCGGGCTCGGCGACGAGCCACGCGCACGCGGGTGAGGGCAGATCGACGCAGCAGATCCGAAGAGTCCGTGTTCGAGCGAGCGGCTCGAGGCTCGCGAAGAGCCGCGACAGCCGCTCGCCACTGAAAGGGCAGTAGAGGAAAAACACCGTGGCCGTGTCGAGCGAGCTCGCGAGTGAATTCGCGTCGCCCTCGAGCGTCGAGACTCGCGGTAGGTGCAAGCGCCGCACGAGCTCGCGCGAGCCGTGCGCCAGGGCGCTCTGAACCTCGAGACCCATCGATTGCGCGCCCGTGAGCAAGTGCACCACGACGGCTGCCCGGCCGAGACCTGAGCCGATGTCGACGAAGACGTCGGTCGCGCGGATCGCCGCCTGATCGACGGCGTGCAGCAACGTCTCCACCGCGCACGGCAGGTACGGGACGCAGCCACGCGGTAGGTCGAGCCCCTCCGCCGGCGGCTCCGCGAGCCCGAGCGCGGCGTCGACCCACCCGTCGCGCTCGGCCGGCTCGACCAGCTCGAGCGCGCGGCGGAACGACACCGGCTCGTGAAGGCCGCGTTCGAGCGCCGCTCGCATGCGGAGCGCCGATTGTCGGGTGCTCGCCTCCACGCGGAGCTTTATCGCACGGCGATCGTGACCTCGAAACTGCTCTTCGTGGTGTGGGGGATGGTGATGACGGCGGTGCCCGAGCTCACCGCGTCGAAGCGAAAGAGCTGCGTCGGCCCACCGGGGTTTTGCGCCGCGGGATACGAGGCGTCGAGGAAGCTCACCGCCGGTGACGAAACCGACGGCGTCTCGACGTAGTTGCCCGGACCGATGGTGTGCAGCGTGAGGTCGATTTCATCGGCCGGCTTGGCGGTGACGACCGCGGCTGCGTCCTCATCGGAGATTTGGAGCACGACTGCGGACGAGTCTCGCGCGCTCCCGCACCCGACCACCGCGAGCGCCACCAACACCGTGCGAACCCACATCACGCCGACCTCCGAAAAGCAGGCTACCACCGCGGTCTTGGGCCGCAAGCTCGCGGCCGCCTGCAACGCCAACCCCGTCATCGTCCTCAACTACTCGCGCAAGTTCGCCTACCTCGTGAGCCAGTTGAACGAGGTGAGCGACGGTGACGGAACGCTGCTCGCAGCACCGCCGCCGTTTGGTTTCAGCAGCGGCGAATTTTCGGCGCTCAAAGCGAACACCTGAACGCGGACGTGACGCCGCGGCGCTCAGGGGGTCAGGATCAGCGCGAACTGGTCGATGCGCTGCAGCGCGACGCCGTTGCCCGTGGCTGCCGTGACGCCGAGATACGCGTCCTCGCCCCCGAGGACGGCCGGCAGATCGAGCGTCCAATAATAACCGTAGTTGAGCTCGAGCTCGGCGTTCGAGAGCGTGATGGACAACTCCGTTCCGTCGTAGTCGACCTCGACGCTCATCCACGTATCGAGGTAGAGGGATCGCTCCACCGGCACGCCTTCCGCAGGGATGACGCCGTTTTCCCCGAGTAACAGGGTCTGAGTCGCCTCGTTCATCGCGAGGGCCACGCTCGGCGAGATGCCCGCGTAACCGAGCCCCTCCGCGCCTTGCCCGAGCGCCTGCGGACTCGCGCGCTCGATGGTGACCGTGAAGCCGTTCGGAAGCGTCGAGCCGGCGTCCGCGTCGGTGGTCGGCTCCACCCGGTAGTCGAAGTAAAAGCGGAAGGCATCGATCGAGTAGCGGTCGCTCGTGAAAATGCTGCTGACCTTTTCGCTCCCCGACGCGTCGCTCAAGAGAAAGTCGTGCTCGCTGTCCGTCGCGGCATTGCCGTTGAGCGTGAGCCCCGAGGACGCGCTTTCCCACGTCGTCGTGCAGGAGCCGCCCTTCACGCAGACGAACGGCGGCGAACAAATGTTCGGCGTCGTGAGGCAGAGGTCGGGCGGCTCGCCGGCGTTTCCGTCGCCGCCGACCGGGGTGATGCTGATGCCGCCGCGGCCGCCCTGGGGCGCGCCGCCGTGCGCGCCGCCGCCGTGACCGCCTTGCGCCGGCGAGCCCGCTTCTCCACTCTCGCCCGCGGCGCCGCCGCCCGCGAGTGCGGCGCCGCCCCCGCGCTCGAGCGCGCTGCCCATGCCCCCGTTTGCCGCGTGGTTTGCGCCCCCCGCGCCGGCGAGCCCGCCGGGTCGATCGCCGTCACGACCGCTCGTCCCGTTGCCGCCGTTCAGAGGGTTGCCGCCGTTCGTCGCGCTCGCGCCGCCCGCGGCGGAGTGCCCGCCTTGGTTTGCGTCACCGAGCGAGCTCGAGCCGCTTCGCCCGCCTGCCGCCGTGGTGGCGCCCGCTTGCGGTGCCGCCGCGGCTCCCGCCGCATCGAGCGTCACCAGGAACTCGAAATCATGACTGCACTCCGTGAGCCCGAAGAGCGGCAAGCAAACGCAGAGGGCCCGCCAAGGCGACACGACGCGGAGCCGACGGTACCACGCGTGCATCATCCGCAAATTTCCTCACGCAAAATCACTGAAGTCGTGAAAGGAATCGACATCGGAGCGGGCGGCGAACGAAGAATCGACGGCGCGCGTTGAAGGTTCACTTTCGAGCCGGATCCGGCTGCGGCGTGCACTCTAACAGCATCGGACGGTAACCGAAGTGTTGCTCGACTCTCGTCGTTCGAAAGACCGATTCTCCGCGCGCGCCGGCGACGAGCCAGCGCGTCAAGGAGGCTCGCGTGAAGCGGCAGTCGAACGTGTCGAAATTCGTCTTGGTGTTCGTGTTGGCTGGTTCGAACGTCCTCGTGACGGCGTGTTCCGGAGAGGGACCGACGACCGGCTCCGCCGGTTTGGCTACCGGCAGCGTCGGCGTCGCTCTGTCGCTCGCCGGCGGGGCGACGCTCGCGAGCGCGACCTACACCATCACCGGCCCGCAAGCGTTCACGAAGACGGGAACGCTCGATCTCGAGGCGAGCGGCACGCTCTCGGCGCAGATCGGCGGCATTCCAGCGGCTACGGGCTACTCCATCGAGCTCGACGCCACGAGCACGGACGGCGGCACCACGTGCGCGGGCAGCGCGAGCTTCGACGTGACGGCTCACACGACGACGCCCGTGACCGTGCATCTCGACTGTCACCAGGCGGCGCACACCGGGAGCGTGCTCGTGAACGGTGTCGTCAACGTGTGCCCGGTCGCCGACGGCACTGCGGCGAACCCGGCGGACATCGACATCGGCTCCCCCACGGCGGTCTCGATCCTGGCGCACGACCCCGACAACGGCCCCGCGCCTCTCGGCTATCAATGGTCGGCTCCGTCGGGCTCCTTCAGCGACCCGAGCTCGGCGACGCCCACGTTCACCTGCAATACGCCCGGTCCCGTCACCCTCAGCGTCACGGTCTCCGACGGCGATTCCACGCCGGGTTGCGCGGACACGCTCTCGCTCGTCGTGACGTGCGAGCCGAGCACCCTGTTCGTTCCGGGCTCGCTCGTCGTGAGCAGCACCACGTACGACAACACCCAGGGCGCCGTCGCGTCGCTCGCCGCCGGGACGACCAAGCTCGCCGGCAGTGCGACCGCGACCGTGACGGCCGTCGCCGCGAACGACTACGTCGACGTTTGGACCAACGAGTCGGTGGACGCGAGCTTCGGCGTCACGTCGCTCATCCGCTTGAGCGACGTCGACGCGACGAACGGCAACGTCATGAGCACCGTCGTCGTTCCGCCCGACCAAGTCGTGACGAGCTTCCCCTCCAAATCGGAGCTCGGCCTCCACCTCGTGAAGGACGCGAGCGGCAGTCACCTCGTGTTCGTGGGTTATGCGGGAGCCGGCGTCGGCGCGCTCGACGTTTCGAATACGGACGCGGTTGCCGGGCAGGATCCGACGAACCCGGTCACGTTCGCCTTCGGCGCGACTTACGCGTTCGCTCGCACCATCGTCTCGATGGACGAGACGGGGCACTTCAAGTACACGCCGACGGTCGCTTACGGCGGCAACAACGGCCGCTCGGCGCTGCTCGGCTCGAACGGGCTCTACTACGCCGTGGGCAACGCGAACAACGGCAACGCCGCCGTGTTCGGCGCCGCCAACGGCACGAACCCCGACGTGACCGAAACGACGGGCCTCGAAGTGGTCGCTCCCATCGACGGCAGCGCCTCGAACGTGGCCATTCCGGCCAATGACTCCGCGGAGGTCAATCCGCTGCTTCAATACACGTTCGGTACGGCGAAGCCCGACAAGCCCGGCAAGGACAACAACTATCGCGGTGTCACGGAGTTCGGCGGCGCGCTCTACTTCACGAAGGGCAGCGGCAGCAACGGCATGCAAACCGTGTACACGGTCGGAACCTTGCCGACGGTCGCCAACGCGGCCACGAGCACCATCGGCGTCGTGCCCGGTTTCCCCACCGATTCGGCCAAGGCGACGGGCGGCGACTTCACGCCGTTCGCCGTGTTCTTCGCCAACGCGACGACGATGTACGTCACGGACGAAGGCACGGGCGACGCGACGGACGTCGCGAAACACGCCGGTCTCGAGAAGTGGAGTCTCGTGGGCGGCACGTGGCAACTCGACTACGTGCTCACGGCGGGCCTCGTCGGCCAGGTCGACACTCACCTGAACGGCGCGGCCGGGCCTTACCCCGACGTGACCACGATCGGCCTTCGAAACCTCACGGGCGTCGTGAACGGCGACAAGGTCACGCTCTGGGCGGCCACCTCGACCTCGAGCGCGGCGACCGACAACGGCGCCGATCCGAACAAGATCGTGACCATTACCGACGAGCTCTCCGCGACGACGCTCTCCGGCGCCGTCACGAGCGAGACCTTCGCGACCGTGCTGGGTCCGACCTACGGCACCGCGTACCGCGGCGTCGCGTTCGTCCAGTGAGGACGGGGCGGAGCGCGGCTCAGGGCAGGACACTGAGCACGAAGTCGTCGATGCGCTGGAGGGCGACATCGCTCCCTGACGCACCGGTGAAGCCGAAATAGGCGTCGTCGCCGCCGACGGCCGCCGGAATGTCGAGGTCCCACGACCAGGCCGCGGACTCTCCGCCCGCGCTGTTCGAAAGGGCGGCGGTCAGGGTGCGTCCGTCGTAGGCGACCTCCACGCTCACGGGCGTATCGAGGTAATTCAACGCGGTAAACGTCGCGCCGCCTGGAATGCGCTCGCCGCCTTGCGCGACCGCGACGGAGCTGCCGATGATGCCGATCGCGAGCGCGACGCTCGAGGGAATCCCGCTGTAGCCGAGCGATTCGTCGGGTTGCCCGAGGGCGTTCGCGCCGGCGCGCTGGAGCGTCAGGGTGAAGCCCTGCGGAAAGCCGTAGCCGAGGTCCGCGCTGCCGCTCGGAGCGACGTAAAAGTCGAACGTGAAGCGGAAGTGACGCACCGAGTAGCGATCGCTCGTGAAGGCGCTGCTCACCTCGTGTGCGCCCGTGTCGTCCGTGAGCACCACGGCGTGGAGCTCGTCGACCCACGCGTTGCCGTTCAACACCATGCGCGGCACCGTGCCGTCCCACGTCACCTCGCAGACGTCGTCCTTCACGCAGGTGAACGGTTCCGGGCAAAAATCGGGGACGTCCGCGCACTCGTCGGGCACCGCTCCGCCGGCGCCGCCCGCCGCCGGAACGCTCGAGTTTTCGCCGCCGCCGCCCGCCGTTCCACGCGTGACGCCCGCGCCGCCGAGGTCGCCTCCGCCGCCGCCCGGCGCGTCGCGCCCGCCGCCCGCCGTGAAAGAGTCGCCGGCCTCGCCGCCGTCGTGCCCGCGCCCCCCCGCGGCCCGTTCACTCGAGTCGCCGCGCGTCCCGGCGCCCGCGAGAGCGCCCGTGCCCGCGTCGCCCCCGCGCCCGCCGCCGTTCGCGCTCGGCGCTCCGGCGCGCGCCGGCGTGCCCGCGCGTCCGCTCTCCGCTCGCGAGAGAAATCCGAAATCGTGCGAACAGTCGACCAACCCGCCGAGCGGCAATGCCGCGAAGAGCACGCGCCACGCCGACGTTCGCGTGCGCTCGAGCGAGTGAGGTCGCGTCACGACGCTTTCGACTCGCGATGTTATCACGCTCGAGGCGCGCGCCGGCTCCGCGCGACTGCCACGCTCGTGTGGTGACACCTGTGGCACCCGCGGGCGCCACGCTGCCATTTCACGCGAGTAGGCGGCGGCGAGCGGCTCGCTCTACAATCGTCTCGGCTCGGATGAACGAGACCTCCACCCAAACGCGCAGCGGCACCGACGACGGCTTCGAACGCTCTCCGTCGTCGACCACGTGCGCCGCGTTCTACCTCTGCGTCGAGTGCGCGCGCCCGCTCGCGGGCGGCGTCCGCTACTCGCTCGATCGCATCGACGAAATCGTCATCGGTCGGGGCTCCGAGCGCGCCGCCGAGCCCATCTCGGCGCCGACGGGCAAGCGGCTCCTCCGCGTTTCGCTGCCCGATCGGCGCGTGTCCTCGCTCCACGCGCGCGTCCGGCGGAGCGACGGCGTGTGGACGATCGAAGACACCGGCTCGAAAAACGGCGTGCGCGTCGACGGCGAGCGCGTCGAGCGCGCCGCGCTGAACGACGGCAGCTTGATCGAAATCGGCTCCGTGCTCTTCTTCTTCCGTTCCGCGGTGGCCATGCCGGTCGGCGCGCCGCTCGTGCTCGAGAGCACGGCGCTCGACGAGGCGCCGCTCGGCACGACCACGCTCATTCCGTCGCTCGCGTCGCGTTTCGAGCGCGCGCTCAAGCTCGCGACGGCGCGCGTTCCCATCATGCTGCTCGGCGAGAGCGGCACGGGCAAGGAGCTCCTCGCGCGCGCTCTCCACGCCGCTTCCGGCCGCACGGGTCCGTTCGTCGCCGTCAATTGCGGCGCCCTGCCGGCGACGCTCATCGAAAGCGAGCTCTTCGGCTTTCGCAAAGGTGCCTTCTCGGGCGCGAGCGAAGATCGCGTGGGCTACGTGCGAAGCTCCGACGGCGGCAGCTTGTTTCTCGACGAAATCGGTGATTTTGCGCTCTCCGCCCAGGCGTCGCTGCTGCGCGTGCTCCAAGAACAGGAGGTGACGCCCGTCGGCTCGACGCGGCCGCTCTCGGTGAACCTGAACGTGATCTCCGCGACGCACGGCGATCTCGAGCGGCTCGTCGAGCGCGGGGAGTTTCGCGCGGACCTGTTCGCGCGGCTGTCCGGGGCCATTTTGAGGCTGCCGCCGCTGCGCGAACGGCCCGAGGATCTCGGAGCGCTCTTGCCGCTCGTGCTGCGGAGCGTGGCGGGCGCGGCGGCGGGCGGCGTCACGCTCGGCATGCCGGCGGCGCGCGCGCTCCTCCGCTATCGCTGGCCGCTCAACGTGCGCGAGTTCGAAAAGTCGATGGCGGCGGCGTTCGCGGTCGCGCCCGGAGGAGCGATCGAGCTCGAGCATTTGCCCGAAAAAATCGCCGTCAAACGCGCCGCCGCGTCCGAACCGGGCGCCGACGTCATGAGCCGTCTCACCGGGCAGGATCTCAAAAATCGCGCGCGTCTCGTCGAGCTGCTCGAGGAGCTCGGCGGCAACGTGAGCGCCGTCGCGCGCCGCATGGGCAAGGGCCGCACGCAAATCCAGCGCTGGATCAAGCGCTACGGACTCGACTCCTAGCCTTCTCGGGTACCTTGCTACGGCGGGGTGCGGCGCGTGCTGCCAGCGCCCGTTCACTCGAGGACGTACGGCAACGGCGCGCGTGCCGACGACGCAGGCGCGCTGCTCGCCGCGGCCGGCGCCGTGCTCTTCGGCGCGAGCGGCCGTCCGCCGCGCCGCTCACCGTGTCGCGTCGCGGGCGCGGCAGACGCCGCCGAACTCGCGGTGTCCGGGCCGAGCGCTTCGGGCGCCATGCGCGTGCTCGCTGCCGGCGCCTCCGGCTCGAACGCCACCGCGGGCTCCGTCGGCGCCGCGGTTTCGGTGCGCGGCGCGGGGTGTTCGGCCGGCGCGCCGTGCTCGCTCGAGCTCGCCGCGCGCGAGCCGAAGCGAACGACTCCGAAGACGCCGAGCGCAGCCGCGACGGCGACGACGGCCAGGCGCGGGGCGCGCGAGCGCGGGGCGGGCGCCGTGAGCTCGGTCGCGCGCGAGTACGTCGCGCTCCGCTCCGTGCCGGCGTCGCCGCTCGGTTCGGGGGATTGCGCTTCGGTGCGGCGTCGCTGCGCCGAGGCGGCGTGCGCGCGATCGGCCGCGGCGACGCTCCGCTCGAGCGCTCGGTAGAGCTCGTCCGCGCTCTTGCCGCGATCCTCCGGTCGGAGCGCGAGCGCACGCGCGATGACGGCCTCCCACGGTCCCACGTCCAAGCCTGCGCGCGCGGGCGTCGGCCGTTCGGGCGCGAACGCGAGGCGCCCGAGCTCGACGCCGTCGGAGCTCGGGTACGGCGGTTCGTCGGTGAGTAGCTCGGTGAGGAGCAGGCCGAGCGCGTGCAAATCCGTCCACGGACCGGTGCGCGCTCCGGCGAATTGCTCGGGCGCCGCGTGGCTCTTCGAGAACACGCGCTGGGTGCCGTCGGTGGCGGTCGCGTCCGGCGGGCTCGCGTCCGCTTCCATCGCCTTCGCGATGCCGAAATCGAGGAGCTTCGCGGAAACGCCGCTCTCCGTCCGCGCGAGCAGGATGTTGCTCGGCTTCACGTCGCGGTGCGCGATGCCGTGCGCGTGCGCGTGCCCGAGCGCGGAGAAAATCGGAGCGAGCAGGCGCAGGCACTCGGACGGCGCGCGACCGCCGCGCCCCCGCCGGACGGCGAGGTCTTGCTTCAAGGTCTCGCCGCTCAACCACTCGAGGACGAGGTACGGCGCGCCGTCCGGATGCTCGGCGCTCGAATGGAAGCCGGTGTCGAGCACCTGCACGATGTCCGGATGCTTCAGGCGCGCGATGGTGCGCGCCTCGAGCCCGAAGCGCTCGATCAAGCGATCCGAGGCGCCCGCGACCGGCACCTTCAGCACTTTCACCGCGATCGGCACCGCGAGGCCGAGGTGCTCACCGCGATAGACGACCGCGAACCCGCCCTCGGCGACGATGCGGATCAACCGGTACTTGCGGTCTAAGATCGCGCCTTCGAGAGCGAGGGGTGTTGAAAGGGACATTGCGCGCCCGAACCCCGTGGGCGTTCCTTCGACCGATAGCATGCTACGGCGGCCGGGCGCTCAGAATGCCCCGCGGACCGAACAAAAACCCGGCCCCACGCCCACGCTCGTCACGTTCGCCCGGCCCCGCGCCGTCAGCGTGAGCGTGAGCCACACCGCGCCCGTCGCCACGGCGGCGGACCCCGCGATCAGAAAGATCGTGGTGGCGCGGTCGAGCGCGTCGATCGAGCCGCGCTCGGGCGGCGACGGGCCGCAAGCGGCGCGGGCGCACACTCGCCGGAGATCCGCGTATTTTGCGCTCGCGTCGAGGCTCGTCGCGAGTGCCGCAGCGAGCAGCGCGGCGCCGCCTCCCGTGACGAGCACGGGCAGCGTGAGAGAGCGGCGGGCGCCGTTTCGGCGCGGCTCGTCGGGCAGGCGCTCCGAGCGGGAGGCAGCGTCGCCTCGTGGCGCGAGGCCGGCGCGGTCGCTCGGCGGACTCGGCGTCCGTTCGAGCGTCAGCTCGACCTCGCGCGCGTCGCCGGCTTTCAAAGCGAGCGAGAGCGCGAGCGGCTCGTAACCGGGGGCGGAGAAGCGCACGTCGTGGCTTCCGGCGTCGAGCCCGCGCGCGCCTCGTTCCGGTGCGATCGTCTCGCCGTCCAACACGAGACGCGCGTCTTCGGGGAGCTCACCGCGCCAGCCGAACGTGACGAGCGCGACGCGCGGCTCGAGCTCGTGCATGAGCGCCCGGCAGCCGAGAAACACGACATCGTGATTCTCCGACGGGGGCTCGTTCGCGGCCGCTTCGGTGCAGCGATGGGCGGCTTCGTAAGCGGCACCGAGCTGTCCGAGCGTCGCGTGCTCTTCCGCGATGAAGCGGAGCAGCGACGACGTCACGCTCACGTTCGCGGCGGCGAGCGCTGCGGCCAGGGCCTCGGCGTCGTGCCCGGCGGCGCGTTCGCGCTCCGCCCGGTCGAGGAGCTCGCCGCGATTCGGTGTTCCGGCGGGTTCCGCGGCGAGGGACGGTGCGGCCGCGAGTGCCAGCGGGAGAGCCGCGCCGGCGAGGGCAACGACCGCTCGCCCGCGTCGTCCGCGCATGCAGCGGCTGTAACACAATCGGGTGCCACGGTGGGTGCCACACGCGCGTGGCGGTTTCAAAGCCGGCCGCAGTGCCGCCCGCGGGCGTCGAAGCAGCCGAGCGTGAACGGGCGCCCGGCGCAGGCGCCGCGCGCCGTCGTCTCGCCGAAGTGCCTGGCATGCAGGTTGCTGAACCCACGCGCACGCCCGGCTCGCGGGCGCTTAGGAGGACTGAGCATGAAGTCTATTTACGGCGTGATCGGGATCTTGGGCTTGGCGTTGGTCGCGTGTGGCGGGTCGGGGGACGACGACAGCAGCGCCGGGAAAGGCGGCGGCTCGGGCAGCGGCGGCGGCGGCAGCGGGACGAGCGGCAGCGGCGGGACGAGCGGCAGCACGAATCCGACCGTGCAAAAGCTCATCGATGCGTGCGTCGCGCTCTGCAACAAGGAGGTCTCGTGCTCCGGCGTGCAGATCGACTGCACCGACGACTGCAACATGAACCTGCAAGAGGCCGCGACGGTGCCGGCCTCGACGGCGAACTGCGACGTGGACGCCTACGCCTCGAAATCGATGGATTGCGCCGCCGGCGACTGTTCGGCGCTGAGCGACTGCGAGAACGCACTCGACACGATCTGCCACAACTAACGAGCACGGAGAGCCATGGCTTCGTCGATCAGACTCGGACCGCTCACTCAGACACTCGCTCTCTGCGCCGGCGTGCTCGCGCCTGCCTTCGGACTCGACGCGTGCAAGAACGACGACGCAACGCCGCCGGCCGGCGGCCAATCCGGCGCGCCCTCGGGCGGGCACGGCGGCGGGAGCGCGCGAGCCGGCACGGGTGGCCGCGCCGGCGCCGCAACGGGCGGCACGAGCGCCGAGGCGGGCTCGACCTCGCTCGGCGCCGGGGGCACGAACGGCGGCGGCACGGGCGGCAACGGAGCGAACGGCGGTCGCGGCGGGACGCGCGCGAGCGGCACGGGCGGCGGCGTCGTCGTGCCGGCGGGCGGCGAGGCCGGTGAAGCCGGCCAAGCGGGCCGCGGTGAAGCGGGGAACGCCGGCGCGAGCGGCGCGAGCGGCGGCCAGGCGGGTGAGGGGAGCACCGCGAGCGATTGCCCCGCCGATCCGCAGACGGGCGGGCTCCGCGTGGTGCTCACGCGCGCGCCCCACGGCGGCGACGTGACGATCACCGGACCGACCGACTTCTCGCAGCACCTCACGGCATCGACGCTGCTCTGCGGGCTCGAACCCACGCTCTTCCACCTGCGCTCGCTCGACGTCGCGCCCGGCCTGCCCGGCGACGACGTCTTCATCGACAAGGCGAACCCCGCGCGTGCCGAGACGTGGGTCACCGCGGGTGAAACCGCGACCGTCACCATCGACTACGGCGAGCAGGGCCTCAGTCTGACGCCGCAAGCCGGGCTGCCCTCGGGCATGTGGTTCGCGCTCGGCTCGACGCTCGCGGGGCTCAGGTTCGGCTTGCCCGACGGCGACTACAACGCGGACGTCGTCACGCAAATCCAGGCCGATCCGGACGGATTCTCGGAGGCCGACGCGCTCGCGTTCGACGGCCTCGGCGGACTCTGGCTGAGCGACTACCAGCACGAGATCGTTCGGCGTCAAGCCGGCGGAGCGTCCGTCACCGGTAACCTCGGTGACTTCGACGTTTCGACGCTCAACACGCCATTTCATCCGAACCGGCTCGCGTTCGACGCCGATCACACGCTCTGGATCACGGGTCCGGACGTCGCGAACCAGAACGTGATTGCGCTGCTCGGCCTTCCGGAAGCGGCCGTCGAAGATCCGACGAACGCGCGCACGAGCTCCTCCATGAGCGACTTTCAGGGCTTCGAGGATCCCGACGTGACCGCGTTCGATCCGCGCGGCCTCTTCTGGGTGAGCTTGCCCGAGACGCAAGCGGTCGCGCCCGCGACCGCACAGCTCGACAGCGGCGGCGCGGTGCCCCTCAGCCCGATGCAAATCCCGCCGTTCACGTCGCCCGCGCCGTTCACTCCGGAAATCAGCGGCATGGTCTTCGACGCCGCGGGCATTTTTTGGATCGCCGACGGGCCGCTGAACGAGGTCGTCGGGTATTCCGTCGCCCAGCAGACCGAGTACACGCGGCTGCCGGCGCCGGCCTATCGCGTGCAGGTGCCGCCCGTGCCGCAAGAAGAGGGCGATGCGCGGCTCCGGCTCGCGATCGAGCCGTGCACCGGCGAGCTCGTCGTGTTTTCGCCGACGCGCGGCCTGTTTCGCTTCGACGTGTCGACCCCGGATTCCCCGTCGCTCGTCGCCACCATCACGAGCCCCGACATCGCTGCGCTCGGCGCCCAGTACTTCTTCGACATGGCGATGAACCCCATCCCGCCCGGCATGCCGCTCGCCGGGGGATCGTGCAGCGAGGCGCGCGTCAAGCGCTGAGCGTCGCCGCGCCGTGCACGAGCGGCGCGCGTCAGGCGAGCAGTGGCTCGACCGTGCTCGGGACCCCTGCGCGCGCCAGGGGTCCCGGCCGGCCGAGCTCAGCGTGACATCGCGTGGACCTCGGCTTGGTTGTGGTTGAAGCCGCCGCTCACCCAATACAAGCGAGCGGAATCGCTCGTGAGGAGGCGCGGCGTCCCTTCGTCGCCGGGTGAAAGCACGTCATCGGGGTGAAGGAGCTTCGCTTGGCCGCTCGCGTCGATCGAGTAAATGCCGGATTTACCGCCGCTGTCGGCCGAAACGTAGGTCCCGTCGGCGTCGCTCGTGATGTAGTTCGCGCCCGGGAAGTCGAACGTCGCGAGCGTCGTGTCCGTGCCGTCGCTGAGCGACATCGCGTGCGCGGACGACTGTTCGGAATCCGAGCCGTCCTGCTCCACCCAATAGAGCGATCCGTCGACGATCCGATCGCCGTAGTACGAAAAGCTCGTGTCGCGCATGGCGACGACGGCCGCTCCCTTGCCGTTCGCTTTCGCGTGGAGGACGCTCTGGTGGTCGAGATCGGCGATATTGAGGGTCTGGTACGTGATGCCGGAGGCGTCGACGCCGAGCAGTTGATTGACGTAGCCGAGCCCCGTCGGATCGTCTGGAATCACGATGCTGACGGCGCCGCCCGCCTTCGGAATGCTCGCGACGCCGTTCGTCGTACCGTCGCTGCCCACGAAGTAAATCGAGTCACCGTACAGGGTGAACAGCGGGTCCGATTCCGACGACGAGTCCGTGATGCTCGAGATCGAGTCGGCGAGCGTCTCGACGCCCGTGCCGTCTTTCTTCGCGCGCTTGAACGTCGCCGATTCGGTGATGTCGCCGACGAGGTAGTAGACGTAGTCGTCGTCGACCGCGACGCCGTACGGCTGCGGTTCGTCGATGATCAGCTGCAGATCGCCGCCGCCGAGCGGAACCTTGAAGATGCCGCCGCCGCCCGTGCCCTCGTTGTCCCAGCACGCGAGGTACGCATTGTCGCCGTCGATGGCGAGGTCCACGGGGTCGGTGAGCGGATCGGCGATCACGGTCGCGTCGCTGCCGGCGCTCGTACCGCCCGTACCGCCGCTGCCGCCCGCAGCCGAACTGCTGCCGCCGGTTGCGCCGCTGCCACCGGTCGCGCCGCTGCCGCCGGTCGCGCCGCTGCCGCCGCTGCCGCCAGTCGCGCCGCTCGCGGGCTTTCCAGCCGCGCCCGCGCCGGAGTCGTCGTCCGAGCTCGAGCCGCAGGCTTGAAGTGCGAAGAAGGAAAATGCAAAACCGATACCGATCGATAGTGTTCTCAGCATGCGAGACCGGTGAGCAAGCGTCGTGCCCGGGGCCTTGCGCGCGAATTCGGCTCGAAGTGGCTTGATGCACGGTCGGCTCGGCAGTCGACTGCCACGCCACCGTGTGAGCGCGCGTGGCAGGCAACCGGGTGGCGGTCGGCTCGCGCGGCCCGGGCTGCAAGGTTCTTTTCGGGCTTCGGCTCCGGCGCGATTTGTCCGTGAGGAGGTGCGTTGGAATTCGTCTTCTCGAGTCGCGCGGGAAGAAGCTCTCCTCAAAAGACTCGGAGGCGGTGGCACTCGAGAGGTTCGGTGGCACGCACGGCCAAACACGTGAATCGGCGCATCTTCCTGCGCGGGCTCGGCGGGGCTTGCGTGGCGGCGCCGTTCCTGAGCTCGCTCGGCGCGCGCGGCGTGAAGGCGCAAGCCACGCCCGCCCCCCGGCGCTTGATCGTGATGTTCACGCACTACGGCTGCATCACGACGCGCTTTTGGCCGACGAAGTCGCACGGCGCGCTCTCTGCGGACGAGCTCCAGCCGACCACGTTGAGAGTCCTCGCGCCCTACCTCGACAAGCTGCTCATCCCGCGCGGCATGCGTTCGATGAACGAGTGGACCCAAGACATGAGTCAGGGTCAGGGTAACGATCCCCAACTCCAGGCGTGCGCGTCGTACTTCACCTGTCAGCCCGTGACGCCGAACAGCAATAATCCGTTCAGTTACGATGAATCGACGAAGTACAACGCCACGCCGGTCGGGCCGTCCCTCGACCACGTCATTGCCCAGCAGCTGAGTCCGAGCGGCACGCCCTTCCTGATGCGCGTCGGCAACACGACCGACGTGCCGAGCACCGCGATCTCGTATTCGGCGTCGCGTACGCTCTATCAGGGCCTCGGCACCGTAGAGTCCGCGTTCGGCGCGCTCACCGGTCTCTTCCAGGGCGGCGCCGCCATGTCCCCCGACTCCTACGCGGCCGCACGCGGGCAGAGCGTGCTCGATCTCGTCAAGGACGATCTCGAGACGCTCGAGCGCAACGACATGAGCCAAGCCGACAAAAACAAGCTCGAGGCGTGGAAGGCGCTCTTGAACCAGACCGGGCAGGCGGTGAGCGCCGCCGAGTGCGATCAGGATCTCGCGACCGCGCTCGCGCTCACGCAGAGTAACCTCTCGGCGGTCGACGGTGGGATGCTCGGCGCCGACGTGCTCACGGCCATGGTCACCGACTCGCTCGACGGTGCCGACATCTATTCGAATCTCGCGGTGCTCGCCGCCGCCTGCAACGCAAACCCCGTGATCGTCCTCAAGTACCCGGCGAAGTACGTCTTCAAGGGACTCGGCATGACGGAGGACAGCGAGAGTCTCTCGCAGCGTGTCGAAGCAGAGGTCGCGTCCAGTAACTGCTACCCGAACGCCGTCGCCGATATCCTCACGATCGACGAGTATCATGCGCAGAAGTTCGCGCATCTGGTCGCGGCGCTCGACGGCATGGCAGAGGGTGATGGCACGCTCCTCGACGGTTCCGCCACGGTTTGGTTTCAGGGCATGTCGGACGGCGCGGCTCAGAACCTGAACAACATTCCCGTCGTGCAAGCCGGCAGCTGCGGCGGCTATTTCAAGACGGGCTGGGCCGTGAACGTCGAGGACGGCTCGGCCGATCTCACGAACGGCAACAGTGAATCGGAATGCACCGGCACGGGCGACGGCCAAGTCATCAACGGCCTCGCGCAAGGGACGGGGACCGACAAGAAGTTCGCGAACGCGCCGATCAACAAATACTTCTACACGCTCATGAACGCGCTCGGCGTGAAGGCGGACGACACGGGTTTTCCCACCGTCGGCGGCACGGCCGAGGTCACCCGGTTCGGCATGTACGACAGCACCACCGACTTCATCGGCGGCGGCACCGTCCCGCCGCAAATCCACGATCCGGGCGAGTACGACGCGCTGAAAGCGGGTAGCTGAGCGTGAATTGTGCGCGCGCTCGTCGCGCGTGACGCAAACGTTTCGCGTGCGCGCCCCAAAAGATGAATCTAAGATGCATCTTATGGCCGCACCCGCCGTGGTTTCACTGCGCGAAGCCGTCGCGCGCCGCCTCCGCCGCGGCGGGCGCGTCGCCGCCGCCCTCGTGCTCGTCGCTTGTTCCGGTCCGACGGAGCACGCGACGCCGCCGCCCGCCGCGGACGACCCGCTCGCGCTGCCGGAGGCGACGGACACGAATCCGGATCCGCACGTCTTCGAGACCACGCTCGAAGCACGCGTCGACAATCTCGAGATCCTGCCCGGCACGACGACGGCCGTCTGGACGTACAACGGGCTCTTGCCCGGACCGCTCATCCGCGTCGCGGTGGGCGACCGCCTGATCGTGCACTTCACCAACAATTTGCCGGAAGAAACCACGATTCACTGGCACGGACTCCGCATTCCGAACGACATGGACGGCGTGCCCGACGTGACCCAGCCGGGCGTGCAGCCCGGCGAATCCTTCACGTACGATTTCACGGTGCCGGACGCGGGCGTGTACTAGTACCACCCGCACTACGACTCCGCCGAACAGGTCGGCTACGGCTTGTACGGGATGATCGTCGTGAGCGATCCCGACGACCCCACGGACCTCGGTGCCGAGCACTTGCTCGTCTTGAGCGACATGAACCTGAATCCCGACGGATCGCTCATTCCGGGCGACGACGCGGGCGACCTCGGAACGCTCTTCGGCCGCGAGGGGAACACCCTGCTCGTCAACGGCAAGGTCAACCCGACCCTCACGGTGACCTCCGGGTCGCGCCAGCGCTGGCGCATGCTGAACGCCGCCAAGAGTCGCTATTTTCAGGTCGGAGTCGCGGGGCAGAGCTTCACGCGCATCGGCGGCGACAACGGCTTCATCGCGGCGCCGGAGCCGCTCGACACCGTCGTCATCACGCCCGCGCAGCGCGCCGACGTCGTGTTCGACGTCGCGCTCGCCCCGAACGGGCAAGTGCCGGTGCAATGGATCCCCTACGACCGCGGTTACGGCAGCGTCGAGTTTCGCGATCCGGCGACGATCTTCACGCTCGCGACGGACGCGAACGCACCGATCGCGCCGCCGCCGTTCCCCGCCGTCTCGCGCGACATCGAGCCCATCGACGTGAGCTCCGCGACGCAGCAGTACCTCGCGCTCACCGAGAACGACCAGGACGGAAACGTCGTGCTCGGCATCAACGGCGTGCCCGGCTCGGAAGCGCAGCCGCTCCTCGCGAAGGTGGGCGAGACGCAGGTGTGGACGGTGCAAAACACCATCGACTGGGCGCATCCATTTCACATCCACGGCTTCTTTTTCCAGGTGCTCGACACGAACGGCGAGCCGCCCGCCGTGGCCGAGTGGCGCGACACCGCCGACGTGCCCGTCTACGGCACCACGCGCCTGGCCGTGACTTTCGACGACCGGGTGGGCATGTGGATGTTCCACTGTCACATCCTCGATCACGCCGAAGCCGGCATGATGGGCATGCTTCACCTCGACCCCTGACGATGCGTCTCACCGTTCACAGCGACTACGGCCTGCGCGTCTTGATCTTTCTCGCGGCGAAAGGCGGCGCAGCGGCGACCATTCCCGAGATTGCCGGCGCGTACGACATTTCACGCGCGCATTTGATGAAAGTCGTGAACGAGCTCGGCCGGCTCGGCTACGTCGCGACGACGCGCGGCCGCAAGGGCGGCATCGTGCTCGCCAGAGCGCCCGCGGCGATTCGCATCGGCGAAGTCGTGAGGCAAACGGAAGAAAACCTCGCGCTCGTCGAGTGCTTCTCGAAAGAGAAAGGCGCCGGTTGTCGCATCGACGGCGCGTGCCGGCTCAAGGGCGCCCTCGCTCAGGCACTCGGTGCCTTCCTCGACGTGCTCGACGGTTACACGCTCGAGGACATCGTGAAGGGGCGCTCCGCGCCGCTCCTGCGACGGCTCCGCATCGCCTGAGGCGCCGCAACTCGTGTAACGTCGCGGCCGTGCCCGAGCCCGCGAGACCGAAAGCGATCGTTTCCTTCAGCAGCGGCAAGGACAGCGCCTACGCGCTCCATCTGGCGCGGCGCGCGGGCGAGCTCGACATCGTGGGCATTCTGACCACCGTGACGGCCGCGTTCGACCGCGTCGCGATGCACGGCGTGCGCGAGATGCTCCTCGAACGGCAAGCCGCCGAGCTCGGCTTGCCTTGTTACAAGGTTCCGATCCCGTCGCCGTGCCCGAACGACGTGTACGAAGCGGCGATGGAGCGAGCGGTGCTGCAGGCGAAGAGCGAGGGTGTCTCGCACTTCGTCTTCGGTGATCTGTTCTTGGAGGACATCCGCAAGTACCGTGAAGAGCGACTCGCCCCGGCGGGCATCGCGGCCGTGTTCCCGCTCTGGCAACGGGACACGCGCGTGCTCGCCGAGGAGATGGTCACGGCCGGCCTCCGCGCCGTCGTGACCTGCGTGGATCCGCGGAAGCTCGCGCGCAGCTTCGCGGGCCGCGTGTTCGACGCGCGCTTTCTCGCCGACTTGCCGGCGGGTGTCGATCCGTGCGGAGAAAACGGCGAATTTCACACCTTCGTGACGGACGGCCCGATGTTCCGGCGTCCGATTGCGGTGCGGGCGGGCGAGGTCGTCGAGCGTGACGGCTTCGTCTTCGCGGACGTGCTGCCGCTCACGGAGTGACGGTCACGTCGTAGCGCGCGAAGTCGACGCCGCCGCGCGAGTCCTGGAGCACGAGCCAGAGCACGTTCGGACCCGGCGTGGCCGGCGCCGTCCACGTGTTCGTAGTGGTCGAAGACTCGTCGTCTTCGCCGACACCCGTGGCTGTCTCGGCGAGACGCCCGGCCGTGACGTACCAGCCGACGCGCATCGACTCGCGACGCGTGACGATGAGCTCGGTGCTCCGATCGAAATACGCGTACGTCTCCGCGCTCTCGGGCGGCCAGCTCGCGACGAGCGCGACGGCGGCGCTCGCCGGGACGGAGGCGAGCGACGTCGCTTGCCCGCCGAGCGTCGCCGACAGCGGCAAAAGCACCGGATTGTCGTTCGGGACGTACTCGTTCGCGAACGCGGTCGCGACGTCCGCGGGCGCCCCGCCGAGGTCACAGCGCAAGCGATCGAGCGCGAAGCTCGGCGCGGCGCCGGCGAGGTCGACACGGAGCGGCTCATAATAGCCGCCGGTGAGGTCGGGATCGCGCGGACGAAAACCGCCGGGCGGCGTGTCCGGCCCGAAGAGCGAGCAGGCTTCGCGCGGCGTCGTCGCGTCGATCTCCGGGCCCTCACCGGCGGGGACGAGCGCGCCGTCGCCGAGACAGGCCGCGGACACCGCGTTGTCCTCGGTGGGTGGTTTCGGCGCCGTGCAGAAGTCCCACGAGAGCGCGGGGTCGACCTCGCTGCCCGCGGGCGCCGCCACGAGCGCCGTGTACGTGACGGCGGTGTTCGGCTTGGATTCAGCCGGTTCGGCCTTGACCGCGAGGACGCGTGGCGCCGTCACGACGCCCCCGTCGTCCGGCAGCACCGGCGCGCAGGCGACGAGGCTCACGAGCGGAATGAACGCGCGTGAACTCATAACTCGAGGCGTGCTCCGGCGACGCCGAGCGCGGGCAACCCCGTGACGACGCCGCGCTTCGAGTAGTCGAAATTGTAGACGAATTCCTCGGCGTTCGCGTGGTCGAGCAGGTTCAACGCTTCGAGGTAGACGACGAGGCGCGCGCTCTCGCCGAGCGGAAAGCGACGATCGATGCGCGCGTCGAGCTGCCAGAAGTCCGGCAGGCGTTCGGCGTTGTGGGCGCCGAACAGCGGTTCGAACGCGTCGTTTCTGAGATCGAAGAAAGCGCCGACCACGGGCGTCCGCGGCGCGCCGCTCGCGTAGCGAAAGCGGACGCCGAAGCCGAAGCGGCCGAGCGTTTGGTTCAGCACGATCGTCAAGAGGTTCGGCTCGTCGAGGTCGAACAAGCGAACACTCGCGCCGGGTGCGTCGCGCCGCTCGCTGCGTGAAACGGTGTAGCCGAGCCAGCCCGAGAAGCCGTGCCACGGCCGCTGGCGCACGAAGATCTGCGCGCCGTAGCTCCGGCCGACTCCGTTCTGCAGGAGCGCGTGCGCGAGTTTCGGCGTCGGCGACGGGTCGCGCACGGCGAGATCGCGGAGCCCGCGATAAAAGCCGAGCGTCGTGATCGAGAGCTCGGGCGTCAAATCCGCGGATTCGCCGGCGCTCACGTGCGTCGCCGTCTCCATACCGAGCTCGGGCGTGCCGAACACGGCGCTCAGATCTGCGGCCGCCGGCGGCTGTGAATACAGGCCCGCGGCCGCGAACAGCCGCACGCGTTCGGAGACCGCGAGCCGGGCGTCGAGCCGTGGTTCGAACGCGCACTCGAAGGCGGCGTGGCCGATCGACGGAGTGTGTCCGACGCGCGGCGTCTCACGGCTGGTCTCGTTCAGGTAGCCGTCGAGGCGCAGTCCGGGCGAGAGCCGCAGCGGGCCGAGCTCGAAATCGAGGTTCGCGTAAGGCGCGACGTCCGTGAGCGTCGTGCGCCAGCGGTCCGTATTCGTGTCGTCTCCGGGCGCCTCACCGAACACGACGATGTCTCCTTCGCGCGCGGGGATCCCGAGCGAGCCGTCGCGCGAGAGCGCCGTCGAGGTCGAGACGGCGTCCACTCCGAGCGCGAGGGTCGCCCCCGCCCAGAGCGGCGAGAGGTGCGCGGCACGCAGGCCGAGCCGAAACGCACGCTGCTCGAGGTCGGCGGGATTCGAGCCGAAACGCGCGTCGGACCGCGCGAGATCCCAACCCACCCACGGCACGACCTCCGCCGTCGAGCCGTCCTCGAGCGTCCGGCGATACTTCAGGTAAACGCGTTCGAAAGCGTTCTTCGTCGTCTGCTCTCGCTCGCGGACGGGGTCCGAAGCGGGGATTTGGCGCTCGAGGTCGTCGGTCGAGCCGAGCGCGACGAGCGAGAGTGACTCGCTGCTCCGGAGCGCGAGCTCCGCTTTGGCCTGGAAGTCGGCGTACTTCGGCACCGCGTAATACGGGCTCACGTCCCGCGCGTCGGCGGCCTCGAGCGTCCGGTCGAGCCAACCGTAGCGGGCGCCGAGCGCGACGCCGAGCCGCTCGCTCACCGGCGCGCTCGCGAAGAGCGAGCCGTCGATGCTGCTCGCTTCGAGCGCGGCGTGCGGGCGATCGCGCGGGAGCTCACGCGTTTCGAGGCGAACGAGGCCGCCGATCGCGCGCCCGTACTCGGGGCCGAACGCGCCCGGCGACAGCGTGACGCTCTGCAGGAGATCGCCGCCCACGGTCGAACGAATGCCGCTACCGTGAAATAGCTGGGGGATTTCGACGCCGTCCACGAGGACACGGGAGTCCTCGGGCGAGGCGCCCCAGAGCACGAGCTCGTCCGAGCCGAACGCGGAGCGCGCGAGGCCGGGCAACGACTCGACGACCTTCACCGGGTCGTCTTCGGTCCCGGGCGTTTCACGCGCGGCGTCGCTCGAGACGGAGAGCTCGTTCGCGTCGTGCCGCCGGCGCACGCCGGTGACCACGATCTCCCGAGACGCGGGCGCGGCGGGAGCGGTGGGAGCGGCGGCGCCCGGCGGCGCTTCGGCGCGCGCCGGCGCGGCGGCGAGAAAGGACGCGGCGCACGCCGCAGCACACGCGCACTCCGCCGCACGCGGGACGTGAGTCACGGCACGTCGAACTCGAAGGCGAGCAGCCCCGAGCCCCGATCGTGCGTGTCGCGCGTGTCGGCGTCGAGCGCCACGCCCGTCGCGCCGCCGAGCGAGCTCCCTTCGAGCGTCACGCCGATTCGCCAGTGAGCCGTCGGTTGCCCGCACAAGGACGCGGTATCGACGCGCACGAGGTAGTGCCCGCTCGGAGGCGCGTCCGCCCACGTGACGTCTTCCTGCTGGAGCCCGTCGATGACGCAATCGGCGTTCGAGTCGAGATCCAGGACCCCCGCGCTCTCGTCCGCGGCGCCCGGAGCGAAGGGGTCCACCGAGCTCGGATCGCCGTGATAAATCTCGTTCCCGAGCGGATCGACCACGTGCAGGTCGAGGTCGGCTTCCGTGTCCCAGCTCAGCGTGACGACGAGCGCGCCGGTCGGCATCTCGGACGGAGCGAGCGGGAGAGCCGTCAGCGTCGTGCGGCTCGGCGCGCCGAATTGGCCGGTGCCGTCGACGGCCCGCACTTCGAGCGTGTACGCGCCCGGGGCGAGCCGCGTCGAGAATGCCGCCGTCGCGCGGAACGTCGGGAGGGTCGGCGCCGAGACGTCGGCGACGCCCGCGGGCACGATCCAGTAGCCGGGGTCGCCGCTGAGCGCGAGCGTCGCGGCGGTGGCTTCGGCGCCCAGCGTGCCGCGGAGCGGCTTGTCTTCGTAGCCGGGCCAAATCGTATTCGTGAGCAGGTCGAGGCCGGCGACGTCCGGACCGTTCTCACCGGCGGGCGTCGGGCCCGCGACGTACTGCGCGTTCGGCACGCGCATGAGCGCGTCGAACCCCGCGTCGCTCGTCGCGCCCTGGGTGCAACCGCCGGCGGCGAGCGCCGATGCGAAGCACGCCGCGGCCCGGGAGCGCATCAGAACCGGGCCTGCGCGCGCACGGTGAGCGTATCGCTCGCGAGCGTGGTCGGGCTGCCGTCCGCGGCGCGGCCGAGCGCGTTGCCGTTGCGGTCGTATTCGACGCTGAGCCGCGCGCCGTCGTAACGGAGCATCGCCAACAAGGCGAGCGTGCTGTAGCTGCGATTGCGCGGCACGACGTTCAGCGCTCGAAGCTCGCGCGCATCCTCGTCCGGGTCGTAGCGGTCGTAGCGGAGCCCGACGAGCGCGAAGCGGGTGAGCTCCTGCGTCGCCCCCACGTAGTAGCCGAACTCTCGCAGATCGTAGCCGGCGCCGATCGGATCGGCGGGCTCGAGTCCGCGATCGAGGTTTTCGGCGCGCATGAGCTCGGCGCGGAGCTCGAAGCCGAAGTCGCGCGCGAGGGCGAGCGCGAGGCGCGCGTCCAGGCCGACCCCGAAGCGCCGGAAGAGCTCGGACGGGGTGGCCGACGACCCCGGGATGACCTGAATTTCCGTGGCCTGAACGATCCCGTCGCCGTTGTCGTCACGCCACGTCAGCTGATCCTTGGTGGTCGGCGTGCCCTCGTGAAACCCCATGCCGCGCTCCGCCGAGACGCCCGCGTCGAGCACGACCCCGGACACGAGCTCCGCTCGGGCACCGAGCCGCGCGACGAGCTCCTTCGCGCTGTCCGGATCGAGCGCGGGGAACACGCGGTCGCCGATCGGGTGCCCGTTCATCACGGCGAGCTTCGCGTCGAGAAAGCGATAACGCAGCCACACGCGCGCGCCGAGGTCGAACTCGCCCGGAAAGAGCGCGCGCGCCACGGACGAACGCTCGAGAAAGGGTCGATCGACGTCGAGCTCTTGAACCTCGAAGCCGAACGGGATCTTGAAGAGCCCCGCCGTGAACACGACCGTCGGACAGTGCGGGTGTTCGGCGAGCGCGCGCAGCGAGACCTCGGCGTCGATGGGCCGCACCTCCGCGCCGTTCGTCGTGTTCGCGTCGAGCTCGAGCGCGGCGCTCACGAGCCCGTGTTCGGCGTCCGCCCGCACGTGGCCGCGCCGGAGCGTGAAGCGCTCTTGATTCAGCGGAGCCCGGGAAGACGCGTTCACCTCGTCGACGGAGGCCTGATCGAAGGGCACCCAGTCGATCTGCACGTAGCCCGAAAAGCGTACGAGCGGCTCGCGCGCCCGGGCGTCCTCTAGCTCCGTTTCGCGCCGTCGCCGCTCCGCTTCGGCTCGCTTCAGTGCGTCGATGTCCGCGCGTTGCCGCTCGAGCTCCGCGCGGAGCGCGGCCGTCTCGGCCGAGTCCGCGGAGCCTCCCGCGACGGGCA